>Ga0207752_1001547_pt1 | contig 10350 bp, 4 predicted proteins | sample Pon2CUnioCityCA_6_FD_187272 | JGI IMG/M metagenome (GOLD analysis project Ga0207752, IMG submission 187272) | Marine sediment microbial community from Union City, CA, USA - Pond 2C Sediment 2 (SPAdes) | ecosystem: Environmental > Aquatic > Marine > Intertidal zone > Salt pond sediment ... | reverse complement strand
ACGAAGAAGTCACCGGTCGAAAAGCTCCAGACGTTGCCCGCCCACGGACTGTCGGTGCTGGCGGCGTTGACTTCATCTATACGCCAGTAGTAGGTCGTATTTAATGCAAGTTTTCCGGGATCATAGCTTTCATCACCGAGAGCCTTTATTCCCTTAAATTCCGCCGAGGCTGTCGTAGCATTAGCCACGGAATCTGCATTCGTACCGAAATACACCTCATGCGAGGCGGCGACTGCACCTGCAACCCATCCAAGAATCTTAGTCGGGCTCACATCCACAGCGCCGTTAGCCGGCTCAGGCCCGCTGACAGCGCCCTCTGTAGTAAAGCTCCAGACCTCACCTTTATGCGTCTCGATACCGTCGAACTCATCGACACGCCAGTAATAAGTCTTAGCCAGATCAAGCGGTCCGGGATTGTAACTCGCTGTGCCAGCGGGAATACCCGTTGCGGCGTCGTTTACCTCGACGAAATCTTCACCGAAGACGATATAATGCAGTTTCGTGCCGAAGCCCGCCGTCCATTCGAGCTGCACATCAAGATCGATGGATTTAGTGCCGTCGGCCGGGCTGGGGGCATAGGCGGTCTTTGGAGGAATCGAGAAGCTCCATACATCTCCCTTCCACGGACTGTTCGGTTCGGCATCATTGACCTCGTCAATTCGCCAGTAATAGGTAGTGCCCGGCACAAGGCCGTCCGGATATGGGAATCCTGGAAAGCCTGCGACTAAAAACAAATCGGTCTGGTTGCCGCGGAACACGTTCGAATCCGGAGTAGCCTCATTTACATCGTCAAAATTGTCACCCAGATACACATCGTGTGAGGCGGCAAGCTCACCCGGCTTCCAGGAAAGAGTCAACCATGTATCTGCATGTAAGGCACCGTCGGCGGGCTCAGGTCCGAAAGCATACGGCCACGGTTTACCTGCCATGGCGCCGAGTATCTGGACCTCCGAAAGAGCATGGTTATAAATCCGAACCTCGTCAATAATACCGTCCCATGCGAATCCCCGATTTGCATCTAACTCGCCGATCCATAAAGATGCACCGCCTTCATCCACTGCATTGTCCGGATGGTCGCCGCTCGTCTCCAGGATTCCGTTGACATATAGTTTCATCTTCTCGCCGGGACTGCCTTGCCCATCGAATACGAGAGTGACGTGGTACCAGGTATCATCCTGGAGGGCTGTTGTGGTTTGAATAATTCCTGCATAGTTCACCCGGGCTTCTAAAAGCTGGCCTGTCCAGATGAACAAGTTGTACGAATCGGCATCCCCGGTTGTAATTCTCTTGGAAGCTATGCACATTCCTTCGTGGCTCGCTATGTTCCGAGGCAGCACCCACGCCGCTATGCTTAGAGCAGACATGCCCTCCAGTTTGGCGGTATGTTCCACCTCGATACGGTTGGCGTTACTGCCGTTAAACTCCAAGCCCTTGCCAAGCTTGGCGTCGACTGAATTGAGTGTGCCATGAACCACTACTGTAGCGGGATTAGCAGACGCATCAATGGGATTCGCTGCATCCTCACACGGCAGGTAAAGTACCATATCCGCTGTCGCAACCATAACTGGACCCAACAGCAGAAATAGTACAAATACCCAGTACAAATTTCTTAGTCCTCTGTTCTTGAGACATTTAAACAGACACATCATAGTCCTCCTCAGAAAAGTTAAAATATAGCTATTTATGCTTTGGCCACACACTAAAAAAAACAATAGATACGTACTCTTGCTGTAACGTTAAACTTTTTTTATTTGGGGTAGTTTCTACGAATCGACGCTGCCTCCTTCCATATAAAACCCAACATGAGTAGTTGATCTCATAGCGAAGATCAAAAATAAGCTGTGAATTTTTCGCCTGTTGTACGTACAAAAATTCAAGGATGCTAATGATATTTTTACCAGATTAGACACCTTCCCGTCAAGAAAAATCTCCTAATCCTGCATTTGCGGAAAAATAACCGGGGCCTATACCAAATCAAGTCTGTATAGGCCCCGTATTGGCTGCAAAACAGCGATCCATCGCTTCTTATCGCCAGGCCCTGATAAAGGCTATGGCAATCTGTACTCCGGTTTACGGCTGCTGCTCTGGTTCCGGATCCGGCGTATTCAGCCGGATATCGTCTAAGTACATCTTGCCCGAACCGCCAGGTACGGTCATATTACCCTTTGTACCAAGACCAATCGCAATTCTGTCGACGTTGCTCAGGTTTATGCCCTGATCGGCGAAGGCCGACAGCGGGATAATCCACTGCGTCCAGGTATCAATCGTTGCCGCGGCCGGATCATCGTTAACCACTACTGCGGGCGCTCCGGCACTGTTCGATACGGCTACATATAGCGGCTCGGCAGCATTGCTGGCGATACCGATATCCTGGTTCACCCACTGAGGGCTGACCGTCCCAGTAGTCGTAACGTTGGAGAATACGGCCTGACAAGTCAAAGCCGCATCGTGGCTTGTCACCGCCAGACCGATATAGACGTTCGAGCTCATCTGGATGTTCTCGGCTGCGCCCAGCATCTGCCACGTCGCGCCGTTTGCTGAACTGTACGCCGTAAAGTTGCCGGCCAGATCACGCTCGATCTTGATCCAGTATGGTGCGGCTTCAGCGAGTGTCGTTGAGTTTGCGCTTGTACTGACATCGTCTGCGATGATACGGCGCTGGAAGGAAACACCGTTAGCAGGTGTTAAGACCATTGTTGCATGAATAGAACCAGGCTCGAGGGTTTCGCGAATCATCACGCCGGCCTTGGCCCAGCCATTGGTGTTATCTATGCTCTCGACCTTCGCAACCAACGATCCGACGCCGGTGAGCGTCTTATAAGCATAGTGGAACTCGTCTGAGTCGTTCCAGATATCCGTGCCGGAGGCGGTTATCGTGTAAGTACCGACCGGGCCCTCGACAAAGCTGCCAACGGATGCCGGATTACCCCTGAACCAGATTGACAATTCCGTGACACCTTCCTCTGTCCAGTCTCGCTGGTCTGTCAACGTCAACTCTGTCTCCGAATACTGTGAAAAATCCTGCTTATTGTTATCGTAGGAAAGCGGCATTGACTGGCTACCGCCATGGACGATAGTCTCCTCGGTATAAGACGAAGTTGTTTCGTCACCGACAGCCGAGCCTGTACCGTTACCAGCAACGTAATCGGGAGTACCCGGCGCGCCGGCGCCAAGCCCATCGTGCCAGGTAAACCATATCTGGTTGTCGCCGGCATTGTAGTCCTCGAAATCGTCAATGACAAAGAAATCGCCGGTCGTAAAGCTCCAGACGTTGCCTGCCCATGGACTATCGGGATTGATGTCGTTAACCTCATCGATCCGCCAAAAGTACGTTGTGTTCAAGTTAAGCTTGCCGGGATCAATACTCTCCTCGCCGAGAGCCTTGGGGCCCTTGTATTCGGGCGAGGTTTTCGTGGCATTGGCCACAGCATCTGCATCTGAGCCGAAATAGACCTCGTGCGAAGCGGCGACGGCTCCCGCATCCCATCTAAGAATCACCGACGGTTTTACGTCCACAGCACCATCAGCCGGATTCGGGCCGCTGACGGCGCCCAGAGTAGTGAAACTCCAGACTTCGCCTTTGTACGTCTCGACACCATCGAACTCATCGATACGCCAGTAATATGTCTTAGCAAATTTCACTGAATCGGGAGTATAGTTAGTTGTTCCCAGGGGAAGACCGCCGGTGGCATCGTTTACCTCGTCAAAATCTTCGCCGAAGTATACAGTGTGCAATTTTGCACCGAAACCTCCCGTCCAGCTAAGCTGCACATTCAGGTCGACGAATTCGGTACCTTCGGCCGGATCAGGGTAATAGGCCGTCTTGGGTGGAACCGTGAAGCTCCAGACGTCGCCTTTCCACGGACTGGCCGCGTTGGCATCATTAACTTCGTCTATTCGCCAGTAATAAGTCGTACCCGGAACAAGGCCGTCTGGGTAAGCAAAGCCGGGAAATCCGGCAACATAAAATAAGTCACCCTGGTTTCCTCGAAATGTATCGCCGGTGCCGTCATTAACATCGTCGAAATTCTCGCCCATGTAAACATCGTGAGAGGCCGCAAAATCCCCCGCCTTCCATGAAAGGGTCACCCATGTATCCGGATACAGGACACCATCCTCCGGGCCTGGACTCGAAGCAGTTGGAAATGCGCCTGCACTGCTCAGCATGACAGCCTGAACCTCTTCCTGGCTCAGCGCCCGGTTGTAAATCATGACATCGTCAATGAGGCCGTTCCAGAAGCGCCCTGTCGCTTGAGAATTGTCTCCGATGTAGAGAGGATAGCTGCTGACAGTAATCTGTCCGCTGTTCTCTTCAGTTGCGTCCACCTCACCATCTACATACAAGTAGTTCATCGTGCCGTCGTAAACCCATCCGACATGATGCCACTCGCCATCGTCCACGGGGGTGACACCGTAGGTATAGTTACCGGAAGTGCCGCCCACAGCAGCCTCCATGAAGTTGTTTAGATCCGCCCTCGACGATCGCCATGAGTCGTCACCCCTGGAGAGGACCGTATTCCACTGCTTGTCGAACGCGTTAACCTTGATCCAGTAGGTGAAAGTGATAAAGTCTGTAATATCGAACTTCGGATCGAGCCCGCAATCAATATAATCACCATCACCGTCGAGGCTTAGAGCCTGGCCGAAAACGCCCGCCTCATAGGTCGGATCCCCCATTTCCGTGCCGTGGAGGTTATTGCCGGAGCTGTCGTCGGCGTCGCCGTCAAAGCGATACCAGGCTACAAGACTGGGATCAGCGGCGGTGGCTATGCCGGCAAGAACCATGCTCAACACAAAAACCAAAGTAATCGAACAAATCAATTTTCTGCACATAATAATCCTCCTTTTATGAGAGTTAAAAAATAGAACGAAACGACAACAATAATTGGATTTTCTGTATCCTGATATTTAATCAACACGAGAAATTTTTTGGCCGCTGGACATTACTATCTTCTCTGAAACAGCTAACCATGTATTATTGATGTAAAAAAATTTTCACAAAACCACAGGTTTTTCCTATCCTATTTTTACTATATTTGCCATCTTTTTGTCAAGCGAATATCAGTAAATTATTCTCAGGATATGTAATATTAAGCATTTACGTCAAAAAACAGGTAGATATTGAGGAAAAAATGCAGTTTGCTTTAAGTTCTTAATAATGAGCGGGTGCCTTCAGTAAATAAATCTTAAAATTTATAAAAGTGCCAAAAATAATAAAAAAAGAAGTTTTTTTGAAACCAATTGCATATAACCAACGACTAATCCACCAAATGCAGAAAAAAGACTTGAAGAAGGGCTAACTAAAGGCCAATCTTTTGTATTGGCAAAGTCTTGAATAACAACAATAATGCACTAAAAATGAGCTAATCGAAGAAAAAAGATTCGAGTTGAAAGGAGTAAAAATGAAGAACCATCATTTAGCAAAGGTCTCATTGGGCTGTTTACTGTGTCTGGTCATGTTTATGGCCGGATGTATCTCTATCGGCGGATGCTTGATGCAGGCAAAATACGAACGAACCGTTCAATTGTCGGCTCCTCTGACGCCCGGCTCGGCATTCGAAGCACGGACCCACAACGGCTCAATCACAATCAATGGCGCCGAAGTTGCCGAATGTAACATGACAGCCACTATTGTCACCCGAGCAGGTACGGATGAAGAAGCTCAGGAACTTTCTGAAAAAGTAAAAGTAACACTTGTCCCCTCCGGCAACCACCTAATCACCAAGATTGACAAACCCACTCAATTGATAAACAAATCCGTGAGCGTAAGTCTCGATGTGAATGTGCCGAACCAGACGAACCTCGATCTTGTTACACACAACGGATCTGTCGAAATCTCGGATATTAAGGGTCGGATTAACGCCACGACACATAACGGCAAAGTGGCCACTGAAAGGATTACCGGCACAACAGCTTTAAGAACTCACAACGGTTCTGTTACGTGCAGGGAAATATCAGGCAATACTCAACTGAAATCCCATAACGGCAGCATCAAGACATTTTACATCGATACCGCCCCATCCGTCTGCGACATATCAATCGTAACCTACAATGGCGGCATAGAATTAGAAACTCCACCAGATTTTTCCGGACGGATTGACGCATCGACCCATAACGGCTCGATAAATACCGACCTGCCGATAACGGTCAGTGGAAAGATAAGCAAGAGCAGCATAAAAGGAACAATCGGGACGGGCGAGGGCCAACTGCATCTCGAAACCCACAACGGCTCGATAAGAATTAGATAATAATGTAAAATCGAAAGGATAGAAAATGAGTAGGTATTACAAGGCGCCTGGAGATGTATGTTTTTGCCTTTGCCTGCTTGTGATTATCACCGGCTGCGATATTCAAATAGGCGGCTGGGGACAGGCTAAGTACGAAACAACGCTCCAGCGGCAAGCACCTCTTGCCGCCGGCTCGACTCTTGTCGCAGAAACCAGCCTGGGCTCTGTCACCATAACCGGTGCGGAGACGGCCGAGTGCAGTGTCATAGCCAATATAACCGGCAGAGCTCCCACGGAAGAGGAAGCCCGGGAACTGGCCGAGCAGGTGGAAATAAATCTCGAGAAGGTCGGCAATACTCTAACAATAAGGGCCGAAAAACAGGATAATAAAAATAGACGTTCGGTAAGCATCAGCTACGACATCATTATTCCCAAACAGACCAACATCGAATGTGCCAGCTCGTACGGTGCGATTAAGCTGACCAATATCAACGGAAATACTAACGGCAAAACCAGCAGCGGCTCGATTACGGCTGAGAATATCGAAGGCTCGGTGAACCTGAATACTTCCTACGGCTCCGTCAAATGCAGGAACATCACAGGTGACAAAATTACAGCCAAATCAAGCAGTGGTTCGATTACCGCCGAGATTATTAAAGGCCCGGTGCAATTAACGACATCCTACGGCTCTATAACCTGCACCGATATGTCGGACGGAGATATTAAACTTAAAACCAGCAGCGGCAAAATCAAGCTCTCGAATGCCGCTTTCGGCGATTGTGATGCACACACATCTTATGGCTCAATCGTCTCCGACGAGCTTAAAGGCAAGTCAATCAAATTGCATTCGGGCAGTGGGAGCATTAACGTAACAGAATCCTCCGCCGATACGACCAACCTGTCCACCTCCTACGGACGTATCACCTGCCGGCAGATTACAACAAACGAAATTACCGCCAAATCCGGCAGCGGAGATCTCGATATAGCCTGCTCAGATTCGACGCCGAATAAAATCGTTGCTGATTTAGTAACTTCAAACGGGAGTATCGACTTTGCCGCACCACAAAACTTCGCCGGCCAGGTCGATTTGACAACCAGCTACGGCTCGGTACGAACTGCCCGGCCAATAACGCTAAGCGGAGAAATCAACAATAAGAAACTCCAAGGTACAATCGGTGAAGGAAGCGGAAGGCTGCACATTCAAACCGGCAGCGGCTCGATAAACCTGCAATAGCTGTACATCGATAAACAACCGATAACACCCCCAAACCTGTTGCGGGGGTGTTTTTTATTTTGGAAGTATGATATAATCGCCGGACGAGAATAATTCAGAGAACGTATTATGGAAAATATACCAAGAGTGCTCATAGCCGTTTTTGCCGCAATTATATCTGCAAATACAGCCCATGCATCCGAGTCGATCCTGGTGCCGCAAATCGAAGGCGAGTGGTGGCAGGTCGCGGGCAATCCGAGAGACCACAAATATGCCACCGAAAGGCAGGAGCCGGTCGACTTCGCCGTCTGGCAGGCGTCGGACGGCACGTGGCAATTATGGTCCTGCATTCGTGGTACGACCGCCGGCGGCAAAAACGGCAAAACCCGGTTCTTTTATCGCTGGGAGGGTCAAAACCTGACAGACACTGATTGGAAGCCGATGGGCATCGCTATGGAAGCCGATCCTTCACTGGGCGAAACGCCCGGAGGGCTCCAGGCGCCGCACGTGGTAAAAGTCGGCGACACATACCACATGTTCTACGGCGACTGGGTGAACATTTGCCGCGCCACGAGTAAAGACGGCAAGAATTTCACCCGTGTTATTCAAGCCAACGGAAAGACGGGAATGTTCAACGAAGGAGATGGAGAACACGCCCGCGATCCGATGGTCCTGAAAGTTGACAATCGGTACCACTGTTACTATACGGCACACTCGATGCGATCTCCGGCCTCGAATCATCGCGGTGTGAACTACTGCCGAATCTCTACCGATTTGCAAAACTGGGATTCGTCAAAAATTGTCGCTGAAGGAAGTACCTATCGCAAGGGCCCATACTGCGCCGAGTGCCCACACGTCGTCTTTCATCCCGAGTCAAAACGTTACTATCTGTTTAACACACAAAGGTATGGAAAGCGTCAACATGCAACCATTTTTTGCTCTGAGACGGCACTCCATTTTGGTATCAATGATAATCGTTTCGAGGTTACCACCCTGCCAGTGGCGGCTCCGGAGATCATCCTGCTCGATGGCCGGTACTACATCGCCTCCCTGATGCCAAGCCTGGAAGGCATCCAAATCGCCAGGTTGAAGTGGGTGAAAAAATAACCAATCCACATCGTCGATCTGCGTCTGGTATCATAAAGGTTTCAACTCACGACGTATCTGTCGATATCAGCTTCATCGCCCAATCTGTGCGTGACCTGAATAAGTTTCCGGGGAAATTCGGCAGGTCAATCACGCCGGCTGAATCGGCGCTCAAAATACCGGCGTCTTCCCAATCACCGGTCCGAGGATTGAACCAAACAGCTTCGTACTTGCCTCTTAATAATGCCCCTGATAAGTCCGCTTTAGGGCAGTCTTTCTCGAAGTACAGAACGAAGAACTCCTTATCTTCGGTGCGGGCACAATAAGACCATCCGACACACGACTTGGCTTTGCCCGACCTGTTAGGCTTGATTAAATTTGCGCTGGGAACGAGGTCCCGATACCTGTGGCCTTCGGAAAGAATGAAGGTTCGCAGGTGCCGCATTTGGTCTGCGGATCGCCATTTGATGACATCCCAGATATGATTCTCCGCGGCATCCTCGACGTTCCCGCCCCACATTCCGCCGTCCCATCCGCCGGCGCCGTATATGTGCCCTCCCAATCCGCCGGATAAAACGCTGCCGTACATCGCAGAACGGCAATACAAATCAGAAGTCTCCGTGTCGCCGTCCGCCCCTTCCATACCCGCGTAATAAGGTTCTCCGTTGATACCGGGCACGGGCGGCGAGGCATTGAATATCTCGATCAGAAACGGATACAGATCGTGAGTGCGCCTGTTGCCTATCTGATGAAACGTAAGCCATTTGGCCTTATCCGTGTGGCCGAAGTTTCGCAGGGTCGAAGGGTTCGAGTTCGTCCCGGCCAGTGTCCCGAAGGGCGGATGGCCATATTTCTCGATGACCCGGTTGGCCGCCAGGTTCCACTGCTCGGCCGGGATGGTCGAACCGGTCCAGTCAAGATGAATCGGACTGAACAGGCAAATATTGGCCTGATACCGGCTCCAGATGTACCGGATGTAACGCGTATAGGACTGGGGCCATTGGTAATATTTCTTCCAGCCCTGCCCTATGTCACGCCGGGAAACCTCGATAAACGGAACAAAGCCCTGGCTGTTGAGATAATCGATTTTCCTGTCCATATTCCGGAAGTATTTCGGATTGATCCGGTCGACATCGGGAAAGTATTTCTCGTAGCCGGGGATTTTGCCCGGAAAAAGAAACGCACGATTACCATCTTCGTCGTGCATGTCCTTGGCACTTTCGGTTCCCGCCTGCTTCCAAGCCGAACGAAGCACCGTTCCGTCGGGCATCTTCAGTGTAGCCGGCTTGTCGTCATTGGACCAGTTCGGAAATGCGGCAATCATGGCGATACAATTGAAATCCTGCTTTCGCCGAAACCGCACATAATCCTTGAAGCCTGCTTTCGGACCAATCGGACGCTGTTTGTTATCATTGTTCCATCTGTAGCGGAAAGTGGGCACAGACCACCACGTATCGCCCAGAAGGAAATACGGCGTCCCGTCGGCATACTCGAACGCGTGACCGTTTGCAGATGCCCCGATCATACCGCGCCGGCAGGGATTTGCCTTTTTTTCGGCTTCGGGCCAGGCTACAGCAGTAAATTCACCACTCTTTCCGTTAAGGCCCGGATCGGCTTGATTGGAACCGCTGCTCCATTTCCACAAACCCGGAGCAACCGCAAGCACACGCACCCGAAAAACATTGTGACCATCCCAGAATCCACAGCATCGTTTCTCGAATCCCGGCCCTTCCAGATCGACCCAGACTTCCACTTCCGTATATGGATTATCATATTGTTTCTCGGCACGCAGGGTAATCTCCACCTTTTCCCACACATGGGGAT
>Ga0207752_1001546_pt1 | contig 10351 bp, 5 predicted proteins | sample Pon2CUnioCityCA_6_FD_187272 | JGI IMG/M metagenome (GOLD analysis project Ga0207752, IMG submission 187272) | Marine sediment microbial community from Union City, CA, USA - Pond 2C Sediment 2 (SPAdes) | ecosystem: Environmental > Aquatic > Marine > Intertidal zone > Salt pond sediment ... | reverse complement strand
TGCCCCGGCTGTCCGGCTTGATGACGGTGTCCTGCTGGGCCTTCCACGTCCTGCCGTTGTCTTCGGAGACGATTATCTCGCCCCACCATCCGTCCGGCGTCGGCCCGACCTTGAAGAACAGCAGCAGCGGGCCGGTCTTCGGCTGAAACAGCACGGGGTTCCAGCACGGGTAGCGCTTCTGGGGCGACATTACGCCGTTGGCCACCTCGATGGGCCTCGACCACGCGCCGTTTTCGAGGCGCGACACCCAGATCCCGACGTCATCTTCCCCCTCATCCTTCCCGGCAAACCACGCCGCTACGATTTGCCCATCCGCCGTCTGCTCGATGGTCGAAGCATGACACCCCGGCGTCGGCCGACCCTCCAGCGGGAAAAGCAGCCCCGCCCGAACGACAGCATCGCTGGAAGCCGGGCCTACCTCTGCTCTCATGCTCCTACATCCAATCCCAAGAACCACAATCAATCCTAAGACGAATCGACATCCTCTCATCGTACACCTCACGCCAACCGCCGGCCCCAGTGTGTTGCAGTTTCCATTGGCTTCGAACCAAGCCTACGAGTGTTCCCATCTTCCCCTATCAACTCTTGCCTGTAAAGGACTGCTCCGTAGTGCTCCCCCATTTTCCGCCCTCCCGAAATTGGCTTTGTTTTCCACAATCCGCGTTCAGGGCATCGATATTCTGGCTCTGCTGCTGGAGAATTGGCATTGTTTCGCATACGTGGGTTCTCGCCTCTGGCCGAAGGGGTCGGGCAATGGTGGAATGATGGAAGATTGGAATGGCGCCGTACATCAACCGTCGGCCGGGCGGGGCCTGTGCGAGAGTTGACATCGCTGGGCGGGGGTGGTACTGTGCTGACTCGCCATAGGTCTGAAGTAAGGGTATTGGTCATGAAAGTATCTCTGGACTGGTTGAGTGAATACGTGCAGGTCGATCTGAAGGCGGAGGAGATCGCGGAAGTGCTGAGCGATCTGGGCCTGCCGTGCGAGGGGATCGAGCGTCTGAACGGCGACACCGTGCTGGATGTCGAGGTGACGAGCAACCGGGGCGACTGCCTGAGCCATATCGGGATCGCCCGCGAGTTAGCGGCGGCCACGGGCAAGGAACTGCGGCTGCCGCAGGTCGAGCTGGAGGAGATGGAGCGGCCGGCCTCGGAGTTCGTGCAGGTGGAGATCGAAGAGCCGGACATGTGCGGCCGGTATACGGGCCGCGTTATCGAGGACGTCAAGGTCGGGCCGTCGCCGGAATGGATGGCCAAGCGGCTTGAGGTCGTCGGGATGCGGAGCGTCAACAACGTCGTTGATGCGACGAACTACGCGATGATGGAGACCGGCCAGCCGCCCCACGCGTTCGATCACGCCACCATTGAGGGCGCCAAAATCATCGTTCGCAAAGCGGTGCCCGGCGAGCAGATCGTCAGTATCGACGGGACGGAGTGCGACCTGACGCCGGAGATGCTCGTCATTGCCGATGCCAGGCGGCCCGTCGCGGTCGCCGGTGTGATGGGCGGACTCGCAACGGAAGTGGGTGATACAACAACGACGATTCTTCTGGAAGACGCATACTTCGACCCGGTCAGCATCCGGACGACTTCGCGCCGACTCGCGTTGCCGTCGGAGGCCTCGTTCCGTTTCGAGCGCTTCGTGGACATCGAGCGCATCGACTGGGCGTCGCGACGGACGGCACAGCTCATCGTGCAGGTCGCCGGTGGACGGGTGGCGAAGGGCGTCGTGGATGCTTATCCCCGCAGGTATCAGCCGCGAGAAGTGACCATGAGATTGTCGCGTCTGAGCAAGCTGCTGGGTATTGAAGTGCCGCAGGATGCCGTGCTTCGGATCCTCTCGGCTTTATGCTTCGAGCCGCGTTTGCAGGATGCTTCTGTGGTTTGCGCCGTGCCCACGTGGCGGAGTGACATTTGTCGCGAGGTGGACGTGATCGAGGAGGTGGCCCGCGTGCATGGGTACGATCAGGTGCCGACGCGAAAGCAGATCCAGATCGAGGCGACCCCCGCCGACCCACATCAGAAGCTGGCCGAGGCGGTCGGCACGTTCCTCAACGGGTGCGGTTTCTACGAGACCGTGACCGTCGGTTTTGTGGATCAGGCGGTTGCGGATCTTTTCATGGCCGGCGGCGAAGCGAGTCATCTTGCCGTGCGCGATGTCACGCGACGCGCGAGCAATCTGCTCCGACAGAGTTTGCTCGGCTCATTGTTGGAGGTCCTGAAGACGAATGTGAACGCGAAGAACCTGCCGTGCCGGATCTATGAGATTGCCGACACGTTCGTTCCGACCGCCGCCAGGGACGCGTTGCCTCGAGAGCGCACCCGGGTGGGGCTTGTGACGGATGGCGACTTGCGCGAGCTGCGGGGGGCCGTGGAGGGATTGCTGAGAAGCATCAACCGCACAGCGGTGGTGGAATTCGTTCCCAGCGAACTGCCGTGGGCGCAGGTGGGGGCCCGCGTGATGGTGAACGGTCGCGACATCGGCGAAGCAGGAGTGTTCTCGGACGCCGTTCGGGAGAAGTTCGATTTCAAGGACGTGACGCCTTGCGGGGCCGAGCTGGACTTCGGCGAATTGATGGAATTGAAAGGCGGGCCGGTGAAGATCACCCCGATCCCGCGCTTCCCGGCCGTCGAGCGCGACCTGTCCATCGTCGTGCCGGAGCAGACGGCGTGGGCGCAGATTGCCGGCGCGGTCAAGAGCGTGGCGCCGGCTGAGTTAGAGGAGATCCGGTTCGTTGACATCTATCGGGGCAGGGGAATTGCGGCGGGGCACAAGAGCGCGACGTTGTCTCTTCGCTTCCGGGATGAGGATGGAACGCTCACGCACGAGACGGTGGATGGCTACCAGGCGGCGATCGTCGAGAGTCTTAACAATGCCGTCGGTGCCGAACTGCGCACGGCGTAGCGTCGTGGTTCACATTTTGTTTGGGGGTTTGAGTGTGTCCGGTCTTGTCGGGCGACGGCATGTTTTCGCATCGTTCGGCGAGTCGCGTCGCGGTGCGGCAAAACTCGTCGCATGAGGCGGCATTTTATCTACAGATAAGCCGTCGGAGCTGCCGATAACAAGGCGAAGACGGGCCCACTGTGGCGGCGGTTGTTTGGCTGGTCGGGTCTTATTTCCTTGACCCAAGGTTGAGGATTTGCTATATGTAGGTTGCAGGCTGACCCCTGCGGTGTACGTATCGACGGCGTGTAGTTGAAGGAACCGATACCCGTACTCGGGGAGATCAGGCCTTGTCGGACCGGAAACGCCTGCCTGTCAGGACTTTCGGACGCAAGTAACGATCGCCCACCTTATAGTAATGGGTTCCCTTCAATCGCCTGTCGTACGGCACAGGTGGAGGTGAGCTGGCATATTACAAAAAAGGCCTGTACGCGCAGGCCTTTTTTGTTTCTCTGCTGATGCGTGCGGCCCCAGGATTATCGGGCTGATGCGCCCGCCGGAACCTGCAAATCCCTGGTCCTTTTGGAGTTAAGCCCCCGCGGGGAATTGCCGATGACACGCCCAGGGCTTGCTTGGGCTCCGCGTTCTGCTTTCGTATGAGGATGTTGGTTTTGTGAGGAGTACAAATGCCGAGTGTGCGTAGTTTCACCGTCTTGCCGGCACTGCCAGAGTCATTGAAGGAGTTGGACGTTCTTTCCAGGAACCTGTTTTGGTCCTGGAATCCGCAGTTCATCGAGCTTTTCAGGCGCATCGATCCGTCCTTATGGGCCGCATGCGGTCATAATCCGGCCAAGCTGCTCGGCAGCGTTTCTCAATCGCGGCTGGAGGCCTTGTCGCAGAATGAGAGCTTTCTGAACGAGCTGAGCCGAGCCACAGAAACCCTTGAGGAATACCTGAAGGCGCCGACGTGGTTTGAGAAGGTCTGCTGCCCCGGCTCCGACACGGTCATCGCGTATTTCAGTGCGGAGTTCGGGCTCCACGAGTGCCTGCCGATCTATGCCGGCGGCTTGGGTATCCTCGCGGGCGACCATCTTAAGAGCGCGTCCGATCTCGGCATCCCAATCATCGGCATCGGTCTAATGTATCAGAAAGGGTACTTCCGCCAGTACCTGAACGTCGACGGCTGGCAGCAGGAGGCCTACGTCGAGAACGATCTGTTCAACATGCCGACCGAACTGGTGCGCGAGCCCGGCGGCGGGCCTTTGACCATCAGCGTGGAATATCCGGGGCGTTCCGTGCAGGCGCAAGTCTGGTGCGTCTCTGTCGGCCGGCTGAAGTTATACCTGCTCGACACGAACATACCCGCCAACTCATCGGGCGACCGAATGATCACGAGCAGCCTGTACGGGGGGGACCGTGAGCTGCGCATCCGCCAGGAGATCCTGCTGGGGATCGGGGGGCTCAAAGCCCTGGCGGCGATGGGGATCACACCGACCGTCTGCCACATGAACGAGGGGCACGCCGCCTTCATGGCACTGGAGCGCGTCCGTCAGCTTCGAAGCACGACGAACATGACCTTCGAGGAGGCGGTCGAGGCCACGCGGTCGGGCAACATCTTCACGACGCACACGATTGTCAAGGCCGGCCTCGATGAGTTCGGGGTCGAGCTCATGGACAAATACTTCAGCGGATATTTCCCGCATCTCGGTATCAATCGCCAGCAGTTCCTGGCCTTGGGCCGGATGCTTCCCGATGATGATAGCGAGCCCTTCAAGATGCCGGTACTGGCGATCAAGCTGAGCAGCCATCTCAACGGCGTCAGCAAGCTCCACGGGCAGATCTCGCGCGAGGTGTGGGGCTCGCTCTGGCCCGGACTGCCGTCGAGAGAGGTGCCGATTGTCTCGATTACAAACGGGATTCACCTCAAGACCTGGCTGTCGGATGAGATCGCCGGCCTGTACGAGCGGTACCTCGGCCCAACCTGGTCGCAGACCGTGTTCGACAAGTCGGCCTGGGAGCAGGTGGATCAGATTCCCGACGAGGAGCTATGGAGCGCCCACCAACGGTGCAAGGACCGGTTGATTGTCTTTGCTCGGAAGCGGCTGATGGCGCAGATGCAGCGCCGCGGCACGAGCCAGGGCGAGTTGAAGCGGGCCGAGGAGGTCCTCGATCCGGAGGCGCTGACCATCGGTTTTGCGCGGCGATTCGTGGCGTACAAGCGTGGCGACCTGCTGCTGCGGGACGTGGAGCGTCTGGCGCGGCTGCTCAATGACCCGGACCGTCCCGTGCAGATCCTTTTTGCGGGCAAGGCGCACCCGCGTGATAATGGCGGCAAGGACATCATTCGTCACATCACTCACGTCGCTTCCGAGGAGACGGTGCGGCGGCGTATCGTGTTCCTCGAGGATTACGATATCGACATCGCACGGTTCCTCGTACGGGGCGTCGATGTCTGGCTCAACAATCCGCGAAGACCCATGGAGGCCAGCGGAACCAGCGGCATGAAGGCGGCGGCCAACGGCGTTCTGAACATGAGCACGCTGGACGGCTGGTGGTGCGAGGGCTACATCCCGGAGGGCGGCTGGGTCATTGGCGGCGGCGAGGACTACGAGAATGCGGATTACCAGGATCTGATTGAGTCCCAGGCCCTGTACAACCTGCTGGAGAACGAAGTGGTGCCGTTATTCTTTTCTCGCTCGGCGGACAATCTGCCGCGAGCGTGGATCCAGCGGATGAAGGCCTGCGTCAAGTGGGTCGCGCCTCGCTTCAACACGCATCGGATGCTCGCCGAATACGCGCGGCGGTCCTACTGTCCGGCCGCCGCACGCTACGAATATCTGACCGCCGACACAATGGCCAAAGCCAAGGCCTTCGCGCACTGGAAATCCGAGATCCGCCAGGTCTGGTCCGAGTTCACCGTCAAGGAAGTGACGATGAGCGTGAGCAATGGCAACGGCGGCGAGCCGTTGAACCCGCGCCAGCCGCAACTGAAGGTCGGCTCAGAGCTGACGGTGCGGGCATTGATCCAACTCGGACGGATCCAGCCCCAGGATATTTCCGTGGAGCTCTATCACGGACCAACCGACTCGTGGGGGCATATCCGGGAAGGCTGTGCAGTGCCCATGATGTGCGAACAAACGGCCGGAGATGACGGGGCACGCTGGTTCTGCGGACACATGGAGTGTCGGGAAACCGGGCAGCACGGATTGGCCGTAAGGGTTCTCCCGAGCCACCCCGACCAGAGCAATCCGTACGAACTCGGCCTTGTCCTCTGGGAGAAAGGCTGAGAGACGGCCGGAGGCGGCGGTGCAAGCGGTCTACTTGTTCTCTCGCTCGCTCATTAGATCGTAAGCGGCCTGACCCGACGGCGCTTTCTCCAGCGCTTCCTTGAAGCTGTCATCGAGCATGAGCCGGCTGATCCGCGCCAGGGCCTGAATGTGAGGCCCCGTTTGGTCTGCCGGCGAGACCAGCAGGATCACGATGTGCACGGGCTTGCCGTCGACGCTCTCAAAGTCGATCGGCTCGCGGGCGATCCCCAGTGCCATGACCAGTTCCCGTACCGCCGTACACTTGCCGTGAGGGATGGCGATCCCCGAGCCGATTCCCGTGCTCCGTGTCTTCTCTCGGGTGAACACGGCGTCCAGGGCCGTGTCTCGATCAAAGACCAGTTTATGCTCGCTAAGGAGGTCCACCAGTTCCGTGATGGCCGAATACTTGTCCCGGCTCTCCAGTGGAACCTTCACACACGTTGGCTGTAGTATCTGTGTCAGAATCATGTTCAGAGCGACCTAAGTCAAAGCCGGACCCAGCGTCTCGGCACAAAACGGGAACTATACTCGCGGCGGATTGTCCTGCCAAGCCCTAATCCCGGCTCAATCCGATTATTTCGGCCGCGATGTGTGAACTGTCGCTCTTTTCGGCTTGGAAGGGAACACGGCACCCGCAACGTCATCGTTCACTGACGACTTTTGGCCTTTACAGGCGGCCGTAAACCTATAGAATAAACCGTTTTCAGCAGGGCCGGGCGGCCACCGCCTGCGGCCAACATTTGCGAAACCCGCCTTGTGGGACAGAATTGGGATCGGATATGACGAAGATCGCACTCTACGATACGACATTGCGCGACGGCATGCAGGCGGAGGGGGTCAGTTTTTCGCTCGAAGATAAGCTCTCGATTGCCAAGCGGCTCGATGGCCAGGGCCTGGATTATATCGAGGGTGGGTATGCGGCCTCCAACGCGAAGGAAATGCAGTTTTTCCAGGAGGTTGCGCATCTCGGCCTGACGCACGCGAAGGTTTCAGCGTTCGGGAGTACCCGCAGGGCCGATTGCAGCGTCTCCGATGACGTCTCTTTGAATTCCATTCTGGCCTGCAAGACGCCGGCGGCTACGATCGTCGGCAAGACGTGGGACCTTCACGTTCGGGAGGTGCTCGGCTGCTCGCTGGACGAGAACTTGATTCTCTGTGCCGAGTCGGTGCAATATCTGAAGCAGAAAGGGCTGGAGGTCTTCTTTGATGCCGAGCATTTCTTCGATGGCTATGCGGAGAATCCGGAGTATGCGATGAAGGTGCTGGCGGCCGCGGCCGAGGCGGGGGCGGATGCTCTGGTGCTCTGTGATACGAACGGCGGATCGCTGCCGGAGCGGATTTTCGAGATCACGCAAGAGGTCTGCCGTACGTTTAACGCCCTGACGGTGGGGATTCATGCGCACAACGATTCCGATTGTGCCACGGCCAATTCCCTGGCCGCGGTCAGAGCCGGGGCTCGCCACGTGCAGGGTACGATCAACGGCCTGGGCGAGCGGTGCGGCAATGCGAATCTCTGCGCGGTCATTCCAGGCCTGGCCCTCAAAATCGGGCTGGAGGTCCTCGATCCCGAGAAGATGCGCCTCCTGACGGAGACATCGCGGTTTGTCTTCGAGGTGGCCAATCTTACACCGGCGATGAACCTGCCCTATGTCGGTGAGAGCGCGTTTGCCCACAAGGCCGGGCTGCACGTCGATGCTCTGCGCAAGAGCAAACGCACGTACGAGCACATGGATCCGCAGCTCGTCGGCAACGAACGCCGGTTCCTCATCTCCGAACTCAGCGGCAAATCGAATATCCTTGCCGAGCTTGAGAAGGCGCAGCTCGCCCAGGACCCGGCGCTGGCGAAGAGAATCCTCGCGCGTGTCCAGGAGCTTGAGAACGAGGGCTACCAGTTCGAGGCGGCCAATGCGAGCTTTGACCTGCTGGTCAAGAAGGTCATGGGGACGTTCAAGCCCTCGTTCGAGTTGATCAAGTATCACGTCGACGTCGAGAAACGCAGGACGGGCGAGATCGTCACGGAGGCGACGGTCAAGCTCAAGGTCGGCGACGCCGTCGAGCACATTGTCGGCGAGGGGGACGGCCCGGTTAATGCGCTGGACGCCGCCCTGCGAAAATCGCTCGAGATCTTTTACCCGGACATCCGGGAGATGCATCTGATCGACTACAAGGTCCGCGTCGTGAACGCTCGGGAGGGCACAGCGGCCCGCGTCCGCGTGGTCATCGAGTCCCGCGACAAGCAGTCGCTATGGGGGACCGTAGGCGTCTCGGAGAACATCATCGAAGCAAGCTGGCTGGCGCTGGTCGACAGCGTCGAGTACAAGCTCCAGAAGACGACGTAGTGTACTCTCCATCCGGTTGCGAACAGATCCTACGGGACCGCCGGGACCTGTTTGCGTTCGGCGGGGGCATCAGCTCGCATGGATTGGCTCCTGCGACTCACTCTGTCGTCTTCGTTTGCGTCGGTTGACCGTCCGGCGGTCGGGGTGAGCGACCTGGGACTCGTCGGCGGCCACCTGAAGGACCTCGGAGGCGGTGGCGGCGAATCCGTCGGCGCCGATCTCCTCCCAGAGGCCCTCCGCTCGGTTGAACAGTCCGCCGGAGACGACGATCCGCATGTCCGGCCAGGCATTTACGGCCCGAATCCTGTCGATAAGCCGGCGGACGTCGGGTGCCTGCTTGGGCTTAGTCCCGTAGATGAGCAACACGTCCGGCGCATATTCGTTCATGAAGCCGAAGACATCATCGTTTGTGAGTCCTCCGCCGAGGAAACGCACCTGCCAACCGTCGCTCTCGAACAAGTCGGCGATCATCTGCGCGCCGAGCTCCTGCAGCTCATCTCGGGCGCAGCAGACCGCCGCTTTCTTGTGCTTGTCGGGGCGGCGGGGCAGTTTGTTCTGCAACTGATCGACGATCGTGCGGTTGATTCGGGTGGCGAGGTGTTCCTCCACGATGGTGATCTTATCCGCCCGTAGAAGCCGCTCGATCTCGGCCATCACCGGCCAGATCAGGTGGAGGTAGACCGAGTTGGCCGGCACGCCGCTCTGTAGCGTCTCCTCGACGACGGATCGGCAGGCCTTTCTGTCTCCCCGAAGAAGGGCTTCGATGTAACGGGCGAGGATGTCTTCCTTAACCATTGAGTTCTCCTTCGTACACGTTCTCTGCCTTGTTGGGCTGCTTGGCGCCAAGCTGCGAGCTTCTCGTCTTGTGTGCCATGGTAAAATAGGCAACCCTTTTCTTGTCTGGATTAGTATCGGAGACCACGCGGAAGATTCTTTAGGCAAACTGGGGTATATGGGGCATTGGGGGAGATTTTTTTTGCGGTCTTGGCAGTCGGCTGGCGGATATAAAGTCGCGTGCATGGCGTCGTTCCGAGGCAGAACCGGTGGGGTGCTCCGGAAAGTCCGAGAAAACACGCCCTCTTGCGGGAAATGGAAGAGGTTTCGGGCGGAGGCGGGACGGCGCAAGTTCTTGAGAGAAGGAGGTTTACGCAGGAATAGAGGCAGGGGGCGAAGACGGCAGGGCCTGCGAGTTTTTTCTTGGAATTGTGGTGAGCGGTCTGGTATAAAAGAAGATACAGGGTTCTGCAATAGGATGCGGCAGTCTGGATGCCGATAAGACCAGCGCTCTGTAGTAGTATGGTTGGAGTATTGGTGTGCTGGGAGCGTGGGGCCGTGAGAATCCCCATGGAGGATCCGGTGCAACCTGTCATGTGTTTCGTCGGCTCGGGGATCTGTGCGGATCAGGGGGCGGCTGTGGCTGATGGAGTTGCTGGAAGGAAGGAGGTGCGGCGGTACGAGAAGTGAGACCAGGTTTGAGTATCCAACGATTTGCACATAGTTCATAGTGCAGCGCCCTTGCGATGTGTGGACGGCGGATCTGGCGGGCGATGGAGGTTCGTGATGGGTGGCTGGCACTGAATCAATTCTTATGGTGTCTGGTTTGAAGGAGGACTGACATGGGCAAGAGAGCGATTCATTTGATCCTTGTGGCGGTAGTGCTGGGCATGTGTAGCGCTTCATGGGGGCAGAAGGCGACCGCCCCGAACCCGGCGGACGGGGCGACGGATGTGATGATGATGCTGTTGCGGTGGACGCCGGGACCGACGGCGATCTTCCACGATGTCTATCTCGGCACGACGCCCGACCTTGGGCCTGAGCAC
>Ga0207752_1001545_pt1 | contig 10357 bp, 10 predicted proteins | sample Pon2CUnioCityCA_6_FD_187272 | JGI IMG/M metagenome (GOLD analysis project Ga0207752, IMG submission 187272) | Marine sediment microbial community from Union City, CA, USA - Pond 2C Sediment 2 (SPAdes) | ecosystem: Environmental > Aquatic > Marine > Intertidal zone > Salt pond sediment ... | reverse complement strand
TGCCAATGGTCGCATCGAGGAGGCGATTGCCCCAACCACGCAGGAAATCCAGCGCCAGTTGTGCGATGCAGACGTCGTCCACTGTGACGAAACCGGCCTGCGCGCTGCAGGCAAGCTCCACTGGGTGCACGTTGCCAGTACCCCAACGCTGACTCACTACACCTGCCATCCCAAGCGAGGGTCAGAGGCCATGATCGACGGGGGTATTCTACCTCGTCTGTCCGGAACGGCCGTCCACGATTGCTGGCGTTCGTATTTCAAGGTGCATCAGGGGGCGCATGCCTTATGCAACGCCCACCACCTACGCAATCTGATCTTCATCCACGAGCAATATCAGCAACCCTGGGCCGCCGAGATGATCGGTTTGCTCCTGGAAATCAAGGACGCTGTCGACCAAGCTCGCCCGACTCAAGACCACCTGTCTGCTGATCTCCTGGCCGACTTTGAACACCGCTACGCCGAGACTCTGGAACGGGGCTTCGCGGCCAATCCTCCCCCCGATCCTCCGCCCAAGAAGAAACGGGGGAGACAGAAACAATCCTCGCCCAAGAACCTCCTGGATCGCCTCAGGGACTACCCAAGGGAAGTCCTGGCCTTCATGTACGACTTCCGTGTGCCCTTCGACAACAACCAGGGCGAGCGAGACCTGCGGATGATCAAGGTCAAGCAAAAGGTCTCCGGCGCATTCCGCACCGTTGACGGAGCCAAGCAGTTCTGTACCATCCGCGGCTACATCTCCACGGCTCGGAAACAGGAACAACCTGTGCTCAATGCCCTCGAAGCCGCCTACCGAGGAGAGCCTTGGATGCCAACGCCGCTGTCTCATCCGCCTCCATAGCCAGTACCCGTCTGGGTAGTTACGAAAAAGTGATTCAATCGGCACCACCGGGAGTACATCGATCAAGTGGTATAACCTCCCCCGCAGCCGCACGCTCAGGCCCGAGTGGCACTCGTTCATTGGTAGTGCCAGGCGCTTCCTTGTAAGCGAAGCGATAGTGTCTGGCACTTTCCTCCTCTTCGATAGACCGAACCTGAGGAAATCTACAGTAGACGACCCTCTTTCGCTTTGGTACACTATAGCTGTTACCGAAAGCCGATTGAGCGAAGAGCCAAGGTGCGAGGAGAGGGTATAGACATTCAGGTTGTGTTGGCCGACGATCATCTGGCGACGCGCTGAGGTATTCGGGCTGCGCTGGGGGAAGCGCCGGACTTTGAAGTGGTGGGGGAAGCTCGCGACGGTGAGGAAGCGCAAGAGCTGGTCGCCGAGTTTCGTCCAGACGTTTTGTTGCTGGACCTAGGAAAAATTGCATTGAGGAGCGGCGGGCTTCCTCACCAAGGATGAGAGATGAGAATTGGCCAACGTAGTGGCAGCGATTCGCCGCGCGGCACGAGGTGCTTTACAACCAGGAGCAGTTGGAGCGCGCCCGCCGCTGGCGAGAGGAGGTGGGCGCACGCTGGGAGCGCCTGACCGAGCGAGAGCGGGAGGTGCTGCAGTTGGTGGTGGAAGGCAGGACGAATCGGGAGATCGCACAGGCCCTGGGAATCAGCGAGAAGACAGCGGGACACCACGTCGGCAGCGTTTTGGGAAAACTGGAGGTCGACTCTCGCACTGAAGCGGCGGTGTGGGCGGTGAGGGAAGGATTCATTGAGCGGGACGAGGTATAGGGAAGATTCCCTATGTCGGAATAGGGAAAAGTCCCTATTGACAAACGTCCTTACTGAGGTGGTAGAATTGCCAGTGTCATCGGGAGGTCCGGTGAGTACCAAAGCATCATAAGGAGGGCAATAGTGAGTACATCGCGCAAGATTGTTACAGTTTTTTGTACTGCCTTGGCATTCTTGATACTGGGCATCACTATCATAATCGCCGTTCAAGGACCAGTGTTCGCTGACAGAAGCGGAGATCCAGTCGCCAAGGAAGAATATGGGAGGACATTTGAGTTTCAAATCTCCGAGCGTCCTCGCAGCGTAGATGGCGCAAGCAGGCCAGAGGTTAGTCGGGCTGTCAACCTGTCTGCCGGCGAAGTAGTGCTTGATCACTACGACGTCTACTACACAGACGAAGGGTGTATCCTCGCTCTACATCTGAATCTGACACCTGGCAGCACAAACCTGAAGAAGGTTTACCTGGGTATGGCACTACGAGCTCGTGAGTCCGGTTTCCTATTTCTGGCCGGAGGAGGATCATTAGCAGCTTATGCTCATATGGGCAAAGATAAACCTGAAGGACGCGATGCTATCAATGAAGCTATGAATCAACAAGGCCCCTTCACGATATGGATCACGTTCAAGTCTGTTGATTTAGACAAGATAACGGAGAGAAGCGGAAGAGCACTTGCCAGCGAGGCAGCCAACCCGGAGGTCGAGATTTACTTGAGCGACGATCCCAGGGGGCTAACCTATGCCGGACGTGATGGTCCAAGAGATGACACGTCTCCGTTCATCAAAATCACCGACGTTCAACCTTTCAGGAGGAACTGACCATGAAGCGCTCCTTGATTCTACTCGGGCTCTCGATACTGACGCTGCTTGGAGTGATGGTAGGTCAGGTGTGTGGCGCGCTGGGTGCGCCGCCATTGTCCAGGAACTACCACGCTGGTGCTGACGGCCCACGATTGGGAAGCGTTCCGCTCGACAAAGCTCACGGCAGGCCTGGCGGAGGTGGAGGAGGCCGGGGCAGCGGGCTTTCTCACCAAGGACGAAACGCCGGAGAGACTCGTGGCGGCGATTCGACGCGCTGCGAGGGATTGGGATAATGTCCAGGGGATTCACATTTAGGACAAAATAGGCGAGGCAGTGATGCGCGAGGGTAAGTTGCTTCCAATACTTGTGGTGGCAGCAGTTGTATTGAGCGTTGCGGTAATTGTAGCAGTGATCCAAAATCTACCATCACCGCAAGCACGAGCTACACAGACACCAAAGGGGCTGGACGAAGCCCGCCGAAGTGCCTTGGAGTGGGTTGCTGAAGCTTCTCAGAATGTTACTGGCTGGGAGGTCTGGAAGGACGCCAATGTCGGTAAGCCCACGGCGTACACGGGCAGAGGAGGGCCTCAATCCATCTTGGTCTTTCCAGTGATCAAAGGTCAAGAGGAGGTGGGGTACGTGACCATTGATGTGCAATTTGGCCGCCGCACTGTTTTAGAGTCGGGGCTGGGGCCCTCGCCTGCTCACAACCTCCCGCAAGCGCGTGAATTAGCCGCCCAGAGGCTGGGTACAAGCCCAAACGACCTGGAAGTACGACTGATGTTCCTCGAAGCGATGACGTACCTGGCCGAGTTTACCAGTCCAGACGGTGAGGAGATCACGTTCAATCTTATGTCCCTGCGTGAGTTTCCAGAACCCTGGTAGCAATGAATGAAGAAGCATGGAGAGCACGATCCGACAGCCTGATCGAAGTACAAAGAACAGTTTGCAAGTTGCGCAGTCACTTTCCGTAGACGCGGTTTCCATACCGCGCTGAATGCAGATTGGAGTTTCGCGCTATGGAAAGCGCGGCTACTCGTGGAGGGTAGCGGATGTATACGATATCTACGATAGACCCAAGGGCATTTCCAGAAGTAACTTCTCTGGCAAAGTCGTAGGTATACTTGATCACAGAGCTGCTTCATTCATCTTGCTGATTGATGTTACGAGCGAACTGAGGAATGAGAGCAAAGTTTTTCGCTACGCTTGTTTTTTTAATCACTCTAGTACTGCTTACTGCCTGCGCTCCAGCCGGTGCTACGCTTTCCACGCCGCCGGGCGGGGATACAGAGGCAGCAGCAATAGTTTTCATTCCCCTCTCTCCCAACTCGAGCTATTACACGTCCTTGGCTCAGACTTTCAACGCCGAACATCCGACCATCAGGGTGCAAATCCGCGACCCCGACGATGTCCTATCGCCTACCGACGATCCGTTGTCCACGGACACCGTTCGCCTGTTAGCTTCCTCGGCAGACGTTTTCCTCACCACCGAGTTGGATCCCGCGATGCTCAGCGCCAGTGGTGCTGTCAAAGATGTGCAGCCAATCTTGAGTCAGCACCCCGAGTTCGCCACCGATGACTTCTTTCCCGGCCTACTCACACGTTTAGAGAGTGGAAGTGGATTGTGGGGCATTCCGGCGGGGGTGAGGCCGCGGGTGATGTTCTACAACCGAACCCTTTTTGATGCTGCAGAGGTGGATGAGCCACGGCTGGACTGGACCTGGGACGATTTCCTGACCAAGGCCCTGGCCCTTACAGATCGAGATGCGGGGATATGGGGCTTTGCTGAACAGGGACGCCATGACAGCGTTGGCGCATTTGTCTACCAGCACGGAAGTACTTTGGTCGAAGAAGGCGGTCCTTTCAATATAAAGGGAAGCGAAGCGGCTCCTTCCTTCAACAATCCGCTGGCAGTCGAAGCCCTAAACTGGTACGCCGACCTGGCCCGCGGGCATCAGGTGATGCCCGATCCTGACTCGCCGGATGCTCCCCAGGTTGGCAGCCCTGGCCTGACCGGCCGAGCGGCGACGTGGATAGGCCTCCCCAGCCAGCATCACGGAACCGATACCTGTGTGGTTCCCTTGCCGCGTGATCGGAGAAGCGCCGCGATGGCGACCATCCCTGCCTACTATATGTCCGCTGGTACAACGTACCCCGAGGCAGCTTGGCAGTGGATAGACTTCCTGACTCGTCATCCTCCGGAACCTCAATGGTTGCCGGTCCGTCGCTCAGTGCTGAATTCAAGGGGCTATCGCTCCAAGGTGGACGATGATCTTTATTCCGCTTACGTTTACATCTTGGAGCATCTATCGACACATCCCTGGCCAGGGCGCTACCCCTGGTTCACCGAAGCTTATTATTGGCTGACTACCGAAGGACTACCAGCCGTGATGCGCAGCGAGAGCGATGCGCAGGACGTACTGGCCGAAGCGCAAACCCGTGCGTCAGCGGCGCTGGACGAATTACCCCGCCCGAACTCGGCAGGTTCTGTAGTAGCGCGACCGTCCCCCGTGCCACCAACTGCTGCACATCTGACTTTCCTGAACTGGACTGATCAAGATCCATACAGGGAGTTCGCTCACGTCTACCAGCAAAAGTATCCCAATGTAGTCGTCGAAGTTAGAGAGTTTGCATCGGACGCAGAATACCCTCCCAACCGGCTGGCAGCCGAGGCCGACGTCTTTCCGGCCCCCTCTGGATTTGAGTTGGATGCTGTGAAGGAACAGTGGTTGAACCTGCAGCCATTGGTCGAAAGCGATCCTGATGTAGATCTGGACGACTTCTATCCTCAAGGGTTGGATGCATATCGCCGCCAGGGTGATCTTTGGGCGCTGCCAACCGAGATGGATGCTCAGATGCTGTTCTATAACAAGGCGCTTTTTGACGCCGCAGGAGTTGATGCCCCACAACCGGAATGGACGTGGGACGACTTTCTGAAAGCCGCCGATCAGCTCACCCAAGGTAGGGGGGTAAGCAAGCAGTGGGGTTTTGTCACCTTGGCTCGAGGGTGGGAGACTTTGCCCCTCGTCCTGGCAGCCCAACAGGGCGGCTCGCTGGTGAACGATCGTGTGGCGCCGACTCGGGCTACTTTGAACGACCCGATGTTGGTGAGCGCCTTGCGCTGGTACGCCGATCTGTCGCAGGTCTATGGCGTCATGCCACCCCCAACCGTCCACTTCGCCGATTGGGAAAAGATGGAAGCGTTGGTTTCTCAAGGACGAGCCGCGATGTGGATTACCTCTGTCGGGTCTCGGTACTGGAAGGAAATGGACATCGACCTTGGAGTTGTACCACTGCCAGCCTCAGCTGATGGTGGGAGACCGGCCACGATGTACACTGTTTTGGGGTACGGTATCTCAGCACAGACCCCTTATGTTCGAGAGGCCTGGCACTGGCTGACTTTTCTGGCGCAGCAACCTAACGCAACACGAGGACTACCGGCCAGCCGGTCGGTGGCCGAGCAGGCCGCATTCCCACGCGTGTCGCTTGGATTGCAACCCGAGGTTCGAAAGGCCTATCAATTGACATTAGACAGCTACACTGATGCCAGCTACGACACAGTGCGCGCTCAGACTCCTTGGTTCGACGCAGTCTACAGACTCTATCGCCACGCAGTCAAGCAAACTTTCGAAGAGGGTACTGACCCGGCCGAGACGCTGGGCAATGCCCAGGCAGTTGCCGAAGCTTACCTAGCCTGCTTGGAGCTACGCGACGAGCCCGCTGACGAGAGCGTCCGCGAGTTGTGCGAAGAAGAAGTGGGTGTGCCAGCCCCAATTGTGTGGTACGAGGAATAATCTTCCTCTCAGAAGATCAAATCGGCGTCGAGCAGCTCACCTACACCGTCCAGCGCGGCGCGGTGGCCCGCAAGCTGGAGTTCACCGCCCGCGTCGCCCCCGTCCAGCAGGCCACTCCACCTTTCCGCGCTGCTAGCTGAGGACAGCGTGTATGGATACGCAAGAGCAAGACAAACGACTGCAAGCGCGTACCCCGCTCATCCTCATCGTCGAAGACGACGAAGACGCGAGAACCATCTACTCAGATTACTTGTCGCGTCACGGATACCGCACCCTCGCCGCCGCCAGTGGCGAAGAAGGGCTGGCGCTGGCAGAAGCGCATCCGCTTGATCTTGCCCTCCTGGACATTATGATGCCGGGGATGTCGGGGCGAGAGGTGGCCGCCTGGCTGCGGAAAAACTACCCCAAGGTGGAGATCATCTTCATCACTGCACTGATCTCCACTGCTGTGGCGGTAGAGGAGATGCATCGTGGGGCCTTCTACTACCTGACCAAACCGGTGAGCCTGCGACAGCTGTTGGAGATCGTTCAGAAGGCGTGGGCGACACGCCGAACGAGGTCCCAGGTGCGGGCAGGAGACCTAGTCGTGGATCTGCGACGGGGACAAGCCACCCTAGAGGGTGAACCTGTGCCGCTGACACCTCAGGAGAGCGAAGTGCTGGTCTACCTGGCCCGGCGGCGAGGGGAGGTGGCGAGCTACGAGGATCTGTGGGAAGAGGTGTGGGGTTACTATGGCCCACCGAACCAGGGGCTGATCCAACGAACCGTGAGCAACTTGAGGGGAAAGGTGGGCAGCAAGGGCAAGATCGCGTGCGTCTGGGGGCGCGGTTATCGCCTGGGGTAGGACCGCCGGGTGAAGTTTTCCGACTTTTTTCCGACTTTCAGGTGAGTTTTATGGTATACTAATTGTTGTGTGCCAGACTAGTGTGCTAAACAATCTGTTCACTTGATAAAATTGCGATGGAGGAAAAATGACCTTTCTGGAAGCTAGAAATCGAGCTGCATGAAGAGTAGGCAGTCGAAAACGATCCGATTTGACTGACCACAAGCTATTACTAGAGCTTCTAGCTAATCAACCTAGATGGGGATTACATACCTTCTCAATAACCTGGGGTAGTGTAAGGCAGAATGCCATTCCGCCCTACTTTTACCCCGACTTTTTGAGAAGATACGGGATTACTGAGGTTTTATTTTCCTCCATCGCTACATCATCAGTTTTTACTCAGGTGACATCTTCTCCTGACCCTACAAAGCGGAAGTGACATAGAAACACATCTTGTAGAAAGGGGCCTTGAAAATGCGGTCGAAGTTCCGACATCTTATTCTAACTCTTCTGTTGATCCTGATCCAAATTCTGGTGGCTTGCTCGCGGGAAAGCCCTCGTCTTCCCACCACTGCACCCTCAGCCGAGCAGGTGGTCATCGCCTTCGCCTGCTCCGATCGGGAACGCCGACAATACGAGCGGCTGGCCGAGAATTTCCACCGGGCCCACCCTCACGTCAAGGTGCGTGTGCTCTCCCGTGATGCCATCCTCGGCGGCGACATGGGACGGGAAGACGCCATCCACGCGCTGGCTACGTCCGCCGATGCGTTTACCTACCCGGGCGATCTCCTGCCCCGGCATACCCAGGAGGGCCTGGTGATGGATCTAACCCCCTTCATCGAGACCGATTCCACTTTTGAGGCCGCGGATTTCTATCCCGGCCTGCTGGCGCAATTCCAGTGGGATGGCGGCACCTGGGGCCTGCCGGCGAAGGTGCAACTCGCTCTCATTTTCTACGACGAGACGGCTTTCGAGGAGGCCGGGCTTTCCCCACCCCAACCGGGCTGGACGTACGAGGTGTTCACTCAGGCGGCGCAACGCCTGACGGTGCGCGAGGGCGAGCGAGTGCTCCGGTACGGCTTCGTCGACCCCTTCCCTTACGCCACGCTCCCCCTGGTGTTGGGACGAGCGGGCGCCGGGATGGACGATGACGGGACGCCACCGTCGCCCCGGCTGGACGATCCCGCCCTGGCCGAGGCCGTGGCGTGGTACACCGACCTGGCCTTGGAACACGACGTGATGCCCAACCCGGCGGAACTCGACGGGCAGGCGTGGATGACCTTGATAGAAAGCGGCAAAGCCGCGATGTGGGCCTTGTGGCCGGGTACACGTCTCGATCTGGGCGTGGCACCGCTGCCGGAGGGGGAAGCCATCGTAGGCTGGAGGGAAGCCTCGGGGTACGCCGTGAGCGCCGGGTCCGCCCATCCCCAGGCGGCCTGGGAATGGCTGTCCTACCTGACACATCAGCCCCTGGAGACGGGGATAAAGAGCGTTTCCCCCCGGCGCTCCCTATTCGAGGTTTCCCTCTTCAATGTGAAGGGAAGCGAAGCGGCACCGGCCGGGGAAGTCCGCGACGAAGAGATGAAAGCGGTCTACGACTACGTTCTGAACCGGCCCCAGGTGACGCTCTCGGCCGAGCGCTCGGCCGTCGACCCATTCCTCGATGCCCTGGACGCCGTCTTCGCCGGGGAGCAAAGTGTGGAGGAGGCGCTGGCCGAGGCCCAGGTGCAGGCCCTGGCGTTGGCGCACGCCGGGGAGGCTGATGCGCCCTCGGCTTCCATCGTAGTACCTTCCCCGGAGCCAGAGGACGAAGGACTCACAATTACCTTCTGCTTCGATGGCAACAAACGAATTAGAAACAACTACCTACACATCGTTGAAGAGTTCCACGAACAGCACCCCGAGATCAATGTGAATCTAACCACGGAAGTATGGGATTTCCAGCAAAGGACAGAAGTGTGTGACTGCTTCGTCGCTCACAGTGGTTTTGGCATTAACCGGTTGTCTTATTACCAACATATCCTTAACCTGCAGCCTTTTCTGGATGTCGAATCGGACTTGAACTTGAACGACTTTTATTCTCCGTTCCTTGAGGTCTTTCGCCGGGAGGGAGATTTGTGGGGGCTGCCGCTGGAGGGCGACCTGCAGGTGCTCCTCTATAACAAGGACATCTTCGATGAGGCTGGGGTGGAATACCCTCAACCCGGTTGGACGCTGGAGGACTTCCTGGAGAAGGCCGTGGCGCTGACCAGCGAGGAAGGGGGGAAAAAAGTATACGGTTACGTACCCTATTCAAGTGCAATTAATCTATTCTTTTTCGGGCTGGATATGACTACTCTAGTCGATGCAACGGAGCAGCCCCCACAGCCTCAGTTGAACAATGCAGAAACGGCTGCCATATTGCGATGGCATACCGACCTGGCTCTGGTTCACGGTGTGATGCCTGTCTTAACAGAGGAAGAGCTTTGGCGGGACTTTGAACGGATTAGGTTTGAGCAGTGGAGCCTGATAACCTCTGGGCGAGCGGCGATGTGGTTCAGCCCTCCTAGCACGTACCGCGAGCATTCACTGCCACCCCGTACAGGCAATATCCACTTGCCTCTTCTGGGCCAGCAGAAGATGGGGATGCGTGAGCATGGTATAAGGGGGTACGTGATTTCGGCTGACACGTCCCACCCTCAGGCCTGTTGGGAGTGGATCAAGTTCGTTTCAGCCCGCAATGCTGTATTGACACGAGGCCTACCAGCCCAACGGTCTGTGGCCGAATCGCCAGTTTACCGCTCCCTAGTAGGGGAAGAGGTTGCCGATGCTCTCTTGTACACAGTGGAGCACATTGACCCCTCCCTGGATGCCCTTGAGGAAGAATATCCTTGGTTGACTGTACTTGTTTGCTGGGTGACAGAAGCTCGCGACCGCGTGGTCGAGGGAACAGACGTGGAAGAGGCGCTCGACAAAGCGCAAGCGAAGGCGGAAGCATTCGTTGCTTGCCTGGGGGAAGATGTCGCTTCCGCAGACAGAGCGCAGTGCTGGGCCTGCGCTCAGAAAGTGGACCCCGAGATTGAGATTCCTGATTATGTTCGTCAAGAATAAAGGGCTTCTTAAGTGAACAGGGTAAAAATGCCTGTAGTAGTGGAGATGGACTCTCTTTTTTATCAAGTGCGGCTCCGACAGTTGCTGACGGATGTGGGCGCGCAGGTCTATCTTCTGACGGTTGCTCGGGTGCAGCATCAGCGAGCGGCGGCGGCTCTCGGAAACGCCACCTGCCTCCCCTCGGCCG
>Ga0207752_1001544_pt1 | contig 10367 bp, 9 predicted proteins | sample Pon2CUnioCityCA_6_FD_187272 | JGI IMG/M metagenome (GOLD analysis project Ga0207752, IMG submission 187272) | Marine sediment microbial community from Union City, CA, USA - Pond 2C Sediment 2 (SPAdes) | ecosystem: Environmental > Aquatic > Marine > Intertidal zone > Salt pond sediment ... | reverse complement strand
CTCCCCTCTCCCCTTGTCCCCTTGTCACCCAGCCCCCCGCCCAGTTGAGCCTCATCAACTATGTGCTATAATCACCCCCACACGAATTGGAACCCCAGGACGCCGTCCGGCGTCTTGAAGATAACGGGAGTACCTGTGTTCAAACAAGCGGCGTGGATCATAGCGATCGTCGTCATCCTCATAGCTGCCCTGGCCTGGCCACCCGCCCCCGCTGTTGCCCAGCGCGGTGGCCCGACCCTCCAGGTCACCATCGGCTTCGACGGCTACTGTCATAGCGGCGACTGGTGCCCGGCATACGCCATCCTCTCAAACGAGGGCGCCGACATCGAGGGCGAGCTGCGCGTGGCCTTCACTGAAGCAAGCCCTCGTGCCGCGCCTGGCGTGCGCGCCAGGCCCGTCGTGCTGCCCGCCCATTCTCGGAAGGCGTACGTCACTCTCCTTCCGCCTGCCGACTCCCTGTCTCGCTATCGTCTCGTCGTACAGCTCGTCTCCCGGGGAAAAGTGATCGCCTCGCAGGAGGCGGCAGTGACGTGGCTGCGCGATGAGGACCGGCTCTACGGCGTCGCCAGCACCAGTCCCTCGGCCCTCAATTTCCTCGGCGACGTCGCCCCTGCCACCGGGAGAGCTGCGGTGGCTCACCTGAACCTGGAGGCGCTCCCGCCTGACCCGCTGGGCTGGGAAGGGCTTGACATCCTGGTCCTGACCGACGTGGACACGACCGTCCTCTCCGGCGAGCAGCGGCGGGCGTTGGAGACCTGGGTGGCCCACGGCGGCCACCTCGTCGTCGGTGGTGGCCCCGGAGCTGCCCGCACCGTCGCTGGCGTCGCCGACCTGCTGCCTGTCGCGGTAGGGCCCACGCGCTTCGTCGACGACCTTGCGGCGCTGGGCCAGCGGTGGGGCATTCCGGTCGCCCGCGGGCCGTATGCCGTCTCCGAGGTGGCGCTGCGCGATGGCGAGATACTCCTTAAGCAAGAGCAGAAGCAAGAACAAGAAGACGAGCAGGGAGACCTGGTCCTGCTCGCTCGTCGCACTCTCGGCGCCGGCACGGTCGATTTCCTGGCGTTTGATGCTGGCCTGAACCCCTTCGCCCACTGGGATGACAACCGGCTTCTGTGGGACTTCATCACGCAGACGGATAGCGCCACCGTCCCTCGGCTTGTCGTGCACGATGGGTCCAGCGCGCACAATGCCGTGAGCAACGTCCCCGGCCTCAAGCCCCCCTCCATGCTGCAGATCCTGATCTTCATGCTGGCCTACACGCTGCTCATCGGCCCGGTCAATTACCTCGTCTTGCGCAAGCTGGACCGCCGGGAGCTGGCTTGGCTGACCATCCCGGCCCTGATCGTCGGCTTCACGGCCTGTGCCTACCTCACCGGTTTCCAGATTCGGGGAGGCACGGCGATCGTGCACCGCTTGGCAGCCGTGTACGTGCCGCAAGGAGCCGGCGTGGGCCGGGTGAGCCAGGCGGTCGGGCTCTTCTCTCCCCGGCGCACCACCTACGATGTGCGGGTGGCCGGCGCCGGGGCGCGCGAAATGCCCGGCGACGGATCCGCAGGCGATCTGGCGCGACCGCTGTACTTCCTTGCGCAGCCGGACGGCCTGACGCTGACCGGCCTGCGGGTGGACGTGGGAGGCGTCCGGTCGTTCGTCGCCGAGGGCTACGCCGACGTTGCCGCTGTAGATGCTGACCTCAGGCTGGTCACCACTTCCTCGGGCCACGTGCGGCTGGCAGGCACGATCCGCAATGCCGCGCTGCCTTTGAAAGATGCTGTCCTCGTCGCAGGTGATCAGGAGCAGCGGCTCGGGGACCTGGAGCCCGGCGACCAGGTCGACGTTGACCTGGGGTACAACTACAACCCCGGCCAGACCGACACCACTGAGAAAATCCTGGGCCAGACGGTCCGTTGGCAAGACCCGGAGTGGCAGCGGCGCCAATTCTTTCTCCGAACCCTCTCCCCCTCCGGCGGTGAGTTGGATCTGGGAGACGGCGCCTACCTCGTCGGTTGGGCCCAGGAGGCGCCCTTGCCGGTCGAGGTGTTGGACCGCCCCTTTTCCACGGTCGAGACGGCGCTCTACGTGGTTGCCCTCCCGGTCGCTGGATTGGAGGCGGGCGCGAAGGTCGTAGTCCCGCCCAGCCTGATCACGCGCGAAGTGGCAAAATCCGCGGGCGGCGTCGACGTATGGCCCGGCGGACTGCACATGGAACCGGAATCCCTCGTTGTGTTTCGTTTCACAGTCCAGCCTGGGGTGACCGTGGGGCGGGTAGACGAGTTGGTGTTCGAGTTGAATGGCACCAGTCGCGACGACCCGTTCCATCCGCCGACGGTCTCCCTGTGGAACGACGAGCGCGGCGGGTGGGACGAGCTGGACGTGGGCTGGGGACGGTATTCGATTCCCGACGCCGGGCCGTACGTCAGCCCGCAGGGCGACGTTCTCGTCAAGCTCGAGACGGTCGCCGGGTGGCCGGCTGATGTGGATAATCTGACGATCACGATCAAGGGGCAGCGATGATGCCACACGAAGCGCAAGAACCGACGGTCATCGAGACGAAAGGTCTGACCAAGCGATACGGCCGGCTGACGGCGGTGGATCAACTGGATCTGGTCGTCCGGCAGGGGGCGGTCTTCGGCTTCGTCGGACCGAACGGGGCCGGCAAGACGACCACCATGCGCATCCTGGCCACGCTCCTGCGTCCCACGGCGGGAGAGGCCTGGGTTGCGGGTCACTCCGTGGTCGCGGAGCGGCGCGATGTCCGGCGGGCCGTCGGCTACATGCCCGACTTCTTCGGCGTCTACGGCGACATGAAGGTGTGGGAATACCTCGACTTCTTCGCCGCCTGCTACGACGTCCCCACCGACACGCGGCGCCGGCTGGCCGACGACCTGCTCGAACTGGTCGACCTGGCCCACCGGCGGGAGGACTACGTCGACGCCCTCTCTCGAGGGATGAAACAGCGGCTGTGCCTGGCCCGGGCGCTGGCCCACGACCCGCACGTGCTCATCCTCGACGAACCGGCCTCTGGCCTGGACCCCCGCGCGCGGGTTGAGATCCGTGAACTCCTGCGCGAGCTGCGGGACATGGGCAAGACCATCTTCGTCTCCTCCCACATTCTGTCCGAGATTCAGGAGGTATGTACCCACATCGGCATCATCGAGGAGGGGCGTCTGGTGGCAGTGGGCACCATGGAGGACATGCGCCGGCGCATTCACGCCCAGCGCGTCGTGAACCTTGGGCTGATCAAGCAGAGTGCCGGCGAGCCGGCGAGCCGGCGAACCGTCCAGGAGGCACAGATCTGGCTCGCTGGCCGGCCGCGCGTGTCGGAAGTGGAACCGGTCGCCGCTGACGGCGAGGGCGACCTACAGCTCACCTTCGCGGGCGATGACCAGGCCCTGGCCCAGCTCCTGAGCGACATGGTACGCGCCGGCTTCCCGGTGGTCACATTCCGCGAGCGAACCGGCGACCTGGAGGACGTCTTCATGCGCCTGACGAAAGGAGTCGTCTCATAGGCATACAAACACTCCTTGACCACCCCATCGTCCGATTGGAACTGCGTCGCATCCATCGCAAACGCTGGTGGCCGGGCCGCCGCTTCTTCATGTTCTACCCCGCCCTGCTGGGGGCAGCGCTGGGCTACAGCGTTGTCCTTGCGCTGAGCGATTCGCCCGGGATACAGCTGGCCGCCCTCGTCACCGGCGCGCCGGCAGCGTGTCTGCTCACCGTGTGCGCCGGCCTGTTGGCCTTCACCCTCCCCTGGATCGCCCCGGCCCTCACCGCCGTGTCCATCGTCCACGAGCGCGAGCTGGGCACGCTCGACCTGCTGCGGGCCACCTTGCTGACCGAACGCTCCATCGTCTTGGGCAAGCTGGGCGGCTCCCTGGCCCGCATGTGGCCGGGCATCCTCACCCTGGCCTTGCTCGCGCCGTTTCAGCTCGTCTGGATCGGTGGCACCGGCTGGTCGCTCTACCTGCCGGCCCTCGCGGCGGAGCCCATATCCACCACGCAGATACTGTGGCTGTTTCTGGCAGGCCTGGCCGGGCTGCTCAAGCCATTTGTGGACCTGGTGCTCCACGCGGCGGTGGGCCTGTTTTTCTCCGTGCTGGCCCGCTCGTCGGGCGTCGCCGTCGCCGTCTCCTATGGCGCCGTCATCGTCGTCCGGGTCTCGCTGTGGCTCGTGAGGTATCTTCTCAATGTCGTGCTGATGATGCGCGGTGCGATAATCGGCGCATCGGAGTCCGCGTTGGGTGACGTGGGTATGATATCCGCGTTGACGTCGTTGGGAGTGGTGCTGGTTGAACTCGTGGGGGCCGCCGCCCTCGTCTGGGGGGGCATCTGGTGGCTCAAGCGGGCGTAGGAGGCTGATGGTGGAACAGGGATCTGCGAAGGCCAGGCCACGCGGGCGGCTCCGTCCTGAATCCAACCCCCTGCTCACCAAAGAATTGCGCGGCCGCATGCGCGGCGCGCGCGCCTTTGTCGTGCTGACCGTCTACCTGGTGTTGCTGAGTTGCTTCACCGCCGTCATCTACTATGCCTACACGGCGGGCGTCAGCGGGTTCGCTGGAAGTGGCAACGTCGACACGGCTGAGTTGGGCAAAGCTGTCTTTGCCAGCGTCGTCCTCATCGAGATCTTCATGGTCGCCTTCATCACCCCCGCTTTCACCGCCGCAGCCATCAGCGGTGAGCGGGAGCGCAAGACCTATGAACTGCTGCGGGCGACGCTCCTGTCCGCTCGCCAGCTCGTCTGGGGGAAGCTCGCCTCCGCCGTGACCTATGTCTTCTTGCTCATCCTGGCCGCCGTCCCGCTCGAGAGCCTGGCCTTCGTGATGGGCGGCGTCGTCGTGGAGGAACTGGTGCTAGCACTCGTCATCCTGCTCGTGACTGCCTTTGCTTTCGCCGCTGTCGGCATGTTCTTCTCCTCGCTCGCGCGCACGACGCTCGCTTCCACCGTGCTGACCTATGCCACCGTACTGCTGGCCACGGTCGGCCTGCCGTTGCTCCTGTTTATCGTTGCCCTCTTCGTGGCCGAACCGCTCGCCTATGGCTACGGCTCCTACACCCCCTCTTGGGTCGTGGAAGTCGGTGTGATCTACGCCCTGGCCTTCACCGCCGGCCTCAGCCCCATCACGGCGGCCGTATTCACCCAGCTCGCGTTGCAGGAGGAGAACGCCGTTTGGTACTTCTGGTACGACGTGGACAGCACCCACCGCATCCCAATCCCTTCCGGCTGGACCATCTACACGGTGGTCTTCCTGGCGTTGGCCCTGATATTGCTCTTGGCAACGATCCTCCGCGTCCGCCGACAGGAGACCCAATAAATGCCCAATCCCCAATCTCCAATCCCCAATCTCCAATCTCCCCTCTCCCCTCTCTCCTCTCTCCTCTCTTCCTGCCTGCGCCGCTGGAGCCTGCGCCTGAGACTGGCCCACAGCCTGGTGTGCGGGCTGTGGGGCGCGGTGGCCGGGCTCGGCGCAGCGTTCTCCTTGGCGGCGGCGGCGCGCGTCTGGCCCCTGCTGACCGTTCGCCAACTGGCCGCCCTGGCCGGCCTGCTGACCCTTGTCGGTGTGGCCATCGGGCTGGCGGTCGCCTGGCTGCGCCCGCGCCCACTGCCTCGGCTGGCCCGCATCTTCGATCGCCGATTCGGGCTGGCCGAGCGGCTGACGACGGCCGTCGAGATCGGCGCCGGCCGGTTGCCGGCGTCGCCGTCCATGGCCCGTGCCCAGTTGGCCGACACGTTGAATGCCGCCGCATCCGTCGACCTCCGCGCCGTCCTGCCGCTGCGCGCCTCCCGCCGCGCCTTGCTCGCCTTTGGCGCGCTGGCCGCTGCGCTGGCGCTCTCGCTCTGGCTGCCGAATCCCCAGCAGGACACGCTCGCCCGGCGCGCCGCCGTGCGCGCCGCCGCTGAGCGGCAGATCGCAGAGCTGGAGGCGACCCGAGAGCAAGTCGCCCAGGCCGAGGGGCTGACCGAGGCCGATCGCCAGGCGCTCCTGCAGGCGCTCGACGAAGCGACGGCTGCCCTCGAAGAAAGCCTGGACCGGCGTCAGGCCGCGCCCGAGGAGGCAGTGGCAGCCCTTTCGGAGGCAGAGCAGGCCCTGGCTGATCTGCAGGATCCCGGTGCGGCGGACGTGCAGGCCGGGCTAGAGCGGGCCGCCGGGGAGATGGCCGATTCGGAGCTCACCCGCGGCATCGCCGAGGCGCTGGCCCGTAGCGACTACCGGGCGGCGGCTCGAGCGCTCGCCGCCTACGGCGGCACCCAGGGCCAGCCGCTGACCCGCGAGCAGGAGCTCGACCTGGCCCGCCAGTTGGCGGAGGCAGCGGAGGCGCTGGCCGAGAGCGATTCCGGTCTGGCCCAGCAGTTGGCCCAGGCCGTCGACGCCATCGAGCGCGGCGACGTCGCCGAGGCGCGCAGGGCGATAGGCGAGGCCGCGCAGCGCATGGATCAGGCCGGTGAGGATGTTCAGCGCCAGCAGGTGGTCGAGCGCACACTGGCCCAGATCCAGGAGGGGCGGGAACAGATCGCCCAGGCCGGCGGCGCCGAACCGGACGCCGCACAGCCTCCCGGTCAGGGACAGGCGGATGGACAAGCGGCTCAGGATGGTGGTCAGGCGGGCGAAGCGCCGGGTGGCCAGGCCCCCGGCGACGGCGGGGTGGTCTCACCCGGCCACCACGAGGACGCCGGCACCGGCGCGCCCTACGACGAGATCTACGTGCCGGACCGCTTCGACCAGGAAGGCCCTGGGGTAGACCTGGGCCGCGAGGGACCTGAGGACGATGGTCTGCCCGTCGGCGACGCACCGCTACCCATCCCGCAGGGGGGCCAGGCCAACGTGCCCTATCGCGAAGTCTACGCCGACTACGCCGCCCAGGCCGGCGCCGCACTCGAGGGGAGCTACATCCCGTTGGGACTGAAGCAATACGTGCGCGACTACTTCAGCTCATTGGAGCCATAACCGGGCGGAGATTGTTGATGCTCGAGGAAGTCCAGAACGTGGGAGACGAAAACTCCAAAGTCAGCGAGTTCGGACTGCAGGCTCTCGTGAATCATTACGTCGTTCACGTTCCAATAGACGTGTACCAACAGGTTGCGCAGCCCGGCCAGCGATTGCATCGTGGCGGTGAGACCGTCGGACAGGACGTCCGCTTCATTCAGAACCTGAAAGGTATCTTTGTAGTCACGCGGTGCGCGCATCCCTTCGGAAGCGATGATGTGACTGGCCATGTCGAGGCAGGCCTCGACGGCTACGGTCAAGTAGTACCGCGCGCTGCCGATAGCGTGGGGGTCTTCCAGGAATTCGTCCAGCGTCAGGGAAGCAAGTTGGCGCAGAAAAGTCGTATATTGGCGTAGGAGACGTATCAGTCTTTCGATCTTATCCTGGTCTACCATAGAGCAGCCCTCGCTCGCGTACGTTCTTTAGAAAAGCATCTTGCAGCCGTCGGTGGAACGGGAGGTAGTCGAAATACTCGTCGCGTGTTCGCGTTTCGAATTCGATCCGTTGCGCCTCGTCGCGGGCGTAGAGGAGAATTCCCTCGCACGCTACGCGGCCGCGGAAGACCAGTGGCGCATCGTTGATCGCCCGCACGTCGGCGTCGGCGATGCCGGCCTGCCTGAACAACTCGGCGCTCACGTCCAGCATCAACCGCAGCCGCTGGCCTGGGGACGTTTCCTCGTCGCACACCAGTGCGATGTCCACGTCGCTGGAGGAGGTCGCCTCCCCACGCGCGGCCGAGCCGTGAAGGTAAGCCAACTGTACGGGCAGATCCTGCACAATCTGAGATACATGCTGCCGCAGGATGTCAATCAACGCATCAGAATCGCTCATTGGGTTCTCCTGATAGAATTATAGCACAGGACAGCTTCAGAGCAAAAGGTGATGGAATGGCCAAAATCCAAAGTACATCGATGAAATCAGCCCCCCATGCTCCCAGCCCCCGTCTCGGGGGCGCCCCATGCAAAGACGACGCCCAACACGAACCACCCTCACAGCCCCCGGCCAGCGCCACCGTCGTCCGCTACACCGCCGCTGGCGGCGTCGTCGTCCACGACGGACGCGTGCTCGTGTTGCACCGCCCCGGCAAGGGCGAGATCCGGCTCCCCAAAGGGCACGTCGAACCGGGCGAAACGCCGCAGGCGGCCGCCCTCCGCGAAACCCGCGAAGAAAGCGGCTACACCCGCCTGGCCCTGGCCGCCGACCTGGGCACCCAGATAGTCGAATTTCATCACAAAGGACGCCACGTCGTCCGGGACGAGCGCTACTTCCTCATCCACCTGGAAGGCCCCCCTGACGCCCCCGCCGGCGGCGAGGACCAGTTCGAACCCCGGTGGCTCACCTGGGACCAGGCCCTCTCGTCGCTGACCTTCGAGCCCGAGCGCGAATGGGCCCGGCGAGCCCGAATAGTGGCCAATGACCAACCGACCAAGGAGAAAAAGTGATACAACCTGAATTCCAACAAACCCGCTGGACCCTTGATGACCTGCTGCCGGCCCACGAAGGCCCCGAATTGGAGCACATCCTGGCCGAACTCGAGCGCCAGGTCGCCCAGTTCGAGGCCAGCCGCGAGCGCCTCTCCCCAGACATCGGCCAGGATGAGTTCCTGGACCTGATGCGCCTCTACGAGGTCATCTACGTCAAGCTCGTCCGGCTGGGCGGCTACGCCCAACTCTGGTTTTCCGAGGACACCCAGTCCCAGGCCGCCCTCGGCTTTCTCGGCCGGATGGAGCAACTGTCCACCGACGTACAGAATCGCACCCTCTTCTTCTCCCTCTGGTGGAAAGGGCTGGATGACGAGCCCGCTCGCCGCCTGGTCGCCGCCAGCGGTGACTACGCTTACTACCTCGAGTCGCTCCGCCGCTTCACACCCTACACCCTGTCGGAGCCCGAGGAGCGGATCATCAACCTCAAGGACGTCAACGGCCCCCACGCCCTGGTGAAACTATACCAGATGATCACCAACCGCTTCTCCTTCCGGCTCGAGGTAGATGGCGAGACCAGGGAGATGACGCGGGATGAGCTGGCCGCCTACGTCCGCGACCCGTCGCCCGAAGTGCGCGCCGCCGCCTACCGGGAGCTCTTCCACGTCTACGGCGACCAGGCGGCCGTCCTGGCCCAGATCTACAACCACCTCGTGCGCGATTGGGCCAGCGAGAACGTGACCCTGCGCGGCATCGCCTCGCCCATCGCCGTCCGTAATCTGGGCAACGACATTCCCGACCCCGTCGTCGACACCCTGCTCGACGTCTGCCGCAAGAACATGCCCATCTTCCACCGCTACTTCCGCCTGAAGGCGCGCTGGCTGGGCGTCGAACGGCTGCGTCGCTACGATATCTACGCCCCCGTCAGGGCGGCTGACAAGACCTACCCCTACCCCGAGGCCGTCGACATGGTGCTGACCAGCCTCGATCGCTTCTCGCCCGCGCTGGCCGACCACGCCCGCCGCGTCTTCGTCGACGGCCACGTCGATTCGGAGATCCGGCCCGGCAAGCGCGGCGGCGCCTTCTGCGCCGGGGTGCTGCCCGGCGTCGCACCCTGGGTGCTCGTCAACTACGTTGGAAAGACCGACCACGTCTTCACACTGGCGCACGAGCTTGGCCACGCCGTCCACGCCCTGATGGCCGGTCACCACTCCGCCCTCACCTTCCACTCCGCCCTTCCCTTGGCCGAGACCGCCTCCGTCTTCTCCGAGATGCTGCTGAACGACCGCATGCTTGCCCAGGAAGACGACCCGGCTGTGCGGCGCGATCTGCTGGCCCGGGTGTTTGACAACGCCTACGCCACCGTCGCCCGCCAGGCCTACTTCGTCCTGTTCGAACTCAAGGCCCATAAGCACGCCGTCGCGGGCGCCACGGCCGACGATCTCAGTGCGCTCTACATGGACAACCTGCGCGAGCACTTCGGCGACGCCGTCGAACTCTCCGACGACTTCCGCTGGGAATGGATCGCCATCCCCCATATCTACCAGACACCCTTCTACTGCTACGCCTACAGCTTTGGCCAACTGCTGGTCCTGGCCCTGTACCGCCAATACCGCCAGGAAGGCGCGTCGTTCGTGCCCCGTTACCTGAAGATCCTGGCCCACGGCGGCTCGCACAGCCCTGACCACATCATCAGCCAGGCCGGTTTCGACATGGCCTCTCCCGACTTCTGGCAGGGCGGCTTCGACGTGCTGCGGGGCTTCCTGGAAGAACTGGAGGCGCTATGACCGAGATATCCCCAGAACAATTCCGCGCCGCCGCCGTCCGCATCGAGGCCGAGGTCGGCAAATACATCGTCGGCCAGCGAGACGTCATCCGTCACACCCTCATCGCCCTCGTCGCCGGAGGACACGTCCTGCTTGAGGGCGTGCCCGGCCTGGGCAAGACCATGCTCGTGCGCACA
>Ga0207752_1001543_pt1 | contig 10375 bp, 8 predicted proteins | sample Pon2CUnioCityCA_6_FD_187272 | JGI IMG/M metagenome (GOLD analysis project Ga0207752, IMG submission 187272) | Marine sediment microbial community from Union City, CA, USA - Pond 2C Sediment 2 (SPAdes) | ecosystem: Environmental > Aquatic > Marine > Intertidal zone > Salt pond sediment ... | reverse complement strand
GGACGTCGGATCCGCAGATGCCGCAGGCCTTGACCTGCATCAGCACCTCACCCGGACCCGGGGTAGGGACGTCGTACTCCCTGATCTCGAGCCGGGGGTTCCGGTACACCAGGCTGCCCAGGTAGGTCTGGCGACCGTCTACATCCTTTGCACCCAGCTTGAATTCCGGTTTGGGATCCCAATCCGCGATCAGGGTCACACCTTGCATCTTTTCTGTCATCGTATGTCCTCCTCACAGAGTGTGTGTGGTCAAAAACACTGTGTTGTCAGTTATGTATTGCGTGGTGCGTGGTGCGTAAGAAAGGCGCTGTACGCAAACGCAACACGTAACACGCAACACGAAATACGCAACACGTTTCTACACCAGCGTGTTCTGGCCGATGGCCGGTAACCCATAGACCGGTTTCCACCCTTCGCTCAGCGGCTCGCGCAGGTAGGGCTCCATCTCCTCGGCAGTACGGAGCGTGACCTCCTCCACCGGCGGCACGGTGCCCGGCGGGAAGGCCTCCAGAATCTGGTCGTTGAGCAGCGTCAGGTAGCGCAGGATGGCCGCCACCGGGCGCTTGGCCTTTTCGGCCGAACCGTGCGTGGATTTGCCCACGACGCCCTCCGGCGTGGCCTTGATCTCGATGGCGAAGTGTCCCTCGCCCTCCGACCAGCGGCTGGGTCGCCCGAAGGGATCGACCGACTTGTCGAAATGGCCTTCCGGCAGATAGCTCTTGCCCTCGGTGTCCACCGCGTAGTCCATGTCCACCATCTCCGGGTGAAGCAGCAGCCCCAACGAGGTCTCGGACTCGTCGGCGTGGACGAAGTTGGTGTCCCACTTCCCGCCCTTGGCGGTGGTGCGGAAGAACTCGCGCACGGCCCGGTGCCAGTCGATGACGCGGAAGATACCGGGGAGTTGGAAGCGCTTCTGGAACTGCTGGACGGCGGACTCCAGCACCCACAGTTGGCCGTGGTTGTTGATGATGATCTGCTTGCGGAAGCCGTCGTTCCACAGGCCCAGCATGACGTCGATCATCAACTCGCGCACCACGTTCTCGCGGACGATGGTGGTGCCGGGCATGCCCAGGTGGTGATAGGGGTGGGCGCCGTACATCAACGGCGGAAGGGCCAGGTTGACCGGCGCACCTTGCCTGGCAGTATAGCGGCGCACGCCCTCGATGATCTGGCTCACGTACAGCGTATCGGATGCGCTCACCAGGTGCCGGCCGTGCAGCTCGGTGCTGCCGACGGGGATGAAGACGACGTCGTTCTTGCGCCGGTTCTCCTCGACCTGATAGCGTATCATGGTCTGGATATACGAGCCGGGCTTGCCCCACTCGACGGGTGAGGGGATACCGTACTCGGCCAGGATCTCGTCGATCTCCTCGTCGCCGGCATCCCATATTTTCTTCTTCAGGCGCCCGACTGTGTTGTCCTCGAAGAAGAGGTCGGGTTGGTCGCTGGCGAGCAACCCCGGTGGTACTTGGCTGTCTGACATTTATTTTCTCCTTAGACTTCAGATATTGGATCTGTCCGCTAGGAAGAGCGGGCAGGTCATTCACTTAACGGTCACGCTCGCCCGTGATCAGGTCGGCGATGTCGTCCTCCGTCACCTCACCCTTGGTATAGGTGCCGACCAGATTGCCGCGCCGGAGGACGGTGAAGCGATCAGCTACCTGGTACACGTGGCCCACGTTGTGGGTGATGAAGATGACCGATAGCCCGCGCTCCTTGGCATTGAGAGTATAGGTCAGCACCTTGTGGGTCTCACCCACCGAGAGTGCGGAGGTTGGCTCATCCAAGATCAGGAGCTTAGCGCCGAAATGCCTCGCGCGACCGATGGCGATGGATTGCCGTTCGCCACCGGAGAGTTTCCCGACTCTTTCCTGCGGCGAGCGTATATCAATGCCGATGTGCTTCAACGCAGAGCGCGCTTGACTGTTCATCTCCCGCATATCGAGCCAGTGGAATGGGCCAATTCTGCGCACCAGCTCACGCCCGAGGAAGAAGTTACGCGTGATGCTCATTAAATTGACCAACGCCAAATCCTGGTAGCAGGTTTCAATCCCGAGTGCACGCGCTTCACGCGGGGACGGGATTTCTACCGGTCTGCCCTCGAAATAGATCTGTCCGCTGGTGAGTGTGTGGACGCCGGTCAGAACCTTGATCAGGGTGGATTTTCCGGCACCGTTATCCCCCAGCAGGCCAACCACCTCGCGTTGTCTGACCGTGAAATCCACACCGTTCAGCGCAACGATCGTGCCAAAGCGCTTGACGATCTTCTCCATGCGAACCACGAGTGTGTCGTGCCCATTGCTGCTCATGGCATAATCTCTCCTCCTTGGACATCAAGACTGCTTGCGAATCCAGTTGTTAAAAATGGCAGCGCCGACGATCGTTACACCTACGATCGCCTCGAAATTATCGGCCGGGATCAGGTTCGCCAGCACCACGCCGGTGCGCAGCATGCTGATGATCAAGGCGCCAAGGAGCGCACCGATGATGCTGCCTGACCCTCCGGTCAGCAACGTGCCCCCAACTGCGGCGGCCGCAATGGCTTTGAGTTCCTCTCCAGCGCCTGTTGCAATCCGCACCGTCTTGAACTGGCTGAACAGCAGAACGCCGGCGAAGCCGGCCAATGCCCCTGAAAGCATGAAGCACACTACCTTAACGCGTTTCGCGTTCACGCCTTGCGCTGCGGCAGCGCCCACGTTGCCACCGATGGAAAACACGTGATTGCCAAACCGTGTGCGCACGAGGATGTATTGAAAGAGCAGCACCAGACCGATCAACCACAGCGATGCGGTGCGGAAATTGGCCCCTTTCACCGCATCGGCGACATAATCCATTCGCCCGTTAAAGATATCGTAGATGCGAGCCTGGTCGATGGTCTGAAACATCTGCCCCCCCGAGTAGATCCAGACCATCCCCCGGTAAGCGAGCATCGTACTCAGGGTGGTGATGAACGAAGGAATACGGGCTCGAGTCACGATGAAGCCGTTGATTGACCCCATCAAGGCGGGGACGAGCAGTGCCAGGAGCAGCGCCCATAGAGGGTTGCCACCCTCCACACTGTTGAGGCCATACAGAAAAGCCCCCATGGCCATCATCGGGCCAACGGAAAGGTCGAACTCCCCGGCGATCATCAAAAGGGTGGTGCCGATGGTGATAGTCCCGGTCAGGGTGGCGGCATTGATGATGCCCGATAACGAGCGCACAGTAAAGAAATTTGGGACGAACAGAGATAGAAGGATAAAAATGACGGTTAACGTAATCAGCGGTCCCGCCATCGGGGACTCGATTATCGACCGACGTGCAGGTCTTGCTCGAGTCGCGACTGTACTCATCGAATGCGCCTCCTTGGGTAGGGGCGGAGCGCGCTCCGCCCCTACCTTTGTGCGTAGGCCTATCCGGCGGGGGCTTGTACCTGATTACCGATACTCGCCTGCCAGCGCTTCCACGACCTCCACGTTGCCCTCGTCCACAAAGCCTGGGCCGGTCGGCGTCACCGGCAACGCCGGGCTGATGCCGTAGCGGACCTTGAGCATCAAGGCCTGCACCGCGCCATAGCCCTGCAGGAACGGCTGCTGGTCGATGCCGAACAGGGTCGTGCCGTCCTTGATGCGGGCGATGATCTCCGGGCTCAGATCGAAGGTGCCGTGCTTTATGTCGCCAGCACCCAGACCTGCTGCCTCCATGAAGGCGTAGAAGGGATTGGCGCCGTTGGGGCCGAGCGTCATGAAGACGTCGGTGTCTGGGTTGGCGGTATAGTAGTCGGCGATGATCGTCTGTGACTCGGCCGGGTCGTCACCGATGGCCAGCACCTCGGCAGGAATGCCGTTCTCCTCCATGGCATCGGTAAAGCCATTGCACCGCTTGTCCAGGCCGGTGTGCCCTACCTGCTGGTTGATGCACACGCCCCTCGTGCCCCCATCGGCTGCCAGCTTGAGCCCTCCCAGGTAGCCGCCGGCGTACTCATCCTGGCCCAGGTAGGTCAGATAGTCGATGTTATCCTCGACCGGACCAGCCCCGGCGTTGTAGGCCACGACCGGGATGCCGGCGTCAAGCGCCCGCTGAATCGGCGCCTTGAAAAGATCCGGGTCGGTCACGGTCAACGCAAGCCCGTCTGGCTGAGCAGCGACTGCCTGGTCGATCAGCGAGGCCACCTTCTCCAGGTCGAATGCGTCAGGGCCAAGGACGGTGGCGTCGACGTTCATCTCCCTTGCCGCCCGCTCGATGCCCTTCTGCACCACGCACCAGAAAGAGTCCCACGCACACAGGGCGTGCTGCACTAGCATGAGGTCTACCGGTCTGTTTGGATCGACCTCAAAGTCCACGTTGCTCTCGTCAACGAACCCGGGGCCAGTAGCTGTGACCGGCAGTGCGGGCAGGATGCCATAGCGCCCGACCATAACCAGCATCTGAACGGCGCCGTAACCCTGCAGGAATGGCTGCTGGTCGATGCCGAACATGGTCGTGCCGTCCTTGATGCGGGCTTTTATCTCCTCGCTGAGGTCGAACGTGCCATGTTTCACATCACCTGGGCCCAGCCCGGCAGCGTCCATGAAGGCGTAGAAGGGGTTGGCGCCGTTGGGGCCGAGCGTCATGAAGACGTCGGCGTCCGGGTTGGCGGTGTAGTAGTCGTCGATGATCGTCTGTGACTCAGCCGGGTCGTTGGTGATCCCGAGAACCTCAGCCGGAATGCCGTTTTCCCCCATCGCGGCCAGGAAGCCATCGCAACGTGCATCCAGGCCGGTGTGCCCTACCTGGTGGTTGATGCACACGCCCTTCGTGCCACCGCCCGCCGCTAGTTTGAGGCCACCCTGGTAACCACCCTGGTACTCGTCCTGGCCCAGGTAGGTCAGATAGTCGATGTTATCCGCGACCGGACCAGCCCCGGCGTTGTAGGCCACCACCGGGATGCCGGCGTCAAGCGCCCGCTGAATTGGCTCGCGGAACAGGTCCGCGTCGCTCACGGTCAGCGCAATGCCGTCCGGCTGCGCCGCTACCGCCTGGTCGATCAATTGCGCCACTTTCTCCAAGTCCCACTCGTCCGGACCCAAGACGGTAGCATTCACGTTCATATCATCGGCGGCCTGCTGGATGCCGGATTCCACCGTGCACCAGAAGGCGTCCCAGGCACACAGCGCGTGCTGAACGAAGATCAGGTCTAGCACCGCATCGGGATCAGCGGACACCTCAGCCTCCACCGGCACCTCGACCTCGACCTCGCGGGTAACCTCAACCTCGCGGGTAACTTCGACCTCTTTTTCAATCTCGCGAGTAACCTCTACAACTCTTTCCTGGCAGGCTGTCACCAACAGGCTTAGCACCGTTAGCGTCACCAGCAGCAGGTTGACTTTCCTATTCATTGTTTTGCCTCCTCCTTGAGCTAATTGTTGAAACGCAGATCGACAACAACCAGAGACTTTTGAATTATCTTGTCTGCTACCACCCCCTTTCATCCTATGAGACTGCTCTGAAAATAACACCCGGCGGTTATGGAAAACCGCCCTACATTGGTCATTTTCGTGCTTCGTGGTGAACGTGAGTTCATGGGAACTTCTCAGACAAGGGCAGCCCAAGCGTGCTGGGGACTTTCCGGCCCAAGACGGTCAATGTGATCGGTCCGCTATCCATCGAAGGCTCGGGCGCGACTTTCCGAGAGGTCCCCCCACGTACCGCCTACTCGGCCTGCCCCAGGTACGTGTTGAGTATCGCCGACAACATCAAGATCAGGCCGGCCACAGCTCGGAAGATCTGGACCGATACACCCATCAACACGAGGCCCTGTTCGAGCATCTGCAGCAACAGAATGCCAACGGTGGCCCCGAAGATGGTACCGACGCCGCCGGCGAGCTGCACGCCACCGATCACACAGGCCGCTACGGCGCTCAACTCCCACCCCTCACCACGGAGTGGATCCACACTCGTGCGGTGGGCGAACTGCATCACGCTGGCGAGACCGGTCAGCAACCCGGTTAGAGTAAAGGTCGTCAACTTGACCTGCTTCACCGGCACACCCTGCGCCAGTGCAGCACCTGGGTTACCGCCAGTAGCAAAGACCCAGTTGCCAAACCGTGTGCGCATCAAAACGAGCGCTATCACTACCGCGATGAGAACAAACCATAGTATGGACACGCGAAAGTTGCCGGCCGGCTGGCAGAGCCGGTTGAGAAAGGAGACCGGGCCGTTCAGGACGTCGAACAACAGCGGCTCGCTCTCGACGTACTTGGCGAAATCGCCGCCTCCAATCGCGCGGGCTATACCACGGTAAGCCAACATCGTGCCCAGCGTGGCGATGAAGGAGGGGATGCCCGACCAGATCACGATCGCGCCATTCAGCGCTCCCAACACCGCACTGATCAGCAAAGCCAACAGCATAGCCGGCAGGGGTGGAACCCCGGCGTTCATGGTCAGGGCAAAGGCGAAACTTGTCACTGCAAAAGTTGACCCGATCGAGAGGTCAAACTCCCCAGCGATCATCAGCATAGCCACACCGACGACGATGATGCCCAGGATGCTGGCAAAAGAAAGAATATTCGATATGGCGATGGGAGTCAGGAAGTGTTCGGCAGCAAAACAGAACACGAGAGCAACGATCAAGAAGCTGACCAGCGCCACAGCTTCTGGAAAATCGGCCAGCCTGTGACGGAACCGCGTTAGTGTGACAGTTGGTGATTGCACGGGCCCCTCCCTTGGAGTTCGATCGCTGAGTGGCTGTGCCCAAGTTCGTTATCCGAGGCGCCTCGTGGTTCCGGGGCACCGACGACGAACCCTGCAGTTTTCTACCTCATTCGTTCGGCTTGACCAGAATCTTGCCATCTGTACGCCTGGTGGACTTGGCAATGGCGTCGACCGTCTCGTCCAGGCCATAGCGGGCGGTGATGATGGGGCTCAGGTCGAGCCGGCCGGCAGCAACCAGGCGGATGACGTTGGGGAAGGTCTCGTGGCCGGAGTGTCCCTGCGCGCCAAAGGCCTGGAAGCGGCGAACCTGGAAGGCTTCCAGGTAGATCGGCACCCGCCGGGCCGCCCGGCCGATCTGGACCATCTTGCCATTGATGGCCAGCGCTTCCTCCATCTCTGGGATCGTCAGTTGGGGAGCACCGGCGGCCTCGACGTGAAAGTCGAATCCTGCGCCCTGGCTCAGTTCCATCATGATGGCACCCGGACGGACCTCGCCCGGGTCGTACACGTAATCGGCACCGACCGACCGGGCCAACTCGCGTCGCTGCGGCGAAATCTCAAAGGCGGCAATGATGCCAGCACCGGCTGCCTTCGCCAGGCCGATGGATGCCAGACCAATCGGCCCGGCGCCGAAAACGCTGACGTAGTGACCCGGCCGGAATCCACCTGCCCGTTCGAACATGGCGTTGTACGCGACGCAGGTCGGCTCGGTGAGAGCGGCCACCTCGTAGGTCTTCTCCTCATCGCCGAATCGCTCGGCAATGGCGTCGATCTTCCAACAGAACTTTTCGTCCACGGCGATATAGTTGGCGTAGGCTCCAGGAATGGTGAAACCGATCTCCTCCAGGTTGGCGCAGTGGTTGGGATAGCCGTTGCGGCACGGGATACAGCGGCCGCACCAGATCATTTCTTCCACCGTCACCATGTCGCCGACCTTGAGGAGTTCGACGTCCTGGCCAACCTCGACGACCTTGCCGGAGAACTCGTGGCCCAGGATGGTGGGGAATTTGGTCAGGCCGGGGTACAGGATGTAGTCATTCTCGTCGGTCTCGTAGAAGTGCATGTCGGAGCCGCAGACACCGCAGGCCTGTACCGCCAGCAGAACCTCTTGAGGGCCAGGCTGGGGATCGGGCCAGTCGCGCACCTCTAGTTTGGGGTGTCGCCAGATGCTGTTGCCGGTGATCGCCTTGCCTGTCTTTTTCTCCCACTCGGAGACCTCGTAATCCGGCCTGGGGTCCCACTCGGCATCGAGCACTAGACCTTTCATAGTAACCTCCCTAAATTACGTCGCAATCAGGTATTGGTCCTGAACCCCGACGATTCGCGCACGACCAGTTTTCCCTTGACCACGATGTCGGAAAAAGGTGTGGTGGAATCGCCGGCAGTCATCAACGCCAGAGCCATCTGCATGGCCCATCTCCCCATGTCGCGCTGAGGTTGGGCTACCGTCGTCAAAGGAGGACAGACGCGGGCAGCCAGAGGGATGTCGTCGAAGCCGACCACCGCCAGATCCTGTGGGACGGACAGCCCCGCCTGCCGGGCTGCAGAGATCAAGCCGATAGCCGTCATGTCGTTGTAGCAAAAGACAGCGGTGGGCAGCTCGGCCAGGCCTGCCAGCGCGTGTAGTGCCCGCTCGCCACCGTCAAGACGGCCGTTGCCAGGCACGACCAGGGCCGGATCGAAGGGAATGCCTGCTTCATCCACCGCCTGCCGGTAGCCGGCCAGTCGCTCTGCGTCGTCGCTGTGATCTGCCGGGCCGGAGATGTAGCCGATGCAGCGGTGCCCCTGTTCAACCAGATGGCGGGTCGCCAGGCGGCCGCCGTGCTGATTGTCCACGCTCACGGAGAACGTGTAGCGGCCACTCTGCGCGTTATGGTTGTTGACGAGCACGACCGGCACGCCGATGCGCTCCAGGTGCTCCAGGTAGAGCGCACCGACGCGGGAGGATGTGACGATGACGCTATCCACCCGCTTGGCGCGGAGCATCTCCACGGCAGCCAGCTCCCGCTCTGGCTCGGAGGCGGAGCTGGCCAGGATGACAGAGTAGTCGTGTTCCTGAGCCAGGTCCTCGATGCCCTGGACGACCTCAGCCACGAAGGGGTCGGTGATGATGGTCACGACGACGCCCACGGTGTGGGTCTTTTGCGTCACCAGGCTGCGGGCGATGGCATCCGGCGTGTATCCCATGTCCTTGGCCAGACGTTGGATGCGCACTTTGGTCTCTGCCTTGACGAGAGGACTGTCACTCAGGGCGCGGGACACGGTCGAATGGGAAACCCCGGCCGCTTCGGCAATGTCCTTGATCGAGACACGCATGGTGGATGTTCCTGCGTGCACACGTGTGCATTATCTGCTCAAAGAAAAGCGACCCTGGCGTGGTGTGTGGATCGCTTGTAATACAGTTGCAAACGTGTGCAAGTAAATTATAACACACGTGATAGACCTTGTCAAGCAGATTCGGTTGATCGCTTGATCGGTAGGGCTCGCTCATCCCAGCAGGGCCTCCACGTCGGCCGGCGTGCCGCGCCAGGGGCCAGGCTGCTCCTGTTTCAACGTGGTGACGGCGGCGGCGAAGCGACAGGCCTCCTCGGCAGGCGCGCTCAGGCGCTTGCCCACGTAGGTGGCGAAGCACGTGTCGCCCCGGCCGGTGCGGCCGGCCAGCGAGCGGGGCGTGAAAGGCGCTTTGTGGATCTGCCCGTCGGCGCAGACGGTGACGCCCGATGACTGCGTCGCGATGACTTCACGGGAGCCGGAGTCGGCCAATTGGCGGGCGGCGATCCGCAGGTCTGTCTGGCCGGTGAGGAGTTCCGCTTCGGTGCCGTCCACCTTAAGATAGGTCACGTGCGCCAGGCCGGTGGGCATATCGGGCCACCGGCGAGAGACGAGGTAGCCGCTCCGGTTGTCGGGGAAGCGGACGAAGCCCTGCACGTCCAGGCCCACCGGTCCCCGGCCCGCCAGCCACTGAAGCAGCGGCAGGTCCACCTCGCCGGCGATGATGGGCACGACCAGGATCACCCGGGCCGACAGATCGGGGACGTCCTCCCGGCGGAACGGGCCCGCGAAACCCAGTGGCCTGCAGGTGCGCCGATCCAGATCGTTCGGGTCGTAGACGTTCTCGATCCCGGAGGTCTCCGGCGCGGCCGTGGCGTAGACCTGCACGCCCTCACGCCGCATCTCATCCAGCCGGGGGAAGTCATCGGCGTGGAGACGGGTGACTACAGCTACGCGGAACCCCAGGCGCCGCAGCGCAACGCTGCCGTAGTAGACCCCGCCGCCGGAGGAAACCTCGCTCGAGTCACCCACCACGAGCCGGTCTCTGGCGAAGTGACCGATCATCAGGACGTCGACGTCTGGCATGGTGTTTTGACCTCCGTAGTGAAAGGTGAAACGTGAAACGTGATGCGTGATGCGTCAAAAGAGCCTGCTATCGATTCAAGAGCTGGGTTTCTCAATCGGTTGGCTAGACCAGTGGCATAGGATGTCGACGACGCCTTCGCCGTACGAAGATGGCGAGACGTAGTTCACGCTGGCCTTGACCTCGGCGGTTGCGTTGGCCGGGGCGGCGGAGTGACCCACCAGGCGCAGAAACTTGAGGTCGCCGGTCGAATCGCCGACGCCGCCCAGGTCCGCCAGGGGGATCTCCACCTCCTCGGACAACCACCGCACGCCGGTCCCCTTGTCGATGCCGGCGGGGGGCACGTCT
>Ga0207752_1001542_pt1 | contig 10375 bp, 4 predicted proteins | sample Pon2CUnioCityCA_6_FD_187272 | JGI IMG/M metagenome (GOLD analysis project Ga0207752, IMG submission 187272) | Marine sediment microbial community from Union City, CA, USA - Pond 2C Sediment 2 (SPAdes) | ecosystem: Environmental > Aquatic > Marine > Intertidal zone > Salt pond sediment ... | reverse complement strand
CAACGACAGAAGTTCGACCAATATCGAGAAATTCATCGCCGAGATGACCGGCAGACAGCTTGACGAGGAAAATCGCATTGCTTTTCTCAAGCTGTTGGAGACGCAGCGAAATGCTATGCTCATGTATACCAGTTGCGGCTGGTTCTTCGACAACGTCTCGGGCATTGAGACGGTACAGATATTGAAATACGCAGCCCGAGCCATTCAATTATGCAGAGATGTGCATAACGAAAATTTGGAGCCTGAATTTAAGAGCATGCTCGAGCGCGTGCCGACAAACAGTTACGAATTAGCGAACGGAAAGGATGTTTACCAAGCTTACGTAGAACCGGCTCAGGTTGACCTCGACAGAGTCGGTGCCCATTATGCCCTCAGTTCAATTTTCGACGGCGAAGACGAAGAACAGGCCCATATTTACTGCTATTATGTCAAACCTGAAGACTATCATAAGTCGGAAGCAGGCGTCCAGGTTCTGATAACGCAAAGACTTAATATTGCTTCGAAGATTACACAGGAAAAGCAATCCTTCGCTTCGGCAGTCCTTTATCTCGGGGACCAGAATCTTTTCGCAGCGCTTCGCCATCATCGGTCGGACGGAGATTTTGACCTGGTACGAGACAAACTAATGGAAGCATTCAACAACGGTCATAACAACGAAGTGATGCGATTGATGAATGCGGCTTTTGACCAGAATAACTATTCGCTTTCCCACTTGTTCAAGGACCAGCAGCGGGAAATTGTCAACAGGCTGCTGGCACATACATGGGAAGAAATCGAGGCCTCGTTCCGTCATATATATGAACACAATTATGCTCTAATGTTAACCTTCCGCAATATGCACATGCCCCTGCCCAGAGCACTCGCCGCCCCTGCGGAATTCATTCTAAACGAAGACTTGTGTCGTGAGATCGAGGCCGAGAAAATCGATCTTGGCCGGCTCAAGAATCTCGCCGAGGATGCTCGAAAGCTCTCGCTCAATCTCGATAAACAGCGTCTTAGTTTTGTCGGTGGGCACAAGATAAGCGGGCTTATGGACCGCTTTGAACAATCGCTTGAAGATCTCGAACTCCTTCAAACTATAAGCAAAACGATCGAGATTCTCCAGACGGTCACATCCGGTATCGACCTGCAGAACGCTCAAAACATTTTTTTCGCCGTGGCAAAAAGCAGATACTCCGAATTCGAGGCAAAAGCTCAATCGGGTGATGACAGGGCCGCTAAATGGCTGGCGGAATTTAAGAATCTGGCGCAACAACTGGGACTGGTCGTTCCCTGATTTTATACAGTAACGGAACAAATCAAATGTTCAAGAAAAGAGCCAGTGGCATCCTGTTACATATCAGTTCGATTCCGACAGATTACGGCATTGGAGACGTCGGACCGGCGGCTAATAAGTTTGTTGATTTTCTCAATAGCTCCGGTCAGAATTACTGGCAGATCCTGCCTTTGAATTACACGACGGCTGCAACGGGTTATTCGCCATATAATTGCTTCTCAGCTTTTGCCGGCAATCCTTTGCTTATAAGTCCCGACTTGATGTATCGGGACGGTTTGTTGCGGAAACAAGAACTGGAGGAATTGCCGAATTTCCCTACCGGCCGAGTAGATTATCGAAGAGTATCTTTGTGGAAATCGAAACTGTTTGCTAAAGCCTTCGACCGTTCCGGCGGCCTGTCTGAACTTGATAATTATGAACAATTCGCAGAGCAGAATAAGTTCTGGCTGGAAGATTTCGCAACGTTTGTGGCCGCCAAACATCATCTCGGAGGTATGGTCTGGAGCGAATGGCCCGCAGAGATAAGAGATAGAAAAGCCCATGCTTTGAAGTCGTTAAAAAAGGAATTGCGAGAAAAAATCGACCGCGAGTGTTTTTTACAGTACCTCTGGTTCCAACAGTATTCAAGGTTGAAAGATAAGTGCAGGGAAAATGCAATTACAATAATTGGCGACCTGCCTATTTATGTCGCTCATGACAGCGCCGATGTTTGGACCCATCCGAAAGTTTTTCAATTAGATCGATCCAAAAAGCCGAAATTCCTTGCCGGCGTCCCGCCCGATTATTTCAGCCGGACCGGACAACTATGGGGCAATCCGCTCTATGATTGGCAGTATTTGAGCCGGACGGGCTATGATTGGTGGATGAAACGCATCGGCCACAATCTAAAACTGTACGATCTGGTACGTATCGACCATTTCCGAGGCCTGGTCGCCTATTGGAAAGTACCGGCGGGAGAAAAGACTGCGATTAACGGCAAATGGATACAGGCGCCAACGGAAGAGTTCTTTTCGACGTTGTTCAGGCGATTTCCTTCTGCTCCAATCTTTGCCGAAGACCTTGGGTACATCACAGCGGACGTAAGGGAAGCTATCTCGAAATATGAGCTGGCGGGCATGAGGGTACTGCAATTCGGCTTCGATGGCCAGAGCACCAAAAATCCACATTATCCTCACAATCACGTCGAGAATTGTCTGGTTTATACGGGCACTCACGACAACAATACTACCCGCGGCTGGTTCGAAACAGAAGCTGCGCAACAGCAGAAAAAGCGTCTATCCGATTATGTGGGACACAAGGTCTCGGCCAGGACCGTACACCGAGAAATGACACGCCTGGCAATGGCCTCAGTAGCCAAGGCAGCGATTATTCCCATGCAGGATTTGCTGGGATTGTCAGCGGAAGCCCGAATGAACCGCCCGGCAAAGACCAAGGGTAACTGGTTGTGGCAAATGCAAAAAGGCCAAACAACAGCTTCCCTGGCAAAGAAGCTAAGGAAAATGGTTGAAACCTTCGGCAGGATTTAGAATCTCTTATCAGCCGCCCAGCAGCAACGAGACTGGAAACCGGGCAAGGATTTGACCTGCTTGAACGGTTTCTTTTATTCGAAAAAATTCTCCCGTGATGGCATTTTGCCAATTTCCCTCCAAACCCGCGGGCCAGGTAATTTCCGTATCCTGCCAAACGTCTGTGCCAAGGGGTAATTCGTCAGCCCCGATAAGCGATGTTAGAAAACGCGGCGCAATAGTTACGATACTTTGATCACCACGACTGCGAATAAAGGCGATGATATGATTACTGTATTTACCGCGGACCTTGAGCGGCTGATAATCTCCCTTCTCGAAAAATCCGGCTCTTTTCCGGCGTTCGGTAAGTATTTTGAAAATCAGAAACAGCTTAATACGTCCATCCGTCCGTGCCTGGAGCAGTTCATCGATAAGGGATGAATCATGTTCCCTGCTTCGGATTTCGTCCAGGATGCTTTTGCGCTTGTCAAAATCAACCGGCCTGCGGTTATCAGGGTCCACCAAACTCAAATCCCACAATTCGCCGCCCTGATAGAAATCGGGAACGCCCGGCGAAGTCATCTTCAGCAGCGTCTGAGAAAGCGAGTTGAATATACCGTATCCGGCAATCTGCTTCTGAAAGGATGAAAAATCTCTCCAAAATTTGTTTGAGGCCGAAGTATCCATGATTCGATCTACGAAACTGCAAAAGGCCCTCTCATATTGCTCGTTAGGTTCGACCCATGAACTGTGTTTCTTGGCCTCTCGAACAACCTTGACAATATATTGTTTGATTCTCTGCTTGAAGCTTTTGTATTCTTTCGGCTCAAACGGCAGAGCTCCGACCATCGTCTGATACAGCAAGTACTCATCATTCGGATCCGGAGATATTATCCCATGACATATACTCTTGAATCCGGCGTTGATTTGTTTCCAATGGCGAGCTTTGTCGCTCCATAATTCGGGCATTTCAGTCAGCACCGCGATTCTGGCGCGGACGTCTTCACCCCTTTTGGTATCGTGAGTACTTGTGGCGTTCAAACCACAAGGCCAGTGTTTGGCCCTGGCCACATTGAATTTGCGAAAATCGTCCAGCGAAATCCCGAAACGATTGGGATTTGAACCAACTTCATTGAGACCAACCAGACGGTTATAGTCGTACAGGAAAGTGTCTTCAAATCCTTTGGCCATAATCGGGGCGGTTACTTGCTGGAACTTCATTATAAGATCAAGAATTCTATCTCTGGCGGAAGGAACATCTGTATCTGCCGAATCCAGGAGAAGAAAACTCCCCACCAAATCGATTGTATCTTTAAGGGCTGGATTTTGCTTCCTGGCGCCGCCTATCGCCTCTTTCATATATGTTTTGTCATTATCTCCATAGCTTTTTTTATTAATATAAGTGCGATAGATTGTAAATGCACAGACGATTTCTACGAGAGCTTGTCTGATATTTTTCAGATTCGTTTTGAGCTTGTAGTTTTGCACCAAAATGTCAAGCAAGTGTACGAGATTATCGATTTCGCCGGCCATGTACTTCCCGCAGATCGCTCGTTTCTTCTCAATAAGCAGTTCGTTGTAGTGCATAGGCCTGTTCAGGAAATCTCGATAGGCCTCTGCAAATGCCTTCTCGTTTTCCCGGCGGACGAATATACCGCTGACATAATTACAGAAATCATAACCGGTCGTTCCCTGCACCGGCCAGTTCTCGGGAAGAGCTTCATCCAGCTCCAGAATTTTCTCGACGACAATATATTTGTCGCCGGCGAGCCGGCTCAGCCTCGTCAGGTATTGGGCCGGATCGTACAATCCGTCAATATGATCTATTCTTAAACCGGTGAATATACCCCGGCGCACGAAGTCGGCTATGAGTTTATGTGTTTCACTGAAAACCTGCGGATTCTCTGCTTTCAGGCTGATAAAATCGTTCAGATAAAAAAACCGGCGATAATTGATTACCCGGGCGGCCTTTTCCCAAAAGCACAGCTTGAAAAGCTGCTTCTCGAGCAGATGCCCCGGCGAAGGCATATTCCTTTGACACTTATCAGGGTCATAAGATGACAAAGCCAATGGAAAGCTGATTTCGTAGTAGCGAACAGCCAGACGCGAGCCGCTCAACTCGAGCCGGATTTCGCCGTCGCGAAGGGCCTCAGGGTAAGGTTTACCCAGAAACGGGGCCATGATTTTTCCTTTTATGGACTCGTCAGGATGATCCCAGTCGACGTCGAAGAAATCCGCATAAGGACTATTGTGACCGTTCTCGAAGATATCCATCAGCATTTGATTATCGCTGCTGTATGCCATGTGATTGGTAACTATATCCTGAATCCAGCCTATGCTGTATTTGTTTCTTTTAGCCGTCAATGCTGAAAAGTCCTCGGCGCTTCCGAGTTCGGGATTCAGCTCGTTGGGATTGGTAACATCGTAGCCGTGCGTGCTGCCCTTGTTTGCTTTGAATACAGGTGAGGCATATATGTCACTGATGCCGAGGTCATGCAGGTAAGGTACGATGGCTTCAGCGTCTTTGAATCCGAATGACGGCCCAAACTGAAGTCTATATGTGGCTGTGGGTACGTACATCGGAACCTTTCGGAATTGGCTGAGTTTGTTTTTCAACCTGTTGTTTTTCGTTTGCCGGATAAGATTCGGCACATTCAAACAGCACGATACTTGTCTGAGGTATGTTCACCATTTCTTTACCCTCAATCACTTCCGGCACTGTCGGGCCGGGGCCGTACCACTTTGTTTCAGTCGAGTCCAGTATCTTTTTCCATCTCGTTCGCGGGGCATAAAGCTTCAGTCGCTGCTGTTTGCCGGAAAAGTTCATCACACACTGCAATTGGCTCTTTTCGAACTTTCGATGCCAAAGCAGCACATTCTTTTTGGTCAAACAACGAACCCGCATTCCGGCTTTATCTGAAAATCCCGGCCGGCTTTTTCTCAGCCCGATTACGTGACGATAGAAATTCAAGAGCACAGCATGCCGGCCGGCTGCGCGCTTCTGCCACTGGAGCCTGGATTGCTCGAAAGTCGAGACCGCCTGCGGGTCGGGAATTTCTCCCTGCCAACCAAACGATTTGAATTCCTGCCTGCGGCCCTGACGCACCGCTTCAATCAGTTTTTCATCCGTATGACTAACAAAGTATAAAAAAGGCGAATCTTCGCCGTATTCTTCGCCCATAAATAAAAGCGGTATATAAGGCGAGAGAATGAAGGCCCCTGGGGCGAGCTTAAGTGTCTCGAAGTCATCCCGGGACTTAGCCGCAAGCTGCGAGAGCCTCTTGCCGAACATCCTGTTGCCGATCTGGTCGTGGTTCTGTATGCACATGACGAACTGATGGGCCTTTCTGCGCTTCGGGTTGTTGCCGTGACGGCGTTTGCGATGTTCAGAATATTGCCCTGTATAGACAAAGCCCTCTCTGTAGACTTTGGCAAGGTCCTGAACACCGCCGAAATCCCGATAGTAGCCGTTTTTTTCCTCGGTAAGCAAAGCATGCAGGCTGTGATGAAAATCGTCTGACCATTGAGCATCAAGCCCATAGCCTCCGCTTGAGCGCGGCTTGATAAGACGCACATCGTTAAGGTCACTTTCACCGATCAAATAGAACTTACGGCCTTTCTTTTTTGAAAACTCCGCGACCCGCTCGGCTAATTCTTCCACGAAATGCTTTGCGCTCATATCAAAAATCGCATGGAGGGCGTCAAGTCGTAATGCATCAATGTGATACTCTCGGAGCCAATAGAGCGCATTGTCTATAAAGAAGTCGCGCACCGGATTACTGTAAGGCCCGTCGAAATTAAGTGCCTGGCCCCAGGGTGTCTTGTATTTGTCGGTGAAATACGGCCCGAAATCCCGCAGATAATTTCCTTCCGGACCCAGATGATTGTAAACTACGTCCAGAATAACAGCCAGACCGATGCCGTGACATGCATCTACCAGCTCTTTGAATTTATTCGGTCCGCCGTAAGAGTTCTGGACGGCGTAAGGATAGACGCCGTCATAGCCCCAGTTTCGACCACCGGGAAACTGGGCGACGGGCATGATTTCAATCGCATTAACGCCCAGCTCTTTTAAGTCGCCCAGCCTGTCAATCACTGCCGAGAAAGTCCCTTCCGGCGTGAACGTTCCTGTGTGCAGCTCATAGATCACCATCTCCTTCAAGTCGATTCCGTTCCACTTTTCATCCTTCCATTCGAACTGCCTGTGATCGACTACCTGACTGGATTCATGGACTCCTTCCGGCTGGAAATTCGATGCCGGATCGGGCCGGATAACAGACTTGTCCAATCGAAAGGAATATCGAGTACCCGGCTTGATATCAGGGAGTGTTACCTGCCAGTAGCCGGCTTCTTCTGCTTTTTCGAAAAGCTCAGTGCCGGGTCGCATCTCGATAAGAGATTCTCCTTTAACATTCTCCGTGCCGGCGCCGGCTTGAGGCGTTAGAAGTTTCAACTCGACGCTCTGCCGATGAGGAGCCCACACCGTAAATGTACATTGGCCTTTATCTCCATATAGTGGGCCCGATATCATCCGGCATTACCTCCATCATGCTTAAAAATGACGATTCCCAGAGGAGGAAGTGTCACGGAAAGAGACTGATCGTGTTTGCCGTAGAATGAGGCGACAGATGCTTCCACCGCCCCCATATTACCGTAACCGCTGCCTCCGTATTCTTTCGCATCACTGTTTAATACTTCTTTCCACAGACCTCCATGCGGGACTCCCACCCTGTAATTTCTTCTCGGTACAGGAGTGAAATTGCAAACGCCGAGTATAACATTCCGGCCGGATTTGCCGCGGCGCAAGAAGCTGATAATACTTTTGTCCGCATCGTGAAAGTCAATCCACTCGAATCCTCGAGAATCGAAATCCTGCTGGTAGAGTGCCGGTTCAGTATTATATAAACGGTTTAAATCCTTAACCCACATGTTGAGCCTCTGGTTTTGCTCATTTTCAAGTAGATGCCAGTCGAGAGAGGATTCATGATTCCACTCACTCTGTTGTCCGAGTTCTCCGCCCATAAACAGCAGCTTTTTGCCCGGATGGGTGTACATATAGCCGAACAATAATCTTAAATTAGCGAATTTTTGCCATGTATCGCCGGCCATCTTGCCGAAAAGAGAGCCTTTTCCGTGCACCACTTCATCATGTGACAAAGGAAGTATAAAATTCTCACTAAAGGCGTACCAGATGCTGAATGTAAGCTTGTCATGGCGATATTTACGATGCACCGGGTCCAGGCCGATGTATTCCAGCGTGTCATGCATCCAGCCCATATTCCATTTCATGGAAAAACCGAGCCCACCGGCCTCGCCGGGACGGGTGACCATAGGCCAGGAGGTGGATTCCTCTGCAAACGTCAAGGTATCCGGATACTCCTTTAGAATCCACTCGTTGAAATCGCGCAGAAAGCTTATGGCCTCGAGGTTCTCCCGTCCTCCTTTGATATTCGGAATCCACTGGCCGGGCTTGCGCGAATAGTCCAGATAGAGCATCGAGGCAACCGCATCGACCCTCAATCCATCGGCGTGGTATTTGTCCATCCAAAATGTGGCGCTGCTGATTAAAAAGCTTCGGACTTCATTCCTGCCGTAGTTGAAAATCGAGCTTTTCCAGTCGGGATGAAAACCCAGGCGTGTATCGGCGTGTTCATAAAGATGAGTTCCATCGAAGAAGACAAGACCATATTCATCCGAAGGAAAGTGTGAAGGAACCCAGTCCAGTATCACGCCGATGCCTTCCTGATGCAGGTATTCAATCAGGTACATGAAATCCTGACAGGTGCCGTAACGACTGGCGGGAGCAAAGTAACCTATGGTCTGATAGCCCCACGAGCCGTAGAAAGGATGTTCCATTAACGGAAGAAACTCCACATGAGTAAAACCCATTTCTTTTACGTACTCGGCCAGCATCGGTGCTATCTCTTTATAGTTGAGCATCCGGGCCGACTCATCTGGATCGCGTCTCCATGAACCCAAATGGACTTCATAGACACTGATTGGCGCATCTAAGTTATTTGAGCGTTTTCGGCTTTTCATCCATTTGCTGTCCTTCCACTTGTATTTAAGGTCCCAAACTACCGAAGCGGTCTTCGGGGGCAGCTCCCAATAAAAACCAAAAGGATCGCCTTTATCTACGACGTAGTTATTGTGGCGGGATACAATGTGGTATTTATACAGCGAGCTGTTTTCCACCTCCGGAACAAAGCCTTCCCATATTCCCGATTCGTCGGGCCGGACATATAGGGCGTGCGCACCAGGATCCCAATTATTGAAATCTCCAATGACCGAGACATGCTCGGCATTCGGCGCCCATACGGCAAATAAAGTGCCTTTATTTCCTTCATGCTCTATAAGATGGGCGCCGAGCTTGTCGTAAAGACGAAAGTGACGGCCCTGTTTAAACAGATATATATCATGTTCCGTAAGCAAACTTATATTATTAAGAACAGATGTTTCTCGATTACTCATTGTAATTTCTCACTAAAGTTTATGATTTCTTTTTCAAGATATTCTCTATTCCGCGAATCGGTATTCTTATCCAATCCGGCCGATTGTTAAGCTCATAGCCTAATTCATATATGGCTTTTTCGAGCAAAAAGGTCTCAAGGAGCATTTCAAAGTCTTTTTTATCTGCGGGTAAAATCTCTTCGGACTTGATATTCTCCAGATACGCATCTAAAAAGACGCCGCTCATGTAAAAGTACCACAAATCGGCCCAATACTGCAAGTACTCTATATCTGTGCTCTGGTCGGGCGGTTTTAGGAAGATGCCTCCATAAGCGGCGTAATGAAAGGACCTTATCATTCCCGCGACATCCCTGAGTGCGGACCGCTTCAGGCGTCTCTCCCCCAGCGGGCGGGCAGGTTCACCTTCGAAATCTATAATTACGAAATCCTTGCCGGTATATAGAACCTGGCCCAGATGATAGTCCCCGTGAATCCTGATTTTCAAGCCCGCGATTTTCTTTGCGTTGATGCGTGCCAGGCGTTTGAGAATAGTTTGTTTTTTGCCGAAAAGCTGCCCGGCCTCGTCAGCGACTGAATCAGAGAGCCTGGCTCTGTTACTTCCCAGCTCACCGAAGACCTTTAACGTCAAAGCCCGCATGGACTGATATACGGACTTTTGATATAGCAGTGAGAAAGGTTCGGGCCTGGCTTCGGGTTCTTGTATTAAAGACGCCAGCGCCAAATGCATCTCGGCGGTACGCCGGCCGAGTAATGCGGCCATGTCAATATAGACCGAACCGATAAGATCATGAACTTTGGGAGGTATCGATTCGGACCGGATGCGGCGAATCGACTTGGGCAGATCAATCGATTCGGCAAATTCTTCCTTCAGGGGAATCTCATTTTTCGACCCTTTTGCAAAATGGGAACCCAGGGCCATGGCCTGAGAAAAATATCTGCCGACCGCGCTGAGCATGTATGTCCAACCGTCGGACTCGTTTGGTACGTACTCTAAAAGCAGTCCGATGGTTAAAGGTTCACCTTTGCCCTGACTCCATTCGAGAGAACCGACGTAGGCTGGAAAATTCTTAAAGTCGGTATATTCGGTCAAATAACGGGACAGCTCCACATCGGGATTAGAGCC
>Ga0207752_1001541_pt1 | contig 10379 bp, 15 predicted proteins | sample Pon2CUnioCityCA_6_FD_187272 | JGI IMG/M metagenome (GOLD analysis project Ga0207752, IMG submission 187272) | Marine sediment microbial community from Union City, CA, USA - Pond 2C Sediment 2 (SPAdes) | ecosystem: Environmental > Aquatic > Marine > Intertidal zone > Salt pond sediment ... | reverse complement strand
TTTCTTCGCGCCTACCTCGGCAAACTCTCCTTGCGACGCTCCACCGCCCGTGAAGGGACCGGTCAGCCCAAAGTAGATCGGCTCCGACGAGGGGGGCTCGGTAGGTGCGGCCGTGGGTGGAACGTCGGTGGGCGCCGGCGTAGCCGGTGCTGCACAGCTTACCAAGACTATCACAGTCAACATCAAAGGCACTGCCTTGCGTATCATCTCCGTGCTCCTTCCTTGTAGGTACTCGCTGATTGGGACGGGACCCGCTCAGAGTCCTGTCCGGCGATTGTCCGTGTCGCGCCTGTCCACCTGCGATTGCTCGATAGACTGTCCTCCTTTCTCCACGTGGACTCAACCCACGCCAGCATAGCAACGCGTCGTCCAGCAACTGGCTATTTGATCAGGAGCCACCTGCTGATGTGCATCAACCGGTGCCTCGATCCACTCAGAACGCGCGCCGTGTGCGCCTATCCAGGCATGTGACCGCTAGACGCCTCCAAAGTAGGCCCTTTGCACTCTCTCCTCGTTGACCATGTCTGCGGCAGGTCCATGGAGGGCAACCTCACCGTTGGCCAGCACATACGCACGATCAGCAATGCGCAGTGCCTGGCGCGCGTTCTGCTCCACCAGCAGGATCGTGGTCCCATCGTCGCGGATCTGCTGGATGAACTGAAACACCTGCTTCATCACCGCAGGGGCCAGCCCAACGGAGGGCTCGTCTAGCAACAGCAAATCCGGCCGGGCCATGAGAGCCCGTGAGATGGTCAACATTTGCTGTTCGCCACCGCTCAGCACTCCCGCTTTCTGGTCACGGCGCTCGGCCAGCGCAGGGAATCGCTCCAACGTGTCCTCAATGTCCTTCTTGATGCCTTCCTTGTCATTGCGCGTGTAAGCACCGATCTCCAGGTTCATATACACAGTGAACTCCTCGAAGCTGCGGTGGTTGGGCGGGGCCATACAAATGCCCAATCTGATCAACTGATCCGCAGGTCGGCCCTCGATGCGCTGGCCTTTGAACTCGATTGTGCCGGTGGTAGGCCTTAGCACGCCAGCGATGGCCTGCAGCATAGTCGACTTGCCCGAGCCATTTCCCCCAATGACGGCCACAATCTCCCCCTGGTGAACGTCTATGAACGCGTCGTGGAGGGCCTGAATCGGCCCATAGTGCACAACCAGGTCTCTTACTTTCAGCATTCTTCTTCTCCAAGATAGGCCTCAATCACGCACTCCGCGCTCAACACATGGTCGCACGAGCCCTCACAGATCTTCTGGCCCCTGTCCATGGCTACGACGCGGTCTGCCACGTGGCGTATGGCCCGCATGTTGTGCTCAATGATGATCAGCGTGACTCCGCGCTCGGCGCGCAACCGTAGGATCAGGTTCAGCAGCTCTTGAGCGTCATCAGACGGGATCCCTGAAGTGGGCTCATCCAGGAGCAACAGCCGCGACTCTCTGGCCATAGCGCGGGCCAGCTCTAGCCTCTTTTGTTGTCCGTATGACAGCTCGAAGGCGAGCCTGTCGGCCAGTTTCTCCAGCCCGACCAGGTGCAGCAGTTCTTCGGCCTTGTGCCTGCCCGCGCTCTCCTCTCGTCGATACGTGCTGGTCTTGAAGAGCGAGCCAAAGACCCCCGCTGTCCCCAGACAATGCTGGCCGACTACGACGTTTTCGCGGACCGTCAGCGTGCGGAACGTCCGAAGGTTCTGGAAGGTACGCGAAATGCCTCGATCCACAACCTCGTGTGGAGGAAGGCCGGTTATGTCCTCACCGTTGAACAAGAACGTCCCCGAAGTAGGCGTATATGCTCCGGTGAGTGTGTTGAAGAAGGTCGTCTTTCCCGAGCCATTGGGGCCGATAATGCCCAGAATCTCCACCTCGTCGACGTGCACGCTGAGGTGATCCACAGCATGTACGCCGCCGAAGTACTGACAGATGTCCTTTGCCTCGAGCATGTGTCGCATCAATTGCTCTCCCAATTACACCAATCCAACAGCGCGCTCTAGCCGCGCTGCTGGCGCCTTTCCTGCTGAATCCGCTGTCGCCAGCGATAAAGCGCGCCCTGGAGACCGCCTCCACCCGCATAAGCGACCGAACCCAGTATGCCCTGCGGCCTGAAGAGCATCAAGGCGAGTGTGATCAGGCCACCTATGCCCACCTCGTACACCGCCAGCGGCCTGAAGATCTCGGGCAAGACGACGAAGAAGATAGCGCCGAGGATTGAACCAGGCAGACTGCCCAGGCCGCCCAGAATGATCATGGTCATGACCTTGGTTGACTGGACGAAGCGAAACGGCTCGGGAGAAACGAAGCGCAGGTAGTGCGCGGCCAGGCTGCCCGCCAATCCAGCCGGCAGGGTGCCCAAGATGAATGCCATCACCTTGTAGTACTTCACGTTGATTCCCTGCGCAGCAGCGCAGATCTCGTCATCGCGGATGGAGTACAGAGCCCGGCCGACACGCGAATCGAGGATGTTGTGGAGTGCCACGTAGGTCAGAACCACGATGGCAAGAAAGAGATAGTAGTAGCGGCTGGGTGTGTCGAAGACGAAACCGGCCACGGACGGCGCTGGGATGCCGGGTATGCCTAACGGTCCGTTGGTGACGCTCATCCAGTGCAAAGCAACGGTATTGAATACGGTGCCGAAAGCTGTGGTAATCAGCCCCAGATAGTCCGAGTGCACCCTCAGACAGGGAATGGCAATCAGGAATCCGGCGAACCCAGTGACGATGGTAGCGAAGGCCAAACAGACAAAGAATGGCTGGTTGAAGCGCACCATCAACAGAGCCGAAGCATAGGCGCCAATTCCATAGAAAGCGGCATGGCCCATGCTGAACAAGCCGGTGCAGCCAGTGATGATATTGAGCCCCATGGCCAGCAGGCAGTAGATCAGGATGAAGTTGACCATCCGCATGATGAAGGCATATCGGCCCACCACCAGCGGCAGCAGGATCAATGCCACCACCAAGCCGCCGGCCAAGGGTCCCCTGGGCAGGCGCCGGAACCAATCACCGAAAGAGCGCTGAGCATCGGCCGCCGACGGACCAGGAACGGTCTTCTCTTCATCCACGTCATTGTCACTACGTCGATTGTTCATCGCTACACCTTCTCAACCCGCTGCTTGCCAAAGAGTCCGTGTGGTCGCCACAGCAGTATCAGAATGATAACCAGGTACCCGAATGCGCTCCTGAACCCCTGATGCAAGTACGCCCCGGCCAGGGTCTCGCCCACGCCCAGGATGATGCCTCCCAAGAAAGCGCCGTACAGGCTTCCCATTCCGCCAAGTGCTGCCGCCGCCCAGGCCTTGATGGTCCCAAGCAAGCCCATCCCGATGTTGAGCGCATCGTAGTAGGACGAGAAGAGTATGCCTCCGACGACGGCCAACAAGCCCCCCAAGGCATACACCATGGGGATGATCTTATTCACCGGAATGCCGACCATGCGCGAGAGCTCTATGTCCTGCATGACGCACTGGGTCGCTTTCCCCAGTTTGGTGCGGCTCAACAGGAGGGTGAACACGACCATACATATGACTGCGGTCCCAACCACTTGAAGCTGCTGGGACATGATGCGCAAGCCGGAGAGATCAATTGCTCTCCTGACGCCGAGCTCGAAGAACGGGAGTGTCTGCGGACCCCAAACGAGCTGAGATGTGGTCCGGAGCACCATGGCTGCGCCCAAGCCGCTGATGATGGACATGATGCGATGGGAATGGCGGAGCGGGCGATAGGCGATTCTTTCGACCCCCATGCCGATCACAGCGCCTGCGATGCAACCAGCCAGGATGGCCGCCGGAACGGGCAGCCCCAGCTTCCAGACGGTCAGGGCCACAAAAGTCCCAAAGACGTAGATATCACCGTGAACGAAGTTTATCAGGCGAAGACAACTGTACACCATGGTGTAGCCCACAGCCATGAGGGCATATGTGCTCCCCACCGACAATCCGTTGAGCAACTGCTGGAGAAAGTACCTCAGTTCTGGATGCATATTTCACCTCACACATATCACACAGTATCACCGATCCCAAGCTTGATCAGCGCATTGCTGCCGTGTCACATCTGTGCGTAGCGCAGACCTTCCTCGAAATACTCCTCATCTTGTAATGGCAGCAAGTACCCAATCGCGTATGGGAAGTAATGGTAGCTCCACTGGTTCATCAGCGCCGCGTATAGCCGCAGCGGCGTGATCAACTCGACCAGCTCTTCCTTCGTCTCCACCTCATTCAGGACCGCAAGCACATCCTGCGCCAGCTCCCCAAACTCCTTGAACCCGCAATACGCAGAGAACACGCACGGTTCTTCCACCCAGTGTACCATGTCCTTCAACTGATCCAGGGTGAAACTCTCGTTGTTCTCCGCAAAGAGAATCGTGAAGTACAAGTACTGCCCGATGTGCCGTCCATCTCCCAGCGCAAACCACCACGGCGTGAAACAGTTGTCCTCGTTCCCAGCTCCCGTGTCGATCAGGCTGTACAGCACCACCTTCTTGAAATCATGGCCTGGATCAAACTGGAAGCTCTCTGCCGCAGCCTGCACCTTCTCCGCAACCTGCCTCCAACTCGCCATACTTAGGCCTCCTCAGCTTTCAAAAACTCTACCACGATCACTTCTTTGGAGTAGACTGACGACTTCCACTGGACCGCTCCTGCCTCGCGCAGAGCCGGCAGGTCCTCCTCAAGCACGTTGGCGAAGGTCATGTCGTGGATGTCCTCGGTACGGTCTCCGTACTTGACCAGGAAGGTCGTCACCCCACCTGCCGGCTGGCTCTGGATCTTCATCCGCCCATCAGGAGACAACGACAGGTCTTCCCTGACCTCATTGCCCGGTTCCCAGGTCCAGGGGGTCTTGATTCGTGCAGTGACTACAGATAGGCACCAACCGCTGACCATGGTATGGCTCTGTACGGACTTGATCGGAAGCTGTTCTACCCACCAATCGAAGATGTGCTGGTTGTGGCCTATCTTTTCACAGCGCACCTGCGTGCCCAAACTCGGCCACCTCATGATGAACCTGTCTGCCATTCCGGCCTCCTGGTTCAGATTAGCTGTCAGCGATAAGCTTTGCCATCTCCCGCACCTGCTCCGCAGTGCGATGAGGATAGTTCAATGAGATGCACCACGGGAAGTAGTAGTGGATGTGTGCGTTGATGTGCGATGCGTACAGATACAGTGAGTTCAACAGCTCGAGCAAGTCGTCCCGATCCTCCATCTCCCCCATCACATCAATCACACCCTTGATGAACTGCCACAGGCTCGGGAACCCCGAGTACCCCACGTACGCCCCTGCTCCCGGCATCATCTGCTGCGTCATGTACTTCAACTGATCCGCCGTGAATGCAGGATCCATCCCGGCCGAGATGATCTGGTACAGATAAGCCACCAGAAATCGCACGTCGGTCAACGTGTAGAACCACGTCCCCATGATCTGCCCGTCTGTCCCAGCCCCGCTGTGCTCAATACGAAAACGCACCACCTTGACCACTTCTTCCGGAGCCTCGTCGACCAATCGCTCGTTCTCGGTATCAATCTCTGCCTTTAGCTCTTGCCATCCCATCTCTCAGCCCTCCACTCCCACAAACTCGACGTGCACTATCGGCTTCTCAATGCCTATGAAGATGCTCCACGTCTTCTTCCCTACCTCTGCCAGCGTCGTCTTGTCTTCCTCGACGACCTCCGCCCACGTGACGTAGCTCAGCGGCTCGGTCATCTCGCCCCACTTGACAATCAGATTGCCTACTTTCCCTGTGGTCATGAAGAAAGCCAACCGGCCTTCTGGCATCTTCGATAGATCATCCTTTGCCAGGTCCTTCTCACGCCAGGCGAACATCTTCTTGAAACCCAGGTTCTGCGAGAACAAACCATAGCCAGACACCACCGTATGTCCCTGTAGCGCCTTGATAGGCAAGTTCTCCACAAACCAATCAAACACCTCTCGATTCTGTTCGATCGGCTTCACTCGGACTTGCTTGTCCAGCTCCGGCCACCTCATAACGAAATACTCTGCCACTTGCCCCCCTCCCATTCTGAGATTTGCTCCTTACACCAATGCAGCACTGTGTAGCTACAGACTTAGAAATTCACATTCAGCCCCGGGCTGCACCAAGCACAGCTATGCGGGCGTTTCTTTGACGCATTCCACCAGGATGACTTCCTTGGTCCGCACGACTGCAGCCCACACCAACGCGCCCACTTCTCGCAGCGTCGGCAGGTCCTTCTGGCGGACATTGGCGAAGGTCATGTCGTGGAGGTTCTCCGTGCGCTTCCCGTACTTGATCAAGACCGACGTCGCCTCACCCGCAGGGCTGCGCTGAATCTTCATGCGACCATCGGGCGACAGCGACATGTCCTCTCGCACCTCGGTACCAGGCTCCCACGTCCAGGTGGTCTTGGTTCGCACGGCCATGCGCAGGCACCAGCCGCTTACGACGGTATGGCTCTGGACCGTGGTGATTGGAAGCTGGTCTACCCACCAGTCAAAGATGTGTTGGTTATGGCCAATCTTGTCGCAGCGCACTTGCTTCCCAAGACTCGGCCATCTGATAATGAACGTGTCTGCCAAGTAAACCTCCTTCGTGGCGCACCATGAGACTGCCTGGTTGCCAAAGCGTGGATCTCTTCACCTCATCCGCGCGTAGCGCAGCCCTTCCTCGAAATACTCCTCATCCTGCAATGGCAACAAGTACCCAATCGCGTATGGAAAGTAATGGTAGCTCCACTGGTTCATCAACGCCGCGTACAGCCGCAGCGGCGTGATCAACTCGACCAGCTCTTCCTTCGTCTCTACCTCGTCCAGGACCCCGAGCACATCCTGCGCCAGCTCCCCAAACTCCTTGAACCCGCAATACGCGGAAAACGCGCACGGCCCTTCCACCCAGTGCACCATGTCCTTCAACTGATCCAGGGTGAAACTCTCGTTGTTCTTCGCGAAGAGAATCGTGAAGTACAAGTACTGCCCGATGTGCCGCCCATCTCCCAGCGCAAACCACCACGGCGTGAAGCAGTTGTCCTCGTTCCCGGCACCCGTGTCGATCAGACTGTACAGCACCACCTTCTTGAAATCGCGGCCTGGATCAAACTGGAACCTGTCCGCTGCAGCCTGCACCTTCTCCGCAACCTGCCTCCATCTCGCCATGCCTACACCCCCTCCGCTTTCACGAACTCCACGATGATCACCTTCTTGGTCTGCACCACCGCCTTCCATATCGCCTTACCGACCTCACGCAGCGTGACCAGGTCCTCCTCACAGGCATTGGCGAAAGTGATGTCTCGTAGGTCCTCGCTGCGTTCCGCATACTTGACCAGCACTTGTGCTGTCCCATATACCCGGTGGTGCTTTATCTTCATGCGACCGTCGGGCGCCTTGGAGATGTCTTCCATCACCTCGGCATCTGGTTGCCACGGATAGGGCGCCTTGGTGCGGACGACGAGCGTGGACAGACACCAGCCACTGACTATGGTATGACTCTGCACGGCCTTCGCGGGAAGCTGTTCTACCCACCAGTCAAAGATGGGTTGGTTATGGCCAATCTTCTCAAAGCGAACCTGCTTCCCGAGACTTGGCCACCTCATGATGAATGCATCTGCCAACTCAGTCCCCCCCTTCTCCACCTTGCCATGCCTACACCCCCTCCACTTTCACGAACTCCACGACGATCACCTTCTTGGTCTGCATCACCGCCTTCCATACCTCCGCACCCACCTCGTACAGAATCGGCAGATCCTCCTCCCACACCTGGGCGAAGCTGATGTCCTGCAAGTCCTCCGTACGCGGGCCGTACTTGACGTACACCTGCACCACCCCCGGCACATTGTGGCGCTTGATCTTGATGCGACCATCCGGTACGAAGCGGCTATCCTCTGTTGCCTCGGTGCCCGGCTCCCAGGTATAGGGCGCCGGGGTGCGGACCACAGTCATGGACAAAACCGAGCCACTGACCATCGTATGGGTCTGAACGGTCTTGATCGGAAGCTGCCCTACCCACCACTCAAGAATGTCGTGGTTGAGGTCGATACCGCCACACCTTACCTGCTTGCCCAGACTCGGCCACCTCATGACAAAGTTACTTGCCAACTCGTTCCCCTTTCTACAACAAAGCGCCAAAGCCTACCTGCAGCAAACGCATATGGTCCTTCCACCCGGTGTACCATTCGCCACCTTGCAGCTCAGTTTCAAACGTCCGGTAGTACTGCTCATGCCCCTCGGTGTTGACCTGCAGCGTGCGCCGCACGAAGTCCACGTCGTCCAGCGCAGCCAGCGCGCCGACCTGGGCAAGCTGGTTCACCGGGAAGGGCTCCCGAGCCTTGAGCATGACCTTGACGATATCTGGATGTGCCATCGCGTAGCCCAAAAGTACCGACTTCCTCAGGATAAACAAGAAAGACAGACGAGGCGGGTTGTCTGGGGAATGGAGCGGTCCCAATGGTCAAACGCTGCGTCGCGCTGATGCGCGCCGGACCCTGGGTGGGGAAAACAATCGAGGCAGTAGGCCATCATGCGGTCGTTCCATCGGGCTCGCTGGCATTCCCTTCAACGGCGAAGGCTATGTGGGTGAGGGTCACCTCCAGCAACTCTGACTGCGCTCCTACGACGTCCACGGCGTTCACAACGTTGGCCTACAGTAGATTGTGTATTGCTATCTAGTAACCTATATAGTAAGGTATCTAGATATGTTACTATGGGAACATTATACTACTAAGTGGTCTCGTTGTCAAGCATTTGGTTTCCCGGTTTCCCGAGATCGCCATATCTGCGAAGACCTCCGAGGTTTACGTCCACAGACACGAAAGTTCCCATCTTGCCTGCGGTCCGCTGGCTTCCTGAGGCTTCGGCCATCCAAAACCTCGGAGGTCTGGTAGCGGCAATGAGTTGTGGTGTGTGGGCGGCGGAACGCCCAATCGGGGAAATGGGCCGGGAGGGGGCACGATGGGGATCCAGCCGATCCGATGGTGGGGGGCGAAACCGGGATCAAGAGCGGTTATCAAGACGCGTACTGGACGCCGCGCACCTCCAGCGCCCGCATCGCCGGGCGGCTGCGAACCCACAGCCACGCGGTCTGGAACGCCGCACCGGCCCCAAGGGCGGCCAGGCCGACGTACAGCCCCGCCGTCCAGCCCGAGGCGACCCCAGCCAACAGCAGCGCGCTGGTGGCGATCGCAAAGATCACCATGGCCTCGGTGATGCTGCGGGTGCGACGACTGTGGACGAGCGTGCCCTGATACCAGCTGCGGAGCACGGTCAGGCTGGGAAGTGGGAGGGCGACCCAGAGCCCGCGGCCGGCCAGCGCGACCAGGCGGGGGTTCAACCCGGCCACGCGGGCGAACCAGAAGGGCGCCAGGGGCGTCGCGGCGACGACGAGCAGGAGAAAGGTGGTCAGCGCGGCCAGCAGCGCGGCGAAGCGGCGCAAGGCGTGCGTCGAACGCGGTTCATCCAGCAGCGTGATGACGACCTCGTTGTAGGCGAAGCCCAGGCTTCGCAGGAGGGTGACGGAGCGAAAGACGACCGGCCAGGCGGCCAACGAATCGAGGGCCTGGGGCATGCGGCTGATGGCTGCGCTGGTGACCGGCTGGAGCAGGAAGTCGAGCATGGGGGTTATGGCCAGAGGGACGTAGAAGCGCAGCAGGGCGGGAAAGGTGAGCGGTCGCCCGGTGGGCGCCGCGCCCCGGAGATGGTGGCGCAACACGGGCCGGACGCACAGGCCGGCGCAGGTCGCCTCGCTGAGGACGCCGGCGGAGAGCGCGCCGGCGGCGACGACGACGCCGGGGCTGACGCCGAACCGGTAGCCGGCTGCCAGCACGAGTACATCGACGCCGAGCCGGACCGCGGTCCCCAGGCTGACGACCCGCGAGCGCCCGAAGCGGATCAAGATGCCCTGGTTGAAGCGCCGGTAGGCGATGGCCCAGGTCCAGGGGGTCATGATCATCAGCCCCAGGCGGGCGGGCTCGACGATCTGCGGCGGCGCGCTGATCAAGCGGACGGCGATGACGTAGTAGAGGGGGGTGAAGGCAATCAGCACGTGCAGCAGGGTCAGGAGCGCTCCCGCGCACGTGGTGAAGCGACGCAGCTTGAGGTAGGAGTCCCAATCCTTGCCCAGGGCGTTGGAGGTGGAGAGGAGCATGATGATGGGCGACTCGACCAGCGAGGCCAGGGGATAGACGACCCCACCGAGCGCCGCCAGGTTGACCTCCGGTTGGGCCAGCCGGGCGATGACGGCGCTCATCATCGGGATCTCGACAGCCATCAGCAGCCAACTGGCAGCCAGCGGCAACCAGGTGTGAACGATGCGGCGCATAGACATGAATCAGGACCTGAAACCTGAGACTTGAAACTGCGCCTCACGGCGCCAGCGGCTCGGCCTGCGCCTGCGCCCCCATCGTCGGCAAAAACTCCCCCCGCCCCGGC
>Ga0207752_1001540_pt1 | contig 10382 bp, 9 predicted proteins | sample Pon2CUnioCityCA_6_FD_187272 | JGI IMG/M metagenome (GOLD analysis project Ga0207752, IMG submission 187272) | Marine sediment microbial community from Union City, CA, USA - Pond 2C Sediment 2 (SPAdes) | ecosystem: Environmental > Aquatic > Marine > Intertidal zone > Salt pond sediment ... | reverse complement strand
TAAGCCTCATCGACGCGCGAACCGCTCTCGGCATACCTGCCTGTCCATCTGCTCATTATGCCCTCCCCCTTGCAGGAGTCTATTGCCTTCTCCCGCCTGGGCAAGGTTCGCGGTTGGCCCGAGAGCGGCAGAGACGTCATAATAGCAAGGATGCGTGCAATAAGAAGAAAGGTGGTAATGTGAGCAAGAAAAAAGGGTGTCTCTGGCTGGCAGGCGGCGGGCTGGTTTTGCTACTGATAGCCGGGGCCGTCGTCTACTGGCTCTTCGGGCGCCAGGTAAATCTGGCCGGCGTGCTCGGCGAAGGGCAGGAAGTCGCGGTGCAACTACCCGACGGGTTCCGGGCCACCGTCTTTGCCGGAGGATTGAACGGGCCTCGCTTCATGGCTGTGGGACCAGACGGGACCGTGTACGCGGCCGACCGCGGTAACGACCGCATCGTCGCCCTGCCTGACGAAGACGGCAACGGCCGGGCGGATGAGATCCGGGTATTTGCGGAAGACTTAAATAACCCCCACAGCCTCGTCTTCCACCAGGGCGCCTGGTACGTGGGTGTGCCCAGCGGCGTCGTCCGTCTCTTTGACGAGGACGGAGACGGCCGGGCCGACCGGCGCGAGGCAATCGTAGACAACATCCCACCTTCGGGACAACACACGACGCGTACCGTAGCCTTCCTTCCCGACGGCCGGATGGTGCTTTCCGTCGGTTCCAGTTGCAACGTCTGCGAAGAGGAAGACCCACGCCGGGCGGCGATCGTCGTCTATGATGGCCCCGATGGTGAGGGAGAACGGATCATGGCCGGCGGCCTGCGCAACGCAGTGGGCTTGGCCGTCCGCCCGGCAACCGGCGAGTTGTGGGCCACCAACAACGGCCGGGATCTGATGGGAGACGAATTGCCACCGGAAACGGTGTACGTGATTGCAGATGGAGCCGATTACGGCTGGCCCTACTGCCATAGCGGCGACGTTGTCGACCCGGATCTGGGCTTCGACGGCGCCTGTGATGGGGTGCCGCAGCCGGTAGTGGAGATGCAGGCCCATTCGGCCCCCCTGGGACTGGCCTTCTACAACGGCGACATGTTCCCCGCGACGTACCGGGGGGACCTCTTCATCGCCTTCCACGGTTCCTGGAACCGGAGCGTGCCCACCGGCTACAAAGTGGTACGCCTGCCTTTTGAGAATGGCGAGCCGGCCGCAGCAGTGGTCGATTTCGCTACCGGCTGGCTGGACCGGGAAACCGGGGACGCCAGCGGCCGGCCGGTAGATGTGTTGGTTGGCTCCGACGGCGCCCTTTATATCAGCGATGACAAGGGAGGCTATATTTATCGCATTAGTTACCAGTAGGATCGCTGGATGACGCCTCCTTCAAGACAGGTGGAGGAAACAGACAGGTGCCCGAAAATAGGAGCTTAGCCCGATGGAAAAGATGACCGACGAAGAAATCCGCCAATTTTTGCTGGAGGAAGCGCGTACGGCCAAAGTGGCGACCGTCCGCGAGGACGGTTCGCCCCACGTGGTTCCGGTCTGGTTCGACCTGGACGGTGATCGGCTGGTTTTCACCACCTGGCACGAGTCGGCTAAAGCTGCCCACATGGAACGGGACCCCCGGGTTGCTGTCTCCGTGGACGACGAAACCCCACCGTTTGCTTTCGTGATGATTCAAGGGACGGTGGAGATCGATAAGGAAGCGGACGATCTGCGCGCCTGGGCCACGCGCATCGCCGGTCGCTACATGGGCCAGGAACTGGCCGGAGCCTTCGGCAAACGAAACGGCGTCCCCGGCGAGTGGCTAATCCGCGTCACCCCCACCCACATCGTTGCCCAGAAGAACCTCGCCGGCGGGACGGAAATGGAGACAAGCGGCGTCCAGATCCGGCCGGTTACTCCTGACGACGAGGAATGGGTGGCCCAATTTATTCGTGCCCGCTGGGGTGCCAATCGCGTTGTGGCCCATGGTAATCTTTTCTTCCCCGACACGTTGCCCGGGTTCATTGCCGAAAAAGAATCTGGGGAGCGGGTCGGGTTAATCACCTACCATGTACAGGATCAACAGTGCGAGGTGATTACTGTGGACAGCGTGGAAACCGGCCGGGGCGTCGGCACCCGCCTGATGGAGGCGGTGGAAGAGGCAGCGCGGGACGCCGGCTGTCGTCGTCTCTGGGTTATTACCACGAACGACAATTTGCGCGCCCTGCGTTTTTACCAGAAGCGCGGGTTTACCCTGAAGGAGATCCGCCCAAACGCGCTGGCGTTTTCGCGCCGGCTGAAACCGGAGATCCCCCTGGTAGGCGAAGATGGGATTCCCCTACGGGATGAGATAGAGTTAGAAAAGCCGCTGACCTGACGTAACAGGAAGATAATTAGAATAGTGAGGCCAAAGATGAGCTTGCTTGTGCATATCGCGCGGTATGAAGATTGGAAAAAAGCCCGGGAGACCGGCGAGTACCGGACCCCCTCGCTGGAGCAGGAAGGCTTTATCCACTGCTCCACCCCTTTCCAGGTGGTAGGAGTCGCCAACACCATGTTTCATGGAGAGAAAGGCCTGGTGCTGCTCTGCCTCGACCCCGCCCGCCTGGAAGCTGAGGTGCGCTACGAAGACTGTTACCAGACAGGGCAATCCTTTCCCCACCTCTACGGTCCGCTGAACCTGGATGCGGTGGTGGACGTGCTCGACTTTCGCCCCGACAGTGACGGCAAGTTTGCCCTGCCAGAACTCCTGACAGGGGACGAACACAGTCTCCGCTGTGACTATCCGATCCTTGAATATGATCCGGCACCGGCTGCCCTGATCGAGCCGGGGGAATTGCTCGCCGCCATCGACATTCCCGAACATTGCGTTCTCTGCTTTTTCCAGGAGGTGATCACATCCCTCAGGGAAGAAGGGCGCTTAACGCCGGTCAAAGAGCTGAAATCGGAGGCAGGCAGCAACCCGATCTACGAACTGGAGGTAGAGGGACGGCGGTTGGCCCTCTGTCACCCCGGGGTCGGTGCGCCGATGGCGGCGGCATTTATGGAAGAACTGATTGCCCTCGGCTGCCGCCACTTTATCATTTGCGGCGGAGCGGGTGTCCTCAATGGCGAGCTGGCAGTGGGCCATGTCATAGTGCCCGCCGTGGCTGTCCGCGACGAAGGGACTTCTTACCATTATCTGCCCCCGGCCCGGGAGGTAACCGCCGGCCCCGAAGCGGTGGCGGCCATCGAGCAAACACTGCAAAAGGATAACGTCGATTACGTCGTGGGCAAGACGTGGACGACCGACGGTGTCTACCGCGAAACGCCGGGCAAGATCGCCCTGCGCCGCCAGGAGGGATGCCTGACTGTGGAGATGGAAGCGGCCGCTTTCTTCGCCGTGGCCCAGTTCCGGGGGGTAACGGCCGGCCAGATTCTTTACGGCGGTGACGACGTCAGCAGCGAAAGGTGGGATTCCCGCCATTGGGACAGTCGCACAGATGTCCGGGAGAAGCTGTTCTGGCTCGCGGCCGAGGCCTGCCTCACCCTGTAACCTTCACCTTTCGGCCGGCGGTAGCGACCATCGCCGCCGGTCCAAAGCTGAGAATCACCGGCCATGTTGCACACCCGCGCGCACGGTCCCGTGACCGAATTGCGCCTGACGACAACCTTCTTTCGCCGGCCGATCTACTCGGTATCCGCCTTCTTCTTTGACGGCACCCTGATCGATACCGGGCCACCGCGCACCGGCCGGGAGATCGCCGCCTGGGCCCGGGAGCAGACCATCGCCCAGATTGTAAACACCCACCAGCATGAGGATCACATCGGCGGCAATGCTTACCTGGCCCACCTGCCGGCATTTGCCCCGGCCGGCGCCGTGCCCGTCATCCGCGAAGCGCCCCGCCTCCCCCTCTATCGCCGCACCACCTTCGGGCAGCCCCGGCCGGCGCCCGTGGCCCTCCTCGGCGAGACCGTCTCCACCTGCCATCACACCCTGCACGTGATTCCCACCCCGGGGCACGCCCCCGATCATGTCGTGTTGTGGTTGCCGGAGCGCGGCTGGCTATTCAGCGCCGACCTCTACCTGATGGCGCGGGCCAAGTATGTGCGCCTGCTGGACGACGTCGGCCAGTGGGTGGCCAGCCTGCAGCACGTGCTGGACTATGATTTTGACACGATGTTCTGCAGCCACGCAGGCCGGGTGCCAGACGCAAAAGCAGCGATCAGGCGTAAACTCGCCTACTGGGCGCAGATCCAGGAGCAGGCCCGGGAATTGGAAGCACACGGTTATTCATCCCGGGAAATCCGGCACCGGCTGCTGGGCAGAGAGGGTTTCCTCACCTATTGGAGCCGGGGACGGTTTGCCAAGATAAACCTGATCGAGGCATTGTTGCGGATTGGGGAGATTGAATCGTAGAGGACAGAGACAGGCAACAAGCCGCCCCGCTATGCCAGCACCGCGCGTACAATGCGCACCCGCTCATCCTCCAGATTGCGGACCAGGTTTTTCACCTTTACTCCTGCCCCTTGTCCCAGGATGAGGGATAGATTCAGGGGACCGGCCGGGGCGGCCCGGCGTTGGGCCCGGAACCAGGACAGCGTCTCCTCCGTCACGTCTTGCCACTGCACCACCCGCAAACCGGCGTCGTCCAGTTGCGCGCGCAAGTCAGAGGGAGGAGAAAGGGTGCTCAGCGCCGGTTCGTCGGCCCAGGGAACGGGAAAAACGGCCGGGCCGCCCGGACCCGCACACGGTTCGTGCAAGGCCAGCCGCCCGCCCGGACGCAAAACCCGCCGGATCTGGGCAAAGAATCGGCCTCTGGCAGCCACCAACGGCAGTAGATGCTGCAGCCAGACCACGTCAAAGCAACCGGCGCCGAAGGGCAGATCGGGGGCGTTGCCCCGGACGAAGCGGACCTGCCCGGCCAGTCCCAGATGTGCCGTCAGCCGCTGGGCGGCAACCAGATAGGGGCCGCTCTGCTCCAGACCCGTCACCCGGGCGCCACACGTTGTCGCCAGCGTCCGCGCCGGCCCGCCCAGCCCGCTACCGACGTCCAGCACCGTCATACCGGCCTCTACTCCGGCCAGCCGGGCCAGGGCAAGGGTTGCCGCCTGTCCGCCGGCATGGAACTCGTCCAGGGCAGCCGTGTCGGCCGGGGTGAGGCCGGCCAGCTCCCGGCCGCTGTTGCGCCAGGTGGCCACAATCCGATCCCACAGATGGGCTGATAATCCCCCTGTGGATCTCTGTGTAAGCAACGCAGTTACCAATCTCCGTAGATCTCTATGTGACAAGGCCACCCTCACTCAGATAATTCCGAACAAGCACAATCACGAGTCAAACGCATAGCAAGAATAATCCTGATTGTATATAGTGGGAGGGGAAGATCAACACGGAAGGCAAGTCGATGACCGCAATCACAGATGCCCAATTGGACGCCTACCGCGCCCGGACATTTCGTCTTAAAGAAGCCGGGCGTGTGCAGCACAGGGAAGAAGCCCTTGGCTTTGTAGAGCAACGTGGATTCGTTTTCTTCTGGCCCATCAAAGGGGTAACCTTTCCCAGCCTGTGGGCAGCGGTGGCCGGTAACCGGCCGGTGGCCGACGCGCACGATGATCCCGGCCACGTTACCTGGGGCTGGAAGGACGAGATGCTGGGCACCCGCGAATGGTACTATGCCAAAGTCCTGCGGGGCAAGGCGACGATGATCGCCCTGGACGTCGCCCCTTACTTCTACGCCCTCAGCGAAAACTATGGTGAACCGGAAAAGGATTACCTGCAACTGTATGAAGATGGCCTGCTATCCCGCGAAGCCCGGCTGATTTACGAAACGATTTTACGCGAAGGGCCGTTGGACACCGTCCGCCTCCGCCGCAAAATCCAGATGACCCGTCGCCAGAGCGACAGCCCTTTTGCCCGGGGGATGACCCAGTTGCAGCGGGATTTCAAGATCCTGCCCGTGGGGGTGGCCCGCACCGGCGGCTGGCGCTACAGCTTCATCTACGAGGCGGTCCACCGCCACTATCCCGATTTACCAGACCAGGCGCGGCAGATCCGGCGGAGCGAAGCCCGGCAGAAGCTAATGGCTCTGGCCTTCACCTCTGTGGGCGCTGCCCTGGAAGGGGACATGCGTAAGCTGTTCCAGTGGAAGCCACGGGATGTCAGGCGAACGATTGCCGCCCTGGCGGAGCAGGAAAGGTTGGAAGTGATTCCGGGCGAGACGCCCAGCAAGACCTTGTACGTCTGGCACGAACTGGCTTCGCCGCCATAGGTGGCTCCCTGGCCGGGCTAACGTTGCGTTTCCCACCACATCTGCCGGCCGTCGGTGATTACTTCGATAGTGCCCAGTTCATCGGTGCGCAGCACGGTGGCCCCGGCCGCGCTGGCCCGGGCCAGCATTTCAGGATGGGGATGGCCGAAGCGATTATCCGCGCCGGCCGAGACAATCACAATCTGCGGCTGAACCACCGCCAGGAAGCCGTCGCCGGTGGAGGTGCGGGCGCCGTGGTGTCCGGCTTTCAGGACCAGCGCCTGCAACGATTGGCCACTTGCCAGCATTGCCTCCTCCGCTGCTTCGCCGGCGTCTCCGGTCAGGAGTAGTGAGAAATCGTCGTAGACAAGGCGCAGAACCACCGAGCCCTCATTGTCGTTCTCCAAAACGAGAGGGCCGGGATGGACACATTCCAGGGTGACGCCATCGTCTAGCTTAATGCGCTCGCCGGCCCGGGCCGGTAGCACCGGCATACCGCGGGTCTCGGCACCTTCCAGCAATGTCCGGTAAGGGCCGTCCTCCCCTCTCTCTTCACGGTCTGGTCCGGTGAGAAGCAGTGCCACGCTGTAACGTTGCAGGAGATCAGGCAGGCCGGAAACATGGTCGGCATCCGGGTGGGTGGCCACCATCAGATCCAGGTTTCGATCCCAGAAGGGGAGATAAGGTTCCAGTTGCTCGTTCAGACGGCTCGGATACTGCCCGCCGTCTACCAGCACCTGGCGACCGGCCGGTGTCTGGATGAAGATCGCATCCCCCTGGCCCACATCAAGGAAGGCCACGTGCAGATAGCCGTCGGGCTGGGTGCGCGCCCATTGCCATACCAAAATCAGCAACACGCCGCTCAGAGCCGGCAACGCTTTGCGCGCCTGCTGCCCGGCGTGGGCGGCCAACCCCTGGCGCCACTCCCCTTCCTGCCGGATCAGCCATGTCAGCGCCAGGAGGAGCAGGTAAAAGACGAGAACGCCGGCCGGGCCCATCTCGACGCCGATCGCCGCCAGGGGCGCATTGGCCAGCGCGCGGACGACGCCAATCGTGTACCGGAGAAAAAGGCCGGCCACCCAGGCCACCGGCACCGCCGGTACCGGGACAACCATCCCAATCAGCGTGGCCAGCCCGCCGGCAACCATCACCCCGGGCTGGGCCGGCAGAATCAGCAGATTGGCCGGCAGGCTGACCAGGGAGAGCTGGCCGAAGTGGTAGACCAGCAGGGGCAAGGTAGAAACCTGGGCGGCGACGGTGACCAGCACCGTTTCCACGAGGATGCCCAGCACCAGCCGCGCATTTTCCCGGGAAAGGCTATCCTGAGACGACAGCCAGGCGCGGGCGCGCCGGCTGAGTGGCGGCACGTAGAGCATCAATCCCAGGGTAGCGGCAAAGCTCAACTGGAATCCGGCATCCCATAGCAGCAGCGGATTGGCGCCCGTCATCAGGAGCCCGGCCGTGAACAACCCGGCCGGCGCGAACGTAGGGCGCCCCAACAGGCGGGAAGCGCCCACATAAAGGCTACCCATGATCGCCGCACGCACGACGGCAGCGTCGGCGCCCACCAGCAGGGTGTAGACGGCAACGCCAATCAGGGGAACCCAGGCAGCCCGGCGGGGACCGAAGAACGGGTTGGCCAGAGCCAGCAACATTCCGATCAGCAGGGCGATGTTGAATCCGGAGATGGCAATGATGTGGGTGGTACCCGTGCGCCGGAATGCTTCCTTTAAGGTGGGTGACAGACCGTCGTCATTACCCAGGAGAATGCCGCTGAGCAAGGCCGCCTCCTGTCCGGGGAAAAGATGGTTGACAGCCGCCTGGGCCCGGGCCTTAAAGGCGTAGAGGGTCTCGTAAAAGGGGCGTGGCGGGCCAGGCTCTACCTGCGCCAGCGCCGGCCACAACATCTGGCTGTGGATTCCCTGCCGGGCCAGATAGGCGCGATAGTCAAAGGTGCCGTCGGCGGGCGGAGCCTCCAGCCGGCCGTCCAGCAACAGGCGATCGCCGTAGTGTACGCCGGCAAAACGGGAGAGACGAACCAGGACGAGCCCTTCCACCGGCCGTTCTTCCCCGGCCACTTTGACGCTTTCTGCCTGCAGCTGAACGGTGAGCGCCGCGTCGGAAAGGACCGGCTCGCCGGCAACGGTGCCGGCCAGGGAGAGCGCGCGGGCGTCATTGTACGCCGCCACCTGCCTGGCCCCGTCCGCCTGGGGCTGCGCCAGGGTGGAACGGGCACCCCCTGCGCAAAGAGCGGCAAGGCAAAGGGCCGCCAGGGCAGCACCCGCTCGCCGGCGCAAAACGAGCGCAACGACCACACTCCCCCCGGCGCCGGCGAGCCACACAGGCAAGGGAAGCGCCCCATTCGCCGCCAGCCAGATCCCCACAAACCAGCAACAGGTGACGTAAATAATCCCCAACGATAACTATCCCTCCTTCCTGTAGTTTAATAGATCCCATAGGATTTCGTAAAGTAGAAACGCCATTTCCCAGGAATATGGTAAAATCGGTTGCTCTTGCCGATAGAGTCGAGTAAACATGAAGGCTATGCACAGTACAGACAAAGATCGTATTATCATCCTGGCAGTCGACGATAGCCCGCAGGTCTTGCAGATGCTGACGATTGCCCTGGAAACGGAAACCCTGGGGCTGCTCACCGCCGAATCGGGCGAAGACGCACTGGCCCTGATTACCGAGGTAGGGTTGCCGGACCTGGCCACCGTCGATTTGAACATGCCGGGCGGGATGGACGGTTTTGAATTCTGCAAACGCCTCCATAACTGGAGTGACGTGCCTGTGATTATGCTGACCGGCGTGGATGAGGAGGAGACGGTCGTCCGCGCAATAGAGCAGTACGCGGAGGATTATGTAACGAAGCCCTTCATCCCGGACGTGCTCGCGGCCCGTATCCGTCGGGTGCTGGAGCGAGTCGGTCGCTTCCCTTATCCGACGGCCATGCCTGTGCCGGTAGACGGTTATCTCCGCGTAGATTTTCCCGGCCGCGAGGTCTATCTGGTTGAGCAGTGCAATTCGTTGACGCCAACGGAAGCACGTCTGCTTTATATTCTGATGCGCACGCCGGGAGAAACGATGCTCAGTGATTTTTTGTTGCGCCGGATGTGGCCTCGGGAAATTGTCTACGAAGACCGGCTGCACGTCTATGTCCACCGCTTGCGCGAGAAGTTGCGGCGCGAAGGGGATGACCACGAGTATATCCAATCGGAACGGGGCGTGGGGTATCGTTTCCAACCCCGGCCGGACAGCGAGCAGTAAGGGACGGAGCGCACGTGAACCTATCACCGGCGACGATTGCCAGAGCATTGCAGCTAAACGAGTTTGACGGTCTGGGCGCCCAGGCAAAGATGAAACCGGTACCCCGTCCGGACCGGCGCCCGCCTGGCCGGACAGGCAGTCCGCGCCAGGGAGCCGTACTTCTGCTGCTTTACCGCAAAGAAGAGACAATCCACCTGATCCTCACCCGTCGCCGGGATGACCTGAACGCGCACGCCGGGCAGATTTCCTTTCCCGGCGGGCGCCGGGAAGCCGTGGAAACCCTGGAGCAGGCAGCACTACGCGAGACCCGGGAAGAGGTAGGTATCCACCCGACCACTATTTCTATCCTCGGAGAGCTGACTCCCCTCTATATTCCACCCTCCGATTATGAGGTTCACCCCTTCGTCGGCTGGCACGACCAGGCGCCGGTCTTCGTGCCGCAACCGGCCGAGGTAGCCGAAATCCTGGAGGTGCCTCTCGAAATGTTGCTGAACCGGGAGACGCGGCGGCAGGAAACGTGGGAACGGAGTGGGATCAGGCTGGACGTACCTTTTTACAACATCGGCCAGCATAAGGTGTGGGGTGCCACGGCGATGATGCTGAGCGAGTTTGTGGAGCGGGTACGGATGCTCCAGAGCAATGGCCAGCAGGTTTGAAGGTTGAACTGCTGGCAGCGGTCACGACAGGTCACTCTGAAGTCGAGGGTGACTGGAGGGGAAGGCGCACGCCGAAGAGCGTGCCCTGCCCCATTTCGCTCCGCGCGTAAATTTCGCCCCCGTGGGCCCGGACCAGTTCCCGGCTGATAGCCAGTCCCAACCCCACCCGGGGCTGCTCCTCTAACCGGGCCCGGGACTTCTCCACCTGGTAAAATCGCTCGAAAATGCGCGCTAGCTCCTCCGGCGGAATACCGGACCCGCTGTCC
>Ga0207752_1001539_pt1 | contig 10394 bp, 8 predicted proteins | sample Pon2CUnioCityCA_6_FD_187272 | JGI IMG/M metagenome (GOLD analysis project Ga0207752, IMG submission 187272) | Marine sediment microbial community from Union City, CA, USA - Pond 2C Sediment 2 (SPAdes) | ecosystem: Environmental > Aquatic > Marine > Intertidal zone > Salt pond sediment ... | reverse complement strand
CCCTGAAGGATCCTTCCCGCGTTGGCGTGGGCCTCCGAATAATCGGGGTCCAGCTCCAACGCCGTTTGGAAATGGGCCATCGCCTCGTCGAGCTTCCCGCACCGGGCCAGCACCACCCCCACGCTGCCGTGAGCGTGGCTGCTGCGGGGATTGCGCTCCAACACGTTGTTCAGGCGAGCCATCGCCTCGTCGAGCATCCCCTTGTCGATGAGGACGACTGCCGCGTTGACGTGGCCCTGCCAGTAGTCGGGCTGGAGCCGGATCGCCGTGTCGAACTCGGCCATCGCCTCGTCGAGCCGCTGCTTGTACAGCTCGACCTCGGCGAAGGGCCGGGTCAGCGGCCAGGACATGATGTTGCAGCCCTGCTTGACGGCGTAGTCGAAGGTGATCGGTGCGCGCGCCGCGACCCACAGCGGCGGGTGCGGTTTCTGCACCGGCTTGGGCACCGAGGTGGCGGTGGGAAAGCGCCAGAATTCGCCGTTGTGCTCGTAATCGCCGGCCCACAGCGCCTTCAGCGCCGGCAGCATCTCGTGCAGGTAGCGCCATGCGTCGGACTGCTTCAGGCCCGGCTGCATGCGATCGAACTCGCGCTGATAGGCGCCGGAGCCGATGCCGAATTCCAGCCGGCCGCCACTGACCAGATCGGTGAAGGCGGCCTCGCCAGCCAGATCGATGGGATGCCAGTAGGGTGCCACCGCCACCGCCGTGCCGAGGCGCACGCGCTCGGTGTGCGCCGCCCACCAGGTGAGAATCTGGAACGGGTTTGGCGCGATGGTCATCTCCAGCGCGTGGTGCTCGGCGGCCCAGACGATATCGAAGCCGCCGCGGTCGGCCATCTGCACCATCTGCAGCGTGTGGCGCTCGACTTCGCGCATGTCGAGGCTGTCGTCCATGCGTTCCATATTGATCGCGAGATGAAATTTCATGGCCTCACCTTTGTTTTTAAATCAATGTTATATGCCGACTTTCTTCAGTAGTTTATGACTATCGTGCGACGAACTGACCGGGCAGTGGCTCGGCCGAGGTATTGATCCACACGGTCTTCGGCCGGGTGTAATCGTAGACCGCCTGCAAGCCGCTCTCGCGGCCGTAGCCGGAGGCTTTCATGCCGCCGAACTCGGCGATCGGCGACACCGCGCGGTAGGTGTTGACCCAGACGATGCCGGCGCGCACGCGGCTGGAGACACGCAGCGTGCGCGCGCTGTCGCGGCTGAAGATGCCCGCCGCCAGGCCGTGCTCGCTGGCGTTGGCCAGCGCCAGCGCTTCATCCTCATCGGCAAAGCGCAGCACGCTGAGCACCGGGCCGAACAGCTCGGTGTCGACGATCTGCAGATCGGCACTGGGGCAATCGATGATCGTCGGCGGGTAGTAGAGCCCGCCAGCGTCGGCGAGGCGCTCGCCGCCGCACAGCACGCGGCCGCCCTGCCGCTTCGCGAGCGCCACTTCGCGCTCGATGTTGGCCAGCTGCGCGGCGGTGCACAGCGGGCCCATTTCGGTCTGCTCGGCCAGCGGGTCGCCGATGCGGATGTCGCCCGCGGCCTCGACCATGCGGGCGAGGAATCGGTCGGCGATGCCGGCCTGCAGCAGCAGCCGCGAGCCGGCCACGCAGCTCTGCCCGGCGGCGCCGAAGATGGCGCCGAGAGCGCCGTTCACCGCGCTGTCCAGATCGGCGTCGTCGAAGACGATGAACGGCGATTTGCCACCCAGCTCCAGCGACACCTCGGCGAAGTTTTCGGTCGAGTTGTGCAGCACCTGACGGGCCGCTGTCGGGCCGCCGGTGAAGGCGATCCGCGCCACCTTCGGGTGCGCGGTCAGGCTGCGCCCGCAGGGATCGCCGTGGCCGGTGACGATGTTGACCACCCCGGGCGGGATGCCGGCGCGCTCGATCAGCCGGCCGAACTCCAGCATCGCCGCCGAGGCGTGCTCCGAGGCCTTGAGCACCACCGTGTTGCCGGCCGCCAGCGCCGGGCCGATCTTGACCGCGCTGAGGAACAGCTGCGAATTCCACGGCACCACCGCGGCGATCACACCCAGCGGCTCGCGGCGGGTGAAAACGAACATGTCCGGCTTGTCGATGGGCAGGGTGTCGCCGTTGATCTTGTCCGCGCAGCCGGCGTAGAAGTGGAAGAACTCGGCGATGTAGGCCGCCTGCCAGCGGGTCTCTTTGAACAGCTTGCCGGTGTCGATGCACTCGATGCGGCCCAGCGCTTCGGATTCCTCGGCGAGCAGATCGCCGAGGCGGCGCAGGCAGTGGCCGCGCTCGGTGGCACTCATCCGCGCCCAGGGGCCGTCGTGGCAGGCGCGGTCGGCGGCCGCCACGGCGCGCTCGACATCCGCCGCAGTGGCCTCGGGCACCCGCGCCCAGACCTCGCCGGTGCTCGGGTTGATGCTATCGAAGCTGGCGCCGTCGGCGGCGGCCAGCCACTCGCCGTCGATCAGCATGCGGTAATCGCGGATCTCGCTCATCTCGCCCTCACTGCCCGGCCGGCGGGTTGGCGACGGCGCGGTGGTAGCCGCCGTCGAGGTAGATCAGCGGCTGCGTGGCGGCCTCGCGCAGCGCCACCACCTCGCCGATGAAGATGCCGTGGCTGGCGGCGGTGAAGCGCTCGGCGAGGCGGCAGACGAATACCGTCGCGCCGCTCAGCAGCGGCCCGGCCAGGCAGGCCGCACCCTCGGCGCTATCGCAGGCGATGCCGGCGAAGCGGTCAGCGACGCGCGCGTCATCGCCGCCGGCGAAACGATTGGCAACGCACTGTGCATCCGCCGGCAGCAGATTGATGCAAAAGGCGCGATTGCCGGTCACGGCCCGGGCGATGCGGCTGTCCGCCTTCAGGCAGACCAGCACCGAGGGCGGGTCCGCGGAGACCGAGCAGAAGGCGCTGACGGTGGCGCCGTGGCGGCCCGCCGGACCATCGGTGGTGACTACAGTGACACTGCTGGCGACGCCGCGCATGGCGGCGATAAATGGCCCACGGGCCACGCTCGGCAGCGCGGCGAGATCGCCGCCGCCCGGTTCGCCGCCGCCCGGTTCGCCGCTGGCGGTGCGCTCGGGGGGCATCGCGTGCCGCGCTGCGGCGCGATCGATGAAAAACTGCTGGCTGATGTTCACCGCACTGCCTCGCTGTCTGTGTTGCCCGGAATCACCGCCGAACGATGTCTGGATTCCAGCTGCCGAAGGCATCGTGACAAAGGTCTCAGTATCTGTGAAACGAATTATTTTGCAGCGTATATTCGATTTTTTCGAATTGTCATCCGCTAGCAGACACGCCTCTCAGCACCCTGCCCCCGCCATTGTCCGCAGCAGCAAGCTGCCGCGCGCCGCAGAGCCGCTCCACATCGCCCGGCCCACGCTGACTGCGCGGCGCACTGACCGATGCATACCGTATGCGCGCGGAGGGTTTGATTTTGCTCTGCGCAGCCGGCATCGCCGGGCGAGCAGCGCCAATTCAGCCGCCGCTGAGCGGGGTTTCGTAGCGGGCTTGAGCCGGTCGGCTAATCGCTGCCGCCGGCCGAGCGGCTGCGCCCGGCCTCGATGCTCAACGGTGGTGCCAGTGGCCCATCCTCACCGTTGCAGTAGCTGGCGGAGAGCGCGGCGGCGGCGCGGCGCAGTGCCGGCAGGTACTGGCGCAACTCCTCCAGCGGCTTGCGCACGGTCGGCGCGTGCACGGCCACGGTGAAGCAGATGCGCTCGCTGTCGTCGGTGACCGGCAGGGCAAGGGCCACCATGCCCGGCAGCAGCTCTTCGTTGTCCACACCGTAGCCCTGCTCGGCGATGCGCTGCAATTCGCTCTCCAGTTGTTGCGGGTCGGTGATGGTGCGCTCGGTGTGGCGCTTCAGCGGTGCGCTGGTGAGCAGTTGCTGACGCTGTGCGACGGTCATGCTGGCGAGGAACAGCTTGCCGCTGGCCGTGCAGTGCAGCGGCAGCCGCGAGCCGGGCGGCAGGTGGATGCGATAGGGCCAGTTGGCCTCGATGCGGTCGAAATAGATGATCTGGTTGCCATCGAGCATGGTGCAGTTGCAGGTTTCGCCGATCTCTTCGGCCAGCGCCTGCAGCACCGCGTGGCGCGGCGCGCCGAGCACCGCGTTGGAGAGCACCGCGAGGGAGAAATCGCGCAGCCGGCGGCCGGCGACAAAACGCCGGCTCACCGGTTCGCGCTGCAGATAGCCCTCGCCCTCCAGCTGCTGGGCGATTCGATGCACCGTGGCCTTGGGCAGCGCCAGCATCTCGGCCAGGTAGGCCGAGGACAGCGGCCGCTCGGACTCGACGATTTTTTCCATAATCAGCAGAGCCCGGAACAGGGTTGAATTCGAATCGCTGGGCTTGTTCATAGGTGCGGCAACGGGCTCCTTGGGTTATCCGCCGACACCTCCAAAGCTGAGCAGGAAGGTGGATAGCGGCGGGAAAAAGGCGATGATCAGCCAGGACAGCATCAGTGCGATCAGGTAGGGCAAGGTGTACTTCAGCAGGCGAAAGTACGGGATGCCGGTGATGCCACTGGCGACGTACAGATTAAGACCGTAGGGCGGGGTAATGAAACCAACCGCGTCGCCGACCAGGAAAATCACCGCGAAATGGATCGGATCGACGCCGATACTATAGGCGATCGGCGCCAGAATCGGTGCCAGGATGATGGTATTCGGCAGGCTTTCGAGCACCGTCCCGGCGAGTAGCACCATCGCCATGCAGGCGAGCAGGATCAGCACGTAGCTGTCCAGCCCGGACAGCCAGCCGGTGACGATCTCGCCCACCCCCAGCAGCGACAGAATCTGCTGCATCACCACCGAAATGGCGATCAGCGGTGCCAGCATACCGGTGATTTGCCCGGAGCGCATGAGGATCTCCGGCAGCGCCTTGAGGCTGATCTGGCGGGTCACGAAAACCCCGGCGAGCAGGCAGAAACCCACCGTGACGCCGGCCGCCTCGGTTGGCGAAAATGCCCCGGAGTAGATCCCGTAGATCACGATGCCGATGGCGATAAAGCCGAGGTAGGCCTTTACCGCGGTGCCGGCGACGCGCTTCGGATCGAAGCGAATGATGTGCCCCCAGCCGTTTCTGCGCGACATCAGATAACAGGCGAATTGCATGGCGAAGACCATCAACAGCCCCGGCAGCATGCCGCCGATGAACAGATCGCTGATCGGCAGATTGAGCAGAAAGCCATAGACGATGAAGATGATGCTCGGCGGGATGATGATCCCCACCGTACCGCCAGCCGCTGCGGTAGCGGCGGCGAAATGCTTGTCGTAACCGCCCTTGCGCATCTCCGGGTACATGATGCCGCCGATGGTCGCCGTGGTGCCGGCATTGGAGCCGGAGATGGCGGCAAACAGCCCGCAGGCGCCGATGGTCGACATGCCCAGGCCGCCGCGCAGCCAGCCCAGGCAGGCGTAGGCGAAATCCGAGAGTCGCTTGGCGATACCCGCAGCGTTGATCAGATCGCCGGTGAGAATGAACAGCGGCAGCGCCAGCAATCCGTAGAAATTCAGCCCCTCGAACAGGGTCACGCCGACGTTGGCGAGGGTGAAATCGATCACCAAGCTGGCGCCGATAATCCAGAAACCGATGACCAGAAAGATCGGCACGCCGAGCACGAACAGCACGGTGACGCCGATGGACAGGAGTGTGAGCAGGGTACCTTGTTCCACGATTCGCTCCCCCTCAGTCCAGCAGCGAGGTCTGCACGACCAGCGCTTCGCCGCGGCGGAACTTGCCGATGTCCTCGACCAGATTCTGCAGCACGCGCACCACGATCAGCGCCCAGGCCAGCGGCGTGGCCAGGTAGAACCACCACTGCATGATGTCGTCGGTACCCTGAACGATGGCGAAGTTGTCGTAGGACAGCCAGACCTGCTCGATGGTGAAATACACCACGATCACCGCGAAGATGATCCACAGCAGCGCATCGAGGACCAGACAGCACATCTGCCCCACCGGCGGCAGGCGCAGACGCACTTCATTGAGTGCCAAATGGCTGCGCTTTTTGATATTCCACGAGCAGCCGAACCAGGTCACCCAGAGGAACAGCAGGATCGGCACCGTGGTGCTCCAGGCCGCCTGTTGCGAGAACACAAAGCGGCGCACCACCTCGACGAAGATGATCCCGGCCATGCCGGAATAAGTGATCAGCAGGACGATCTTCTCGATATTGGCATCGAGCCAGCGAAGGACGGATTTCATGCCGTGCACACCCCATCAGAGCGGGCACCGGCCGTGCCCGGTGGATGAACCCCGCCCGCAGTGGAGGAAAAAACCGCGGGCGGGGCTCGCTCAGCGAACGCAGTGGGGAATCAGCCCCGCCACCAGCGGCGCGGCTTAACGTTGACCGCCGGCAGATCCTTGTCGATCTCGCGGGCGATGGCGTGGATTTCGGCGTAGGTATCGTGACCGCCGGACCACTTGTCGAGACGCTCGCGCCACTGCGCCCAGGGCTCGGGGTTATGGTTCGGCGCGCACATCTCCTCGGCCTTTTTCAGCTCGGCATCGGAGAGCGTGGCGACGCGCACGTCGTTTTTGGCAAAGATGGTGTCCGGCTTCTGCGGCGTGGTGGCGCCGACGATATCGAACAGCCCGGCCTCGTTCATGCCCTGGGTGTAGATCTGCGCGGTGTAGGCGGATTCCATCACCGCATCCTGCAGATCCGAGCCCAGCTTCTCGAAGGTCGACAGGTTCATCGCGGTGTGCTCGGTGCCGCAGAAGAAGCGCAGATCCACCGCCTGCGAGACCACCGGCGACATGCCGGCGTAGGCCACCGCGCCCATCCAGGTTTCGGCGCCGTCGATCAGGCCCTGCTTGAGACCGTCGAGGGTTTCCTCCCAGGCCACCGGCACCGGGCCGAGATCGAGCAGCTGCATGGCGATGCGCCCGAGCTGGGTGCCGGTGACGCGGTTCTTGGTGCCGGCCAGCTGCTCGACGCTGGTGATCGTCGGTTTGTCCGCCCACTTCAGGCCCATCATCAGGCCGCGCAATTCGCAGTGGGTAAACAGGAACTGGATATTATGCCGTTTGCGCAGCGGCTCGCGCAGCAGTTGCTCGCTTTTCGGGTGATAGAAAAAGTGATACTGAGAGGCGCGCGACGGGAACATGTAAGCGTAATCGAGCACATTCAAATAGGGCGCGCCGCCGGCTGAATTCTGGGTCGATGCCGAATAGATATCGACGATGCTCTGCTGGGTTTTCTTAACGCAGCTGAGCTGACCACAGATCTGGTTACTGCCAATGAATTCGACGCGGATGGCTCCGTTGGTGCGCTCTTCCAGATCGCGGGCAAAGAATAGCTGGCCGGACTTCTGGATATCCAGATTGGTTTCGTTGAAGCCGGCGGCGCCGAACTTGAGCTGAAACTTCGGCTCCATTGCGTAGCGCTTTTCCTGCGTCGCCTCGGCCGCCCGGGCCAGCGACGGCAGGGTCGCACCAGCGCCCAGCGCGCCCATCGCCAGCGCCGTGGATGTCATGCCGTAGCGCGCCGATACCTTCATAAAATCGCGGCGTGAAAGCGCCGGAGTTGCTTCTTTTTTCATTTCCACTCCACCCTCGTTCCGACCCGATTGCGGGCCATTGAATTACGTGCGCGCGGCTTGCGCCCACGGTTGCAATGCAGGATCGAGTGGCGCCGCAGGGCTGCCACTCCCCCGTTCCCACAGATGCCGTGGGCCTCCTTCTGACTGGAAGCTCCGGGATCAGCATCATCACTGAGGGTTGACACTACACCGGCATATTTGCTTTGACAATATTTTTTGAGACGAATAGTCTCGATTTGAATCGTCGCCCACAGGGACGATAATCCCCCTCCAAGGCCGAACCCACACCCGCCGCCGAGAGGTCCGCAGCCGCTGACCGGTCGAGGATCCGGAGATGTCACAAGCAGACGAGCACGACTACATCGTCATCGGCGCCGGCTCCGCCGGCTGCGTGCTGGCAGCGCGCCTGAGCGAGGATTCCGGCAAGCGCGTGCTGTTGCTGGAGGCCGGCGGGCGCGATCTCAATCCCTGGATTCACGTCCCGGTGGGCTACTTCAAAACCATGCACAACCCGAGCACCGACTGGTGCTACCGCACCGCGCCCGATCCGGGCATCGCCGGGCGCTCGCTGCAGTGGCCGCGCGGCCGCGTGCTGGGCGGCTCCAGCTCACTCAACGGCCTGCTCTACATTCGCGGCCAGCGCGAGGACTACGACCGCTGGCACGAGCTGGGCAACATCGGCTGGAGCTACGCGGACGTCCTGCCCTACTTCAAGAAATCCGAAGATCAGGAGCGCGGCGCGGACGACTACCACGGCGTCGGCGGCCCGCTGAAGGTCTCCGATCTGCGCCTGCGCCGCGAGATCGCCGAACACTTCATCGAAGGCGCGGTGGATATCGGCATCCCGCGCAACGACGACGTCAACGGCGCAAGCCAGGAGGGCGTCGGCTACTTCCAGCAGACCGCCCACAAGGGGCTGCGCTGCAGCACCGCCAAGGGTTTTCTGAAGCCGGCGATGAAACGACCGAACCTGACTGTCGCCACCAACGCGCAGGCCACCCGGCTGATCATCGAAAACGGCCGCGCAGTGGGCGTGGAGTATCTGCAGGGCGGCCAGCGCAAGCGCGCACGGGCGGCGCTGGAAGTACTGCTCAGCGCCGGCGCCATCGGCTCGCCGCAGCTGCTGCAGATCTCCGGCATCGGTGACGGCGAGCTGCTGCAAGCGCACGGCATCGAAGTCGCCAGACACCTGCCCGGCGTCGGCGAAAACCTGCAGGACCACCTGCAGGTGCGGCTGGTGTACAAAACCGTCCACCCGACGCTCAACGACGAAGTCAACAACCCGCTGCGCAAGCTGCTGATCGGCATGGAATACATGCTGTTTCGCACCGGCCCGCTGACGCTGGCCGCCAGCCAGGTGGCGATCTTTACCAAATCCGACCCCGGCCAGCCGCGGCCGGACATCCAGTTCCACATGCAGCCGCTGTCGGCGGACAAACCCGGTGACGGCGCGCACCCGTTTTCCGCCTTCACCGCCTCGGTCTGCCAGCTGCGCCCGCAGAGCCGCGGCCACGTGCGGATCGTCTCGCCGGACGCCCTGAAGCACCCGGAGATACAGCCCAACTATCTCTGCGCCGAAGCCGATCGCCGGGTCGCGGTGAACGGTGTCAAAGTCGCCCGGCGGATCGCCGCAGCGCCTTCACTGGCGCCGCACATCACCGAGGAATTCGTCCCCGGCAGCGACTACCGGACCGACGATGAGCTGCTCGACGCGGTGCGCCGCTTCAGTCAGACCATCTACCACCCCACCAGCACCTGCAAAATGGGTTGCGACCGGCTGGCCGTGGTCGATCAGCGCCTGCGCGTGCACGGCGTCGGCGGCCTGCGGGTGGTGGATGCCTCGATCATGCCGGAGATCGTCTCCGGCAATACCAACGCACCGACCATCATGATCGCCGAGAAGGCGGCGGACATGATCCTCGCCGACGCGCGCGCGGGCGAAACCGGCTGATGCCGACGCGGCGGCGGCCCGCCCGTCGATGAACGCCGCCATCCCCGCCCTGCTCGGGATCATCTTTCTCGCCGCGGTGGTGCGCGGCTACAGCGGCTTCGGCTTCTCCGCGCTGGTACTGCTCGGCGGCGGCCTGTTGCTGGCCCCTCACGAGCTGGTGCCGGTGCTCTATCTGCTGGAGATCGCCGCCAGCCTCTGGCTGTTGCACAGCGCCCGCGACAACATCGACTGGCGGCTGCTGGCGCCACTGCTGATCGGCGCCGCAGTGGCCAGCCCGCTCGGCCTGAGCTGGCTTGCGCAAGCGGACAGCGAGCGGCTGATGAACGCCGTCAGCCTGGCCATTGGCGGCTGCTGTCTGCTGCTCTGGCGCGGCCATCCGGCAGCCGTAGAAGGCGAGCCGCGGGGGCCGACGGGAGCACTGGCCAGCCTCGGAATCGGCGCGCTGGCCGGGCTGGTCAACGGCTTCGGCGGGGTCGGCGGGCTAGTGGTGGCGGTGTATCTGCTGGCGACGCGGCAACCGCCGCCGCGAGTGCGCGGCAGCATGGCGGCACTGCTGCTGATCCTCGGCCTCTACGGCCTGCTCGGCGGGCTGTACTTCGGCCTGTTCGACCGCCACAGCTGGCAGCTCGCAGCCCTGGGCCTGCCGGCGCTGGCACTGGGCATGCTGCTCGGCGGGCGACTCTTCACGCGCAGCGATCCCGCCCGCTTCCGCCGCGCGCTGCTGCTTTTGCTGATCGCCCTGTCGCTGCTGCACCCACTGCAGCAGTTGTCGTGGGGCCAGGCCCTGTCTGCTCGGTTGTCGGCACAGCTGTCGGTGCCCGATGTAGCGCCGGCAGCCGCGACACGCGCGCTCAGATCAGCTCCAGCCGGCGCAGCACAAAGATCCCCAGCGTGGTGGAGATGATCGAGCCCAGCGTGCTGCCGG
>Ga0207752_1001537_pt1 | contig 10401 bp, 9 predicted proteins | sample Pon2CUnioCityCA_6_FD_187272 | JGI IMG/M metagenome (GOLD analysis project Ga0207752, IMG submission 187272) | Marine sediment microbial community from Union City, CA, USA - Pond 2C Sediment 2 (SPAdes) | ecosystem: Environmental > Aquatic > Marine > Intertidal zone > Salt pond sediment ... | reverse complement strand
CCGCAGGCGGCCGTCTGGGGCGGACATAGCGGTGAGCAGGCCCTCCAGGAAGCGCTGGCGCAGAGTCGGGTCCTCTACCAGAGTGAAAAGCTCCTCGAACTGGTCGATGATCAGCAACAATTCCACTTGGGAGTCGGCGGGCAGAATGCGCTTAACAGAGCGTAAAATCCCGCACTCACCTTCCCGGAGCTGCTTCAGCAAGCTGGCAGGTGGCCAGAAAACCTTAGACAAGATTGTAGATGGGTGATTGACTGGACAGCCGGATCTGGGATGGCTACGGCGAGGCAGTAGACGTAAACGGCGACGTGCTGGTGGTCGGCGGGGATTCCGGCGCTCAGAAGGAAAGTTACCACTTCGTTTCTGAAGATGGTGAGGATCTCCTCTTCTAGGCGGAATTAAACGAAGGGGCTTCGGTCTCTCGTGTAACGCCCTCGCATTCCAAAACAAAATCGGCGCCATATGCCATAGCCGGCGTTTGAAATCCTGGGGGCGCATTACCGCTCAAAACTTTTCGCACCGCCGCCAAGGCCGCTCGCGCTGTCCAAACGACCCCAGCTTCAGGACCATGCAGCCGCGCGACAGCCTTTCGGCCCTGGTCGTCTTCCACTTCGCCCCACACGTGCGTAACGGTGCGGGCCTGCTTTTCGGGAGTCGGACCCGGTTTTACACCGCGCTTCAAGAAGTTACGTACGATGGATAATTTGAGCAAGGGGCGCAGATTGGCAAGTGTGGCCAACTGTTTGCGCGTTGCTTCTGACACGACGCTATAGTCTTCAATGTTGGGAATGCCCGTACTGTAATAGGCTGTAAACACATCGCCCCATGGGTATAGGGTAGCTTGCACCGGACCCCGGCCAAAATCAATCAGGCGTGTTTTTACGGGTTGCTTGGGATGTTCTAAGCGTCCATTGCGGCGTACGCGCACGCCATAAGGAATTACGACCTCGAACCCCGTCCGTTGGGTTCCTGGCGGCATACGCGCTGGACCCTCAGATTTAAAGGCGAGCGCCAGACGCGTGGCGGACGGCAAGCGCTGCTTGAGATGTAGCGCCAGACAATCGGTCGGCACCACATCAAAACCTGCTCCCGGGAGAATCATGATCCCGCGTGCCTTGGCTTCTGCGTCACGGTTGGCCAGCGCCTCATAGACGGGTATTTCACCGGTCAGGTCGAGATAATGAGTACCGGTTTGCAAACAAGCCTCAACCATAGGCTTATAGGTGTGGATAAATGGACCGGCGCAATGCAGCACCACAGTGTTATCTTTGAGCCCCTGTTCGATTTTAGGTGGATCGAGCAGATCGAAAACCCGATATTCAACCCCCAACTCGGCGGCCAGTTCTTCGAGCCGAACTGCATCCCGCCCTGCTAGAATGGGTTTGAGACCCTTCTCTACGGCGAGCCGGGCAATCGCTTCGCCCACAAAACCTGTAGCACCATACAATAAGAAAGTGGATTCTTCTGCAGTTCCGATCTTATTGAGTTCTTCGCTCGTCCATTTGGTCATCGGTTTAGCTCCTTCTTCAGAATTCGATCAAGACCTTGATCGCTTCGCGTTCGTTCATTGCCCGGTAGCCATCAGGCACTCCGTTGAGGCGGACGACCCGGTCAAAGACGCGACCCGGCTCGATCCAGCCCTCTAGAACGTCCGGCAATAATTCTTCAATATATGCACGCGCCGGGGCAGGACCGCCACCAATGGTGACGTTATTGTAGAAAGCTGGCTGTGAAGCGGGTATCGTCTGCCTGGGGGACCCGCACCGCTTCGGCCTGGGCGCCGGGGATAGTTTTGAATTTGATTACGAATGTTTTCTTTTATTCCGCTCCCCAGTTCCTCGGGATACCGATCTCCTTGCACCTGGATCTTCGCTGCGGCACTTTCGATCTCGCGGAGATCTTCAGGGGTTAGTTTGACATTCACTTTGCCTGCTGGATCAAGTCCTTCACAGTGCCTGCCACTTCTTCGATGGGCACATTCAGGTCCAGGCGGTGTTGATAGTACAGATCGATGGACTCGATCTTGAGCCGCTTGGGCGAACATTCCACACTCTGCCTGATACTCTCAGGCCGGCTGTCCTGAAATTGCCTACCGCGGCTGGGATCGATCTTGATCCCGAACTTGGTGGCGATGACCACTTGTTCACGCAAGGGCGCAAGGGCTTCACCTACCAGTTCTTCGTTCACAAACGGGCCATACACTTCAGCAGTGTTGATTCCCGGAAATTGAATTCAATCCTCGATTAGTGTATCACTTGGAGTTGACTCCAAGTCAAGTCTTTTTTAGAATGAATAGCAGAATATGATCTTTTGAAATCTTCCAAAACAATGCTCAGAGCAATATGGGTAACAACCGGTTATGACATAAGGGACATATAGGAACGTATGTCTCAATCGCCCCACAAATACTTGACCAAGAGAATAGAAGACAATAGAATGCAATTCAAGGCGTTTAAACAAAATCGCCCAGCCTTTGCTGGGCGATCAGCGGTCCCGACGGGATTCGAACCCGCGATCTCGGCCTTGACAGGGCCGCATGTTAGGCCGCTACACCACGGGACCATGCGGGCAAAAGTTTACCATAGCCCCTATATTGCGTCAAGAGAAATTACTGACCTTTCTTTGGCAGGTGGGCAGGTCTAGGGAGGCACTGGTGAGCGATGGTTTGGTTGTTATCTAGACGTTCTAAGCGCGTTAGGTAACAAAAAGTCCTGCCCCTACCAGGTAATAAGGTAGAATAAACTATGTAATGCTAGGGGGAAGGTTATTTCGACCTTCACCATTTAATCACACCCCAACAGAAATTAGGAGATTGTTTCATGCAATACCGCAACTTAGGCGCGTCCGGTCTTAAAGTCTCCGCCATCGGTTTAGGGACCAACCAATTTGGCGGGAAGGTAGATTTCGAAACTTCCCAAGCTATTATCCACACTGCTTTGGATCTGGGGGTCAATCTGATCGACACCGCCGATGTCTACCGGGAGGGCTGTTCGGAGCAGTTCATCGGCAAGGCTTTGAAAGGCCACCGCTCCCAGGCGTTGATCGCCACCAAGGTGCGCTCCAAATTGAGCCGGGCGCCCAACGACGGGGGCGCTTCTCGCCAGCACATCCTGAACGAAGTCGAGAACAGCCTGCGCCGGCTAGATACGGACTTCATTGATTTGTACCAAATTCACAGTTGGGATTCAAATACGCCGATCGAAGAGACCCTGCGCGCCCTGGAAGACCTGCTGCGCTCGGGAAAAGTGCGCTATATTGGCGCCTCCAATTTCAGTTCCTGGCAACTGGTCTGGTCGAACGCCCTGGCGGAGCTGAAGAACTGGAGCCGCTTCGTCTCCATCCAACCCCACTACCACATGCTGGTGCGCGACATCGAGCAAGAACTGCTGCCGGCCTGCCGCCACTTCAACATCGGCGTCCTGCCATACTTTCCACTGGCGGGAGGTTTTCTAACCGGCAAGTATAAGCGCGGGGAGCCCGCACCGGCAGGCTCGCGCGGCGAAACCAGCCAATACGTGCAGCGCTATATGACTCCGCAGAATTTCGACCGGCTGGAAAAGCTGGCGCAATTCGCTCAGGAAAGGGACAAGACGCTCAACCAACTGGCGCACGCCTGGCTGCTATGCGAGCCCCAGGTCAGTTCAGTAATCTCAGGCGCTACGAAGGTGGAACACGTGCAGGCCAACGCCTCGGCTGGGGATTGGCAGCTATCCGATGAAGAACGGGACCAGGTCGATCAAATCTTGGACAACGATCTACAAACCTGAAGCAGCGCTCATTCTCGCCACAACACATCCCCATACAGGCCTTCAGGCCAGCCGCGCAACAAGAACGCCTCGAAATCCTCGCGCTGCCCGCCGATGGTGCTGCCTCCTCCGTGTCCGGGGAAGAAAACCGTGTCGTCCGGCCATTGGAAAACCACGTTCTCTAAAGTCTGCATCGTGGTTTTGAATTCTTCCGGCGACCAGGTTTTTCCCGGTCCGCCGGGAAACAAAGTATCGCCCACAATCACGCGTGGGTTAATACCCGGCTTAAGCAGGTCCACTGCAAAGCAAACCATGCCCGGCGTGTGCCCGGGTGTATAAATGGCAGTAATCTTGTAAATCCCCACGGATATCTCCATGCGGTCGCCGGGTTGCGCCAATTGCATGGGCTCATCGTAATCAACACTGAATTTTTTCCCATCCGCTGGATGCAAATACACCGGCGCGCCGGTGGCAGCCTTCACCTGCTCCAGGGCGCCCACGTGATCCTCGTGTGCGTGTGTGATCAGAATCTTGTCAACACGCGTGCCTTTGGCCAGCTCCAGGATTTTTTCGGAATCTGCACCTGGATCAACGATGGCGCTGGCGCCGGTCTGGGCGCAGACCAGCACGAAGGCGTTCATCGGCCAGGGTCCGACTTCGATCTGGTGTAATTGAATGGGCATAGCCTGCCTCTTTTTGACTATACGAAGCCAATGATAAAACCGGCCAGGACAGGTTCAATAACCTGCTTCTAAACTCACCCGGTTGGGCAGCGGCGCGCCTCGGCCGGCAGCGTTTAATAATTCCGCTAAATGCTGCATGCGCAGCCTTTCAATCTGCCTGGCGCTGCCCGCCCGGTGCGGGCTCATCACCAGGTTATCCAATTCGTGGAATGGAAAATCGCCTGGAGGCGTATGTGGGCGCGCTTCATCTCCGTCCGGGTAGTTGTACCAGACATCCACGCCGGCCGCGGCCAAATGCTGGCTCTTGAGCGCCCGGTAGAGCGCCTCTTGCTCAATCACATCTCCGCGGCCCACGTTGACCAATATACCACCCGGCGGCATCCTCTTCAAGGCGCTCTCATCGATCATACCGCGCGTCTGCGGCGTGTCCGGCAGCGTGATTACGAGCACGTGCGTGCTTGCCAGGAGCTCGTAAAGGCGATCTGGACGATAAGACCGCACCCCGGCTACCCGCTGCGCTTGAGTCGCTGGACGACGATGGATCGCTTTGACTTGCATCCCCAAGCCCTGGCAGCCCAGGGCTACACGCCGGCCGATCTCACCAAAACCGAGCACCAGCGCGTTCTTCCCGTCCAGCAGAATCGAACGGCTGGGTTGGTAGCGCGGCCGCCAGTCCCCTCGCCTCAATGCGCGGTCGTACGGGACCAGAAACTTTGCCGCCCCTAACAGGAGCGCCAGCGCCGTCTCGGCAGTTGCCGAGGCGTTGTGGTGCAGGTTGTGCACGGCGATATGTGGATATTGCAACATCAGCTTGCGGGTGTTCTCCGGGATCCCCGCGAAAGGGATAATCAAGGTGCCTAACGCTGGGTGGTTCTGCAGATGCTCCGGCTTCGGTCTTCCGGCGACCAGCACCTGCACATCTTGGTTTAAACGCTCCCCGCACGTCAAAGTCACCGGCGCCGTGAGATTTTCTTTCAGCACGTCCAGATATTCGGCTTCTGGTTCATGTAGAAGATGGATTTTAATCATGTTTGCCTGATGATTTCCGAGACGAATTCTTCATGACATGGGCGAGATGGAGGTGGAGGTTTTATCGGTATCCTTGCAAATCAGGCTGGCCCGGTAGGCTTCACGCCGCGGCAGCGCTGCTGGCAGGCCATCTTCGATAGCCACCAGTTGGGTGAGTTGTGGAAACTCATCCATCAAGAGCGCCAGGAACGCACGCACGGCCGGTTTGAACGGCGTTTCCTCATTCCAAACCAGCTTGAGCGTGCGCCGCAGATCGACGCCCTGTACCGGTAAAGAGCGCAGTTCGTTTTCCGCGCCGCTGGCTCGCAGACCCCACTCGGGGAGAATGGTGACCCCCATCCCGGAAGCGACGGCTTGTTTAATCGCCTCAGGATTATCGAACTCGGCCACAATGTGCGGTTGAACAGCAGCGTTATTCAGCGCCTGGTCGATCCATGTCCGGGTATGGCTGCCCACCGGCCGGGAGATAAATGCCTGATCCTGTAACTCCTGCAATTGGATTACCTGGCGCGACCACCAGGCATGCCCGCGCGGCACTACCACGAACAGGTCAATATTGCGCAAGACCTGCGAGTGTAGCGGCGGTTGCGCCGAAAACTCGCCTTCCACAAAACCAAGCTCCAATTCCCGCTCCCGGATGGCCTGTAGAATCTGGCTGGTGGTATCGGTGCGCAGCGAGGTCGCCAGGTTCGGGAAGCGCTCGTGAAAAGCCTGCACCCAGGCGGGCAGCAGGTAGACACCCGCTCCAGGTGTGGCGCCCAAGGCGATCTGACCGGCTTCCAACTGGTTGAGATGGCGGATGGCGTTCTCCGCCTCCCCCAGCAAGCGCAAGATGCAGCGCGTATAGTCCAGCAGCGTCTCGCCGGGTGCAGTCAAGGTGACGCCCCGGTAGCCGCGCACGAACAATTCGACGCCCAGACTGGCCTCCAGATCGCGCATGTGCTGGCTGACCGCCGGCTGGCTAAGCGACATGCTCGCCGCTGCCCGGGAGAAGCTACCCTCGATGGCGACGTTGTTAAAAATCTCCAATTTGTATAAATCCAGCATATTCACCCCTGTTATAAGTTTTTCTTATACCCATTATAAAGCATTGGCGGGTTGTTTACAGACAAACTTGCGGGTAAAATTCAGACTATAATGATCTAAATAGTGTCGAGCTGGAGATAGCTCGTTCGGGATACTTAGGAGTGGAATTTAGATGTACATACAACAGTTCTTCATAGAAGGCTTAGGATGCGCTTCTTACCTGGTAGGTTGTGAGCAGGCTGGTCAGGCGGCCGTGATCGATCCCGACCGCGACATCCAAAAGTACCTGGATGCCGCAGAGAAACGTGGCTTGCAAATCACCCATATCATTGAAACCCACCTGCACGCCGACCACGTCTCCGGGAATATTGAGTTGGCCGATCGCACCGGCGCTTCGATTTATCTGCACGAGGCTGCCAAGGCAGCTTTCGAACATCAACCGCTGCAGGATGGCGACGTCTTAGAAATCGGCAATGTGCGCCTGAAAGTATTGCACACACCCGGTCATACCCCGGAGAGCATCACCCTGTTGGTCAGCGATCAGACCCGCTCTGATGAACCCTGGCTGGCGCTGACCGGAGACACGCTGTTCGTGGGTGACATCGGGCGTCCGGACCTGGTGGGTAAGGACGCTGCGCTGCAGCTCGCCGGGCAGATGTATAACAGCCTTCAAAACCAGATTTCCCCATTGGCCGATGGCTTGCTGATCTACCCGGGGCACGGCGCCGGTTCTTTGTGCGGAAAATCCATTGGCGCCATGCGCAGCACCACGCTCGGTTATGAGCGCAAGACCAATGACGCGCTACAGCCACGCAAGCGGGAGGCATTTATCCAGTTCGCGACCAACAACCTGCCCGAACAGCCTGGCAACCACCAGCACATTAAAGCCCTGAACCGCCAGGGACCGCACGCCCTCGGCGAGATACAACCCAAAGCGCTATCCACACGCGAGTCCATCCCGCTCTTCCAGCGCGGCGCGGCCATGCTGGACACGCGTTCGAAGGAAAGCTATGTAGAAAAACACGTCCCCGGCGCGGTTCACCTGGAAGCCGACCAGCAATTGAGCAACCGCATCGGCTTTATCCTCCCGCCCAGGGTTCCGATTGTTTTATTGCTGGAGAACGAGCGGCAGTACCGGGAAGTATTCATGAGCCTGGCACGCGTGGGTTACGACCAGCAGGTAGCCGGCTACCTTTCCGAAGGCGTCCCGGGTTGGGAGGCGATGGGATTCCCGGTCACCAGCGGCGATATCGAAGACATTACTCCCTCCGACCTGCAGGATATGATCGTGAACGGCAACGGCGCTCGCCCGGTCGTGCTGGACGTACGCGAGCCGTGGGAGTACCGCCAGGGGCATATTCCTGGCGCGCGCCTTATCCCTCTGGGAGAACTCAACAGCCACCTGAACGAACTCGATCCCAACCAGCCCACCGCCGTGATTTGTGCCACCGGCAGCCGCAGCCAGTCGGCGGCCGCGCTGTTAGGCCAGAAGGATTTCAAGAAGGTTTACAATGTGATCAACGGAATGACCGGCTGGAGCCAGCAGGGTCTGCCGGTTGAGAATTAGGTCTCGATCGACGCACGATTTCTATGACATTTCACGTCAATAGACAAAGAGGAAAGAAATGAGCAAAACAAGACGCGGAAGGAACCGTAAAGGCGGCCTCAGCAGACCCTGGCTGTGGGTGGGTTTGGCTTTCATCGCCATACTTGCCTTTGGTGGCATCTACCTGAACCAGGATAGCCAGGCTGCCACCGCCTATCCACAAGAAATTTCCGTCAGCCAAGCGGCGGACTGGCGCCAGAACGGCGCTTATATATTGGATGTGCGCCAGCCCGAAGAGTGGAACGACGCCCACATCCCGGGCGCCACCCTGATCCCCTTGGGAGAACTCGAAAATCGCCTGAATGAGGTCCCCAAGGACCAGGAAGTAGTGGTCGTATGCCGCTCGGGCAACCGCAGCGCCACCGGGCGCGATATCTTGCGCCAGGCTGGATTCGAACAGGTCACTAGCATGGCCGGCGGAATGAATCAGTGGAAAGGCAACGGCTACCCGGTCGTGACCGGACCTTAAAATCCGCTTGGAAGCGCTACCTGCCCGTTTTGAACTGGATGGGCCGCTACCGCTCGGCAGACCTACCCGGCGACCTGCTGGCTGGAGCGATCGTGGCGATCATGCTGGTGCCCCAGGGCATGGCCTACGCCATGTTGGCCGGCCTGCCGCCACAGGTGGGGCTGTATGCCAGCATTGCTCCGACCCTGCTATATGGTTTACTCGGCACCAGCCGCACCTTGGCAGTCGGACCGGTCGCCCTGACTTCGATCCTGGTAGCGGCCAGTGTGGGGAAACTGGCGCCACAGGGCGAACAGGCCTATCTGCTCCTGGCCATCGCCCTGGCTTTGCTGGTAGGTGGGATCCAATTGCTCATGGGGCTGCTGCGCTTGGGATCCGTGGTCAATTTCATCAGCCACCCGGTTCTGTCCGGCTTTACCAGCGCGGCAGCCATTCTGATTGCGCTGAGCCAGGTAAAGTCCTTGGCCGGCATTCCCATGCCGCGCGTGGAAGGCTTTCCCACTATGCTGCTCGAGACTTATCGCAACCTCCCTTATATCAACTGGCCAAGCCTGGCAATCGGCGTGGCCGCAATCTTTATCCTGGTATATTTCAAGACCGGCTTGGAAAAGCATCTGGCGAAACTTAAAATCCGGCCGGCATGGAGAGTTCCTATCGCCAAGAGTGGGCCCTTGGTGGTGGTCGTGCTGGGTACAGCCCTGGTTTGGGGATTGGGCCTCGACCAACGCGCCGGCGTGCAGGTTGTTGGCCAGATACCGTCCGGTCTGCCGCGGCTTACTTTACCGGCTTTCGATGCCGGAGATTTAGGGGCGCTAGGCAGCGCGGCGGCAACCATTAGCGTGATCGCCTTCCTGGAAAGCATTTCCGTGGCCAAAGCGTTAGCCAGCCGGCGGCGCGAAAAAGTGGACGCCAATCAAGAGTTGCTGGCTTTAGGATTCGCCAACCTGGGCGCGGCTTTTACTGGTGGTTACCCGGTGGCAGGGGGATTTGCTCGCTCGGTGGTCAATTTCAGCGTTGGCGCCCGCAGCGGGCTGGCTTCGATGATCACCGCAGGGCTGATCTCACTGACCCTGATCTTCATGATGCCGCTGTTCTTCTTCCTACCCAAGGCAGTTTTGGCGGCTATCATCCTGGTGGCAGTGGTAAATTTGGTGGATGTCGCCGGTCTGCAGCGCGTGTGGCGCTACAGCAAAGCGGATGCAGTTTCCCTATTGGTGGCTTTTGCGGCCGTTCTCGTGCTGGGCATCGAAGGCGGCATTCTGGCTGGCGCGGCTACTGCACTGGCCGTACACCTGTGGCGCACCAGCCGCCCGCACGTGGCGATGTTGGGCCGAGTGGGCGACAGCGAGCATTACCGCAATATACAGCGCCACGAGGTGGAAATCTGCCCGCGCACGCTGGCCGTGCGCATCGATGAAAGCCTGTACTTTGCTAATACCCAATTTCTGGAGTCTTGGCTATTGAATATCGTCGCAGAGCGTCCCGAGCTGGAGCGAATGGTGCTAGTGCTCAGCGCGGTCAATTTTATCGACGCCAGCGCGCTCGAATCACTGGAAAATTTGGTTTCTGAACTGGAGACGGCAGGCGTGGCGTTATTTCTGGCCGAAGTGAAAGGCCCGGTCATGGACAGGTTAAATGGGACCGGTCTGGTTAAAAAAATCGGGCAGGACCACATCTTCCTAAGTACACACCAGGCCATGCAGAGCCTGGAATGCGTGTGATCCCACTCGAGACTGGCACAATCGTGAGAGAAAGCTCTAATCTCCATCCACGGGAACGGAGGTAGGTTCTCTTCGGTCATGCTCGCCAAGGCTTTCTTGCTGCCGGTCGTCCGGCTGGCCCTCG
>Ga0207752_1001536_pt1 | contig 10405 bp, 6 predicted proteins | sample Pon2CUnioCityCA_6_FD_187272 | JGI IMG/M metagenome (GOLD analysis project Ga0207752, IMG submission 187272) | Marine sediment microbial community from Union City, CA, USA - Pond 2C Sediment 2 (SPAdes) | ecosystem: Environmental > Aquatic > Marine > Intertidal zone > Salt pond sediment ... | reverse complement strand
TTCTATTTTGACGCGATTATACGCCAGCATCCTATCGATGAAGCGAAGTTAAATCCGGCGGATAATCTCGAAGAATTTACATTATTGACCGATGATGATTTGACATTTTATGAACAACAGGCCAACGAGTTGTTTGACCATACCGACCTTGCGATTGCTATGGGCCTTCCGAATGCCGGATTGGGTGATATCGCGCATGTCCCGGCCCCGGGCCTCAAGGATCCCAAGGGGATTCGGGACATCGAAGAATGGTATATCAGCACGGTTACACGAAGGGATTATATTAAAGAGGTTTTTGCCGGCCAGGTGGAAGTCGCGCTCAAAAATTTCGAGATGCTTTACCAGGCCGTGGGCGATAAGGTCCAGGTCGTCTTTGTCGATGGGACGGATCTGGCGGCCCAGAATACGCTGTTTTGCAGCCCCGATGGATACAGGGACCTTTATCTGCCGTTCAGTAAAAAAATGAATGACTGGATTCACGCCAACACCCAATGGAAGACGATGAAACATTGCTGCGGTGGCTGCGAACCGTTAATTGAAGGATTTATCCAAGCGGGCTTCGACATCCTTAATCCCGTCCAAACTTCGGCTATGGGTATGAATCCGGAACACCTGGTCGAAAAGTACGGAGGACGAATCGTCTTTTGGGGAGGGGGAGTGGATACACAAAAGACGCTTCCGTTTGGCATGCCGGAGGATGTGCGCCGGGAAGTTGTCGAGCGGCTTAGGGTGTTTGGCGCTAAGAACGGCTTTGTATTCAATCCCGTGCATAACATTCAATGCAACACACCGACGGAAAATGTGCTGGCAATGTTCGAAGCGTTAGGACGGAATGTCTCATAAAGAAGTAGGGTGTGCATCGCACACCTTTTTTCTAAAGAAAGGAATCACGGAAATGTTAAAAAGAGCGTTGTTTTGTGTGGTAGCGGCGTCATTTTTAATTCTTACCGGCTGCAGCAGGGAAACACACCAGGAAATGCCGGAAACCAGCCGGAGACTTGTAATCAACTTAAACGGCACATGGGAAATCGCCGAAGGCGATATGGATTCGGTCCCTGCTGTTTTCGAGCACAAAGTTCAGGTGCCGGGGCTTATCGATATGGCCGAGCCTGGATTCAAAGAGGTTGGCAAAAAAAGTCCGAAGCGGCAGGCCTTCTGGTATCGCCGGACTTTTACCTTTGATGAGGACATCCCGGATGTGGCAATATTGAAGATTCACAAAGCCAAGTACGGCACGAAAGTATTTCTTAACGGCAGCCTCGTCGGCGAGCATCTGCCATGCTTTACGCCTGCATTGCTCGATGTAAAACCGTTTCTGAAGACGGACGGACAACAGAATGAATTGATTGTCCGCGTCGGCGCCAACCGAGAATCGCTGCCCGAGGGCATGCCGACCGGGTGGGACTTCGAGAAATACCTTTACATCCCCGGCATATACGACTCGGTCGAGTTGATTCTCACAGGTGCTCCCTATCTCGAAAGAGTCCAGACCATTCCCGACATTGAGCAGGGCAAAGTGAAAGTCGTCGCCGAAATTGAGAACGTTGATGCGCGGGAGTTCTTCAATTTGCAATTCCAGTTGTACGAAACCCGCTCCGGCAGGAATGTCGAAAGCGGCGCCGTGGGAATTGCAGATGCAGCCGGAAAACAGAAGATTACCGTTAGCTTCAAAATTCCAATCAAGAATTGTAATCTTTGGACTCCGGAAAATCCGTTTCTGTACGAGCTGCAATTAGCTACCGAAGGCGACCAGATGAATACACGGTTCGGCATGAGGTCGTTCCGATTCGACAAAGAAACCGGCAGGGCCGTTCTGAACGGAGAAACATATTTCATGAGGGGAACCAATGTCTGTATCTACCGGTTCTTCGAGGACGCCGACCGCGGCGACAAGCCCTGGCGGGCCGAGTGGGTGCGAAACCTGCATCGCAAATTCAAGAGCATGCACTGGAACTCGATCCGCTACTGCATAGGTTTTCCGCCGGAGATATGGTACGATATCGCTGACGAGGAAGGCTTTTTGATTCAGGATGAGTTTCCCATCTGGCTGCTCAGCGACGCTCCGGAAAAACCGGTCGCCGAGAAAATAATCCCCGAATACACTGAATGGATGCAGGAGCGCTGGAACCACCCGTGCGTCGTTATCTGGGACGCACAGAATGAAAGTGTTACCGAGGAGACGGGCAAAGCCATCGCCGCCGTACGGCATCTGGACCTGTCCAATCGTCCCTGGGAAAACGGCTGGGCCGAGCCACAGAGCCCGAACGATTGTGTAGAATCGCATCCGTATCTGTTCAGCAGGTTTTTCAATCCATCATGGGGCGGCACGGACTTCAATGGCCTCAATGACATGGTAAACGTTTCGAGCGTTCCTCGATTGCGGGACGCCCAGCGCAAGCTCGACTTGCCCATTATAATCAATGAATACGGCTGGCTGTGGCTCAATCGTGACGGGACGCCAACCTGTCTGACTGCAAAGGTCTATGAGAAGCTGCTTGGCCCCGACTCCACGACTGAGCAGCGGCGCTTGCTGTACGCAAAGTATCTGGCGGCGCTGACGGAATTTTGGCGAGCTGGACGCGAATGTGCCGGGGTGCTCCATTTTTGCGGACTCGGTTATTCGCGGGCGGGCGACAAGCCGCGCCCGCAAGGCGGAGCAACCAGCGACCATTTCATCGACCTGGAAAATCTTACTTTCGAGCCGAACTTCGAGCGGTACGTGCGTGATGCCTTTTCGCCGATAGGATTGATGATTGATTTCTGGGCCGAGCAGCTTGAAGCCGGCTCACAGCAAAAATTTGATATAGTGCTTATAAATGACCTGCCCATGCCATATAAAGGGCCTGTCCGCCTCGTAATCGAGCGGGACGGAAAAACGGTTGCTGAAAAATCAAAGAATTGTCAAATTGACGGCTTCGGCAGAATTGTACTGCCCTTCGATATGGATATCCCGAAAGAAGAAGGTCAATACCAGCTCGTTGCGGAATTAACCTTGAGAGACAGCAGTAAAATCCGCAGCCTGCGGGATTTAAAAGTTGTTGTAGGGGCGGTTCGCGAACCGCCCGAACGAATGGCGCCAACCGAACGAAGAAAGGAGAAAATCACCAATGAGTAATTTCTCTAATTCACGCCGAGACTTTCTAAAGACGGCCGGCCTGTACGCCTCCGGCCTGGCCCTGACGGGATGCCGATCCGGCTCACGGATGGCAAAAGTTAAAACAACCGCAGAAAAACCAAATATACTCTGGATTACGTGTGAAGATACGAGTGCCCGTCGTCTCGGCTGCTATGGAGACGAACTTGCTGTTACACCTCATCTCGACAAGCTGGCCGGCGAGGGCGTAAGATACACTAAGGCTTTTGCGACCGCTCCGGTTTGCGCGCCGTCCCGTTCGTGCCTGATTACGGGTGTGTATGCGACTTCTCTCGGTACCCAGCACCTGCGCTCCGAGGTGGAACTGCCTGATAAAACCAAATGCTTCCCTGAATATCTACGTGCGGCGGGATATTACTGCTCGAACAATTACAAGAAGGACTACAACTTTATCGACGTTAACGTCTGGGACGAATCCAGCCCGCAGGCGCACTGGCGCAAACGCCGGCCGGGACAACCGTTCTTCAGCGTGTTTAACTTTACCTCCACTCATCAGGGACAGATCAACGGTTCCGACGAGGAATTTGAAGAAAAATACGGCTCGAAGCTCGAATCGGAAGAACGTCACGATCCGGCGAAAATCTCGCTGCCGCCGTATTATCCCGATACGCCGTTTGTGCGGAAAATCTGGGCGCGCTATTACGACTTGATAACCTTTATGGACAAGCAGGTCGGCGATTTACTCGGCCAGCTCGAAGCGGACGGCCTGGCGGACAATACAATCGTCTTCTTTTATGCAGACCACGGCCTGGGGATTCCCCGATTCAAAAGAACGCTGTACGATTCGGGTTTGCACATTCCGCTGATTGTCAGGTTTCCAGAAAAGTATCAACATCTAGCGCCGAATCGGTCTGTAGATACAGTTGACAGCCTGGTCAGCTTCGTCGATTTTGCTCCTACCGTATTGAGCCTGGCGGGCTTGCCCGTGCCGGATTATATGCAGGGCAGAGCGTTTCTTGGCTCACAGTCAAAGCCGCCGCGGAAATATATTTTCGGGGCTTCCAGCCGGGTGGACGAGGCGTACGAATGTTCCCGCTGCGTGCGTGATGGTCGTTACAAGTACATACGCAATTATTTTCCTCACCTGCCTTATATCCAGCCGAGCCAGTATTGCGACCAGGCGGAGATTATGCAGGAGCTGCGGCGGGTCGTCGCTGAGGAAGAACTTTCGCCGGTACAGAAACGGCTTTGGAAGGCAAGAAAGCCGGTCGAAGAGCTTTATGATACGATAGCCGACCCGCATGAGATAAATAATCTCATCGATCAACCTGAATACAAGGCAGTTCTTGAGAGGTTGCGTAAGACACTTCGCAATTGGATACTTCAAATTCGTGATACAGGATTTTTGCCGGAGGCCGAAATGCACATCCGCGCCGAAGGTTCTACGCCGTATACGATTGCCCGTACGGGCGGTTCACGAACCGCCCCTACGTATCCGCTGCGGCGTATCCTTGCAACTGCCGAGCTGGTGGGCAAAGGGCCGGAGAATATTCCGAAGATTATCAGGCTGCTCGATGATTCGGATAGTGCCGTGCGTTATTGGGCTGTAATAGCGCTGGACGCCTTAGGTCCACAAGCCGGCCCGGCGAGAGAAGCACTCGAGGGTTTGCTCGACGATAGCAGTCCGAACGTGCGATTTGCCGCCGCGGGGGTTTTGTGCCGGATGGGTTCATGCGAAAAGGCACTGCCGGTTCTGACCGATGGTCTGAAAGAACGCCGGGAAGAGACTGTTCTGTACGCGGCCAGAGAAATCCAGCGTATCGGTGCCGCCGCTGCTCCAATCACCGAGCAAATCATCGAGGCGCGGGCCAGATTCGAAAATCCCGACGGCAGCTATAAGAACAATAATCACGCGATGTTCATTGCCTGGGCGCTGAAAAACGCTCTTGAGAACTGTTCGCGTCAGGCTGAGCAACATTAGAAAGGTAATCTTAAATGTCATTCTGAATGAAATGAAGAATCTCTATGATTGCTCTTAGTCGAATCGTTACGTTTGAGATTCTTCGGCTTTGCCTCAGACGCTGTCCTGAGCTTGTCGAAGGAATGACAACAATGGATACCAAATAAGTGGAGTGACTATGCCGAATAACGAAAAGGCGAGCAGCTTGTACGTGGCGCGTGTTTGTGTGGTAGCGGCACTGGGCGGGCTTTTATTTGGCTATGACACCGGCGTGATAGCCGGGGCAATCGGTTTTCTGGAGATCCATTTCAATCTCGACCCGAGCTTTCAAAAGGGCTGGGTGGCGGCCAGCGCATTAATCGGCTGCACAATCGGTGTTTCAATTGCCGGACTGCTGAGCGACTTTCTGGGCAGAAAAAGGACGCTCATCGTTGCTGCGATTCTTTTCTTTGTCTCGGCGGTCGGTACAGCGATGCCGAAAAACGTCACCATGTTCGTGATTTTCAGAATCATCGGCGGAGTTGGGGTAGGGGCGGCGTCTATTACTTCCCCAATGTATATCGCGGAGATTTCACCCGCCCGCATCCGGGGTCGTATGGTCTCTGTTAATCAATTTGCAATCGTCACGGGTTTCTTGGTTGTGTATCTTGTAAATTATTTTATTGCTCTGCAGGGCACCGATGCCTGGAACATCACTTACGGCTGGCGATGGATGTTCGGCTCCGAAGCGCTGCCGGCCTTTATGCTGCTGGTGCTGCTTTTCTTTGTCCCGGAGTCTCCTCGCTGGCTGACGAAGTACGGCCGGCACGAAAAGGCCCTGGCGGTCCTTTCACGAGTCGGCGACCCGGCACATGCAAAACAGCAATTGGAGTCAATCAAGGATGCCATAGCTCATGAGAGCGGCTCGCTGGCACAGTTGCTCAAGCCGGGGATGCGAATCGTGCTTGTTATCGGTGTTGTGCTGGCCGTCCTGCAGCAGGTAACGGGCATAAACGTCTTTTTGTATTTCGGCGCCGAGATTTTCAAGAAGATGGGCTCTGGGGTAAATTCAGCGCTGCTTAAGGAAGTAATCGTCGGAGCGGTGAATCTGACTTTTACAATATTTGCCATCTGGACGGTGGACCGTCTCGGGCGAAAGCCTTTGATGCTTATCGGCTCGGCGGGGATGGGTATCTGTCTGGCGGCGATGGGCTTTGCCGGATACCTTAGGCAGACCACGGGCTTGTGGCTGCTGATTTTCATTCTCGGCTATATCGCGTGCTTTGCCCTTTCGGTAGGGCCGGTTACCTGGGTGATTCTCTCGGAGATATTCCCGACGCGGATTCGCGGGCGCGCAATGGGAGTCGCCACAGTGTTTCTTTGGCTGTCGAACTATCTCGTGACTCAGACTTTCACGATGATGGACGAGAATCCCTGGCTGGTTGAAAAATTTCATCACGGCTTTCCCTTCTGGGTTTACGGCTTCTTTTGCGTTTGCCTGCTGGTCTTTGTCTGGCGTTTTGTGCCGGAAACGAAAGGCAAGACACTCGAAGAGATAGAGAAATACTGGTATAAGGAAAATTAAAGGCCAAAAAATAATGAATTTTTTGTCATTCTGAGGCTCAGCCGAAGAATCTCAAGCGTTGCAATATTAAAAAACGTATCGGTTGATTATACGCAGGGGATCGAGATTCTTCGCTCCACTACGTTCCGCTCAGAATGACAAACGCTTTCATTTTGAGAAACGTATGGTGTGCATCTTGTCTTTAAGTCCCTTGGGGATGCCTTACGGCACTGCACACGCTGGAATAGGTGCTCGGAACCGCGTGTGCAAAAAAAACGTTTGCACACCCTACGCGTTCTCGGTTTGGTGAATAGTAACCAATAACCAGTTACCAATAGGTCAACGATGGATTTTCCGGGACATTTAAACATTCAAAACCACAAGATAATTATTGTGCCCCGCTATGCCGAGACCGACAAGGGCGGCGTAGTTCATCACAGCGTTTATCCGGTGTGGTTCGAGATGGGACGGACCGAGCTTTTGCGTGCCAACGGCGTCGCTTATAAAGACCTTGAGGCGGCCGGGGTATTCTTTGTCGTTGCCCAGTTAAATATCAAGTTTCGCCGACCGGCACTATATGACGAGCAACTCTGCCTGGAAACTACATGCTCGGTAGTTTCATCAGCCAAGGTTGAACATGTGTATAAGCTCTATCGTAGCGGTGATGGCGTGATCCTCGCCGAGGGCGAAAGCATTTTGGCCTGTGTCAATGAAGAGGGAAAGGTTCGGCGTGTGCCCGAATTTATGTATCCGGAGCATAAATAAAAGCCGTTTGGATTTGAGATTTGAGTTTTCGAATTGACAAACAGCCTTCATTAAGAGATAATCGTTCTATGATACCCGAAAAAAAAGAGAATTGCGGTCTGTTTGGCATATTCGGCAATATCGAGGCTGCACAAAAGACATATTTCGGCCTTCACAGCCTTCAACACCGCGGGCAGGAATCGGCCGGCATCGCATCGAGCGACGGCAAGACTCTGCAATGCTATACCGGCATGGGTACGGTCAGGCGTGTGTTTCGTCGTGGCCGGGAGGTTTTCGATAAGCTGCCGGGAAGTGCTGCTATCGGTCACGTTCGGTACTCGACAGCCGGGGCCAGCAGGCCGGTAAACAGCCAGCCGCTTTTGACTGAATATTCCCAGGGTCAGATGGCGGTGGCGCATAACGGCAACCTGATTAACGCCGCCAGGCTGCGGGATGAGTACGAGGCCTACGGCAGCATTTTCAAATCCACCTCCGACACCGAGGTTATTGCGCATCTCCTTGCGAAGCCGACGCACGTGAGTAATCCCGATCCTCTGGCTCACGTGCTGAATCACTTACAGGGAGCGTACAGTCTGCTTTTTCTTTTCGCCGACCGCATCGAAGCGGCGCGGGACCCTTATGGTATTAGACCTCTGTGCATAGGGCAAATCCCGCCAGAGAGCAATGGTCAGGGTGGAGCTTATGTCGTTGCGAGCGAAACGTGCGGCCTGGATGCCGTCGGAGCAAAGTTCGTTCGGGAAATCGAGCCCGGGGAGATAGTTACTCTGGATAAAAACGGCCTCTCCGGCAGGTTTTTCGTTACGCCGGGAACGGTTACGCCGGCACACTGCATCTTCGAGCATGTTTACTTTGCCAAGCAGAACAGTACGATTTTCGGCGAGAACGTTCATCGGTGCAGAAAAAAGCTGGGTCGGCAGCTTGCCCTCGAACATCCTGCTGATGCCGACGTGGTTATTCCTGTTCCTGATTCTGGCACCTCGGCGGCGATAGGGTATGCCGAACAGAGCGGGATACCGTTCGATATGGGTCTGGTCAGAAGCCATTACGTGGGACGGACTTTTATCTCGCCGGATCAAAAACTACGAGAGCTTGAGGTCAAGCTCAAGCTGGCCGTGGTCAACGAGGTTGTCGCCGGCAAGCGTATCGTCGTTGTGGACGATTCGATTGTGCGGGGCACTACGACGAGAGGCAAGATACGGACCTTAAGAGCCGCCGGGGCCAGAGAAATCCACATGCGGGTGAGCTGCCCGCCGATACGGTTTCCGTGCTTCTACGGCGTCGATTTCCCGACCAAAGACGAGCTGCTGGCAAACAATCGTGATCTGGAGCAGATAAGGCAATTCCTCGAAGTAGACAGCGTAGGTTATTTGTCGCTGGAAGGGATGTTGTCCTGCGCGGTTTTGCCGCCGGACCACTACTGCACCGCCTGCTGGAGCGGCAAATATCGGATACCGGTCGATGTAGCGGTCAACAAGTTCACGATGGAACGGTATCAAATGAATATGTTTGATGAAATAGAAGTAGATTAAATCTTTTTCCACCGATGAGCGAATTTATCAGCTACGCACAGTCCGGAGTGAATATTGACGCCAACGACGAGATGGTCCGGCAGATACAATCGGCCGTCGCCGGCACGTTCGGGCCGCGGGTAATTCAATCGCATAACGCCTTTGCCGGGATGTTCCGGCTGGACTACGACGAGAAGCTCTTTAAGAGAAATTATAAAAATCCGGTCCTGGTAGCCTGCACCGACGGCGTAGGAAGCAAGGTCCAGTTGGCCGCTAAGATAAAAAAATTCGACACCGTCGGCATCGACCTGGTCGCGATGAACGTCAATGACATGCTCGTGCAGGGTGCCGAGCCGCTGTTCTTCCTGGATTATCTGGCGGTACACAAGTTAGAGCCGGCAATCGTTGCCGAGCTGGTAAAAGGCATCGCGGCCGGCTGCAAAATGGCGGACTGTGCACTAATCGGCGGAGAGACCGCCGAGATGCCCGATACTTACGACCCGGATGATTTCGATATGGCCGGCTTCGCGGTCGGGGTAGTCGAGCGCAGGAAAATCATCACCGGCCGGACTATCCGAAACGGCGACGTAATTCTCGGCCTGGCCTCCAGCGGGCTGCACAGCAACGGCTATACGCTCGCCCGCAATATCTGTTTCAAGAAGGCAAAGCTCAGTATGACCGATACGCCGGATGAACTCGGCGGTGCTATGCTGGGCAATGTTTTGCTGGAACCGACGCGGATATATGTTCGTCCAATTGTAAAGTTGCTCTCGCAGTACAAAGTCAAGCGAATCGTCCACGGCATGGCCCACATTACCGGCGGCGGCCTGCCCGGCAATATCCCGAGAGTGCTTCCGAAAGACTTCAACGCCGTCATAAAAAAAACGAGCTGGCCGAAGCATAAAATATTTCAGTTCCTGCAAAAAGCCGGCCCGGTCGAGGAAGAGGAAATGTACCGGGTCTTTAATATGGGCATAGGATTCGTTCTGATAGTAGCGGAGGATTTCGCCGATTCAATCGAACACAAGCTGACGCGATACGGCGAGCAAGTTTACAGGATAGGCAGAATAACCACAGGCACCGGCAGAGTAATTCTCAAATGAATACAAAATACACTCGGTTCGTCTTGGCAGCGGTAATTTATGCGGTCTTTGCCGGCTATCTTTACCGGCCGTATTTTGACGGCTTCGGCTCGCCCAGGCCCCAGGATTTGTTCGTAATGAATGTATCCCTGGCCTCACTGGGTACTTACGTGCTCAGCCGCCGCTGGATGGCCGGCTTTGCCGAGTCGTTTTTCGCCGGGGCTGTTTACGGCTTCGGGCCTTACGTTCTCGGATTAGTCAAATTTCACCCGACAGGGGTATTTCTGGCCGCGGCCATACCGTGGCTGTTCTGCCCGGCGGCATTTGGGCCGAAAATGAGACGTCAGAGGGCAGAGGGGACCCCATTTTGCAAAAAAAATCGCAAAATGGGAACCCAGACAAGAGGTCAGAGGTCTGTCTTCCGTCCTCTGTCCTCTGTTCTTTATGTTCTGT
>Ga0207752_1001534_pt1 | contig 10420 bp, 8 predicted proteins | sample Pon2CUnioCityCA_6_FD_187272 | JGI IMG/M metagenome (GOLD analysis project Ga0207752, IMG submission 187272) | Marine sediment microbial community from Union City, CA, USA - Pond 2C Sediment 2 (SPAdes) | ecosystem: Environmental > Aquatic > Marine > Intertidal zone > Salt pond sediment ... | reverse complement strand
CCCAACTATGGCCCATGAGCAGCCTCAACGCCGCCCGCGCCATCGGCGCCTCCGCCGCCCGCGGCAGCCTGGAGGCCGGCAAGCTGGCCGACCTGGTCCTGCTCGACCGGGAACTGAACGTCCTGCTCACCATCGCCGAAGGAAAAGTCGTTTACCAAAGAGATTAGAGATGGTCGTCTGTACGACCAATCTCTAATCTCCAAAACCATTATGAACACACAACTACACAAAGAAATCCACGATCAGCCGGCCACCCTGCGCCACTTTAGCGAAGTCGAAAGGGAGCGCGTGGCGGCTGTGGCCCGCCGCATCCGTGAAAGTGGCGTGCGCTACGTCGTCCTCGCCGCCCGGGGTACCTCGGACAACGCCGCCCTCTACGCCCGCTACCTGCTGGAGAGCTTCTGTGACCTGCCCGTATCCCTGGCCGCCCCCTCCATCTATACCCTTTACCACAGCCCCCCATCCCTCAAGGATGCCCTCGTTGTCGGCATCTCCCAGTCAGGCGAAGGAGAAGACGTGACCGAAGTCGTGGCCGAGGGCCGGCGCCAGGGGGCCCTCACCCTGGCTCTGACCAACTTTCCCGATTCTCCCCTCGCCGAGGCAGCCGAAGAAGTGATCCTGCTGCGCGCCGGCGAGGAGAAAAGCGTGGCCGCCACCAAAACCTACACCGGCCAGCTTTACGCCCTGGCCTGGCTCGCCGCCTACCTGCGGGGAATGGACGAGCCCACCGCCGCCGCCCTGCAGGCGGTACCGGAACAGGTGGCCCGGGTCCTGGCCCTGGAAGAGGTAATTGCCGGCCGGGCAGAGCGCTACCGCTATGCCAATCACTTTGTCGTGGTCGGCCGCGGCTACAATTACGCCACCGCTTTCGAGATCGCCCTCAAGCTCAAGGAGTTGACCTATATCGTTGCCGAGCCCTACTCCTCCGCCGATTTCCGCCACGGGCCCATTGCCATGGTCGATCCTGGCTTTCCTACTCTCGTGGTGGCCCCGGCCGGTGCCACCCGTGCCGACCTCCATGACCTGATCGTGGATCTGGCCGAACGGCAGGCGGAACTCCTGGTCATCTCCGATGAACAGGCGCTCTTGCGCCATGCCCGCTTGCCCCTTCCCCTGGAAGTGGAGGTGCCCGAATGGCTCTCGCCCCTCCTCTGCGTCCTCCCGGGGCAATTGCTCGCCTACTACCTGGCCCTGGCCAAGGACCTCGATCCCGACAATCCGCGCACCCTCCAAAAGGTGACCATCACCCGGTGAAGAAACGGGTTAATTACGACGACCTGGCCGACGAATACGATCAGCGCTATGCGGGAGAGCAGCGGTCGGACACCGGCGAGGCGTTGCTCTCCCTGACCCAGGATATTCGCCCGGCGCGTGTATTGGAAGCCGGTTGCGGCACCGGGCACTGGTTGGAGGAAATGGCTGGGCTCGTTCCCGGCTGCTTTGGGCTTGACTATTCCTCGGGAATGCTGGACCGGGCCGCGCGCCGGCCGGTGGCCCTCACCCTGGTTCAGGGGCAGGCGCAATCTCTGCCCTTTGCCCCGGTCACCTTTGACCTCGTTTGCTGCGTGAACGCCATCCACCACTTCGACGCGCCCCGCCGTTTTGTCGAAGAAGCTTACCGTCTACTACGCCCCGGCGGCGCGCTGGCCATAGTCGGCAACGGTCCGCACGGTCGGCGGGATCACTGGTACGTCTACGACTACTTCGACGGCGTCTACGAGCGCGATCTCGACCGCTTTCCCTCCTGGCAGGAAACAGAGGCTTGGATGGCGGAAACTGGATTCACACACATCACCAGACGTGTCGTTGAGCATATCCTGGACGAGCGCCGGGGGCGGGCCGTCCTAGACGACCCCTTCCTCAAGAAGAAGAGTTGCTCCCAACTGGCACTCCTGGACGACGAAAACTACGCAGCCGGTATCTGCCATCTGGAAGCCAAGCTGGCCCGCGCGGAAGCGATCGGGGAAATTCCTGTCTTCCGTTCGTCAATTGAACTGGCGATGGCTTGCGGCTGGAAATAACTTGAGGGTCCTGGGTCTACGAACAGGTTGTCATTCGGAGCGCGGACGTCCCCGTCCGCCAAAAACGGGTGAGACGTCCGCGCTCCGTTTTCTGACAGATTTTCGTAGACCCGAGGGTGCTCGGCTTCTTGTCAGAACGTTTGTTCTGTGACATAATATAGTTGTCATCACTTTACAGTTAGGTTGTCGAAGAGATATCCCCTATTCTCCTCGCGCACCTATCTCCCCCCAGACCTCACTTAACCACAGGCCAATAAAAAAAGTGTGGATCATGATCATCTTGATCCCCTTGCCTTTTCGCCGTAGACTTCTCCCTGGAGTGACACGCATTACATATAATTGGATGGGACCTGCTCAATTCCCTGGTTGCGCAGGTTCTTTTTGAGGATAACTGTCTGATCCGGGTTCTGCCATGACCCCTGAAAATATCATCGTCTTTGCCATCCTCCTGGGCGCTCTCGTCCTCTTCGTCAGCGAGCGCCTGCGGGTGGACGTGGTCGCCCTGCTGGTCCTCGTCGCCCTGATCCTCACCGAGCTGGTGACCATCGAGGAAGCCTTCTCCGGCTTCGCCAGCCCGGCCGTGGTCACCGTCTGGTCGGTGTTTATCATCAGCGGTGCCGTGACCCGCACCGGCATCGGCGATCTGCTTGCCCGCTGGTTACTCCGGCTGGCCGGACGCAGCCCCTGGCGGCTGACGGTCATGGTCATGCTCACCGTCGGGATCATGTCCGCCTTCATGAACAACATCGGCGCCGTCGCCATTTTGCTCCCGGCCGTGGTCAGCGTGGCCGGTCAGGTCAAGATCCCGCCCTCCAAGCTACTCATTCCCCTCTCCTTCGCCTCGCTCCTCGGCGGGAATATGACCCTGATTGGCACCCCGCCCAATATCCTGGCGTCCGCCCTCATGGAATCCTACGGCACCGTTGAGCCCTTCACCTTCTTCGACTTCCTGCCCACCGGCCTGATGGTGATGACCGCCGGCGTCCTCTACATGGTCCTCGTCGGTCGCCACCTCTTGCCGGCGCGTACCCCCGGCAGCGACCCGGCCCAGGCCTTCCGCCTGCGCCCCTATCTCAGCGAGGTGCGCGTGCTCCCCGACTCCCGCCTGATCGGGCAATCGCTGCGCAACGGCCTCTTTGGCCAGCAGCACGACCTCAACGTGATCCACGTGCGCCGTGGCGAAGACGCCCCTTTCTTTCCCGGGCCTGACCGGCAACTCCGGGCGGGAGACGTGCTGCTGGTAGAAGGCCGGCCGGATGATTTGCTGACCGTCAGCGCTGCCTACGGCCTCGTGCCCGTCCCCGGTGCCGGGGCGGCTCAACTGGAGCAGGCCCTGGTGGGTAGCGGTGGGCGCCTGGTAGAGGTCACCCTGGCCCCCCGGTCCGAAATCGCCGGCAGCACCCTGCGCGACATCGATTTTCGCAACCGCTTCGGCCTCAGCGTGCTCGCCATCCGCCACCAGGGAAAATCCCTCATCTCCAACCTGGCCGATATTCCCCTGCAATTTGGCGATGCTTTGCTGGTCCAGGGCGCAGCTCAAAAGGTGGACCTGCTCCGCGGCGATCCCGATTTTCTGGTACTGGAACGGCCGCCACTGCAAACGCGCCGTCTGCGCAAGGCACCTTTGACCCTGGCGATTCTGCTGGGCGTGCTCGTGGTCGTGGCCTCCGGCTGGCTCCATGTGTCCGCTGCCATGCTCATCGGGGCGTTGCTCCTGGTGCTCACCGGCGCGCTGACCATGGATGAGGCCTACGAGGCGATTGAGTGGCGCTCCGTCTTTCTCATCGCCGGCATGCTGCCCCTGGGCGTGGCCATGGAGACCACCGGCACCGCCGGCCTCGTCGCCGGGCAGATCGTGGGGCTAGTAGGCGAGCTTGGACCTCGGGCCGTTCTCATGGGCATCTTCATCATGACCGCCCTCCTCACCGAGATTATCTCCAACGCAGCCGCCACCGTGCTGGTCGTGCCCATCGCCATCGACGCCGCCTTCAGCCTCGGCTTGAATCCCCAGGCGTACGTCATGGGCGTGGTCCTGGCCGCCTCCACCAGCTTCCTCATGCCCATCGGCCACCAGGTGAACGTCATCGTCTTCGGCCCCGGCGGCTATCGCTTCGCCGATTACACCCGGGTGGGAATCTGGCTGAACCTGCTCATCGCCCTGCTCGTGGCGCTGTTCCTGCCCGTTTTCTGGCCCCTGGCGCCCTGATCAGCGCCCGCAAGCCATGTCGTAAACGTCTCCCTCTGTGGAGCGGCATCCCAACTGGGGCTTATGAACACGGTGTCAAAATGGACCGCGGGCGTCCCGCCCGCCGAGACGTCCCTGCGCCAACTGCGTCAAGTCGTCCGTAGACCCTCCCAACTACCGGTTGATCCCTGCCCGGTTGTCCGGCATAATCAAGCGCCAATCGCTTTCCGACCCTGGGAGAATAATGTGCCCCGAACTGTATACCTCGTAATCTGGTCCTCTATTCTGCTGCTCGTTGCCGGCTGTTCGCTGCTGGACGACGATTCTTCCACAGGCGATCCTGCTGCCGGCGATCCAGTTGCTGCCACCGGTGCCATTATCATTACCATGGAAACCGAACCGGCCGGGCAGACCGGTTCCTTCACCGTCACGGGCGTCCCTTCCGGCACCCTCTCCGTCGGCGGCACCCTGGTCGTCGGCGATCTCGAACCCGGCACTTACACCACTACCGAAGTTGACCCGGCGCCCGATTTCGACGTCACTGCCGTTCGCTGTGACGATGGCGACCAGGGCACCGCCAGCAGCGGCGATCCCCAGACACGCACGGCCGTCATCAATCTCGACGCCAGCGAAACCGTAACCTGTACTTTCACCAATACCCAGAGAGGATCCCTAGTCATCGCCGGCCGGACCGAACCGGACGGTGCTGCTGGCCAGGTGCGTTACACGGGCGTCCCCAGCGGCACCATCCCGGCCAATGATGGCACCCTGGTCGTCGCCAATCTGCAACCCGGCACCTACACCTCAACCCAGGTAGATCCGGCACCCGAATTTGACCTGACCGCCGTCGATTGCGACGATGGCGCCAGCGCCACGACAAGTGCCGGCGATCCCGGCACCCGCAGCGCCATCTTTAACCTCGATCCCGGCGAAATGGTGACCTGTACCTTTGTCAACACCCGGCGCGCTACCGCCGTCGTCGCCGCCGCAGTGGAGCCGGCCGGCCCTGAGAGCAGCTTCCTCTTCACCGGTGTGCCCAGCGGCACCATCTCTGCCGGTGGCACGCTCGTCGTCGAGGGCCTGGTGCCCGGCACCTATACCACGACCGAGGCCGATCCCGCTCCTGACTTCGAACTGGCGGCGGTCGAATGTGACGACGGCGCTAGCGCTACGACGAGCGCGGGCGATCCCGGCACGCGCAGCGCTATTTTTAACCTGGATCCCGGCGAAACCGTCACCTGCACCTTCCTCAATGCCGCCACTGCGTCGGCTCCGGAGACGGCCGGCGGCAGCGGCGGTACCGGTCCGGCCGGTGGCGACAGTCCCCCTGATGCCAATGGCACCAACCCCTTTGCGTCCCCCGATCCTGACTTCGACCAGTTCCCTCTGCCCGATGACCTGCCTCCTGGCGCCGGCACCTATCTCGTGCCCCGGCCGGGTCCCTGGACGGCCACCAACTTCGCGGGTTCCATGGACTGTAGCGCGATGAGCATGGCTATTCCGGCAGAACCACCGGAGCCGGGCGAGATCCAGGTGCTCGATGGAGGGGCGACGGTGATTGCCAGCGGCGTCAGCGGCAGCGCCGGTGTGGACATTACGATGAACGCCGATCCCGCCCTTGCCGGCCGTTACAGCGGCAGCTTCCAGGCAACGGAGCAAGGCGTGCCCATCACCATTGATTACTACTGGCAACTGGTGACCGACGAGTATATTGTGGGCTACCTCACTTCGACCTTCAGCGCCGAAGGGGTCAGCTGTAGCATCTACCGGCCTTTTGAACTGCGGTATGCGGGCTAAGAGCGATGCTTCTCGACCGGCAGCATGCGTTCCAACCCTCTTCCAGGCTCCCTGACGGCCGGCCACGAAAAGAAATAGCGAATCCCCCCCTTGTTTTCCAGAGGCTGTAACACCGCGTCAGCTCTCCTCAAACTCTGAAAGACTTCGAGTGCGCTCGAGTGTCATAATCACGCTTAAGCCCAATCCTTATTGATTCGACTTCTGCCCCTATGCTATACTGGATGCATAGTTACGTGTTTCGCAGCGTCGTTCAGGCGCTGACGGTTGCCAGGTGATTCACTGTTCTCAACCCTCCTTCAGCAGAGCCAGACCTGAGCCTGATACGACATTTTCGGTGGGATGCCATCCTATTCCGGCGTCCAGAGGAGAGTCCAAATGGATATTTACGAGAGGCTTGCAGAACACCTGGATAAATTGCCGGGGGGGTTTTGGCGCACGGAGAGTGGGGTGGAGATGCGCCTGCTTAAGCGATTGTTCTCGCTCGAGGAAGCGGGCCTGGCCATGCATCTGACCCTCATTCCTGAGGACGCGCGGGTGGTGGCACGGCGGGCCCGAATTCCGGTCGCCGAGGCAGAAGCGCGTCTCGATGCGATGGCCAGGAAAGGCTTAATTGTCAGCCTGCATCCTGATGAAGGCCCGGCACAATATATGGCTACCCATTTTGTAGTGGGCATTTACGAGTTTCAGGTCGACCGGCTCGACGAGGGATTGGCACGAGATGCCAGCGAATATCTGGAACTTGCTCCGCCTGAACACTGGCAGCGTGCCCCGCAAATGCGTACCATACCCGTGGGTGAAAGCATTCCCCAGCGGCTGGAAGTGATGCCCTATGAGCAGGCGGAGACGCTGCTTGGTACACACGAACAGTTTCACGTCAGCCCCTGCATCTGCCGGAAGAAAGAGCGAATATTGGGAGGCGGGTGTGACAAGCCCCTTGAGACCTGTCTGGCTATGGGTGGTGCCGCCGAGTATTATCGCCGTAACGGCATCGGCCGGGCCATCGACAGAGAGGAGGCGCTGGCAATTCTCCACCAGGCAAACGAAGCCGGCCTGGTGCTCCAACCGGGTAACACAAAGAATGCCGGGTTTATCTGCTGTTGTTGCGGCGATTGCTGTGGCGTGCTCCAGATCGCCAAGCGCCATCCGCAACCAGCGTCCATTCTTGTCTCTTCTTACTATGCCGAGGTGGATGCTACGGTTTGCTCGGCCTGTGGCGACTGCGAGTTTCGTTGTCAGATGGAGGCAATCGCCGTGGACAATGGTCACGCGTGTGTTGACCTCAACCGCTGTATCGGTTGCGGCCTCTGTGTGACCAGCTGTCCCGAGGAGGCGGTGACCCTGGTTCGGAAGCCGGAGCAACTACAGCCAGTCGTGCCCGATAGTGACGTCGACCTCTATATCAGCATGCTCCGCGCGCGCGGTGTCGTAAACACGCCAGGTCTGATCAAAATGCAGGTGCGTTCGAAGGTCGATCGCCTGTTGGCATCACGGCATTAGACGCGTCATTTCAGAATTCGGAGTACTTGCAGTAATAGCGCATCGCCACTGACCGCCAGATGGTTGGGGCTCAGTTCCTTTGCTGTGCGCGGCATCACCTGCCGGCCGTCGACTTCCAGCGCAACATCCATATCTGGCACGCTCCCCTGCTGCCAGATGACACGTCCATCAGGTGTCAACCAGCGCTATGTGGCCAGCAGGAGTACAGAGCCATCGGAGAGCCCGAACTCGTTGAGGATGGTGCTCGTGCCGCTGGTGGTCTGGCCCACCAGCGTGGCCTGGACGTGAGCCTGCAAGACGCTGGCGCTACCTTCGTTCATCAGGACCACGAGGGGCGGGTCGAGGGCAACACCACCCTCTTTGAAATAGGTGGGCAGGAACCTCAAGCCTAAAAGGCATTCACAGCTATCTTATTCCGCTTTTCAGGCGCGGCTTAAGGTCGATTTAAGGTCAATTTATAGAGCGCTTAAAGACGCGCGGGCGGGAATCCCCTATCATTGAAACTGGTTTGTGTGGGCAGAGAGCGCCGGCTAATGCCGGTCACCAATCTCACCTGCTGCCAAGCCCCTGATTGACAAATTTGCCCTATATGTGTGAAGGAGAATCAAATGCAATCGTATAAGAGAATGCTTCTTCCGGTTCTGGCGTTACTACTATTGGTCCTGGCGGCATGTTCGCCGGCTGCCACTGCCAGCTCTGTCGAAGAAGTTGTCACAGACGCCGTCACAGATGCCCTCCCGGCTGACGCTGCCGCGGTGGCCGAGGCAGAGACGGTGCAAACCGAGCCGGCGGCGCCGGAAACGGTACCGGTCGTGCAGCAAGACGGCAACGTCGTCGCCGCCCTGGAAGGCACCCTTTCGACCATTTATGAGACGGTCAACCCGTCTGTCGTCCATATCGAAGTCGTGGCCCAGGCAGACGCGCAGGTCGTGCCCCAGGTCCCCGGTTTCCAGATGCCCGACGGGCAGCCCCGCGCCGGTGAAGGATCCGGTTTTGTCTGGGATCAGGAAGGTCACATTGTCACCAACAACCACGTCGTGGCTGGCGCAACCCGCATCACCGTCGTCTTTGCCGACGGGCTGCGCGTGCCGGCCGAGATTGTGGGCACCGACCCTGATAGCGACCTGGCAGTCATCAAAGTGGACGTACCGGCCGAACAACTCCGGCCGGTTACCGTCGCCGACTCGACCGATGTCCGCGTAGGTGAGCTGGTCATCGCCATCGGCAACCCCTTTGGGCAGGAAGGCACCATGACCGTGGGCATCGTCAGCGCCCTGGGCCGCCTCCTCCGCGTGGATCCCGAGACGCCGGGCGGACCGGGCTATAGCATCCCGGACATCATCCAGACCGATGCAGCCATTAACCCTGGCAACTCCGGCGGCGTCCTCCTCGACGACCAGGGGCGAGTGGTCGGCGTCACCACAGCCATCATCTCGCCGGCACGAGCCAGCAGTGGCGTCGGCTTCGCCGTCCCCTCCGTGATCGTAAACAAGGTCGTTCCCGTCCTGATCGCTGAGGGCCACTTCGAGCACCCCTATCTGGGTGTCAGCGGTGGCACCCTGCTACCGGAAGTGGCCGAGGCTATGGATCTACCCGCCACGCAGCGGGGCGCCCTCATTATAGAAGTCGTTCCCGGCGGCCCGTCTGCCGAAGCCGGCCTGCAGGGCAGTGAGGAACAGGTAAGCATTAACGGTAACCAGGCGTTTGTTGGTGGCGATGTGGTCATTGCCGCCGCCGACCGTCCCGTCCAAAGCATGGACGACCTGATCACCATCCTCGCCCGTTACGGCCGGGTCGGCGAACCCTTCTCCCTGACCGTGCTTCGTGACGGCGAAGAGACAGCGGTAACCGTCACCCTGGCCGCCCGGCCGGATGAGAGCGAAATCGCCCAGGCGCCCGAACCCGAACTATCTGTTGAGCGTGGCGCCTGGCTGGGCATCATCGGCGGCAATCTGTCGCCGGAAATTGCCGGGGCCATGGATCTCCCGGCCGATCAGACCGGCGTGCTCGTCGCCCAGGTGCAGCCCCAGGGCCCGGCCGATGAAGCCGGCCTCCGGGGCAGCAGCACGCCGGCTACCATTGACGGGCAGCAGGTGATGGTTGGTGGCGATCTCATCATTGCCGTCGACGACCGGCCTGTGGAAAACATCCAGATGCTCCAACAGCTACTGGCAGAACAGCAGCCGGGAACTGAAGTCACCCTGACCATCCTGCGAGACGGCGAGCAGGAAACCCTCTCCGTCACCCTGGGTGCGCGCCCCATCGGTTAACGCTGGTTCGAACGGTCTCGAGCCAGAGACAACACCTGAATAGACCCTTTATAGGCCCCTTATAGGCCTTCCCGGGGCAGGCCAATGGCAACGTTGGCCTGTCCCGGCTCTTAGGATTGGCCCAACGCCGCCAGCACCCGCGCTGGCGTAAACGGCAGGCGACGCAGGCGGAGGCCGCTGGCCGCGAACACGGCGTTGGCGATTGCCGCCGGGGTGGGCCCCATCGTCGCCTCCCCGGCGCCGACCGGTGGCAGGCCCGGCCGGTCCAGGAGCACCGTTTCGATCACCGGCGCACCGGGAAAGCGCAGGATGGGATAGCTATCCCAATCCACACTCGTAATCGCCTCCCGGTCCCACGTTACCTCCTCGCACAGCGTCAGGCTGGCTGCCTGCACCAATCCCCCTTCCAGTTGGTTGCTTAGCCCGTTCGGGTTGACGATCTGGCCCGCGTCGGCGGCGATGACAGCCCGTTCCAGCCGGATCTCCCCGCTCTCCCTGTCTACCTGCACCTCGACCACCACCGCGGCGTACGTCTGGCGGTTCTTATATTGGGCGAAAGACAGGCCCTGCCCCCGGCCATCTCCCCGCCTTTGTTCGCCCGGCTGCCAGCCCGCCTTCTCCGCTGCCGCTTCCAGCACCGCGCGGGCGCG
>Ga0207752_1001533_pt1 | contig 10422 bp, 10 predicted proteins | sample Pon2CUnioCityCA_6_FD_187272 | JGI IMG/M metagenome (GOLD analysis project Ga0207752, IMG submission 187272) | Marine sediment microbial community from Union City, CA, USA - Pond 2C Sediment 2 (SPAdes) | ecosystem: Environmental > Aquatic > Marine > Intertidal zone > Salt pond sediment ... | reverse complement strand
CGCGCCCGCGCCCGCGCCGCCGGCCTCGCCGAACCCACCCTCCGCCGTGCCAAGAAACACCTCGCCGTCCGTTCCATCCGCCCGGCCGGCGAAACCACCTGGCACTGGACCTTACTCCTGTAAGAAAGTGTGGATCATGATCACCTTGATCATCTTGATCGTCTCCGCCACTCAATTGCCACCGGCAATTTTCCCTTTTGCCACTTTCGTTTTACAATATCCCTATGAATTTAACCGAAATAGAGAAAACCGCCCTGGCCATTGCCCGCGAGACCGGCGAGCTCCTGCGCTACGGCTTCCGCCAGGCAAAACAGATCGAATTCAAGAGCAGCGCCATCGACCTCGTCACCGAGTACGACGGCGAGGCCGAAGCTCTCATCACCCGCAAACTGTCCCGCGCCTTCCCCACCCATCGCATCTTCGCCGAGGAAAGCGCCTCGAACGGGCAAAGCGCAATGGATGAGGCAGCCGCCGCCTCGGCCGGCAGCGACTACACCTGGTATATCGATCCCATCGACGGGACCGGCAACTTCGCCCACGGCTTTCCCCACTTCGTCACCTCCCTCGCCCTCTACCGGGACACCCACCCGCTCGTCGGCGTTGTCTACGATCCGCTGCGCGACGAGTACTTTCACGCCACCAGTGGTGGTGGCGCCCGCCTCACCATCGGGGATGGCCCTCCCCAACCCCTGGCGGTCAGCGAAGCCGGCCAGCTTGTCCACAGCCTCCTCGTCACCGGCTTTCCCTACGACCGCCATGACAGCGACCTGGACAACCTGGCGCAATTCGCCGCCTTTCTCAAGCAGGCGCGCGGGCTCCGTCGCACCGGCGCCGCCGCGCTCGACCTCGCCTACATCGCCGCCGGACGCCTCGACGGTTACTGGGAATACAAATTGAACAGTTGGGATGTGGCCGCCGGCGTCTTGCTGGTCGCCGAAGCCGGCGGTCGCGTCACCGCCATCGACGGCTCTCCCTTTACCCTGACCCGCAAAGTAGACCTCATCGCCACCAACGGCCACATTCACCAGGCCATGACCGGCGTGCTCGCCGGCTTTAATGGCCATACGGCAGGATAAGATGCGCTTTCTCAGCCGGCTCTACGCCTTCATGTACTGGAGCAAGCGCCACGTCTTTCTCGGTTTCTCCCTGGGCGCGTGGCTCCGCCTCTTGCCCTTTGCTCTGTTTCTGTTAGGGTTGGCCCAGGGCTGGCCCCTTCCCGTGAACCTGCTCTTGCTGGCCTTCTTCTTTCTCCTCTTGCTCCTTTTTGCGCTTGGCCGTCGCGCCGGTTACAAGCGCTTCGTCCCCGAGTCGCACATGGCCCTGGACGATGATTTCACCGTGCCCCGCCCCGAACAGCGCGTACCCTTGCGCGCCACCGGCCTCTTCAGCGTCCGGGATCGGGAGGATTACGTCGTCGAACGGCCGGGCGCCTACTGGCGTGTCCCCCATGGCCAACATGTCTTCATGGTCGAGGAAGGACCTGGACGCTATCTCTACCAGATCATCAATCCCCACCATGTCCATCTCGTCGAGCCCGGCTATCTCCTTTTCGGGCGTCAACCCCAGAAAGCGCTCGCCTTGCGCTTCACCGTTACCTGGGGCCCCCAATTTGCCAGCGAGCCCGTCTACTACTACACGCCCGAACCGGGCGAGCCCGAAGTCGAGGGCGAAACCCGCACCATCTTCTTCACCTTCGACCACGACGCCGACCGCCACGCCGTCTGGAAAAGCCTCCTCCACGAAGTCCAGCCCGAAACCGGCTGAACGCCATGATCCCGTTCGTAGTAACGACTTCAGTCGTCTCCGTTGCAGCCCCCCGCGACTCGAAGCGTGAACGTACCCAGAGCAACAGTAACCCGTAGCCTGAACGCCGGGTAACAGTTTCCAGAATTGGCTACAGTAGAAGCACGAAACCTCCTCAAACCAAGGAAAATACTATGTCCCGCAGACGAATCGCCCTCATTCTCATCCTCTTAGCCTTTGTCGCCACCGCCCTTCTCTTCCGCCGGCCCATTCAATCCTGGGCCGCAATCCAATCCTGTGAACGCATGTTACGCGATCATTATCCCAACATTGCGAATCTGGAGGGAGCCCCTGACTTTGACTCCTACATGGATCAGGTCGCCTTGCAGTGTCGCGCCAGAGTTGCCCACGATCGCTTCGAGCAGGCAGAAACAACCGAGGTCCGGCAACAACAGGGGGCAGAGGCCATCGCCCACTACACCGAACTGATCGAAGCCAGCGAAAACGGCTGGGCGTACCGTCCCCAGCGGGCGTCCGTCCATACCGCGCTGGGCGCATACGAGCAGGCCCTGGCCGATTACAACTTCCTCATCCTCCACGATCCTGAGAACTACTGGATACTGGAACAGCGCGGCAACCTCTACGTCGAGATGGGCCGCTACCAGGAAGCCCTCGCCGATTTCGAAACCCTCTACCAACGCGCCCAACAGGATCCCGGCAACTCGACCGCTTACCTCGAGCGAATTCAGGCCCGCATCCAGGAGATTGAAACGCACCGATAATCCTCCCGGAACCAAATTGGCAGGAAGCCCCCTCACAGACGGCCCAATGGTGGCGTGCAGGACCTGAAGCCCTCTCGAGATCCGCAACAACCGCACAGAAATTCGTTGTTGCTCTCACTCCCTCGCCAGCTCCGCGCTCAACCACTGCGCAAAGAACGCGTCCAGTTCCCGCCCGGCTGCCTCCTCCATCGCTCCCAGCAACGCCTCGGCGCCGGCATTACCGCCCCCGTTCCGGGACAGAAACGCCCGTAGCCCACTGAAAAAGGCATCGTCCCCTACCTCCTGGTGCAGGCCATACATAAACTGTGCCCCCCGGTAATAGCTGTCAAAACTCATTATCCGTTCCCGCGGTGGCTGATCCAGCGGATAATCCTGCCCCCGTTCCGCCACATCCGTCCCAATCTCTGCCATCAGCCGCTCCCGCTCGGCTGGATCGTCCCGCGACAGCCACAGCACCTCCATATAAGTCGCCAGTCCCTCTTTCCACCAGGTGTCCCCCCACGTATCAATCCCCACCCAGTTGCCGAACCAGGAGTGGCTCATCTCGTGTACCACCGTCCGCTCATCCAGCATCTGGTACGAGAGTAGCGTCATCGTCTGCATCTCCATCGAAATCCCCATCGCGTAATAAGTTGCCTGCCCATAACTCTCGAACGGATACGGACCCAGCATCTCGCTCAGCCAGACCATCACCTCTGGCGTCACATCCACCGCCTCCAGATACTCCTCCTCCAGCTCCGGAAAGAAGTAGTAGATCAGGGGAATCCCGTTCGGCGCTTCGCCCTCTTCCCGCCGGTAATGGCCGCCTGCTGCCAGCGCCAGGTAGGTAGCCATCGGCTGCTCGTGCTCCCAGACAAAGGTTGCCCCCTCGCTACCGTCCGGCATCTCGCTCAACCAGCTATTCACCAGTTGCCCGTTGCCCAGAACCGCCAGTCCTTGCGGCACCGTAAATTCACTCCGGAAGGTCGCTTTGTCCAGCGGGTGATCATTGCAGGGGAACCAGTAGCGCGCCCCATCCGGCTCGGAAATCGTATAAAAAGTGCTGTTCTCGAGAAAGACCAGACCCAGGTAATCCGTGTAATGAATGTAAGGGGAGTCTTCCTGCACCGGCTGCCCGGCATAGGCCACCGCCATCGTAAAGGGAGTGCCCGCGCTCATAAACGGCTGCGGGAACTCCACCCACAACTTGCCCCCTTCCCGCCGGAAATTTGCTGGTTCTTCCTCCACCATCACGAACGCAATCTCATAGCCGATAAAATCCAGCGAGATCTGGCGCAGGTTATCCTCGGCGGTCTCCGCCTCAATTGTGACCACCCCTTCGATCCGGCTCAGCGCCGGGTTAAGTGCCAGCTTCAGGTCATAATGATGCACGTCGTAACCCGTATTCCCCAGCTCCGGCGTAAAGGGATCCCCCAGCGAAGGCCGCCCGGAAAGCAACGTCAGCGTCGGCGAGGGCACCGGTGTCGGTGGAGGAGAAGTAGGGGTTGCGCTCAGCGTCGGCGTGGCCCCCACTCCTGGCTGTGTCGGCGCCACAGCCGGGGAAACCACCTCCCCGCCCCCACTGTTCGCCCCCACCAGCCCGCAACCGGCCAGAGCCAGCAAGAGTAACGCGTACAGCACAGAACGCATCGGCCCCATATCCGTTACCCGTTGCAAGCCCTGCTTCGTCCCCGGCCGTCGATCTAGCCACCCGGCAGCGCGTTCATTTCTTGCTTGCATTCTTGCCTCATTATTTGCATACTTCAAAGGGAACACAATATATCAGGAGAGGTATTTTGTCCAACAAACCGGCCTTGCGCCCCCTTGATTTCCAACCTGTTCTTTATCAAGGGCAACAGATGTGGCTCTTGCGCGATCCCCTGCACCTGACCGACCAGCAACTGGTCATCCCCCAGGCCTTGGCCGGGATGCTGCTCCTGCTCGACGGCACCCGTACCGCCGGCGAGATCCACCACGCCTTCTGCCAGCACGTGGGAGAAACGGTCGATTTCCAGGTAGTTGAAAACGCCCTGGCCCAGCTCGATGCCGCCTATCTCCTGGAAAACGAGCGCTCCCGCCGGGTGCAACGCCAGCAACTGGCCGGCTACCGCGCCCAGCCTCATCGCCCGCCGGCTCTCGCCGGGATCGGCTATCCCCAGGACCCTGCCCAGGTAGTCTCCCTCTTCCAGAGTTATAGCGACCAGCTACCGGCAGCCGCACAGGAACCCTGGACCGGCCAGGCCATCGTCTCTCCCCACATCGACTACGAACGGGGCGGGCCCGTCTACGCCCAGGTGTGGCAACGCGCCCGCGCCGCCGTTGCCGCTGCCGACCTGGTACTCATTTTCGGCACCGACCATAGTGGTGGCCTGGGCACCGTAACCCTCACCCCGCTCCCTTACGCCACTCCCTTTGGCATTTTGCCCGCCGCCCCGGCCCTGGTCGATTCCCTGGCAGACGCCCTCGGTCCGGAACATGCCTACGCCCTGGAACTGAATCACCGCGAGGAACACTCCGTCGAGCTCTCGGCCGTCTGGCTCCACTACCTTTATCACGAACTCGACCGGGAACCGGCCCCCATGGTGCCCATCCTTTCTGGTTCGTTCCAGCACTTCGTCGGCAACGGCCACCACCCGGACACTGATCGGCGCCTCAACCGCTTCATCACCACCTTACAGCGTGAAACGGCCGGAAAAAAAGTCCTCGCCGTCGCCTCCGTCGACCTGGCCCATGTCGGTCCCGCTTTCGGTGATCACTTCCCGATGGAACGCGCGCGCCGCCTACAGCTACGGGCCAGCGACCGGAGCCTGATCGCCGCCATCAACCAGGGTAACCACGCCCGTTTCTACGACGAGATCGCCGCTGTCCAGGATCGCAATCGTATCTGCGGCTTCTCGTCGATTTACCTGATGCTGCGCTACCTGGATGGGGTACAGGGCGTCGAAGTCGCCTACGAACATTGCCCGGCCGACGACCAGGATGCTTCTCTGGTGTCCATCTGTGGCTTACTTCTGGAGTAGGCATACTTCCTGACCCTGTCACCTGTCATCGTCGTCTAAATCTGGAAGGATAAAATGAACTCTCAATTGAAGACAGCCCTTCTAATTATCTTCGGCGTTCTCGCCGTCGCCGGTCTGATTGTCGCCATCGTCTACATCCGGCAGCGGCTCTTCACCAAAACGGAGCCTATCGTTCTCGCTTCCTGAATAAAAGCCTATGCGCCCTCTAGAAATCGCCACCCTCATTGCCCTTCTCCCTGCGCTCCTGCTCCCCTTCTTCGGTCGCTGGCGAACCGATAGGTGGCCGGCCCTTTTTCCTTTTCTGAGCGCCGTCTTTGCCCTCTTCCACCTCATCCTCGAAGGTTACCGCTGGCAGATGGTCCCCGCCTATTTGCTACTCCTGCTCCTTCTTTTGCGCGCGACCTGGCGGCTGGCCCGGCCGTTGCCCGCCCCCGCAGCGCGTTTGCCCTGGCACCTTCTCACCGCCACCGGCGGCCTGTTCCTCTTCCTCGTGGCTCTGGCGCTCCCCATCATCTTTCCGGTGCCGGACTTGCCCGCCCCCGGCGGCCCTTACGAAATCGGCACCGTCACCTACCACCTGGTAGATGAGACCCGTCCCGAAATCTACACCGAGGATCCCGGCGACGTGCGCGAAATCGTGGTCCAGCTCTGGTACCCGGCCGTGCCCGGCGACAACGCACCCCGCGCTCCCTACCTCGAAGCGGTAGACATCGCCGGCCCCGCCGTCGCCGCCCGCCTCAATCTCCCGCCCTTTCTCCTGAACCACGTGGACTTAATTGAGGCCCACAGCTTCCTCGAAGCGCCGGTCGCGCCCGGTGGTCCTTACCCCCTGCTCGTCTTCTCCCACGGCCTGCGCGGCCTCCGCGCTCAGAACACCGTACTTATGGAAACCCTGGCCAGCCACGGCTACGTGGTCGCCAGCATCGATCATACCTACGGCAACGTGCTCACCGTCTTCCCCGACGGAAAAGTCGCCTTCTACAACGGCGAGATGATCTTTGCTGACGATGCGCCCACCGTTACCGGCGGAGCAGGCCTTATCGACGTCTGGGGGGCAGACGTTCGCTTTCTACTCGACCGGGCAACACTCTGGAACAGCAACCCGGATCATCTTCTCGCCGGAACCCTCGACCTCGAGCGGGTAGGCACGCTCGGCCACTCCACCGGTGGCGGAACGGCCCTCGAAGCGTGTGCCCTCGACGAGCGCTGCGCTGCCGTGGTCGGTCTCGACGCCTGGGTAGAGCCGGTCTCCCCCCCGCTGCTGGTAGACTATCCGCATCCCGTTCTCTTCCTCAGCGCCCCGGACTGGCTGGGACCGGAGAACACCGCTGCCGGGCGCACCCTCTACCAGGATCGCCAGGATCTCGGTTACCTGCTGACCATCGCCGGTACGGAACACTTCGATTTCAGCGACCTGCCCATGCTCTCACCCCTGACGCCCCTCCTCGGTCTCTCCGGCGAGATCGAGAGCGAGCGCGCCCTCGCCATCATCAATGCCTATACCCTCGCCTTCTTCGACCAGGTTCTGAAAGGAGAACCTTCCCCCCTGCTAGACGGTCCTTCTCCCGACTATCCTGAAGTCTCGTTTGAGTGACCCTCCAGTATTACTTACCCCTCCTCACTCAAATCCACCACTTCCGCCTCCAGCACCCGTTGCAGCTCCGCCACTTGCAGATGAAGCAAGGCATTAATCGCCCCACCCCCAACGTAAATCTCCTCCAGCGCCGTCACGCTTTCGTCCAGCAGCGTCGGCACCGCCTGCTTGTGGCCAAAGGGAGGCACTGTCCCCACATCATACCCGGTAACCGCCTCTACCTGTTGGGGTGAGGCTATCCGTACCCGCTTGCGCGAAACGCCCAGGTAATCGGCCAGCTTCTTGTAACCAACCCTGGAAAGCCCGTTAGAGATCACCAGCAACGGCCGGTAGCCATCGTCTCCCTTGATCATAAACAGCAGCGATTTACCAATCTGGCGCGGGTGAACGCCCACCGCCGCTGCTGCCGCCTCCACCGTCGGCGTCGTTTCCTCCAGGAAAACAAGCTCAGCCCGGATCCCCTCTTCCTCAATGTACTTCTCCAGATCCTGTGCATTCATGCCATCGCTACTCCACTATTTTTGCCGGTCAGTATAACAAATTGGAGTTTATGACGGAAATCAGGCATAATCCCTCCTGTCACCAGCGTTATCCGCTTAATCAGCACATCGCCTTGCCGGGAAAGCAAAACCCTGGCAGATTCCACTGAGGAGTAAGCATGAGCCAGATCATCAGCCACATAGACACCAACAGCGCCGAGTATAAGGAAAATTACCGGCACAACAAAGCCCTGGCCGACCAATTGCACGAGCGGCAGCAGGCCGCTGCCTATCACCGGCCGGAACGAACGATTGAACGCCAGCGCCGCCGGGACAAGCTCCTCGTCCACGAACGGATCGAGGCCCTGCTCGACAACGGCAGCCCCTTCCTCGAACTCTCGCCGCTGGCTGCCTGGGATATGTACGACGGCGAAGCACCCGCTGCCGGCATCATCACCGGCATCGGCCGCATCATGGGCCAGGAAGTGATGATTATCGCCAACGATCCCACCGTCAAAGGTGGCACCTACTTCCCCGAGACCGTCAAGAAACATGTGCGCGCCCAATACGTCGCCGAAGAAAACCGCCTCCCCTGCATCTATCTCGTCGACTCCGGCGGCGCTTTCCTCCACCTGCAGGCCGGCGTATTCCCCGACCGGGAGCATTTCGGCCGTATCTTCTTCAATATGGCCCGCATGTCGGGCAAGGGCATCCCCCAGATTGCGGCCGTATTGGGCTCCTGCACCGCCGGGGGCGCCTACATTCCGGCCATGGCCGACGAAACCATCATCGTCGAAGGTAACGGCACCATCTTCCTCGGTGGCCCACCGCTGGTAAAAGCGGCCACCGGCGAGGAAGTGACGGCCGAAGAGCTGGGCGGCGCCGGCGTTCATACGCGCATCAGCGGCGTCGCCGACCACTTCGCCCCGAATGAAGAGAGCGCGCTCGCCCGTGTGCGCGAGATTGTAGACCATCTCAACCGCAACCCCAGAATGAACGTGGTCGCCCGGCATCCCGAACCGCCCGCCTACGATCCCGAAGAACTATACGGCGTCATCCCGGCCGATCCCCGCGTCAACTACGACGTCCGCGAGGTTATCGCCCGCCTGGTAGACGGCTCCGAGCTGAACGAATTCAAGGCCCGCTACGGCACGACCATTGTCACCGGGTTTGCCCACATCATGGGCATTCCCGTCGGTATTGTCGCCAACAACGGTCTCCTTTTCAGCGAGAGCGCCCTCAAGGCCACCCACTTTATCCAGTTGTGCGGGCAGCGGGGCACGCCCCTTCTCTTCATGCAAAATATCGCCGGCTTCATGGTGGGCAAAGAGTATGAAAACAAGGGGATCGCCAAAAACGGCGCCAAGATGGTTCAGGCTGTGAGCAACGTCAACGTGCCCCGCATCACCCTTTTCCACGGCGTCAGCCATGGCGCCGGCAACTACGGCATGGCCGGCCGGGCCTACGACCCCCGTTTTCTTTTCACCTGGCCCAACAGCCGCATCAGCGTGATGAGCGGCGAAGCCGCCGCCAACGTGCTCTGGACGGTAGGCCAGGACCGCGTCTTACGCGATCTGGAAAACCCAACCGGGGAAGAGATCGCCGCTGCCGCCGCCGAGTTCAAGGAGCCCATCCTGGCCCAATATGCAGAGGAGAGCGATCCCTTCTACGCGACCGCCCGCCTCTGGGACGACGGCATCCTGGATCCGGCCCAGACCCGGACTGCCCTCGGGCTGGCCTTCGCCACCGCCGTCAAGGCCCCCTTCCCCGGCGACCGCTACGGCACCTTCCGCATGTAGTTGTAACTTGAGCGTAACCGGTATCTGCTAAGATCGTAGTTGATGGTGCCGGGCTCCCTGCCTCCGATCTCCTCCATCATTCCTTTCCAGGGAGCCCGGCACCGGTCAGTGACGCGAGGCAAACATGGCGACCGCAATTGTAAATGGTGTCGACCTTTATTATGAACTCCATGGGCAGGGAGACCAGGTGCTCGTCCTCAACAATGGTGTCATCGCCAGCACCGCCACCTGGGCCTACCAGCTCCCGGCACTGACCCCCCATTTCCGCGTGCTCCTCTACGATATGCGCGGGCAGGGCCAGTCGGGCAAGTGGCAGGCCGGGGATCCACCCTACACCTGGCAGACCCACGCCGGCGATCTGGCCGCCCTCATGGACCACCTGCAGCTTGAACAAGCGCACATTGGTGGCATTTCCTACGGAGGCGAATTGACCCTCGTTTTCGCCCTCACCTATCCTGAGCGTTGCCAGAAGCTTGTGGTCGCCGATGCCGTAAGCCACGTGGAGCCAACACTGAAGGCAATCGTCGAGAGCTGGATTCTGGCGGCTGAGAGTGGAGACCACGAAACCTTCTACCGCTCCACGTGGTTCTGGAATTTCAGCGAGACCTTCTTCAATGACCGGTATGATCTGCTCCTGAGCCGCATCGACGCGGCCCGGCAGCTTCACCTCCCTTCCGTCATCCAGCTCTGTCGCAACTTCAACACCCTGAACATAACCGCACGGTTGGACGAAATAAGCCAGCCCACCTGTGTCGTCGTCGGCGAAAACGACCAGTTGAAACCACTCCATTATGCTCGTGCCATCGCCGACGCCGTTCCCGGCAGCGAACTGCACCTGATCTCTGGCGCCGGCCATGCATCCTTCTGGGAAGCCGCAACCACCTTTAACACGATTCTGCTGGGCTTTTTGTTGAAACCGTAACGTTGATTGTTCCCCCTCTCCTTCCATGTTAGAATCGCGCCCGACTTCCGAACTGTTTTGAATGGCGTGATAAGATGCATTGTCCCTACTGTTTTCAATTTATC
>Ga0207752_1001532_pt1 | contig 10430 bp, 9 predicted proteins | sample Pon2CUnioCityCA_6_FD_187272 | JGI IMG/M metagenome (GOLD analysis project Ga0207752, IMG submission 187272) | Marine sediment microbial community from Union City, CA, USA - Pond 2C Sediment 2 (SPAdes) | ecosystem: Environmental > Aquatic > Marine > Intertidal zone > Salt pond sediment ... | reverse complement strand
TACACGTCAGCCTGCCGGTGCCGGCGCCTAACTCGACTACGTCCAATCCCTCAAGCGGTTTGATCTGCTGTAGCGCCGCAAAGATGTTCTCTTGATAGTCCTCGTGCGCTACCAAACGTTCGTACTCATTGGCCCGTTCATTGTAGATCTTCTCGTAATCGGTCATTCGTCTCCCTATCCTTGCACTTTTCGGGGTGTCTGGTACAAGGCCAGAATATTCCCCGTTACCCACTACAATAGCACAGCCTATATAGTTACGCAAGGGGCTGTTGCTCGAAATGCTCCTTGTACAACCGAATCAATCTGGCTCCATTGAGGATTCCCCACCTCACAGTCAAACACCCCCCAGCTTTGACACCCCTGATAGAAAGTCGCCTGTTTTGTTGATGGGACCGCGGCATAGAGATACTACACAGATGCGGCATAGCATGCTTGGATGGTGCGCGGCAAGCGATTGGGCGTTTTGCCTCGAATTCTAAATAGCGGTACAATCATGTTCTCAGATTCGGACCCGATTACACGTGATGGTTGCATTCCATTTGTTGCCCAGGAGGGAGATTTCCCTGATGCCACGAATTGCAGTCGCTGCGGTTGACCGAAACAGAGCCTGGATTGAGGCAGTCACCAGCACTCTGGGAGACAGCGGGGATTCAGAGTTGTCCCGGTTGGCCATGAGAAATGCTGGAAAGAGGTGTGCAAGTCAGCTCTTGGAGAAGATAGTTGCCCACTATGGTCGTGAGCCTCGGTCAGTTGACGAGCTAGTTGAAGCCATCAATAAGCGCAGGAAGGAAATCCTGAGAGCCTCTACCTTTTGGCAAAGGGAGGGAAAGAAGGCGCATTTTCGGCTGGACAAGTGCAGTTGTGATCTGGTGGAGGCAGGTTTGGCTGAGCCCAATCCCATTTTCTGTCTTTGCTCATCAGGGATGTTTGAGAACCTATTCGCGCCGTTCTGTCGTGGAGCTGTAAGGGCTGAGATTGTGAGTGCAATCGGCTTGGGTGATGAATGCTGCGAATTCGTTGTGTATTTCGATGAATGAAGAACCTGGCGGGCTAATAGGATAAACCATAGCCGAACGAATACCGCGGCTCAATCCCGAACTGGTCGTAGCCCCTGTACCCAACAAAGATGCCCTCCCTGTAGTGGACCGCGCCATCGATTCCCGGGTACTGAGCTGCAGTGGCGGTCGGCATTATCCCATCTTCACCTCCATAAGCACGTGCTACCGCCTGTATGGTCTTCAACGAGATGGAGCTGGCCCTGTCGACTCCCGAATGATGAACTGGGCTGGAACATCGATTCTCTGGCGGGGTCGGCTGGGATCCTGGATGCGCTCCAACACCAATCTGACGGCCTCGCGGCCCAATCTTGCTGCATCTTTGGAAACCGTCGTTAAGCGGGGTATCAGATATTTCGCCTCGGGGATATCGTCGTAGCTGACCAGTGACAGATCCGCGGGAATGTGCAGCCCAAGATCGGCTGCAGCACGTAGAGCACCAATCGCGAGCAAATCGTTGATGGCGATGATTGCTGTAGGAGGCTCTGGAAGCTGCAGAAGCTGCACGGCGGCTTGGTAACCATCCTCAATGGTTGGACCGCAATTGATAATCAGGTCTTCTTTCACTTCTAGACCGGCGACCTGGAGACTGTCCTGGTAATGCTCGACTTGTGCACAATTCTAAGGTATAATCGGTATAGATCAGACAAGCAAGAACGCCTCGTAATCTTCGTAGTTGCCCCCATTGGTCGAGGTAGCAGGAGTGTCTTGACCGTCAAGCGATTCAGTTGCTCACATTCGGTTTGTCGTTTCATATGGCAGTCCTCCTGTTCGACGGGGGATATCAGCCTCTGATCTTGCAGGTACTTGCCGTTTGGCACAACTATAGTTAGCCGCCTGTAGCGCATATGACAGGTACAACGCAGTGTCAACGACTTGTATGGAGAAACCATATGCACACAAATAAACGAAAGCACATCATTCCCGCAGTGGTAATGACGATCGTCTTCCTCTCGTTGCTCTCACTCATCACAAGTGCAGGTACGGCGTCTCCATTGCTACTTGACTTCACACCGACCGCTTACGCTTATCTACCCTTTGTAGCCAAACAGTCTACGCCAGTTGCTACGCTTATCCCACCTGATGATATTGCTAACGAACAGTCAATTGCTAACCTACTCAATCAACAAAGAAACTCAAATGGGCTTTCCTCTCTTGCGCTAGTATCAGAATTGACACAAGCCGCACGCAGGCACAGTCGAGATATGGCTGATCACAATTTCACTAGTCATACTGGTTCGGATGGTTCCAATGGTGGACAACGTATGCAAGAAGCGGGCTACAACTGGACGACTTGGGGAGAAATCATCGGATGGGGATTTGGTGGTAATACTGGAAGTATGGTTAATTGGTGGATGAACAGTCCACCGCACAGATCTATTATACTCTCCAGTGACTTTACAGATTTTGGTATTGGGTATGCTAGAAATCCTGGCAGTGATTGGGGACATTATTGGACTGTGAACTTTGGAAGAAGAGCCATTCAAGGCGCTGCATTGCCACGAGAATTATACATCTGCACGTTTGCGTCCCAAGGACCATCCGGGGGCAGTAGTCTGATTGTCTATAGTTCGGAACCTTGTCAATGAGCATCTATTGGTGGCTCGTTACCATGTCTCAGTATGCGCATCTCATTTCAGGCAAAAGGCGGCTGACACTGTGTTGCAGCCGACGTTGCTCCGCTACGCTCCGCAACCCGGCTGATGCTTGCCCATAGATGAAAGGATGACAGAATGAAAAACTTGCTCTGTGTCTTCACAACGCTCGTTCTTCTGTCGTTTTTCGCTGATTGTGCAGGTAGCCAAGCAAGCGTGACGTTGGAACCTACGAGGACACCACAGCCCTCTGACACGTCAGCCTCTACTGTGATACCAAAGCCAACCGACTTTTCACCAACTGGCCAACTTGCTCCCATCGCTCCCAGCAATATCGCGCAGGTATGGGCCAATGAGGGTGGCGACAAAGTTACGCGCGACGAACTGCGCGCGACGAGCGACCCGAACGCGGTGCACAATTCGGTTTGGGATGGTACAATCATATCCCTGTTTGGCGCGCGCAACGAGGCAGTGGCCTTCAACCTGGTGCTCGAAGCCCCCACGACCGAGGCTGCGGACGTCAACGTGAGTCTGACGTCGCTGACCGGTCCCGGCGAGGCCAGCATCACCACCGTTCCGGTGAGTGACGATGGCGCGTTCAACTATGTGGGGCGCAACATCGAGTTATTCTTTGTGCGCTACCTGGAGATACGCGGGCTGAGCGTTGACCTGGCCTACGAGGACTATGACGAGCGGCACATCCCGGAACGCTGCCGCCGCCCCCACGACGACGATGGCGAGCCCGTGCCCGGCACCGGCTGGGAGGACCGGCCGTGCCACAACAAGCTTTACCCGGACATCGCTGTGCCCCTCGAATTTCATTCTCCGTTCACTATTCCGGCTGGCACCAACCAGTCCATCTGGGGCGACGTTTACACTCCCAAGACCGCGCCAGCCGGCGTCTATAGCGGCACCATCGAGATAACCGAAAACGGGACGACCACCTGGCAGATCCCCATCCGCCTGCGCGTGCGCGACTTTACGCTGCCGGACCTGCCCAGCGCCCGGACGATGCTGGTTTACGCCTCTGAGAATGCCAACGACCGCTACCTTGGCGAGGAATATCCCGAACCCGGTACGGCTGTTTACACTCAATCCCTCGAACTTGCTGATCGGCACTTTCAACTCGCTCACCGCCACAAGATTTCACTTGTTGACGGCGTTGAGGAGATCGAGCAAATGGACGAAGCCTGGACAGATCGTCTGAGCGGTGAGCTCTTCACTTCTGCCAAAGGATATGATGGCGTTGGCGTTGGGGTGGGCAACAACGTCTATTCCATCGGCACGTACGGGTCCTGGTCGTGGCAGAGTGGTAGCGAGGCCGACATGTGGGTTAACACCGACCTGTGGGTCAACTGGTTCGACGCGCAGGCCTTTGCCACACCCACCGAGTACTTTCTCTACCTCATTGACGAGTCGGACGACTATCCCCAGATCGAGCAGTGGTCGCAGTGGATGGACAACAACCCGGGTCCTGGTCGGCGCTTGATGTCCATGGCGACGATTGACCTGCCCACGGCGGCAACGGAGACACCCTCTCTCGACGTGCCTACCTCGTTGTCGACTTTTGGCATCACCGACGTGTGGCAGAATGTAGTGGATGCCTACGCGGCGGACCCTTCGAAGCGATTCTACATGTACAATGGCACGCGGCCGGCCTCCGGCTCCTTTGCCACCGAGGACGATGGCGTGGCCCTGCGTCAACTGGCCTGGGGGCAGTATAAGAAGGGGGTTGACCGCTGGTTCTACTGGGAATCCACCTACTATGTCAACTATCAATGTTATGGCTACGATGACCCACGGGCTTATGTCAATCTCTTCCAACAAGCCCAGACCTATGGCTGCTACGATTATGACGACGATTCGTTGGGCCGGGCAGGCTGGAACTACTTCAACGGCGACGGGGTGTTGTTTTACCCCGGCACCGACACGCGCTACCCCGGGGATAACTACGGCGTGATGGAGCCGTTCGCCTCGCTGCGCCTGAAGCACTGGCGGCGCGGCATCCAGGACGTGGATTATCTCACGCTGGCGGCGGCCATCAACCCAACCCGCACCGCTGAAATCGTCAACGAAGTAGTCCCCACAGTGCTGTGGGAATACGGCGTGAGTGATCCGGAGGACCCGACCTGGGTGCTCACCGACATCAGTTGGTCCACCGACCCCGACGACTGGGAGGCAGCGCGTGCAGAGTTGGCGGACATCATTGAGCGCTTTTATGCAAGTCTGTCTGAGCGAGTCTACCTGCCTATGGTGACAAGGGATGGGGTTACGTTGCAAGACAAGTCGCTGGAGAACATAGCTCGCGGGACAGTTGCTCTACTTTGCAAGAGATGGAGGATTGTCCGGCCCCAAGGCAAACCATTATCTCCACACCTATCTCATTTCCTGTTCAGTCATTGAATCGCTGGTTTGCGGTGGAACCGACCGCTTGCGCCTCCGCTTCAGAGTGAGCATTGAACGCTCCTGTCCATGGCTGCGCACAGGAAGGCTTTCAGGCACTCGTAGTTGTCCCGGAAGTACTTCCCGACCTCCGCTCGCGTTTCGCCTTCGGGGGGCGGCCTCGCGCCACATGAATCCTTATCGTTGGCCGGCGGAAGTTTTGAAGAAGGAGGACTCACATGATGATGATAAACACTAGAAGACCCAGATGGTTCTTCTATCCAGCATGGGTCGCGCTGAGTGCCATCAGCATTCCTATCTCCGGGGTTATAGCCTGGGCACTGATTTCCCAGGTTGAGAAAGTCGTAGGTGGCACGATACAAGTGGGAGGGCACACCCGGATCACTGAAGACTATCTATCATCATACATTCTCTTACCAGTGCTTGGTCTGCTAGCTGGTTTCCTGCAGTATCTCTTGCTCCGTCGCCACTTACCGCGAATGGGGTGGTGGATTGCGGCAACTACGATGGGTCTGCTGTTGGGTCTCGTTGGTGGTCGTCTCCTCTTCCGCACCTTGCATAGCACTCTTGACTCAATGTGGTTTGGGATTCTTATGACCGTGCTCGTTGGTGGGTCTATGGGGCTGGTCCAGTGGTTGGTGTTGCGTCAGCGTGTACGTCACGCTGCCTGGTGGATTCTGGCCAACGTACTCGGCTGGGGTGCAGTCGGCTGGGGAGCCGCGACTCTTTCCAATCAAATGATAATACCTGCGGTGGGCATACTGCTACTACCTGGTATCGCCACGAGCATTGCCTTGTGGTTGCTGCTAGACCGGTTGCCGCAACGCGAGGGCAGCGGGAGGAATCCGCCTCGTGATACCCACGGTCCCCGTCCGTGGGCAAGAGTAGAACGGAGGAAGAGCGATGATCGAAGAAGGCAAGGCCAGTCGTAAACCGGTTGGCACCCGCGAATGGTACGATTTCGTCGGTCAACTCGCAGACGCACTGCCAGGCATACACCTGGGAGGACAGGATGCCACGCAGACACTGCTGGACATGTGCCATCTGGATGCGACAAGCCGGGTTCTCGATGTGGGCTGCGGTGGCGGGAACACAGCCTGCCTCATTGCCGAGCAGTATGGTTCGCGTGTCCAAGGCATCGACATATCCAAGGTCATGATCGCCAAGGCCAAAGAGAGGGCGCGCCGGCGGGGACTAGAGGACGCAGTTGAGTTCCGGGTTGCCGACGCGTTCGACCTACCTTTCGAAGATGACTCGTTTGACGTGGTGATCGTCGAGTCCGTCTTGACGCCGCTGCCTGGCGACAAGAGGAAGGCACTTGGGGAGATGGTGAGGGTTGTGCGACCCGGAGGGCGAATTGGGGCCAATGAATCCACCGTTGATCCATCAGCGCCGGAAGAGTGGCTGGCTCTGCTGGATGAGCATCCAGCCATACATGGGTACTTCACGCCGCAGACGCTGCGCAGTCTGTTTGACGAATCGGGACTGCAAGTGGTGGAGATGATCGAGGCTCAGTACGTGGGTACCCCAAAGGTGCTCAAGGAAATAGGGCTACGTGGCTTGTTGTCCTTCATGATCCGGGCCTATCCAAAGATCCTGCTCCGGCTGCTGCGCGATGCACGGATCAGGGAAGCCAGCAGGATCGACGACCAAATCACGAAGCGGGGCAAGGAGTACATGGGTTATGCCTTGATCGTTGGGCAGAAAACTGTCTGACGGACGCTTCGCTCGCTGCGCTCCGCTTGCGTCCGTCATAGTAGAGCTGTGAAGGAATGCTCTACGCAAGAACTCCCGGCCTACAGAGACCGGGGCCTTCTGTTTGTGCAAGCAAGGACCAGGGCAGTGAGCGCCAAGGATAGGCTTATGCCTCCGGGGTCATCTATGAAGAACCCGGCAAGTGAGTCCCTGAGTTTGCGTTCATCTGACAAATGACTATAATCCACTTGGGTCAGGCCGGGGTGAAGGAAGAATGCCATGAAGCCCGAGGAAAAAGCCCGACGAGACATCGACGAACGGCTCGCCGCTGCCGGCTGGGTAGTCCAGAACCGCGACGAAACCAACCTGGGCACGGGCCGCGGCGTGGCGGTGGGCGAGTTCCCGCTCACCACTGGCTTTGTCGACTACACGTTGTTCGTCGACCGGCGACCCATCGGCGTGGTCGAGGCCAAGGCCGTGGGCAAGACGCTAAGCGGCGTCGAACTGCAGACTGCCCGATACAGCGCAGGGCTACCGCCGCTGCTGCGGGCCAACGCCTGGCACGCACCACTGCCGTTCTTCTACCAATCCACCGGCGTAGAGACCTACTTTACCGACGTGCGCGACCCCGAGCCCCGCTCGCGGCGCGTGTTCGCCTTCCACCGACCCGAAACGCTGGCCGAATGGGCCGGGCAACTCCAGACGCTGCGCGCCCGGCTGCGCTCGATGCCGCCGCTGATCACCGCGCAGCAGGCGGTGCTCAAGCGCGTGTTCGAGGGGCGGCAGATGCAGCTAGCGGACATGTAGAAGCGAATCGTCATAGCGACCACAAAGTGACCCGGTTCTATCACGAAAGAGGGAGGTAGTTATGTTCATCCTATTCCTTGTACTGACTGGTCTGAGCGTGGTGGATTTGATCGCAGGCACGATCTGGACCGCGGTCGCCTTTGGCCAGACGCGCCGGCGCAGCGGGCCCGAGGTGGGGGCGGAGATGACAGCCGAGCGGATGGCGAGAGGCACGGAGGGACACACCCGGCCGCAGCACGTTTATTTCGAGGGCGAGGCGGTGTCCGTCGAGAAGGAGGCCAGTTTGAGCCTGGCCGAGATCAAACAGGGACTGAAGGCGGGCCAGTGGCGGCAGGTGTTGCCCGCCTTGCTGGTGATCGAGGGCTTTGTGGGGCTGCTGCTGTTCGGCGCGGTGACGGCCTGGGTGGGGATAGAGGACAGGCTGCTGGCGGGATTGATTGTCGTCGTAGCGCTGTATGCTCTGGTCCGCACGGTGATCGCTTTCGCTCGCGCTTGACGGGCTCGTGCTGACCTGGGCCGTCCGGCGATGACCCTCCGGCTCCGATGCGGAACACCGCTCGCACGTGAGCGCGCTCCCTCCACCCGCGACGAGGCGGAGTCAGGCACCCCCAGGTGCCGATCGAATGAGCAACTACATGTAACTGCTCATGACCACAAACACATAGTTGGGCGCCGTTCTAGGATGACAATCCGTCAGGAGGCCAATCATGGCGAACACTGGTGATGATGCCGACCGGACAACGAAATGGATACGGCGGATTGCCCGGGCCTGGAGTATCGTGATCCTGACGATCACTCTGGTGATCATCATCGGGCATCTGGTTGTGCCCGATCCATACGAGGTCGACTATCCGCCCATCGAGAATCTGCTCGTTCTGATAATGTGTCTGAGTGTCCTCGGACTGGGGATTGCCTGGCGGTGGGAGGGCTTGGGCGGAGCGATTAGCGTCGGTTTCTTTCTGGCGCATCTGGCGCTGTACTGGGCTATCCGCCGGAAGTTCTTCCCGCTGAACGTGCTTGCCATCCTTTCGCCGGTACTCATCACAGGCATGCTGTTCTTGGTGTGCTGGTGGAGGACAAGGTCGAGGAGCTCTCTGAACAGCCCCTAAATGCGGAAGCAGTCAGTTACAGTACTTGTCCCCTGCCCCCTTGCGGCTCTCGGTGATTCTCAGGTAGGGCTTGCCTCCCTTCGTCGTCTCGACGTCCAGGAAGTAGGTGCGACCACCCAGGCTTCTTCTCTTGTTGTTTGCCAGCCGATTTGATCTTGCTAGACACCACAGCCCCCTACACGTGCAGCCACCAGATGCCCGTACACTCGGGTAGGATGACGGTATCTGTGCTGATGATGCTCTCAATCATTTCCTCGCCAAAGGTAGGTAATGCGATTTCAACCGTTTCGGGCAGACCTGACCTGCCAATTGAGTTGCGTAGAATTGAGAGAGGAGTATACTATAGCACGAAGCCAGTCAAGGCTAATACTGAAACCAGGAAGTTGGACAGCCCGGCAACTTCTGTCCTGTCACCGTTGCCGATTGCCGACCGCCTTGGCCAAGCGAACTTTGTAACAGGCATCAGAACAAGAGGTGTGACTATGCCCCGCATCGAAGAGCTGGTAACGCTTCGCCCAGAGGTCATCGAGGGCGACCTGCATGGCATTATTTCCCTCTATGCCTTGCTCGACGACGACCCTGACGTCTTCGAATGTGATCCCCAGCAAGTCCTCGATGCTACATATCCTTCCGCCGTCTTGAAGCGCCTGTACGAAGCCACATATGATCCGCCTATCCCCGCCTGCGACGTGAAGCTCATCGCCCCCGCGACCGCAACCACTAGCTTACTCACTCTGAACGCCAAGCAAAGTCCAAGTGGAGGTTCGTCATGAGAATGAAGCAACTACACGTTAAACTGTTGACCCTGGTGCTGTTGCTGACGCTGTTCGTAACAGGCGACTTGACTCTGGCCTTGCGGTCAGGTGCTCTAGCACAACCGATGGCTGCCCCGCCGATGACAGATGCGCCAGCCGCACATCTGCCTGATTCACGACCCTACTCCGTTGCCGCCCCCACCGCCGACCCAGTAAACGTAGAATTCGTGGGCCACGTCGGGGGAGTCACTGAAGCCGTCTTCATAGAGGGAAACTATGCCTACATCGGCGAGGGACCACAGTTGACTATCCTGGACATTTCCAACCCGGCCGCCCCCGCTGTGTTAGGGAAAACGGGCCTCTTTCCTCACACTGTGCAAGACATTCACGTATCCGGCAACTATGCCTACATCGTCGATGGGCATGGCCACAGCCTGCGGGTGGTGGATGTCTCCACCCCATCCGCTCCCATTGAGATCGGCTCCTATGCCACGCAGGATTATGCCTCTGGTTTAGCGGTGGCGGGTGACTATGCCTACATCGCCGCTGCTTCTGACGGCTTGTGGGTGGTGGATGTCTCTACCCCGTACGCACCGCTTGAGGTCGGCGCGTACGACACTCCGGGGGAGGCCCTTGGCGTGGCGGTGGCGGGGGCCTATGCCTACGTCGCTGATTTTGATGGTGGCTTGCGGGTGGTGGATGTTTCCACCCCGTCCGCTCCCACCGAGGTCGGCTCCTGCACTACGCCGGGCGACGCTCGGGACGTGGTGGTGTCGGGAGACTATGCCTACGTCGCTGACGAAGATAGAGGCTTGCGGGTAGTGGACATCTCAGTTCCATCCGAGCCTACTAAGGTTGGCTACTACGACCCTCCAAGCGATGCTTACGGCGTGGCGGTGGTCGGCAACTATGTCTACGTTGCCGCTGGAGACTTGCGCGTGGTGGATGTCTCCACCCCGTCCAGTCCCCAATGGGCTGGTACCTACGACACGCCAGCGTATGCCGTTGGCG
>Ga0207752_1001531_pt1 | contig 10435 bp, 8 predicted proteins | sample Pon2CUnioCityCA_6_FD_187272 | JGI IMG/M metagenome (GOLD analysis project Ga0207752, IMG submission 187272) | Marine sediment microbial community from Union City, CA, USA - Pond 2C Sediment 2 (SPAdes) | ecosystem: Environmental > Aquatic > Marine > Intertidal zone > Salt pond sediment ... | reverse complement strand
AATTATTGTTAAATAACATAGTTGAAGGTATTCGGTACGGCAAAGAGTCGTTTAATCAATCAAAAAAATATCTATCCTGAGAAGAAAAATGGCTAAAAAAATAAGTAAAAGCTGTAAAACAGGTGTGAGAAAAACAGCACTTACCAGTATAGCACAGAAATCAATAAAAAAAACTTCTGTTTGTAAAAACGTAACATCCAGCATATCCTGTTCACATAGAACACCTACGCAACTTCACGCTTCAACGTATGCATTGAAGCGCCAGTAATAAATAGCTAAAAAAGCTGCAGTTGGAAGAACTTGATTGGTGGGGCAATACCGTAAGGCGTCCCCAAGGGAGCCGCCACCCTACTGGCTCCTGTCTTCTGTATTCTAAATTCCATGGCATCGCTTGCGAGTTCGTTGTATTATTGTCAAGTGTAACGAGAGAGACCCGGCGGCGTGGCCGGGGAGAATAAACTTGAATGTTCGGTCAATTAAGGAGGTCGATCATGAAATTCGAATCAAATACCCCCTATGCAATTCTCATCGCTGTCGTGTTGTGCACGATGCTGGCAATCGCAGGTTTTCCGTCTCAGGCCGCAGCCCAGGAGAGAAAAGTCACTGTCCCGCCGGCGGAGCTGCCGGCTGCTATAAGCAAGGCCATCAAGCAGGCGTTGCCGAACGGGCGGATCATAACAATTGAAAAGGAAGTCGAAGGCGAGGATCCGGGCCAATATGACTTTTTGGTACGTTCCGGCGGCAAAGATTACGAGGTTGAAATCTCGCCGGAAGGCGAAGTCATCGAGGTCAAGGAAGTGGCGTCTGTCGAAGAAGCCCCGGTTGCCGAACAAGGCAGGAAATGGACGAAGTCTTTCGGCCTGGAAAATCGCACGTTTTCTACAGTCGGCAGGAACCGGTTCTTTATTCTCGAACCCGGTCATCAGCTTGTACTTCAAAGCAGCGAAGAAAAGGTGGTAATTACCGTCCTGGATGAAACAAAAAAGATCGGCGGCGTAAGAACAAGAGTTATCGAAGAACGGGAAGAAAAGGACGGAGAGCTGGCGGAGGTATCGAGGAACTTCTTCGCCATCTGTAAAGAGCATGGGGATGTGTTCTATTTCGGCGAGGAGGTGGACGATTACAAGGACGGCAAGATAGTCGCGCACTCAGGGGCATGGAGAGCGGACGAGGCCAATTCCAAAGCGGGTATTATCATGCCCGGTACGATCCTGTTAGGGGCCAGACATTATCAGGAGATCGCGCCGAACGCGATGGACAGGGCCGAGATAATAAGCGACGACGTCACGATGGTAACGCCTGCCGGAACGTTCAGGGATTGCCTGAGAGTAGAAGAGACTTCCGGGCTGGACCCCGATGAAAAATGCTACAAAACTTATGCGCCCGGCGTGGGCCTCATTCAGGACGAAGACCTGCTGCTGATTAGTTACAGCAAGGCAAAAGAACAAACCATTTCACTCAGAGATTTGCCGCGCGCGGTACGCGCCACAATTAAGAAACATGCGGCCGGAGGAAAAATCACGGAGATCGAAAAGGATACGGTGGATGGAACCGCCAGGTATGAGGCCGAGGTCGTCCGTGACGGAAAGGAGTTCGACATCATCGTCTCTATCAAAGGTAAGTATCTCGGGACCGAAGGAGAACAAGAGGCTGAGGACGACGAGAACGAGGATGGGGACGCGGATGAGGATGCGGAATAGCGGGAAACGTATATCGTGAAGTGAAATGCTTTATGCACGCGGGAGTATAAAGAAGGCACTTCATGCGCATTGCGAAATTCTTTGGCAATCTTTGCAGATTCGTTATATTATAATCCGGCGTTGGTTAGAAAAAATATTTGCTTTTGGAGAATTGTATTATGGATAGAAGGATAATTTTTCACCGGGTTGGGGCGGGGCTTGTTGTTTGCGTTTTGATTTTCGCTATCACATCTTGCTCGGGGCGTAAGGAGGCCAAAGTAGAAATGGAAAGAGACCATATTATTATTGATAAGCTTGATCGTGCCGAAGACTATTACGATATGCACCCGGCGTTCGAGAAGGCGTTTGCGTTTCTGCGACAGGATGGGCTGGCCGGGCTTGCGGCCGATAGGTATGAAATCGACGGCGAGAAGCTTTTCTGCATGATAAGCAAAGGCCCCGGCCGGAGCCGTTCGGAAGCGAAACTCGAAGCGCACCGCAAGTATATCGATATTCAATATGTTATCGCCGGGGCGGATGAGATGGGGTGGAAACCTACCGCGGATTGTAAGATGATCGATACGGAGTATGATCCCGATAAGGACATTATGTTTTTCAAGGACTCGCCGGATAGCTGGACGGAAGTGCCGGCCGGGTCGTTCGTTATTTTCTTCCCGCAGGACGCCCACGCCCCGCTGGTAGGCGGCGCAGAAATCCACAAGGCGGTGCTGAAAATCGCCGTCGAGTAAAAGGCACCCGGCAATGAATTGCCGGGCTAAATATTTGGAATCTATGTGCAGTTAAAGAGAGGATATAAGATGAAAAAGCTCTTTGTTTGCCTAACAGTTCTATTGTTCGGCGGCGCCCTGGTGTTGAGCCGCGAGCCGAAAGAGTACGACGGCGACGTTATTTATGACGAAAGCAAAGTGCCCCATTACGACCTTCCCGAGCTTTTGGTTACCGCCGAGGGCAAGACGGTGGAGACGGCGGAAGAATGGCGGAACATCCGGCGGCCGCAGATTCTTGCCTTGTTCAGCAACCTCGTTTACGGCCGGGTGCCCAAGCCGGCGAGCCCCATTGAAACCGAGTTCACGATAATCAAGACCGATCCGAAATTCATGGGCGGCAAGGCCACACGCAAAGATGTTCGGATTCGCCTCAGCAACGACAAGGGCAAGGCGGAAATGCTGGTACTCGTCTTTGTGCCCAACAATGCGGCAAAGCCAGTTCCGGCATTCATGAAGCACAGTTTTAATGATACGAAATCGCGTGACTTCGACGTTCATTCGATGTGGCCCGGCCGGCTCAGAAACGGATGGCCGGTCGGCAAGTTCTTCGAGCGAGGCTACGCTTTTGTCGCGGTGTATCAGCAGGACCTCGCGGGGCACAACGAGGTGGAATTTCTCAAAGGGATTCACCGGCTGTTCTATAAGAAAGGGCAGAGCTTTCCCAAGGCGCACGAATGGGGCGTGCTGTCGGCGGTGGCGTGGGGGGCGATGCGCGCGATGGACTATCTTCAGACGGATGAAGACGTGGATGAGAAGCGGGTAGCTATTATGGGCCATTCGAAGATGGGAAAGGCGACGCTGTGGACCGCCGCACAGGATGAGCGTTTCGCTCTGGCGATTTCGGCGCAGTCAGGCTGCGCGGGGGCGGCATTATGGCGGAGGCGCTCCGGCGAGACTTTGGAAAAAATGGTCACTCGCTTTCCGTACTGGCTCTGCCGGAACGCGTGGAAGTTCGTGGGCCGCGAGGACGACCTGCCGGTCGATCAGCACATGCTGCTGGCCTGCATAGCACCACGGCCCGTTTATGTGCACAGCGGCGTCGAAGATACCTGGGCGGACGGACGGGGAGAGTATCTTTCGGCCTACCACGCCAGCGAGGTGTATCGCCTGCTCGGAAAGAAAGGGCTAACCTCCGAATCGTCGCCGCCGGTCGGCGAAGCGATTATAGAAAGTGACGTCGGATACCACATCCGCAAAGGAGGTCATTCCATCGAGATGTACGACTGGGAAAGGTTCCTGGACTTCGCGGATTATCACCTGAAGAAATTCAGACCAGGCAATTAGATCCCCGCCGGGTTTGCTTCGGGGAGATTCAGGCTCGCGAATTCGCCGAACAGCTCGACGGCGGCCCGGTCGTAGGCTTTTGCGGCGTCAATCTCTTCGACGAAGTAGCCGAGGTGGCGCCTCTTGTGGTCGCAGGTAATCTGGGCGGCCCATTTTTTGCATCGTTTGTGCCAGTGGACGCCTTTGAATTTTGAGGTTTTGTGCCGACTGGCGCGGAGGTTCCGGCAGTTCTGGGCGAACGTGCAGACGCGAAGGTTGCCCTGCCGGTTGTTATTGCCGTTGTGGTCGATGTGATCGACGACGAGATGGTCGGGCGCATTGGTTATTTGCCGGTGCATTTTGATGCTCTTGCCGTTTTCTTTTCGCACGGCGTAGCAATTCTCGTCTGTGCCCTCGGCAAACCAGGTATATTTGCTCAATTCCGGGTAGTCCTCGGCATCGACGACGGCGAATTTCCCGCGAGTCAGGGGGATCAGGCGCGGTATCCCGCTATTGGGATCGGCGGATCTCGTAGGGTAGAAGTTTTCGCACTTCTGCATGAGCGGACAGACTTTCCATCTGCCTTCGGAACCTTTTTTCTGCCGGCATATCAGGACGGCCCGGCCCGAACCGGTGGCGAACGTAGAAAAACAACAATTATCGCATCTTTTTTCGCTGGCCATTGGAAATCCTCCCCGCGGCAACGTGAAATGTGTCAAAATCAATGGGTAAATGTGTATTATTGAAGCTAAAACCCCATTTTAGGGGTATTATACCATAAAAAGCCAGATTTTTCAAGAGAATTTTGCAGGCATTTTGCTTGAGAAGACCTTTTGTGCGATTTTTAGCGATGGGCATTGACACGAATGAGCCGGCCTGATAGAATCCAACTTTTAGTTGGAGCAAGATTTGTGGTGAGAGTAGCTCAGTTGGTTAGAGCACCAGATTGTGGATCTGGGGGTCGCGGGTTCGAATCCCGTCTTTCACCCTTCTGGATAACATGGGGGACAGACATCTGCCGGGCGTTCTGATCTTGGAGATGAGCAACAGCGGCATCTCGGCAGCAGCCGGCAATTCGTAATGGAAAAGGAGAAACAAAATGAAGAAACGCAACTCTTACTCAAACATCACATTGACTCTTGCCGTGCTGGCTTTTGTTTTAGTGAGCCTCGCATACGCGGCCACAAGCGCGGGCGCCGAGCAGGCGTTGAATAAGCCGCCGAAAGGTTTTGTCGCCCTGTTCAACGGCAAGGACCTTACCGGCTGGAAAGGGCTTTTGAAAGGTCCGTATGACAACCCGTCAAGAAGGGCGGAACTCTCGCCGGACAAGCTGAAGGAGTTGCAAAAGGAAGCGGACGATAACATGCGGGCGAACTGGAAGGTCGCCGATGGCGCGCTTGTATTCAGCGGCAAGGGACGCAGCCTGTGCACGGCCAAAGATTACGGCGATTTCGAGATGCTCGTGGACTGGAAAATCCTGAAAAACGGCGACAGCGGCATTTATTTGCGGGGCGCGCCCCAGGTTCAGATATGGGATACCGACAGGCCGAACGCCGGGGTCGGTTCAGGAGGCCTGTACAACAACCAGAAGAATCCGAGCAAGCCGACAAAGAAGGCCGACAAGCCCGTAGGTGAGTGGAATAGGTTCCGGATATTCATGATCGGCGAAAAAGTCACGGTCTGGCTCAACGGCCAGATAGTAGTCGACAATGTGATTATGGAGAACTACTGGGACCGGAGCATACCGATTTATCCGACCGGACAGATCGAGTTGCAAAATCACGGCAACACTTTGTACTTCAGGAATATTTATATTCGCGAAATCCCGCGCGAGAAAGGCACCAATAAGCTGACCAAACGCGAGGAGAAATCCGGCTACGAGCTGCTTTTCAACGGCACCGACCTGACCGGCTGGGTCGGCAACAAGCAGGGCTACGCTATCAAAGACGGCATACTGATTTGCGATCCGTCACTCGGCGGCAGCGGAGACCTCTATACGGAAAAAGAGTACGGCGACTTCGTATTCAGATTCGAGTTCCGTCTGACGCCCGGCGCCAACAACGGGCTGGGGATTCGCGTGCCGTCCGGCGGTCACGCCGCATACGGCGGTATGGAGCTTCAAATTCTCGACCATGACTCGCCGCGATACAAAGGCTGGCTGAAGGAATACCAGCATCACGGCTCGATTTACGGTGTCGTTGCTGCGAAAACCGGCTATCTCAAACCCGTCGGCGAATGGAACTACCAGCAGGTCAGGGCAAAGGGTAAGCAGATAACAATCAAGCTCAACGGCGAGACTATCGTCGATGCCGATATCGAGAAGGAGAGCACGCCCAAGACCATCGACGGCAGAGAGCATCCGGGCCTGAAGCGAACCAGCGGCCACATCAGCTTCGCCGGCCACGGCGACCAGGTCGAGTTCCGAAATATAAGAATCAAATCACTCGATTAAACAGCAATGATATACAACCATTAATTGAGGAAAGAAAATGAGCAGAGTAAGCAGGACAACTAATGTAAACCGCAGGGATTTTCTGAAAGGGTCGGCCCTCACGGCGGGAGCCGCTATCGCCTGGCCGGCTATTGTTCCATCGTCGGTATTCGGCGCCGATGCCCCGAGTAACCGCATCGCGATGGGCTGCATCGGTACCGGGGGCCAGGGCAGCGGAAATATGAGGGGATTCAATGCAAAGTCCGGCTGCCAGGTGGTGGCCGTATGTGATGTCGACGCCGGCCACAGAGAAAGCGCCCGCAAGAGGATAGGACTGGATCCGAAATCGTGCTACAACGATTTTCGCGAGCTGCTGGCCAGAAACGATATCGACGCGGTCTCTATCGCCACGCCCGATCACTGGCATGTCCCGACGTCTATCGCCGCGGTCCGCGCCGGCAAGGACGTCTATTGCGAAAAGCCGCTGACGCTGACCATCGCCGAAGGCCGGACACTCGTTAACGAAGTAAAACGCTACGGCCGGGTCTTCCAGACCGGCTCCCAGCAGCGCTCCGGCAGCGAGTTCCGCAAGGCCTGCGAGCTGGTCGTCAACGAACGGATAGGCAAACTGCACACGATGAGAGTGGGAATCTCCGGGAACAACCGAACGTGCGAGCCGACCTGGACGCCCGAGCCGGTGCCGGAAGGCTTCGATTACGATATGTGGCTGGGACCCGCCCCGTGGGAGCCGTACCACCACCAGCGATGTCACTACCAGTTCCGCTTCATACTCGAATACTCCGGCGGACAGATGACCAACTGGGGGGCGCACCATCTGGATATCGCCCAGTGGGGCAGCCAGTCCGACGATACCGGGCCGGTGGAAATACGAGGCAAGGGCGAGTTCCCCAAAACCGGGCTGTTCACCACGGCACTGAACGCAGAGGTGGAATACACTTATGCAAGCGGCGTTAAAATGTTTCTCAGTCGAGGCGGCGGTACGCGTTTCGAGGGCACCGAAGGATGGATTTACGTCAACCGCGGCAAGCTCCAGGCCGAGCCTGAGTCGCTTCTGACCTCGGTCATCGGGCCGGAAGAGATTCACCTGTACGAGAGCAACGACCACAAGCAGAATTTCCTCGATTGCATCAGGAGCCGGAAAGACCCGATATGCAGCGCCGAAATCGGACACCGCTCCGGCACAGTATGTCACCTGGGCAATATCGCGATGCTGCTGGACCGGCCGTTAAGGTGGGACCCGCAAAACGAACGCTTCGTCGGAAACGACGAAGCCAACCGAATGACCTGGCGACCAAGAAGAGCACCCTGGAGGCTGTGAAATTGACAAGATAGACATATTTAAAGAGTTATTACTGTATGACAATTTTCAATGAGATATGCTCCAGTTGTGTGAAAGTGGCAGCGGTAACAGCGGTTTTAGGATTAATGGCAACAGCCGGATTCTGCCGCGAGGGGCGGGCGGTACCACCGCTGGCTGGCTTTGAAGTCGGGCCCGAAATGAGCGAGGTGGTGCCGAAGCGGTTTATCGTCGATCCTCCGACTATCGAGAATATAGGCTTTCGCTGGTACATCGAGGGCGACAGTAACAAAAACGCGTCAGTGGATGTGGCGTTCCGAAAGAAAAGCAATCCCAAATGGAAGGACGCCCTGCCGATGCTGCGCGTCCATCATGAGGTCTCGAACCAGAAATATGGACCTTACCGTACGGGCAACCTGTTCGCCGGAAGCGTGCTTTTTCTGGAGCCGGGAACTGTCTACGAAGTTCGCTTTACCATGCGCGATCCCGACGGCGGCGCTCCGGCTGAGCCTAAGTTTGTCGAGACGGCTACGCGAACGATACCAAAGGCATACGACGGCGGACAGATTATAGAAGCCACGCCCGAAAAGGGACTACCGGCGGCAATCGAGCAGGCCCGGCCCGGCGATATTATTTTACTTCGCCCCGGCATTTATAAGGGATCGTTCGAGCCGGATAAGTCGGGCACATCCGAGCGTCCCATTGTCTTTCGGGGCCCTGAAAATGGCGAAGCGATCCTCGAAGCCGATGGCGCCGGCGCAAGGTCGCGGATTGTCACGCTCAACGGGACGCATCACCTGTATTTCGAGAAACTGACATTCCGCAATGCTCATACGGCCGTCTATGCCGCCAAGCCCGGCGGCTCAGACGGGCTTGTCATCCGCCGATGCAAAATTCAAGATGTGGTCTACGGCATCAATACCGGCTGTGAGAATTCCAGGAACTGGTACATTGCCGATAACGACATCGTCGGCATCAACACCACATGGTATCCGCGGCCGCGTGAAACATATATGAGTCCCGGTCATACAGGCGTTAACGTTTACGGCCGGGGTCACGTAATTTGCTACAACCGCATCACACGATTCAGCGACTCAGCGGCGATTTACAACTTCGGCCCGCCGGTGGATGATATTCTAAAGCACTGCGTGAATATCGACTTCTACAACAACGACCTGTCATGGGCGCAGGATGATACGTTCGAAGCCGATTACGGCTGCCACAATGTTCGGTTCTATCGCAATCGCTGCTATAACGCCCATACGGGAATGTCCACGCAGCCGTTCTACGGCGGCCCGGTCTATTTAATCCGCAACGAGCTTTACGGGATCACCAGCCTCAGCTACAAGCTGAACAATTATCCCGCCGGCATTCTTGCCTACAACAATACCTCATGCTGTGCCGGCTCAGGTTTTCGCCCGCCGCCCATCTGGCAAAACGGCCATTTCCGCAATAACCTGATCATGGGCGGCTTGGGTTACGCGCTGATTTCCGGCTCGCCTACGGCTTACAGCACTATGGATTACAACGCTTATCGCCGGAATGAGGCCGACCGGCTGATCCATTGGAAGGACCACCGGGGTAAGGTGAGCCGTTATCAATCTCTCGATACGTTCTTTAAGGCCACGAGCCTCGAAGAGCACGGTATGCTGGCCGATTATGATATTTTCGTAAAGGCTGAAGCGCCTCAGCGGGGCAGGACCTGTGAGCCGGGTGACTATGACCTGCGGCTGAAAAAGAGTGCCAGGGTTGTTGACGCGGGAATAGCTCTGGCTCAGATTACAGACGGCTTCAAGGGAAAGGCGCCGGATCCGGGCTGCTACGAGCTTGGTGGGGAATCGCTCCACTATGGCCCGCGACCGTTGCGATAAACAAAAAAAGATAACATAATCAATGAAATGGAGATTTATTATGAACTGGACAAAATTAGTTGCTATGTTAATGGGGATTAGTTTTATCGGCAGCATTGCGTGCGGGGCGGGATTTTCGTGGAAGGATACGGATGGCAAATACCTTGACCTGCTGTACGACGGGCATAAGGTGACGCGGTATATGTACGATTACGATGAGTCGAGCGAGCAGCGTTCGTTCGAGACATACAAGGTATTTCATCATGTTTTCGACGAGAACGGCGAGAATTTGCTGACGAACGGGCCGGATGGGGAGAATCCCTATACCAAGAGCGTTAAGTATCCGCATCATCGCGGAATCTTTATCGGCTGGAGCAAGCTGCAGTTCGGCGGTAAATCATACGATACGTGGCACATGTCGAGAGGCGTCAGGCAGGTCCATCAGAAATTGCTCGAGAAAAAAGCGGATTCGGAAAAGGCGGTTTCTACAGTGCTGATTCACTGGAAAAACGGCGAGGGCAAAGTGATGGTGGCCGAAAAACGGACGATGACTGTGTACCGGCCGGGCAAAGGAGCAATTGTGCAGTTGGACTTCGAGACGGAATTGAAAGCTCCCAACGGCGAGGTCTATCTCAACGGCGATCCGGAACATGCGGGTTTTCAGTATCGGCCCCATGACAAAGTTGCGAAGGGCCCGGCGGACGTGAAGGCAAAATATCTGTTCCATAAAGACGGCATCGATCCGAGAAAAGACAAGGACCTGCCGTGGGTCGCGCTTCAGTACGGGCTGAACGGCAAGCAATACAGCGTTCAGCACATGAGCGACCCGGCCAATCCGAACGCCGATGCGGTTTATTCGGCTTATCGAGATTACGGGCGATTCGGCGAATTCTTCAAGCATACGATTGCCGCCGGGCAGACGCTGAAGCTGCGGTATCGTATCCGGGTGACCGAAGGTTCGCTGCCGGATCGCGAATCGCTGGCGAAACAGTATACGGCGTTCACAGGTAATTAAGCTGCCACCTTGGTAGCCGGTATGTCGCAGGGCTTGAAGAGGTCATGCGAACATCGATTGGTTAAGTAAAATTTGCAAACATAAATTCAGG
>Ga0207752_1001530_pt1 | contig 10436 bp, 13 predicted proteins | sample Pon2CUnioCityCA_6_FD_187272 | JGI IMG/M metagenome (GOLD analysis project Ga0207752, IMG submission 187272) | Marine sediment microbial community from Union City, CA, USA - Pond 2C Sediment 2 (SPAdes) | ecosystem: Environmental > Aquatic > Marine > Intertidal zone > Salt pond sediment ... | reverse complement strand
ATGCCGTGTTCCTTCACCAGGTCGATTATTTCTTTAATCCATGCTGGTGAAGGCTCCTGACCGGCCGATTTCTGTATGACCGCCGCCTCCGTCAATCCATACCTTCTGGCAAAATAGGTCCAGGCCGGATGAAGGGAAACGAACTCGGGCGGATCAAAATCTTCCACCGTGGGGCCAATGTCTTCGTGCAGTTGTTGTAGCTCCGCCACGTAGTCGATCGCTCTGTCCAAATAGAAATTCCGATTGTCCGGATCGATCATGACGAGAGCCTGGGCAATCGCCTGAACTTGTTTCTGGGCCAGAACCGGATCCAGCCAGATATGAGGATTCACTCCTCCGTGGTCGTGCCCTTCCTCTGCATGCCCCTCTTCTATTAGAAGTCCCTCCAGATCCACAATCAACGAAGTATCCAGAACCAGAAGGTCGGCGCCGGCGGCCGTCCTGATCTCTTCTTCTACCCAGAAGTCAAGACCGGCCCCGTTTACTACCAGCAGTCTGGCTTCGGCGGCCTCAGCCACCTGTCCGGGCGTCATTTCGTAGGTGTGGGGGCTGGCTCCCGCCGGGATCAGAGTGATCACTTCCACCTTATCGCCGGCGACTTCCCCAACGAAGTCCGCCAGAGGGAAGATGGTGACCGCCACCTTGATCTTGTCACTCTCTGTGCGATCGCATGAAAGAGTACAGAGCAGCAGAGCCAGCGCTACCACCAGCAAAACAGCAAACCTGATAGCGGTCCTACCATGACGCGTCATGGCTACACCCCCGTTGAGCATTTCAGGCAGTTACGGCAGAGCCCGGAACATTCAGTCATATGGTGTTCGGCGCGGAAGCCGAACTTCAGCGCGATGCTGCTCTCCTGGCGGCATAACGCTTCGTCACTAAACTCCTGGAGTTCCCCACAATTGCGGCACAGCAAAAACCGGTGACAACCTGAAGTCCCGGGCAGGTTGCATTTGACGAATCCGCCTCTGGAAAAGACCTTGTGGACCAGATTGAGGGAACTCAGCAGGTTGAGCACCCGGTAGATAGTCACATGATCCAGGTGCCGCCTCTGTCCCTGCATCATCCTTTCGATATCGTACGGCGAGACCGGTTCGCCAGCCGCCTCCACAGCCTCGAGGACTTGCCTGCGTGGTTTGGTCACTCTGTATCCCTTGGCACGCAGGATAGCTATTGATTGCTCCGCAAATGTCATGTGACCGCCCCTGTTGCTCGCCAATATAGCATGGCGCTATAGCTAATGCAATGGTGTTGCATTACCGTACGAAGTAGGAGCCCTGGGTTCTCTGGGTTTTGGGCTCATGAACAGGGCCATGAGTGCGGTGCCCGCCAGAACAGCGATCATCACCAGGAAGACGATCGAGTAACTTCCTGTCCGGTCATAGGCAAACCCGGCCAGAGAAGGCGCAGCCGCGCCGGCCACCTGGCCGATGGCGGTGGTGATCCCGATCAGCTGTCCCAGGCGGCTCATGCCAAAGAACTCCGTGACTATGCCCAACTGGGCCGGTATCCTCACGCCATGGAACAGGCCATAGCACAAAGCAAAAGCATAGAGCATCCACGTAGCATTCAGGTGGAACAGCCACACCAGTGACAGCGACATGCCGAAGAGGGCCGTAGCCAGGGTCCGCGTCCAACCCAGGGTGCTGGAGACTGTCCCGGATAGGATGCGGCCGGGTATTGAGAATCCGCCTATGACCGCCAGAGCCACCGCCGCAGAGGTAGCCGACATACCCTGGTCGATGGCGTGAGGCGCCAGATGGACCGACAGCGCCTGGAACGCCATAATAGCGGCGCATACCAGCAGAGTAACACCCACAAACGCAGGAGAGAACAGCATGCGCCACAGGCTTGACGCCTTGCGGTTTCCCTGATATCCCTCCGTCGGTTCCTCCACTATAGCCGGGCTCGGTCTTATCACCAGTGCCGCCAGGCTGAGAAGAACAAAGAATATGATGCCCACGTAAAGGAAGGCATTTCTCCACCCGTAGTCCAGGATGAAAAAATTGATCAGCGGCGCGAAGAGAATGGCGCCAAAGCCTACGCCTGTAGTGGTAGTCCCCAGAGCCAGGCCGGATCTCTTGTGGCCATAGAACCATCTCATCACGGTGGAGCTGGCTACTGTCCAGGTAGGTCCGGACCCCACCCCGGCAATGAACAGGAAGAGACGCAGCTGGGCGACGCTCTCGATTTGACTGCACAGAGCGATCCCCAGCCCGGCCACTATGGCAGAGAAAAGCACGATCGGTCGGGGACTCATCCGGTCCACCAGCCCCCCACTCACCACACTGGAGACGGCGTAGCCCACTAGAAAAGCGCTGTAACCCGACGAGATAATGGTGCGGCTCCAGCCGAACTCATTTTCCAGAGGCTTGAAGAAGACACCGAAGGACCAGAAGGTCTCACCGAGGGTCAGGGCCAGCAAGAAACAGGCGCCAACTACGAACCAGCCGTAGAATACGCCGTTGCTGCCCTGTCTTTCAGGCATAGACTGCGGGCCCGGTCCGGCTCACCGGTCGAGAGCCTTCTTCAGCGACTCCAGCTTACCGCCCATGCTTAACGGCTTGTCCCGGCGGTCGTCAATCTTGATGGTGGTTATCACCCGCACTGCTCCGCCCTGGAAGATGGACTGATGCATTTCCATAGCCAGGCGGATTATGTCGTCCAGGTCTCCCTCGAGAACAGTCCCCATAGGGGAAAGCTGGTACTTCACCTTGCTCTGGTCGCGCACGATTTGGACCGCCTTGGCGACCTCCTGGCTGACGGAAGGGCTTCCTGTGCCGACGGGAACCACACTTATCTGGGCCACTGCCATCGTTAGCACCTCCACACGTCAAAGGTATTCTAGCATAGCGGAGGGCTGACACTCACGCACGCCTGGATTCCTGCCTGCGCACATATGACGTTGATTCCTTGGCCGCATTCATCTGTGTTCATCCCCGCGAAGGCGGGGATCCGGAGGAGTCAATGGATCGGTGGGCCCCCTGCGGTTTGTCCTTGTGACTGCCACCATCCTCTCCATCCCTGGATTCCTGTCTGCGCAGGAATGAACAGATTTCGGTGGCCCTTACACGGAATGGAGAGGGGTTGCTCAGTAACAGTCATCGCAGCGCCAGTCGAAGGCGCGGGAACGACACTAAGTGGGCCAGAGGTCAGCCATCTCCGGTGTGTCTTTGCGAGGAGCCCGCCCAGGGCGGGCGACGAAGCAATCTCCGGGAGGGGACGAAGACGTCTCTTACCGCCCCAGGGAGGTATCTATTTTGATGGCTTCGCTCTCACAGACCTCGATGCACTTCCCGCATCGGATACAGTCGGTGCACTTCTCGATCTCCTCCGGCTTCTCTATGGCCGCCGGGCATACCTCCATACACTTGCCACACTGAACACACTTACCCATGTCGGCCTTCACCTTCAGCACACTGACCGGATTGAAAGCAGCGAAGACCGCCCCTAAAGGGCAAAGATAGCGGCACCAGAATCTGCCTATCAATACGAAGGCCACCAGCGCGGCAGCCAGCGTGCCCAGGTGGACATAGAAGTAGGTGCCAAAGGTCAGGTCAGGTGACGCAAACCGGTGCGGTATGGCGGCGAACAGGCTCCCTGCTGGGCACACCCGGCAGAAGACGGTATCCACTGCTATCCAGGCAGCCAGAATGACCCCCGCCAGGACCACGAACTTGGTCCAGGGCACCCTCTTCACCTTTACCGCGTCTGTCTTACGTCTCGTAACCCAGGTCACAATGTCCTGCACCGTGCCGAACGGACAGGCCCACCCGCACCAGAACCTCCCCAGAGCCACGCCGAACAAGCCCAAAAGGCCCAGGGCATAGAAAGGGAATAACCCCAGAGCCGAATAGTGCTGGAGGACTCCTATTGGACAGGCAAAGGCAGCCCAGGGACAACCGTAACAGTAGAAGAAGGGGCAGGGGACACCCAGCTTGAGAATTCCGACGAAGCCGATATTAGCCAGGACGAGGCCCAGGACCTGCGTCGCTCGCCTTAGCCTGCTCATAACCCCCTAGTCACTCAATCCAATACAGGTGACACAGAGAAACCGGACGAAGCTGCGGATCAGACCGTACTGCTCCGCGGCAAAAACAGCCACGAACACTACGGAGACACTCAGAAGCGCCAAACGGATAGCAGGCAACAGGTTACGTTTCATGTCGAAGCCGCCCATACATCGTACGGTGAAAGCACCGCCTAGCTCGTGCTCTGCGATTTCCAGCTTTCGTATATGGCCTTTGCCTCCGAAAGAAAGGTGTCAGGACCTCGGTATCCCACAAGCTTGCCGCCTGGGAGCACGCTCTTGTTTGGCGAAACGAAAAGAATAACCGGTATAGAGTTTCCTATCGCATAGGTCTGAGGCAAATTGCTCTTCATCACATCGACTTTGAGCGAGACAAAGTTCTCGTTGAGAAACGCGCCTACCTCCTCATCCGCATAGGTAGTCTCGTCCAGGCGGTTGCATGGGGGACACCAATCAGCCCAGAAATCCATCATTATCGGCTTGTTGTCGCTCTGCGCCTGGCTCAGAGCCTGATCGTAGTTGTAGAGCCAGTCCACTGTAGATTCAACGCTGTTGGTGGTGCAGGCCACTGGCACAGTGACCAATAGTACACCCAGTAATGCCAGCAGGAGTGTTGCCCTGGAGATAACCGAGGTCTTATTCACCATGATCCGATCGATAGCCGTCCGGCTTATTTCCGAAACAGTATGCCTTAAATGATTCTGGGGAGCAAGGTTGTTAGGGCCGGGAGCTTCTAGGCCTGCTCGACGAGGACGCCCTCTTTCACCAGCAGGGCTCCCACAGGGCAGATCTTCACGCAGTCCATACACGACGCGCAGTTGGAGTCTATCAGAGGCACGTTATCAAAGGTGCTTATCCGGGCCTCCAGTCCGCGATGGGCAAAATCGATGGCGCCCACTCCGTTCTGTTGACATGCCCAGATGCATTTGCCGCACACAACACACTTATTGGGATCGTAAATGAAGAGAGGATGACTGGTATCTACCGGCAGGGAGCGGGGAACCTTTCGGAACCGTTGTAGCTTGAGCTTGAAGCCCTCATGAGCGGCGATCTTTTGGAGATCACAGTTGCGGTTCTTGGCACAATGGGCGCAGTCCAAGTCGTGATTGGAGAGCAGCAGCTCGAAGGCAGTGCGCCGCAGTCGCATCACCGCGGGGGTCCTGGTATGCACTACCATGCCCTCCCGCACTGTTTCGGCACAGGAGATCACCGGGCAGTCACGTCCTTCAATCTCCACGAAGCACAAACGGCATCCGCCAAAAGGGATCTGAGCTTCCCGAATGGCACAGAGGTGAGGAATGTAGATATCGTTATCCAGAGCCGCCCAGAGGACCTTCTCTCCTCTTGTGGCCTGGATCTCCTTGTCGTCGATAGTGAGAGTAACTGTGTCGGCTATTTCGCTCCCTGTCGAACCCTGTCTCCCGGCCTTATTGCCAGGCCAAATCTCATGGGCTATAATGTCCCCGTCCTTCGTGATTAGCCCAATTCTACCACGTGGCCTCATCTCGATAAAGCCGCTGCGCAGAAGGAGAGTTTTAATGGTGACTGAGATTACTGATCAGGACTTCGACCAGCAGGTGCTCAAAGCCACGCTGCCCGTCGTAGTCGATTTCTGGGCCCCTTGGTGTGGCCCCTGCCGGATGATCGGCCCGGTAGTGGAGAAGCTGTCTGAAGAATTCAAGGACAAGGTCAAGTTCTGCAAGCTCAACGTGGACGAGAATCAACAGATGGCTTCCAAGTTCAAGGTGATGAGTATCCCCATGCTGATATTCTTCAAAGGGGGAGAGGTAGTGGACCAGAGCCTGGGAGCAGTTCCCGAGAAAACTGTCCGTTCCAAGGTGCAGGGGCTGGTCTAGAGGAGTATCAGGAGACAGGTTTCAACTGAAAGGCGTCGCTTTGCGGTAGGCCCTCTTCCAGGGCTCTCTCTGTAGCGAGAGGAAATCGCGTAGCGCCTGTCGTAAAGCCACTACCGCCACGGTGGAGCAGTGCCGCTCGGACTCGGGCAAACCTTCCAGGCCTTTCATTATGTCATCTTCGTCGATGCCGAGGGCATCTGTCACTGGTTTTCCTTTCACCGTCTCGGTCAGAACACTGCCGCAAGCCACCATGGGACCGCACCCTTCCGTCATGAACCTGGCGTCGGTGATCTTGCCGTCCCTCACACGCAGAAAGACCTGCATGAAGTCGCCACAGGACCGGGCCGCCCAGCCGAAACCGTCGGGCGATGAGAGGTCTCCCATGTTGCGGGGGTTAGCGATGTGGTCAGCTACGGCTTCGGGGTAGCTTTCAGTCGTCTCGCCCATGATTCACGCTACCGCCCTACCGTGGCTTTGGTGCCGGCGTCTTCCAATAGCTGGCGGCATTTCTCCACCTGCTCGTCAGCGGGCAAGGGCACACCCTCCATGGGGTACTTCCGTCCCAGCCTCTCATACTTGCCCTGGCCCCAGATATGATATGGCAGCAGCGATACCTTCTCGGCGCCTATCTCGCGCTGGAACCGGGCCACCGCGTGTAGGTTCTCCTCAGAGTCATTGTATCCCGGTATCAGGGGCACCCTGAGCCATGTTCTCCTCATGGCTGCTGTCTTCCGGGCGTTTTCCAGTATCAGCTCGTTGGTCTTGCCGCAACCTTCCCTGTGCTTCTCCGGGTCCATGTGTTTGATATCGTACAGTACCAGGTCGGTATACTCCAGCACCTTCTCCAGCACTTCCCACTCGGCATAACCGCAGGTATCCAGCGCCGTGTGGAAGCTCTCTTGCCGGCAGGCCTTCAGGAGGTCGACGGCAAATTCCCACTGCATCAGCGGCTCTCCGCCGGAAAGGGTCACCCCACCACCCGAATTCTGATAGAACAGGCCATCGCTGGCGGCTTCCTGCATCACCTCGGCCACCGTCATCCAGCTGCCACTGGCCGCTATCGCGCCGGTGGGGCACACTTCAGCACACTCCATACACCCGTTACACACAGCGCGGTCAATATGGCGCCCCTTTTCGTCCACCACAATAGCGTTCACCGGACAGATGTCCCGGCACCGGCCGCAACGGGTGCATTTGACGTCCAGAGTGACTATCTCGGGATATTCATTCCAGGATTCGGGGTTCGAGCACCAGCGACAACGCAAGGGGCAACCCTTGAAGAAGACGGTGGTCCGGATTCCCGGACCATCATGGATGCTGAACCGCTGGATGTTGAAGATCAGTCCCAGGCGCGGTCCGTTCCGGGATGGTTTCTGCTTCGCTCCGATAGGTTGCCTCGCTTTCCAAGAATAGGATAACCCAACGAAGGCAGGCGTTCAAATCGGGGTGATAGGGAATCAGGTGTATTTCGAATACGGCGCCGAGGCCGTGTGGGGGATGGGACAGGTCAGATCTGGGGCTCTGACATTCACGTCGGAAATGTGCTGTGGAGCCCTAGAATACTCTTGTGTAGGGGAGGGGCTTGTCCCCTCCCGAAGACACGTCTTGGCCGGGGTTTCTAGTTGAGGCAAGGAGGCCACAGGGGCCTCCCCACAGCACGGGGCAAGCTGGAGATGGCAGGTCAAGTCTGAGGATCTGACATTCGCGTCGGGATACGTGACATGGGGAAAGCGGTGGCTAGTCGGTGATTTCCACAGACGCGTAGCCTACCACCTGCGAATAGTCACCGGTGATGTCCCCCGAGGTGGCATACTTCAGCAGCCGGCCCTTCTTGGCACCCAGTTCCTGGCAGGCTGTGAGCATGGCCATGACGGGACCGGGGCCGCACATGCTTATCTGGTTGGTTTTGACCACGGTCTCTAACCGGGCCGGATCGAGATCGAGAATAGCGCCCAGAGCCAGACGGTCCCGGCTGGCCGCTGTCTGCTGCGGTTCGTAGTGGCTGAAGTCGGAACTGGCGATGACCAGGGCCTCTTTTCCTTTGAGAGCGGCAGCCAGCGCACGACCCAGTTCCTCGCTGACCATAAGGTCCTGTCTCATCATGACCACCGGCACGATGCGGAACCCCGAACCGAAGACATACTGTAGAAAGGGCACCTGGACCTCGATGGAATGTTCCATGCTGTGGGCCATATCATCCCGCTGCACCCACTTCGAGCTAGAGGTGATGGCCTCAACCACGCCGCCATCCAGCTCAACGGTGCCCAGGGGCGTATCCCATTGATCCGTCCCACCCACCGCCACGTCGGCGCCCAGGCCGCGGTGATTGGGGCCGATTATGACCACCGTCTGGGGCTTCTGGCTTTCAGCCACGCGGAAGAACCCGTGAGCGGCCACCGGTCCGGAATAGACGTATCCGGCATGAGGGCTGACCAGGCCCATGATTTTCCTTTCGGCAGCTACCGACGCCCGGGGCAGCGACCCGGGGCCCAGGTTGTGCCGGAAGCAGTCTTCTATGAATTGGCGAAGTTTGGCGCCGGAAGCAGGATAGAAGGAGCCGGCAACGGCGGGTTTTCTCATACGTCCTCCAGTGGTGATTATAGCCCAAAAATTAGGGTGTCAAAATACCCGCAATCGACAATCTGCCATTCCGGCGCAAGCAGGAATCCAGTGTACTAGTACGGGGAGGATTCGGGGGTCTCAATGCGGGAGAGTTTCTGTTCCAGTTCGCGCTGGCGCATGGCGATGGTCAGGTCGCCCCGGGTCTTCTCCAGGATGCCGCGGACCACATCGGTAGTCCGCCTCAGCCCGAAGGTCAGCGCGTCAGGGAAATCCATGGTCACCAGCACCCCGTAGATATCGTCCATACTGCAAAGCAGGTCCTCACAGCCGGAGAGGTCATCTCTCCTCATCAGGTCCAGCAAATGGCGGCGGATTTCGCCCACCGCCTCGCCCATGCCGTGCAGATAGGCAGCATTACCCACCCCTAACTCTTCCGGCGTCGGCAGAGGTTCGTTCCGTACCAGGGCCAGGGTGACGCGGGCCTCGGCGTACTCCTTCTGAGCATCATGCACAAAACCGGCGAAGCGTAGGTCCGGCTGGTCCACCACCCCTTCCATGGCTTCCTTCAGCAGCGAACGGTTAGTCTCCATAGCGGAGCGAGCCTGATCGAATTCGCCCCGGTGAATCGCCCGTATGGCATTGGAGCTATACCGGATCGACTCCCGGCACAGCCTCAAGGCCTTCTCCCGGGCCGTGTCGGCGCCGGCAAAGCCGGAGCGAATCTTCTGCGAAATGTCTTCCAGGTTGGACGTTGACTTGCCCATAATCACACTCCTAACAGACCGGCCTCATGCCGGTCACCAATGCCCTGGCCGCGTCCTCAACGTCCTCCGCCTGCAAGACGGCGCTGATCACCGCCACCCCGTCGGCCCCGGATCGTATCACTTCTACGATATTCTGACAGCTAATTCCGCCGATGGCAACCACAGGCACAGATAATCGCGCCTTGACCTGCCGCAGTGCCTCCAACCCGATCACCTCGGACTTGTCCTTTGAAAGCGTAGGGTATATCGATCCCACGGCGATGTAGTCAGCCCCATCACTCTCGGCCAGCAGAGCCTGTTCCACGCTGTGCGTAGAGCAGCCCACCAGGCGGTCCAATGGCAGCAGCCGCCGCGCCTCCGTCACCGGCAGATCCTCCTGACCCAGGTGCAATCCATCGGCTCCGGCGGCCAGGGCCGCATCCAGGTAGTCATTGACGATGAACAGCACCCGGTTCTCGGCGCAAACACTCTTGAGCCTCCGGGCCATTTCAATAAGCCGGCTCCTGGGATAAATCTTGTCACGCAGTTGGATCACTGAAGCGCCGCCACGGATGGCCTGGATGGCCACCTCCACTGCGTCCCGTCCCCGCAAGGCGCCGGTATCCAGAATGACATACAGCCCCTTGAGGCGCCGCTGCTTCTCCTGCCGCAGCAGCCTGGAGACAAGTTGCTTCTCCAGCTCGTAGGCCTCGTACCGCCACTGCTCCCAGTCGGCCGGAGCGGCCTTCAATGGAGTATCGGGCAGGCGGGCGAACTCTTCCAGAACGCGGATCGACTCCTGGACCCGGCGGGAGTTGGCGGCCACCAGGGCGGCCAGGTCACCGTGGTTTGCGTCGGGAAGGCGAATAAAAGCGCCGGCGTCAGCGGCCACGTCGCGGGAAGAGACCAGATCGATGTCGGATACCGGCACGGCTTGAGAAAGATGGTGCCGGAGGGATTTCAGGCGGTGACAGAGATCGGCGTCATTGAGGAGAAAGCGGGCTACTTCCTCCAGTACCCTCAGCCCTTCTCCGATTCGGTCGACATTGGCATCGATCAGGCGCAGCACTAGACCTCGGTCACACCCGGCTGCAGATCCTTCACCGGGCCCGGCATCTCACCGTCGCGGGCGGCATCGATCATATCCCGGATCTGTGAAGGCATCTCCATACCCATCTGCTGGAACTTATTCTCGGTCCAGCGGCCGATATTGCGGGGATCGCGATAAAAATCGGGGCTGGCGTT
>Ga0207752_1001529_pt1 | contig 10438 bp, 10 predicted proteins | sample Pon2CUnioCityCA_6_FD_187272 | JGI IMG/M metagenome (GOLD analysis project Ga0207752, IMG submission 187272) | Marine sediment microbial community from Union City, CA, USA - Pond 2C Sediment 2 (SPAdes) | ecosystem: Environmental > Aquatic > Marine > Intertidal zone > Salt pond sediment ... | reverse complement strand
CTCGATCAATTGCACCGCACGCGCACCCGACTTCCACTGCTTCGAGACGAAAGAACGCACCTCATGCAGAAGGAGTTAGCCCGCATCCTTGGTGACCGGCTGCCGCAATCTGGCGACTTGAGACCCCCGGCTGGAAACGAGTAAACGCGAACTCAAATCCATCGATGCAATATCATTCGCCTTATGGAGCCCAATATGGATGAAATTCAAGAGACACTTAAAATCAACACGGATCTTGCTCAATCGATCCTTACTAACTTCATCAAGATCGAGATTGAGCGCTCTGGTTTCGAACGTGCTGTACTCGGCGTCTCGGGGGGCGTTGACTCGGCACTTTCGTGTTTTCTCACCGCTGAAGCTCTGGGACCAGAGAACGTGCTCGCATTACACATGCCATATGAGACCACACCGGACCAAGCCACCCAGCACGCGATGGAAGTCATTGAGCTCTCCGGCGTACAGCACAAGTCGCTGGATATCGCTCCTTTTGTGGACCCGATTTTCGAGCGCATACCCGAAGCCGACCGGGTCCGCCAGGGCAACATCATGGCGCGCATGCGCATGATCCTGCTGTATGACCAATCCGTGGATTTCAACGCGCTCGTCATGGGCACCAGCAATAAGACTGAGATTCTGCTCGGCTACACAACGCTCTACGGTGACAACGCTTGTGCGCTAAACCCGCTGGGCGATCTGTTCAAGACCCAGATATGGCAGTTGGCCCGTGCCGTGGAGGTGCCCGATGAAATCGTCCATAAAGCCCCCTCTGCCGATCTATGGACCGGACAGACCGATGAAGGCGAATTAGGCTTCACCTACGCACGCGTCGATCAACTCCTTTACCTGTTGGTCGATCAACGCTATTCGCCGGAAGCTTGTGTGCAGGCTGGTTTCGATGAAGATTTCGTGTCCGAGGTCATACGACGCATTCAACGCACACAGTTCAAACGCATGCTGCCGCCGATCGCCAAGCTCAGCAACCGCACCGTCGGATACGACTTCCTATACCTTCGCGATTGGGGCACATGATCGGATGACAGGGAGCATAAAGAAATGAAACGCGCCGTAAGCATCAGCATCGGTTCATCCTCGAGAGATAAGGTCATAGAGACCACACTCCTGGGCGAGAAGATACGCCTCGAGCGCATTGGCACGGATGGCGACATGCAGCGCGCCGCACAGCTCTTTGCCGAACTGGACGGCCATGTCGACGCGTTTGGTGTAGGCGGCACAAACCTGGCCTTACAGGTCGGTGAACGAGCCTATCCGCTGCACTCGGTTCAGTTCCTCGTCGATGGAGTCCACCACACCCCGATCGCTGATGGATCCGGTCTCAAGAACACATTGGAAGCCAGGCTGGCCAACTTTATCGAGACGCACCTGGAAGTCCCTGACGAGAAACGGCGCGCACTGATAACCAGCGGCACCGACCGCTGGGGCATGACGCATGGTTTCCTTCAAGCCGGCTATGATTGTGTGATTGGTGATTTCATGTTTGCGCTCGGCCTACCCTTGCCACTGCGCAGCGAAAAGGCCGTGAAACGCGCTGCTCGCCTCATTTTGCCGATCGCCTCGCGCCTGCCTTTTAAGTGGCTCTACCCAACGGGGGAGAAGCAGGAGCAGCGCGAACCCAAGTGGGAAGAGCACTTCGCCTGGTCGCATGTCATCGCTGGCGACTGCCACTTCATCACTCACTACATGCCCGATTCTTTGGAAGGCAAGATCATTGCAACCAACACAACCACAGTGAGCGATGTCGAGTTGTTCACCCGCGCCGGAGTCGCTCATCTGGTTACTTCGACTCCCGTGTATGAAGGACGCTCTTTCGGCACCAACCTCATGGAGGCTGCATTGATCGCCGTCTCGGGGAAGGGGCGTGCACTGCATAAAGAGGAAATCCTGGCGTTGCTGTCCGAGCTCAATTTGGAACCACAGCTTCAGACCCTCCATAAGTAAGCGCATGAGTTGGACGAGCGGGCATCGATGACACGCAAAGACTTCGATCGACATGTTTACCAGCTTTGCAGGAAGATACCCGCTGGTCGTGTGATGACCTATGGCTCGCTTGGAGAACACATTCCGCCTCCTGCCGACATGAACCCGATCAGCTACGATCGCATTAAAGCCCGCTGGGTGGGCTATGCCTTGAAACGCTGTCCTGATGATGTGCCCTGGCACCGGGTTGTTAATGCCAGAGGGGAAGTCAGCGCTAGACCGGGTTATGAATTGCAGCGCGCCCTGTTAAAGGATGAGGGTGTCGAGTTCAATCGAGACGGAAGGACTAATTTAGCACATTATCTTTGGAAACCATCGGTGCAGAAGGGTGAATAACATGAGGGAGGGGGTTTGAGCGAGACTATCAGCGCGGTCGTCCTCGCCGGAGGCATGATCACGGAAGGCGACCCCTTATACGAATCGACCGGTACGCTGAAGAAATCGATGCTGCCCGTCGCGGGCAAGCCGATGGTGCAGTGGGTCATCGAGGCCATCGACCGCTCGGTTTCCATCGCGCATATCATCGTGGCCGGCCTCGAAGAACAGCTCTGGTTTGAGACGACCAAACCGAACTCGACCATGCCGGATACCGGGGGGATGCTCGCCAATATCAAACAAGGTCTGGAAGCGGTAAATGGGATGGGCCAGGGTGATGAGTTCGTGCTTCTGGCATCTGGCGATATACCCACGATCACACCGCAGATTGTGGATTGGCGTGTGCATAACGCGCTCGAGGTCGGTGCTGACGTAAACTACGCCGTCGTGACCAGGGAAACAATGGAGGCCCGCTTCCCGAAATCAAAACGCTCGTACGTACAATTGCGCGATATGAGCGTCTGTGGAGGCGATTTAAACGTGCTGCGTGCGTCGTTGGCCGGTGAGGACCAACTCTGGGAGCGCATCATCGAAGCGCGCAAGAGTGCCTGGCGCCAGGTTTCGCTTCTGGGTTATGATTTGCTCCTGCAGTATCTGCTCAGACGGGTGTCATTGGAGTCCGCCGGCGATAAAGTTAGCGAAAGGCTCGGTATTCACGGCGTTGGAACCGTGTCGCCCTATGCCGAATTAGCGATGGATATTGATAAGCCCGCCCATCTAGAGGTGGTCGAACGTGATATGCAATCAGAGAATGATTAAGCGATGAACAGTCAGTTCTGGGCGGATTTTGATCAAACCTGGCACCAACGACTGTCGATAGACGAAAATGCCAGGATCAAGCGGCTTGCAGCGATCATCCTGGCACACTCCGGTGATTCGTGGTTCTGGCTGTTCGGCCTGGCAGTGCTCTGGTTCACCGGTGACGCGTTCTGGCAGACCTGGGCACTGCGGGTGGGTGCGACAGTCATCGTGTTGGCGGCAACCGTGCTCGTGCTCAAATTCAGATTCAGACGGGCGAGACCCGAGGGGACCTGGGGGAATGTCTACCGCAAGTCTGACCCGCACTCGTTCCCCTCCGGTCATGCTGCCCGTTCCGTTCTTCTCGCCGTCCTGGCAGCCGGTCTGGGCCCGACATGGTTGGCCGTGATCCTGATCCCGTGGGCGCCGCTGGTAGCGATAGCACGTGTAGCCATGGGATTGCACTACCCGACCGATGTGCTCGCCGGCGGCGCGCTTGGACTCGTTGTCGGGCTTGTTGCGTTACTCATTTTCTAGGATCAGAATTTCTCACATCTGTTCGAAGCTCTGGACGTTCATCACTTTGTGAGGGTTCGGACGTTCACGACTTCGTAGGGGCCGGGCTACCCGGCCTCTACATGGCTGCAGGTATATTGCCGGCACACCATTTTCTGGCCCGGAGGTGGGGATTGGGTGCGCCCTCACTACGGATTATGCATTAACCAATTACGCCACCCTCCCGGGTGGCGTTTATTTCCAGCAGGCATTCAGTTTTATTCCTGCGCAGCCGCCAGCTTGGATACCAACTCGACCCAGTCGTAACCGATGACCAGCGCCAGGTCGATTTCATTGTCCGGCAAAGTCTGGAAGAGGATCTGGCTCTGGGTGAGATCCATCAGATCGACCAGGTATTGGGTCGTGTAAGGATTGCCAGTGTAATCGATGATACGCGTCGTGGGGTAATCCATGCGATCCGCGTTGGCGATCTCCGTGACGTTGAAGCCGAGCGCGGTCAGTTCATCCGCAAATCGACCGGCAAGTCCTTCCTCACCTGCACCGTTAAGCACGGCAATTTTAGCGCTCTCCAGGTCAGCTGCCTCGGCCGGAGTGGAGACTTCCACCGCCGGTCCGATTCCGCTCTCCGCGGCGAAGATGCGGTCACGCAGCTCACGGATCTTATCCGGGACCGGCTTGAGCACATCGGCGTCCTCGCCACCATAGACGACACGTTCAAACGTAACCATCTCGGGCGGCGCGATTACGCCCCGGGCGATGTCGTCCGGATCAATCTGCATGGCGAGCACGCCCAACGAAATCATCTGCTCCAGGCTTAGATTGGTGTTTATGCCTTCGGCGAGTTCGTTGTATAACGCGGGTGCTTTAGCGATCAGCGTCGGGACCATGTTTACCCGCAGGATCTTGTTCCGGATAGCGAGCGCTACTTGCTGCTGACGGTCAGCGCGATCGAAATCAGCGCCCTCAGTCTTGCGCGCACGCGCGTATGCAAGCGTCAATTCGCCGTTTAGTTGGTTGGGGCCGGGCTCCAAAATGATGGAGTTTTTGCCGTCAATCAGTGCGATCGGGTCGACCCGGATCTCTTCCGGCACATCGACCTCGATCCCGCCGATGTGATCGATCATCTTAATAAAAGCATAAAAATCGATCTGGACGTAGTACTGGATTGGAACACCGAGGAACTGCTCCACGGTCTTAACCGCTAATTCAGGACCACCACCAGGCAGCCGATCCTGCTCACCCAGGAAGTAGGCCGTATTAATGCGGCCATGACTATACCCGGGAATCTCGACCCAGAGATCGCGCGGTATCGACATCATACCCGCTGTCTCAGAAATAGGATCGATAGTCATCAGCATCATCGAGTCCGTGCGTGGAGGCCCTTCGCCGGCGCGCCAGTCATGATAATCCAGGCCCATCAACAGAATGGTGACACGCTCGTTCCCACTCCAGGGATCAGGCAGCTCTTCGAGCACCTCAGCCGGCAACCCCTCGCCTGAATCTAAGGTCGCGGAACTATCGGATTGTGAGATATTGAAAGATGGCAATCCCGTCTCGGACCACGAGGCCGAGAGATCCCGTACAAGTGTGTAAACCAGGTAGATCGAAAGCACCGCGGCGATGATAAAACCGCCGGCTAGCACCTTAATCAGCCAACCCGGTATTGGGCTGTTGTCCCTGGACCGCCTATTTCTATCTCGCATAATATTCTTTAAACCCGCTACAATTTTGCCTAGAGGCGCGGATTATATCACGTCGACGAGAGCTCACGCTCGGCACGCTCCCACAGTGCCAGAGCCTCATCCAGAGCCTGTTCGACTTTCGCATAACGCTCGCCCAGTGCGATGACCTTCTCCACGTCGCCTTTGAAAAGGTCCATTTCAACCGTAATGCTTCCGAGTTCTGTCTCGAGTGTTTCGATGCGCGTTTCAAGCTTCTGCATATCGACTTTCGAAAATTTGCGCGCATTTCGCCCGGATTGTCGGCGCGGCTCGGGATCCTTGCGGCGCTCCGCTGCCCTTTGCGATTGTCGGTGCTCGACGTACGCTGAATAGCCTCCCGAGGTAACTTGAAGTGATTTCTCATCCGGAGAGATAACCCAGACTTGCTCAGCGAGTGCTTCAATCAAATAGCGGTCGTGTGAAACCAGCATAACCGTACCCGGGAAAACGTCAAGCGCTTGCTGCAGCGCTTCCTGAGAGGGGATATCGAGATGGTTTGTGGGCTCATCCAGGAGCAGCAAATTAGCACCCTCAAGGATCAAGCGCGCAAGCGCTAGCTTGGCGCGTTCCCCACCAGATAGGACCTCGATATGCTTGAACACATCGTCTCCAGTGAAAAGAAACTGCGCCAGGTAGGATCGAGCCTCGCCATCTTTCAAATAGGGGGCAACTTCAACGATCGAGTCGAACACCCTCTGTTCAGTAACCAGGCCGGCGTGCGCTTGTTCAAAGTAGCCCACTTGCAGACTGGCACCCAGATCTACCTCGCCGGATTTCGGGGGGATCTCACCAAGCAGCGTCCTCAAGAACGTGGTTTTACCGGCACCGTTCGGTCCAATCAATGCCACCCGCTCTCCCCGGTGCAGTATGAGATCGGGCACGGCGAACAGCGCCTCGTCGGCGTCAGCATGACCGATCTCCAGATCATAAGTGCGCAGGACAATATCGCCTGAACGCTCAGGCGCCGAGAATTCAATGCGCGCAGTTCGCTGTTCGGGCGATAAGCTCAACGCCTCTTCGTCCAAGAATCTTTCGAGGAGTTTCCTGCGGCCCTGTGCCTGGCGGGTCTTCTGTCCGGCGATGTTCCGTTGGATGAAATCTTTTTCCTTTTCGATATGCTGCTTCTGTGCTTTATAACGCTTTTCAAGCAGAGCCAGGCGTTCGGAACGCTGATGTGCATACGCGCTGTAATTACCAGAATAAGCCTCGAGCCCTCGCGCCTGAAGATCCCAGACGGTTTCAACGACACGGTCGAGGAAGTAGCGATCGTGAGATACGATCAGCACTGCGCCCGCCCAGTCACGCAGCCAGCCTTCCAGCCACTCAACCGCTTCAATATCAAGATGATTGGTCGGCTCGTCAAGGATCAACAAATCTGGATCGAGCAGCAGCAGATGGGCGAGTTGAGCGCGCGTCAGTTCGCCCCCGGAGAGCAGGCTGAGCGGATGGTTGAATTCATCGGCAGTGAATCCCAGGCCATGAAGAACCTGCTGGATACGCGCCTGGTATGTGTAGCCGCCTTCACGCTCGAAGCGTTCTTGCAGCGGCCCATACTGGCGCATGGCCTCCTCCACCGCTTGAGGATCCGACATGGCCTGCTCGAGTTCATTCAGTCTGGTTTGCTGTTGGATCAAATCCGCAAAGGCGACTTCGCAGTAATCCCAGACACTTACAGAGGTATCGATATTCTCCGAGAAGATCGCTTCCTGTGGCAGGTAGCCAATCTGGATATTGCGCGCCCGGTTGATCTCACCGCTGTCAGGTGTCTCCAACCCAGCCAACAACCGCAGTAATGTGCTCTTGCCGATGCCGTTGGGACCCACCATTGCGATACGCGCCTGACGGGGGATCACCAGCGTGACACCTTGAAGCACATCCTGAATTCCGTAGGATTTAGAGAGGTCTCTAGCTTGAATAAGTGACATGGGATCTTGAGGGGCATTATACCCTAGCGTCTCCCAGCTATCAGCAGGAGCGGTTTTCCAGGTCCACTGGCGCTGGGCTATAATTCCAACCAGATCTATGAAAGTGCTTGCAAATGTTTGATCAGCCATCTTCTACCTATCGATACCTGCTTTATGCTGCCGCCATCATGGCCATCGCCGGCTGGCTTGGTCTGTTGCTGCTGCTGAACACGACGCTCCCCACCGTGGGGCCGCGCTGGCTGTTTTTCTTCCTACTGGCGCTGGCCTCGACCGGCACTGCACTACCATTTATCTGGCTGCTGCACCGCCGGTTCGCACCGGACACAAAAGCCCCTTCCAGCACCCTCTTACGCCAGGCGCTCCTGCTCACGCTCTTCATCGAACTCTGCACCTGGTTGCAGATCAATCGAAGCCTGTCGCTGCCGCTTGCCATCCTGCTCGCGCTGGGAATGATCGTGCTGGGCTTAGTGCTGCGCATCTTCGACCGCAGTACGTGGAGAATCCGCCGATGAAGCGGCGCGATCTGCCCTCCGTCGATCGCTTGCTCGGGGAAGCCCAACAGGCCAAACTTGTCGAGCGCTTCGGTCGGGAGCTCGTGACCCAGGCGATACGCGCCGAGTTGGAGGAACTGCGTCGACGCCTTCAGCAGGGACAGGAAATCTCCGAGCCCACACCTATCCTCAGCAACGTCGCGGCCCGCCTTGAAGAGTGGCTCGCGCCAAGCCTGCGCCCGGTGATCAATGCGACTGGCGTGATCATCCACACCAACCTGGGCCGCGCCCCGCTCAGCGACGCGTCGGTCCAGGCGATGAACGCTGTCGCAGCGGGTTACAGCACGCTCGAATATGATCTGTACAGCGGTCAACGCGGTAAACGTGATCAACATGCTGAAACGCTGCTCACCAGGCTGACCGGCGCAGAAGCGGCGTTAGTTGTCAACAACAACGCCGCAGCTGTCCTGCTGGCACTCACTGCTCTGGCATTCGATAGAGAAGTCATCATCTCCCGTTCACAAATGATCGAGATCGGCGGCGGCTTTCGTGTCCCGGATGTCATGAAACAATCCGGTGCTCAACTTGTCGAAGTAGGCACGACCAACCGCACGCACCTCAGGGACTTCGAAGCAGCCATTAACGATCGCACCGCGCTGATCCTGCGCGCCCATCACTCCAACTTCCGCATCGTCGGTTTTGCCACCGAACCCACGCTCAAGGAACTGGTCGATCTCGGTGAAAAGCACAATCTACCCGTGCTCAATGATCTCGGCTCGGGCGCGCTCTACGACACGGCACAATTCGGGCTCGGTCATGAACCTACCGTGCAAGAATCACTCCAGAGTGGGGCTGCTGTAGTAGCCTTTTCGGGTGATAAACTGCTCGGCGGACCCCAGGCCGGCATCCTGCTCGGCGCAGAGATGGTCATCAACCATCTGCGCCAATACCCATTGGCGAGGGCCGTGCGGCCCGATAAACTCTGCCTCGCTGCGCTGACGACCACACTCCATCACTACTTGCGAGGCGAGGCGCTCACCGAGATCCCGGTATGGCGGATGATTTCTGCCGATTCCGAAGCGATTAGAAAGCGCGCCCGGACCTGGAGGGATCAGCTTGGAGCCGGCGAGGTCGTTGAGAGCCGCTCAACCGTTGGTGGCGGTAGCCTGCCCGAGGAGACGCTGCCGACCTGGGTGCTCAGTTTGACCGTCGCCAAACCATCTGGATTCGCCGCTCGTTTGCGAGCGCTCAACCCTCCGATCATCGCCAGGGTTCAGGACGAAAAGGTCCTGCTCGATCCACGCACCGTGATCGATCGCCACGAGGAAGCCCTTCTTGATGGCGTTCAGAAACTACTGGAAGCGTAATTCTCTGCAATTAACGGTCTGCCGTAGCGGAAGTCCTCCCAGCCAGGAGAAGATGAATGAAAGACGAACTTGATCGATTGATGAAGGATGCCAACCTTGATGCGCTTCTCGTGCGAGGGTCAGCCCAGCATAACGCTCCCATGACCTATTTCACGGGCCTGCGGCATATTTCCCGTGCCTATCTGGTCAAGAAGATCGGTCAGGAACCGATCCTCTACTGCCAGAATATGGAGCGCGACGAAGCCGCCGCCACAGGCCTTAAAACCTATTCAACCAGCGATTACAACTACTCTGAATTGATGAAAGAGGCGCAAGGGGACGATAACCGGGCGACCGCCCTGATGCTGGCACGCATTTTCGAGAAACACGATATCAGCGGCCGTATGGGTGTGTACGGGAAACTGGCCAGCGAGGTCATCTGGGGATCGTACAAGGCGCTTGAAGAGATCTATCCACGGGTTGAAGTCGTGACCGAACGCCCGCTCACCAGCGTGCTCTCTGAAGCGCGCAAGACCAAGGATGAAGACGAAATCGATCGCATCCGAACGATGGGCATGATCACCGCCGCTGTTGTTGCCGATGTGGCTGGATTCCTGACATCTCACGCTGCCCGCGATGGGGTTCTTGTCGACCGTGAGGGACAGCCGGTTACGATCGGAGCGTTGAAGAAGAAAATCGATCTCTGGCTGGCGATGCGCGGCGCGGAGAACCCCAAGGGCGTCATCTTCGCCTCCGGCCGCGATGCCGGAATTCCGCACAGCGCCGGCCAGGACGATCAGCCGATCCCTATCGGTCAACCGATCGTCTTCGATATCTTCCCCTGTGAAGCAGGCGGTGGTTATTTCTACGACTTCACCCGCACCTGGTGCCTGGGCTATGCGCCTGAAGAAGTCCAGGAACTCTACGATGACGTCCTGGATGTATACAACAAGGTATACGCCAAACTTAAGCCGGACACTCCCTGCCGTGATTATCAGATTGAGACATGCGAGCTCTTCGAAGCCAAAGGTCATCCCACCGTGCTCTCAGACGAGAGCATCACGGAGGGGTACGTCCACAGCCTGGCCCACGGTCTCGGACTCGACGTGCACGAAGCACCCTGGTTCCATCAAAACGAGACCAACCAATCCATGCTGCGAGCCGGTTCAGTGATCACGGTTGAGCCCGGTCTCTACTATCCAGAAAAGAATATGGGTGTGCGCATCGAAGACACGGTTTGGATGAGGCCTGACGGGACCCCTGAGACGCTGGTTGAGTTTCCAAAAGATCTGGTCTTAAAGGTGCCCGGGGTGTAAAGTATCCTGATCACA
>Ga0207752_1001528_pt1 | contig 10444 bp, 7 predicted proteins | sample Pon2CUnioCityCA_6_FD_187272 | JGI IMG/M metagenome (GOLD analysis project Ga0207752, IMG submission 187272) | Marine sediment microbial community from Union City, CA, USA - Pond 2C Sediment 2 (SPAdes) | ecosystem: Environmental > Aquatic > Marine > Intertidal zone > Salt pond sediment ... | reverse complement strand
CAAGCCGCTAAGCGCGCTGGCGGTGCCCAACTAATCCGTCGGCACAAAAAACGCATCCGCCGCCGCTTCCTCTTCGCCTTCCTCCTCGTCCACCTCACGCCGGAACTGGCTCATATACAGGTCGTAGTAGAACCCGCGCTTCTCCAGCAGTCCCCTATGGGTACCACGCTCGATGATCTGGCCTTCGTCGAGCACGAGCACCTGATCGGCGTTGCGGATGGTGCTCAGGCGGTGGGCGATGACGAAGCTGGTCCGGCCGGAGAGCAGCTTGTCCAGAGCTGCCTGGATCTTGCGCTCGGTGCGGGTGTCCACACTGCTGGTGGCCTCGTCGAGGATGAGGATGCGGGGATCGGTGAGGGCCACGCGGGCGATGGACAGCAACTGGCGCTGCCCCTGGCTGAGACCGCCGCCCCGCTCGCCCAGGACAGTGTCGTACCCGTCCGGCAATAGCTCGATGAAATCGGCCGCCTGGGCCAGCTCGGCCGCGGCCCGCACCTCCTCGTCGGTCGCGTCCGGCCGGCCGTAGCGGATATTGTCGGCCACGCTGGCGCTGAAGAGGAAAGTGTCCTGGAGGACGATGCCGATCTGCTCGCGCAGGCTCTCGCGGGTTACGTCGCGCACGTCGTAGCCGTCAATGGTCACCGCGCCGTCCGTCACCTCCCAGAAGCGGGGCAGCAGGTTGATAATGGTCGTCTTGCCGGCACCGGTGGGGCCGACAATGGCCACCATCTGTCCCGGCTGGGCGTCGATGTTGACACCACGCAGGACGGGCTCATCCGGGTTGTAGGCGGACCAGACGTCGTTGTAGACGACGTGGCCCTCGACCGGCGGCAGCGCGATGGCACCGGGTTTGTCGTGCAATTCGGGCTCCTCGTCCAGCAGGCCGAAGATGCGCTCACCGCCGGCAATGGCGTTCTGGATGTTGGTCCAGAGGACGGAGATTTGCTGGACCGGCCGGTTGAACTGCTGGGTATAGCCGATGAAGGTGATAATCAGGCCCAGGGAAACGGCCGAACCGAGGAGTTGTCCCTGGGAAAGGATCGCCAGGCCACCGACCACGGAGACGATGGCCAGGCTGACGTAACTCAACGCCTCCAGGGAAGGCGCCAGCGCGCTGGTGAAAAGCTGGGCGCGGATGTTGGCGTCGCGGTTGGCCGCGTTGCTTGCCCGGAATTGCTCGATATTTTCGTCCTCGCGGCTGAAGGCCTGCACCTCGCGCACGGCCGAGATGCTTTCCTGAAGGTCGGCGTTTACGTCGCCAATCTCTTCGCGGGCCACGCGGAACGCCTGCCGGGCCTTTGCCGAGAACCAGCGGGTGGCGACGAACATCAGGGGCAAGGTCACCAGGCTGACCAGGGCGAAGGGCACGTTCTTGCGCAGCATGGTCACCACCACCCAGCCGATGAGCAGCCCACCCTGGAGCACCTGCATCAGGGCGAAGTTCATCACCTGCTGGACGGTGTCGACGTCGTTGGTAAAGCGGCTCATCACGTCGCCTGCTTCATGGCGGGTGAAGTAGCCCAGGCTCAGCCGGTGCACGTGGGCGAAGACGTCGGCGCGCAGGTCGCGCAGGGCATAGTTACCAACCCATTGCATCAGGTAAAATTGGAGGCCGCTGAAGATGGCGCTGCCCACGTAGAGGCCGACGATGAGCAGGATCAGCCCACCCAGGCCGGCGATGGTCGCCTCGGCCGAGGCGCCAGACTCCGGCTGGGTGTACCAGCAGTTGCTGAAGGCGTTGGTCTCTTCGGCGGCGCCGGCGGCCATGCCCGGGATCCCTTCAAAGGGCATGTCACCGCCGCCGAACTGCTGGGCCGCGTAGGGTCCCAGGTAACAGTCGACGGCCTGCCCTGTCAGGTCGGGAATGAGTACCTGCATGTAGGTGCTGCCGACGACGAAGACGGTGACCAGAAGCAGGATGAGGCGATAGCGCCGGAAGTAATGCCAGAAACGGCGCAGGGTATCGCCAACGTTACGGGCCTGCCGGGTTTCCTGTCCGAGAATTCGCTCATTTTGGTGAAACATCAGGTTAACTCCACGTCTTCTGCAAGCTGGGAATGGTAAATTTCGGCGTAGATGGGGCTTGTTTCCATCAACTCTTCATGGACGCCCCGGGCTACAACCTCGCCCTTATCCAATACCAGGATCTGGTCGGCGTTGAGCACGGTGCTGATCCGTTGGGCAATGACGAAGCTGGTGCGCCCTTCCATCAACCGGTCCAGGGCCTGCTGGATCTCATACTCGGTCTGCAGGTCCACGCTGCTGGTCGAATCGTCCAGGATCAGGATCTGCGGCTGGAGCAAAAGGGCGCGGGCAATGGCCACCCGCTGCTTCTGCCCGCCGCTGAGGGTCGAGCCGCGCTCGCCCACCGGGGTGTCGTACCCCTGGGGAAACTCCATGATGAAGTCGTGGGCGGCGGCGGCCCTGGCCGCGGCGATAATCTCTTCGTCGGTGGCCTCCGGCCGGCCGAAGGCGATGTTGTTGCGGATGGTGTCGCTGAAGAGGGTGGTTTCCTGCAACACGATCCCGATTTGCTCGCGCAGGCTTTCCAGGGTGACGTCGCGCACGTCGTGCCCGTCGACCAGCACCCGTCCCTCGGTGACGTCGTAGAAACGGGGGATCAGGTTGATGATGGTGGTCTTGCCGCTGCCGGTGCCGCCCAGAAGGGCCACCGTCTCGCCGGGTTCGGCCACGAGGTTGATGTCGTGCAGCACGTACTCGCCGTGGGCGAAGTAACGGAAGCTGACGTTGTCGAACTCAACGCGCCCCTCGATCTCGTCCAGGGCAACGGCGCCCGGCCGGGTCTGGACCTCATTCTCCGCATCGAGGATCTCAAAGACCCGCTCGGCGCTGGCGGAGGCCTGGGCCATGAGGCTGATAATGAAGCCCAACTGGCCCATGGGGATGAAGACGTAAATCAGATAAAGGCTGAACTTCTGCCACTCGCCCAGCGTGAGGGTGCCGCCTACGATCTGCTTGCCGCCAAAGTAGAGGATAGCGGCCTGGCCCAGGTTGGCGATGAGAAAGATAAAGGGGAAGAGGAAAGAAAAGACACGGGCCACGCGCAACTGCTGTCCCAGCAAGTCGTCGATGCTCTCGCCGAAGCGGGCCTTTTCCCGGGGCTCGGTGGTGAAGGCCTTGATGACGGTCAGCCCGGCCAGGTTTTCCTGCAGCACGGTGTTGACCCGGCCCAGCCGCTTCTGCACTTCGCGGAAGAGGGGGCGGGCGAAGCCGCCAAAAAACATGAACAAGATGAAGGCCAGGGGCAGGATGGGCAGGATTACCAGGGTCAGCCGGAAGTTGGTCAGCAAGAGGATGGCCAGCGTGCCCGTGAGCAAAATCAGGGCCTGCAGGGCCATCAGCAACCCCTGCGCCAGGAACACACGCAGGCGCTCGACGTCGTCCGTCGCCCGGATCATCAATTGCCCGGTCCGGTTGCGGTCGTGATAACTGAAACTCAGCCGCTGGATCTTGGCGAAAAGGTCGTTACGCAACTCGAAGGCGATATTCTGGGAGAGCACCTGGGACATGTACATCTGCAGGAACGTGAACCCGCCGCGGGCAATGGCAAAGACCGCTACCGTCAGCCCCGCAATCCACAGGGCACGGGGCGCGTTGTCCAGGTCTATCTGCATGTTGGCCAGGTCTAATCCCAGGCGCTGGGCGGCCAGTTGTTGGACGGCCTCCGGCAGTTCGAGGATCGCCTGGTTGGTGGCACTGGTCACAATGGTGTCGATGATATTTTCGATGAGCTGGGGCACGGCCAGTTGAGCGCCGGTGGCAACCAGCAGGGCCAGCGCGGCTACCAGGGCTACCTTTGGATAACGGCCGACATACTGGATCGCCCGGCCGAGCGCCCTGCCTGAGCCCCCCTCCGGCCGGTTTCGTCTCGCACTTGCTTGCATTATTTCACTCCTGTCAGGTCGATTTTGGGATGCTCCCCGAGTTTCAGCAGCAGCTCGATCAGCGTCTCCTGTTCGTCGGGATTCAACAGGCCAAAGCACTCATTCAAGACGCCAAAGTGGCGGCTGGCGTGCTCGTGCACGTGCCGGCGGCCTGCCTCGGTCAGCTCGATGATGAAGCGGCGCCGGTCCTCCCGGTCCAGCCGGCGGACAATGTACTCTTTCTCTTCCAGGCTGCGGATCAGGCTGCTCACCGTGTTGCGCGTTACCCCCAGCCGCTCGCTCAGATCGGAAGGATTCATACCCGCGCATTCGTTGAACCGCTCGCCGAACAACAGATCTACCAGAATCCGGTATTGGGCAAAGGTCAGGTCCGCCTCTTCCAGGCTTTCCTCATTTAACTGGTAGAGGGCGTGCCCTACCCGGTGCAACAGGCCGCCCAGCCGGATCGCCGTTGCGTCGACGCCGGGCGCCAGTTCTTGCACAAACGCCAGCAATTGCGCGTGCTTCTCGTCATGTTGCTTCGCTTCAGACATCATCCGCTTTTCCTACTTCTTGCCACTTTCACACAATAACGGCTCCTGAAAATTCCAGGTAGAATAATACGGCATCGTATCAATCGTGTCAATGCGTCTAACGGAATTTTTATGGGGGAACTCAGGCAAAAATTGAGGTGGCCGGTGTCAGCGGGGAGCTGTCCTGACCACCTCGGGCGGGGAGCGAAGGAAGTGTAGCAGCTTTCAGCGACAAATGGCCGTTACGGCTTCAGGCGCTGGTAATCCAATTCATCGACAAAGAGCTCGCTGGCCCCTTTCGCTTTGTAGTCCGCCTGCCAGGCCTGCGGTTCCACGGGAACGTTAATCTGGGCGGCAGCGTCCAGCACGTCGCCATAGGCCAGCCGGGCGTGGAAAGCGGCGCCGGCGTAGTCCATGGCCTCGTAACCGGCCAGGGCCTCCGCGGCGTGACCATCGGCCGAAGTAAGGAGGCCGGCCACCTGTCCGGCGCGCGGGCTGGCGTAGATGCCGTCCAGAATCACGTTGGCCTGGTTCAGGTAACCCACCGTCAGGAAGCGGTTCATGTTATCCCGATCGAACTGGCTGAAATCCCAGTTGAGGTCAATGTAACTCATCATCGAGTTAGACTCATCTCCGGACCAGGCGAAGTAATAATCGCCGGACGGGCCAAAGTCTACCTGCGCTTCGTAGTCGAAGCCATCATGCGGATGGGAAAGCCCGACGTGGTGGCCTACCTCGTGAATCGTCGTCGTGGAGAAGCCATAGCCGCTCACATCGCGAACTGATGGCGAGTCGAAGGCAAAAACAAAACTTTGCGTGCCGTCCGTCCAGTTGTCGTCGGCGAAGCCCAGGCAGCAGGTAAAGAGTTCATCGGTGGCGTTAAAGGCGAAGACCGGCACCTCATAATCGGCGTCCCCCTCCAGGAACTGGATCAGGTGGTCGTCGAAGTAGAGGTAGAGGTCGCCGAAGGCGATCCCAAACAGCCGCTGGCCGAAGCACGAGACGTCGTCGTAGAAACAATTGTATACCTGCTCAAAGCGAGCGTCGAAGTCGACGCCATTTAGCTCGGCGCTAAAGGAGTTGAGGGGCTGAAGCTCGCCCAGCTCAGCTGTGATCAGATCCAGATCGAAGTACTCGGTACCGTCGGCATCGGGGTCCATCTGGTAGACGTTGATGTCTAGCTGGACATCATCGGGCAATGCCGGCGGCGAAATAAGCGGATTGTAAAGGGGCGAGGTGGTAAAGAGCAGGTCGATGGCGACATAGCGCGTCACCTTACCCAGATCGCCGGAGAGATTATCGAAGGGCCGGTAAGCGGACAGGTTGCCATACTCCCATACCGGCGGCATCCGGTAACCGAAGTCGTCGTCCACATTCCAATTGTCGGTCCAGCCTTCCGGCCCGGCCGAAAGGTCATAGAACCAGATGCGGTGCAGCGAGCCCAGCCCGTTTTCCTCGTCGTCCGGAGTCGTGCCACCCCAGGCGATTATTTTCCGCGAGTCGCGCAACTCGCCGAAGTTATAGTCTGTATCCGGGTCCGGCTCATCAGTCTTGGTATAGACGTGATGCTTGAAGTCCGGACGATCGTACCAGTTAATGTAGAAAACGGTGTAATCAGATGTATCGACCCCTAGCATCGGCTCCGCGTTTTCAGCCAGCCACTGCTCCACAGATGGGGCATCGATCCAGTAGTTCTCAGTCACGTCAAGCAAGCGTGCCTGCTCTTGATTATAAAGGTCCTGGTATAGGGTCAGTGGTTGGGAGGTGGCGATGCTGTCCAGGTAGCCGAAGAAGCTATCCTCAAAACCTGTATCAGCGTAAACGAGATTGTAATTGAAATTAAAGGTAAGCCCGAGATATTCGTTCCCTTTGTAGAAAGAGGGGTAGCGATTGACCGGACGGTAGGTGCCTGGAAGCTCGTCCAGAAAGGCTGATTCGTCAATATTGCGGGGCCCGGCACCGGGCTCATACCCCACAAAAACAATGTTTACATCCAGATCCTGGCCGATGTCTTGAAAGCCGCCGGGATCCAGCGTCGTCAGCGCCGGTGGCTCGGCCGGCGCGGCCTGGGTCAGCGCCGCGCCAAGCGCTATGGTCAGAAGCAGTAGGATAAGCAACGTGATACGTTTCATCTGGAGGCCTCCTATGGCAGTAGCTGATAGCGGATAACGGAAAGGGCTCAGGCAAGGTGCAACCGGATAAGTGAATTTTGCCTGCCTGCTACGAGAAGTTTAGAACATCCCGAAGCGTGTTGTCAACAACTACGAATGGTTAATGGTTGGTTCCTCCGTTCCAGCGACCTGGCCACGAACGAAAACGGTGAACTGCTAGTGGTCGCCTAGCTTCAAAGCGGGTAAGCTATAGTCGCTTAAAGGATAGGCGGGCCAAAAAGTGATCATAACTGAAGCGGAACAATAAGTGGCATGAGTAGACGGACAGTGAAGCCCGGCGAGATAAGCAACATAATCTTGTGGCTTTTCGCGCTCTTGCTGCTATTCCTGACCGGCTGCAGCCCGGCCGGGCCCGAACCGGCCATGGCCCTGGAACCATGCCTGCTGGCCGGCAACCTGGAGGCCCAATGTGGCACGCTCACCGTGCCCGTGGACCACGAGGCCCGCAGCGGTCCGACGCTGGACCTGAATGTTGCGGTCGTGCCTGCGCGCGACCGCCTCGGCGCTGACGATCCCCTCTTCTACCTCCCCGGCGGGCCGGGCCAGGCAGCCAGCGAAACCTATCCCCTGGCGGCCGGCGCTTTCCAGCGGGTCAATGAGACGCGCGACATCGTTCTGGTCGACCAGCGGGGCACCGGCGAATCCAATCCGCTGACCTGCCCTGTACTGGACGACGAGCTCGACCTGACCATCCCCGACCTCGAGCAATTACGCGAGGAAGCGCGCAACTGCCTCGACGCCCTGGCCGGCGAACAATTGCAGCACTACACCACCGCCATGAGTGTGGGCGACCTTGAAGCCGTGCGCCAGGCCCTCGCCTACGAGACGGTCAACCTGTACGGCGGTTCCTACGGTACCCGGCTGGCGTTGGCTTACCTGCGCGATCACCCAGAGCGGGTACGGGCCCTCATCCTGGACGGCGTCGTGTCTCCCGACTATTTTCTCTTCCTGGATACCCCCCAAGATGCCGAGCAGGCACTCAATCTGATCTTCGCTCGTTGTGCCAGCACGCCGGCCTGTGATGACGCCTTTCCCAACCTGCAAGAGAAATTTTTGACACTGTTGGAGCAACTGGCCGAGGCCCCGGCGACGGTGACCATGGCCCACCCGGTCACCGGCGAAGAGGTGAAACTGGAAGTGGACCGCGATACTTTCCCCCGGATTTTGTTCAGTATCAGCTACAGCCCGGAGTTTGTGTCCCTGCTCCCCCTGCTCCTGACCGAAGCGTACGAGAGCGGCGATTTGCAGCCGCTGGTAGCCCAGGCGCTGGTTTTCAACCAGAGCACGGGCATCTACGAAGGCCTCTTTTACTCCGTGGCCTGCACCGAGGATGCGCCCTACATCTCTTTGGCCGAAGCCGAAGCAGCCGCCGAGGGAACCTATTTCGGGCCAATGGCCGGCCCGCTCCTGATTGTATGCGAGGAGTGGCCCCAGGGTGCCCGGCCGGACGCTTACCGCCAACCACTGCCGCCCCTGGAAACCCCTACCCTGCTCCTTTCGGGCGAGGCGGATCCGGTCACTCCGCCCCACTATGCGAATGCTTTGGCCGAGACTCTGTCCAACAGCCGGCACCTGGTGGCGCCCGGCCAGGGCCACATCGTCGCCGACCGGGGCTGTATTCCCCAGATCGTGGTCAGCTTCCTGGCGGATGCCGACCCGGATGCCCTGGACACGACCTGCATCGCCACCATTGAACCCCCACCCTTCTTTCTGAATTACCTGGGGCCCGGCCCATGAGGGCCGATCCCCGATGCGCAGAACCATGATTGAAGTTCGGAACCTCTCCAAATCGTTTGGCGACGTGCACGCCGTGCGCAACGTCTCCTTCAGCGCTCCCGATGGCCTGATCACGGGGCTCCTGGGTCCTAACGGCGCCGGGAAGAGCACGACGATGCGCATGATCACGTCTATTCTCGAGCCTGATAGTGGTGCCGCCTTCGTCGACGGCCACAACGCCCTGGCCGACCCGGTAGCGGCCCAGACGCGGCTGGGGGTGCTGCCCGACGCCCGCGGCCTCTACCCCCGTCTCACGGCCCGGGAAAACGTCCGCTACTTCGGCCGCCTGCGCGGGTTGCACGGCCCGGAACTGGAAGCAGAGATAGAACGCCTTATCGACCTTTTGGATATGAAAGCTTTTGCCGGCCGGCGGACCGAAGGGTTTTCCTCCGGGCAGCGGGTCAAGGTGGCCATCGCCCGCGCCCTGGTCCACCGGCCGCAGAACGTGATGCTCGACGAGCCGACGACCGGGCTGGACGTGATGAGTACGCGCGCTATGCGCGCTTTCATCCGCAAGTTGCGCGAAGAGGGGCGTTGTGTGCTCTTCTCCAGCCATATCATGCAGGAAGTGGCCGCCCTCTGTGACCACATCGTGATTATCGCCCGCGGCGAGATCGTGGCCCGCGGCACGCCGGACGAGATCCGGCAACAGACGGGCCGCCCGGATCTGGAAGACGCTTTTGTGGATCTAATCGTAGAGGTGACCGGCAGCACCGAAGGATTAGCGTAATGAGTGCCCTGAATCTGATCTGGATCGTGGCCAGGAAAGAGATTGTGGACAATCTGCGGGACCGGCGCTCGGTGGGCAACGCCCTGTTTACCGTGCTCCTCAACCCGCTCCTGTTCATCCTGCTCTTTGGCATCCTGGGCCGCACTTTCAGCGAGAAGGCGGAACAGGCGCTGGTATTGCCGGTCCAGGGGGCGGAGAATGCGCCTTCGCTGATCGCCTTCCTCGAACAGAACAACGTGGAGATTGAGGATGCGCCGGCCGCTGCCGAGGCGGCCGTGCGGTCCGGGGAGGTGGACCTGGTGTTGATCATCCCGGAGGGATACGGCGAGGCCTTCACCAGCGGGCAGCCGGCGCCGGTTACCCTGCTGGTGGACGATACGAACCAGGGGGCTTCCGTCTCGGTCAGCCGCGCGCGGCGCCTGTTGGAACGCTACAGCAGCCAGATCGGCTCGCTCCGCCTGCTTGCCCGGGGAATCAGCCCGACGGTGGTCAACCCCCTCCTGATCCAGGAAGAGGATGTGGGGGTCGAAAATGAGGGGGCGGAAACGTTAAGTTTGCTGCCGACGGTGATGCTGGCCGCGGCCTTCCTGGGCGGCTACTATCTGGCGGCCGACGTCACGGCCGGGGAGCGGGAGCGGAACTCGCTGGAACCGCTGCTGGTCAATCCGGTGCCGCGCTGGCAGATCGTCCTGGGTAAATATATTGCGACCTTTCTCTTCACCCTGCTGGCGACGGTGCTGGCGACGCTCACCTACGCCGGTCTGCTGGCCCTGCCCCAACTGCAGTCGCTGATCGGGCTACGGGTGGCGCTCTCTACCGAGACGATCGTGGGGGCCCTGCTGCTGGTGCTGCCGGTGGTGTTCATGGCCGTGGCGCTGGAGCTCTTCATCGCCTCCTTTGCCAAAAGCTTTAAGGAAGCGCAGACGTACGTGACCTACCTCAGCCTGGCGGGGTTCATGCCGGCCGTTTTCCTCTCCGTCCTGCCGATCCAGACGCAGACGTGGATGATGCTCATTCCCAGCATCAGCCAGACGATGCTCCTGCGCAACCTGACCCGGGGTGAAGGGCTGGCGCCGGGTTTGGTTGCCCTGGCCACCGTCCTGACGCTGGCCGTGGGGGTGGCCGCCCTCATCGCCACGATCCGCCTCTACAACCGGGAGCGGATCGTGCTCGGTAGTGCGAGTTGATTTGAATTGGCACACGCGAGCTGGGGATCTGAGGATCCCCTCCTCCTCAATATCAGTGGTATTTCTGAAGGCGCCACGCCGCAGGCGGCGTTCTGTGAGGAAAGAAACCTCCCCGTACCTGTCATCCTGAATGCAATGAAGGATCCCAGCGGCGTTACCCTTA
>Ga0207752_1001527_pt1 | contig 10447 bp, 8 predicted proteins | sample Pon2CUnioCityCA_6_FD_187272 | JGI IMG/M metagenome (GOLD analysis project Ga0207752, IMG submission 187272) | Marine sediment microbial community from Union City, CA, USA - Pond 2C Sediment 2 (SPAdes) | ecosystem: Environmental > Aquatic > Marine > Intertidal zone > Salt pond sediment ... | reverse complement strand
CTCCAACAGGATCGAAGCTCATTATTTTCTTTCTCACCTGTTCGATCTCATCCAAAGGCGCATTAACAGATTTTGAGATATCCTCCAAAGAAGTCGCCAGATATCCGTCTTCGTCTATGTTTCCTATGATATATTGAGCTATCTCCTTTTCCTTCTTTGCAAAGAAGGTCATATTGGCCTGCCAGTCTAGACGTTCCCATAGGGAAGGAGCCTTTGTCACAAAATTTTCATAATCAGGGGATTCTTTTTTTTCCATGGAAAAAGAATTGAATCTGTTGTCAAAGTACTGCTCATACATAGCTTCAAATTCCTTGTCATCTTCCTTTTCCAAAGAATCGCCTGTTTCCTGTGAGTTCGAGTCCGGCTCCTTATTCTCCTTCTGGTCTCCCCGGTCTTCCTTCTCTGTCTCTTCCTTTATCTCAAGCAAAGGATTCTCACTTAATTCCTCATCTATGACCTCAATAATCTCCAAATTTGTCAGCGGAAGAAGCTTTATGGCCTGCTGCAAAGCAGGTGCAAGGATAATTTTTTGAACCTGCTTTTGATTTAACTGCTGTTTCAAAGCCATATTCTTTCCTTAAAATCGACGTCCGGAAATCACTCCAGTCTGAACTCCTCTCCTAAATAGGATGATTTTGCCTTCTTAGAATGAACCACTTCTTCAGGAGTCCCGTTAATCAATATCCTCCCTTTGTCCATAATATAGGCCCGGTCTGTAATTTTTAGAGTTTCCCTGACACTGTGATCCGTAATCAACAAACCGAGACCCCTCTCCTTGAGAGAAAAGATGATTTTTTGCAGGTCAGAAATAGCTAAAGGGTCTATGCCTGTAAAAGGTTCATCCAGAAGGATATAATCCGGATTGGTAGTCAATGCCCTTGCAATTTCAAGCCTTCTCCTCTCTCCTCCGGATAGGGTAATGGCCTTATCTTCTAAAAGCTGCGCCAACCCGAATTCGTTCAATATTCCTATCAAATCTGATTCATTCAAGGGAGAAGAATCAGATAAGATCTCATTCACGGCTAAAAGATTGTCTCCAACACTTAACTTTCTGAATGAAGAGGGTTCCTGGGGAAGGAGGCACAATCCCTTTCGTGCTCTCAGGTACATAGGAAAAGCGGTTATATCTCCCCCGTCCAAATAAATTTTCCCGGCGTCCTGAGAAATATGCCCAAGTATCATTCCAAAGGTCGTTGTTTTTCCCGCACCATTTGGCCCCAAAAGACCGACAATTTCACCCCTACGGACTTTTATAGAAACATTGTGCACGACTTTCTTTTTTCGATATCTTTTTTCCAGTCCTTTCGCTTCTAAGTAAGTATCCATCATTCACTTCTTTATTACAGTTACCGATCTTTGGTCTCCTCTGTTTTCGACGATGATTCTATCATCGGCCATAATAAAAGTCAATTTGTCTCCATTTGTCCTTCCCCCGTTTTCCTCTATAAGAACAGGCTTTCCCGTCAGGACCATCTTTTCATCTTCCAGAGAATAAACAGCTTTCTCTCCTCTGGCTTCATACACTCCCATTTTAACTGTCACAGCATCCCTTGCTGTGATAATGTCTAACTCACTTTCACCCTCTTTCATGAGTATGGAAAGAGACTTTGAATTCAAAAGAATCTGCTCTGTAGCCAAAGAACATTCCTGCATGTAGGAAATTTTATTTTCTTCCGGGTCAAATTCCATGTCATTCGAGGCGATGGTAATGTTTTTTTCTGCTCCCTCGCTGTTTTCAAAAATAAAGACTGTTTGAACACCCTTATGGGCAGCCAGTTCTCCGTTTTCTTTCCTGAGAATAAGTTCCTCTGTATTCAGCATTTCCTGTTCCTGCCATAATTTTACTTTTCCCTTAAATATAAAACGGTCCTGCTCACTCAAATATCTCATTGTATCCGATGAAATGAACACAAGCTGCGAGCTGGAAAAGAGTCCGATGCTCACATTGCCGCTTTCAGATGGCAGGAATACTCCTGTTATTTCTCCTTTTGCTTCCAGAGTGCTCCCATCCAAACCGCTGATAATCTCATCAGCAGAAATCTCATATTCACCGGAAGAGATCTCTGCCTTCTGGGTCTCATGGCCAAACACAGTCAGTGTCTCCTTTTGACTATCATATGAAAATTGATTCCCTTTGATCATCCTTTTCTCATCTCCTCCGTTTTCCTCGACAATTACATTTTCTGCGCCTGAAAACTCCTTTACTTCCCCATCTCTTGTGAAATCAATGGCAAACCTTCCTGATTGGATTCGGTTGAAACCCATATCTGTTTTGACGGAATCAATCAAGCAGTTGCCTCTGGCAGCGATCATCTGTGGAGTGTCAGAATATTTGAAAAACCTGATAAACACTCCCTCGGCTTCAGCTCTGTACTCCTGAACCTTGGGTCCGTCTTTGGATGTGGACTCCAAAAAAAGGTCTGCTTTGATCTTTCCCTTTAAATTCATGGACCTTAAAAAATCTCGCTCCTGGGGAAGGTCAAATTCCATCCGTTCCGCACTTATAGAGCTCCTGCCGGTTTTAACCTCTACATGACCATCCACAGAGCCGTTGCCCCACTTATGCGTATAAAACAATTCGTCTCCGCTCACGTGAACGACCTTTGAACTCTCCTTATCCTGGATCAATTCCAGGTGCACGTTATCCCTGATCTTTACTTCCTTTTTTACTTCCCAGCAGACCATGTTCTGTCCCCGTCCCTTGATCCTATCAGCAGAAAAAGACACTCCTTTGTCCGTGGTCATCACATGGTCTTTGCTCTCATACTCAAGGTAAGAAGATTCAATCAAAAGGTCCTTGAACTCTATGACAGCATTCCCTTTGAGAATAAACCGATTTCCTTCTCTGTCATGGAGGATCTCATCTCCTTTGAAAACGACATCTTCTCCCTCGGCACGCTTAACAAATCTTATCAAGACGTCTCCTTCAAGGTGGTAAAATCCGTCCTCACCCAGATACTGCCGTCCTGCTTTTGATTCAAGCACCGGGCTCCCTTTTTCATCCTCCAAATAGAGCACGTCTTCCCTTTGCTCGACTTTTTGTTCCATCAATTTCTCATCGGAAAGGGAAACATTTGCTTTCTTCCCGGACCTGGAAATAATATCCGCTCCGATAATGACAATGACCAGTACAAGCAACAATAAAGTCAGACGCTTGAACCCTAAGACGGATCTGACCTTCTTTGCTTTTGTTTTTTTAAACATATGTTATCCATGTCTATTATAAAACAATTTTCTGAATCATAAACACAAGACATCTTTATTTATTTTTTGACCGGCTTGATATCATGCAGAACGAAATTCAGCCGTCTTTTTCCAAGATACTCATTGTGGCTGAAAGAATAAACGATGTCCGCCATATCCCCTTTTTCAAAAACCTCTGCCCAGTCCTTTCTTCTCCAACCCATAGCTTCAAAAAACCTTTTGTCTTTTGTTACCATGAACTTGCTGTGCTTTCCTTTAAGAAGTTTTGGTCTGGAGGCTATACAGACGTTCTCCGATAAAAATATCGGCTTGGGATTTCCGACTCCATAGGGCTTAAGCAGGTCGATCTCCTCCAAAAAGGAAGGTGTTATATGCCTAAAGTCAATTTTTACATCTATTTTAATCTTCCTTTTTAGATCTGTATCAAGAATTTCCGAATCTGCGTAAGCGTTCATCTCTTTTCTAAATTCATCAAAACGGCTCTGATGTATCTCACACCCGACAGCTAAGGGGTGTCCTCCAAAACTCGCACAAAGACGACTGCTGTTTCTCAGGCAGTTAATCAGAGAAAATTCTTTAATGCTTCTCCCTGAACCAAACGCCGTTTCATTTTTATAGGCAAACAGCATCACCGGTCTGTGATACATATCCTTTAACCTGGAGGCCACAATACCGATGACCCCTCTATGCCACTCCTTGCTTCCCAGGATGAACAGTTTGTATTTTTTCTCCAGATCATTCTTTTCTATTTTTTCTACGGCCTGGTTAAATATATTTACCTCGGCTTTCTGCCGTAATGAGTTCAATTTATTCAGATGCAGGGCTATGTCTTCGCTTTCTTTTTTATCCTGGACCCGAAAAAGGTCTACGGAAAGGTCCACCTTGCCCAACCTTCCCGCCGCATTGAGCCGGGGAGCAATTCTATATCCGACATCTCCTGCTGTTACGTCTCTGTATTCAAGGCCGCAGATGGAAAGCAGATTCTTCAAGCCCGTGTTGGATACATCTCTCAAGGCTTCAAGACCGTATCTGACGAAAAGCCTGTTTTCCCCTCTTAATTTGGCCACATCAGCAATAGTGCCAATGGAAACAAGCTTCAGGTAATGAGTAAGAACAGAACCTTTGTCCCTCCTTTCCATAAGCGCCTGGATCAGTTTAAAAATCACGCCAATGCCGGCCAGGTCTTTATCAGGATAGGAAGAATGCCTTAAGGCAGGATTGAGAACTGCCACGGCTTTGGGGATTTCCGGTCCGGGCTGATGATGATCCGTAATGATCACTTCCACACCGAAAGCTTCTGCTCTCTCCGTGAAATCGACTGCTTTTATACCGCAGTCCACACTGACCATGAGTTTAATTTTGCGTTCCAGCATCATCTTTATGTGCTTTGTTTTAATTCCGTACCCGTCTTCTAATCTATCAGGTATGAAATACTCAATACAGCCCCCTAGCGACTCAATCGCTTTCATAAAAACCACTACGGAAAGAATTCCATCCACATCATAGTCCCCGAAAACAAGGATTTTCTCCTTATCCCTCACTGCCTTCTCGATCCTGGAGACAGCTTCCTCCATTCCATCCATTTGATAAGGATCATTCAAGTCGCTTAGATCGGAAAAGAGAAATTTTCGGGCCTCTTCTTTCGTTGTGATATCTCTATTCAAGAGAATCTGAGCTGTTTCCAGGGAAAGACCCATGTCTGAAGCTAGTTTGGCAACTCTGTTATCAGGCTCGGGCAGCAACCAGATGTTCTCATCCATTAAATCTCAATTTAACATAGTTAGCTTGCAAACTCCAAAGATTATTAACCTGACCTATTCATAAAAAAATGGCGATGATCATTTTTTGTTCTGCTTTCAAGGATATGCATGTTTTTTTACAAAAAATGACAACTGAAATGTTTTTGTTTTTTTTGCTTTCATTTTAATCGCCATTTTTTTCCATTAAGGCAAGCCGATGTGAAATTCATATGTGGTTTGTGCGCATTGACAATGACGGGCATTAAAAAATATAATTCGCTTACCTGGATCATTAACGAGCCGAGGTTGCTGTAGATGAGAGACACAGGGTGCGAAGCTGTGGCCCTTCACCGCGAGTATCCTGTAACGAAGCAGATGCAGTGAGACCGGCTCGCCTGCAAGGTGAAAAATGGCGATTAAAAATAAAAACAGAAACGAGAAAAGAGATAAAATAATCATTCTCTAAAGAATCTTGCTTATTACTGAAAATAGAATAATAATAAAAACATCGCCATTTTTTATTAATAGTTTAGATTTTGTATCATGGCTCAACTAAAAGACAAACTTTTCCGGACAAGGAAGATATTTAACGACAAAATCAAAGAAGCGTTTAAGTCTCCGAAGAAAAGAGCAGAGATACTGGATGACCTTATGGAATCTCTTCTTCTTACAGATGTCGGGATAGCTGCTTCTGAAAAAATCATTTCCAGTCTTGAAGAAAAAAGCAAAAAGACGGATTCCTTTCCTGCCATCAAGCAGCTCTTAGAGAAGGAAATCAACGGGATCCTCTCAAAATTTTCTTCAAGGCTCAACATGAACACCAATGGAACGGTTGTCATGTTTGTGGGAACAAACGGAGGAGGCAAGACCACATCCGTCGCCAAAACAGCTTATCATTTCAACAAAAAGGGGGGGAAAGTGCTCATGGTGGCAGCAGACACATTCAGGGCCGCTGCTCAGGAACAGCTTTCTGAATGGGGAAAAAAGTTAAACATCCCTGTCATTAAAAGCGCGTATGGAGCTGACCCTGCAGCCGTAACCTACGACGCCATTCAATCTTTCAAAGCCAAACAATATCAAATACTCCTCATAGATACAGCCGGCCGCCTGCACACCAATATAAACCTCATGAACGAACTTGAAAAAATCAAAAAAATCATTTCCAGAGAAATTGAAGGCGCCCCGCATGAAGTGCTTCTAGTACTTGACGCCAGCATTGGGCAAAATGCCCTTCATCAGGCAAGGGAATTTTCAAAATTCTCCGGATTGACAGGCATCTTTTTATCCAAGCTGGACGGAACAGCAAAGGGAGGAAGTGTGGTTAGCATCGTTGAGGAACTGGAGCTTCCCATAAAGCTCATTGGCATAGGAGAGAATGAAAAAGATATGCTTGAATTTTCTCCTGAAGAATTTACGAATGCTCTTTTATCATGAATGTTCATAAAGATATATCCTACCTGCAAATGTGTTATGCTCTTGCTGAGAAAGCAATCGGCTGGGCAAGCCCAAATCCTTATGTTGGGGCAGTCATAGTGAAAAACGGAATCATTATCGGTCACGGCTATCATGAGAGGCCTGGAAAATCCCATGCCGAAGCCGCAGCCCTGGAAAAAGCAGGATTCAGAGCCAAAAAGGCAACCGCTTACATCAATCTGGAACCCTGTGTGCACTGGGGGAGAACACCCCCCTGCATTGATAAGATCATCAGTGCCCCACTCAAGAGAATAGTCGTATCATCCATAGACCCCAATCCCCTGGTTAACGGGAAGGGCATAGAAAGGATGAAACAAGCGGGGATCCAAGTCTCTTTGGGCCTGCTGGAAGAGAAAAACAACAGACTCAATGAGTCTTATATAAAATACATCCAGTCCGGGATCCCTTTCATAACCTTAAAAACAGCACTGAGCATAGATGGAAAAACAGCTACAAAAACATATGCCTCCAAGTGGATATCATCTTCCCAAACAAGAAAATACATGCACCTCATAAGAGGGGAACATGATGCCATAATGGTAGGAATAAACACTGTATTGAAAGATGACCCCAGATTGACAGTAAGGCATCCGAGCTGGCCCGGAAAAACCATTACCAGGGTCATTCTGGACTCAAATCTCCGCATTCCGCTCCAGTCAAAGATGCTCACCACTCTATCAGAAGGAGAAGTAGTCATTTTTACACTCAAGACATCCCCTTCAGAAAAAAAAGACGCTTTACAGAAAAAAGGAGTAAAGATCATAACCATTGCCCAAAAAAACGGCAAAGTCGATATAAAAAAAGCGCTTGCCTGGCTGGGAAAAAACCAGATATCCAGCGTGCTTGTTGAAGGTGGCACTGTGCTCCATACACATATGCTTGAATCCAAAACTGTTGATAAAGTGATTGTCTCCGTTTCTCCGAAATTAATCGGCGGTAAAAGTGCCCCCTGTTTTTATCAGGGGAAAGGGGCAGAGACCATTAAAAAATCTTTGAAACTGAAAAAAATGAATACATTAAATATAGGGGATGATATCATTATTCAAGGATATTTATGATGTTTACAGGTATCATAAAGCATACAGGCCGGTTTAAAGCTTATTCACTGGGGAAACAGGAGATGGCCATCGCCGCTCCCACTGTAGCTCCCTATATAAAGATCGGCGACAGCCTCTCTATTAACGGCGTCTGTCTGAGCCTTATCAAAAAGAAAAAAGACCTGCTCTCTTTTAATCTATCACCGGAAACCCTGACAAAAACCACATTAGGCTCTTTGCGCAGGGAGGACCGTTTGAATCTGGAGACCCCCTTAACCCTGTCAGATCCTCTCAGCGGTCATTTGGTTACCGGCCATATCGATGAAAAAGGGAGAGTCATAAAAACCGAAGCCCGAAAGAAGGGGAAACGGATCACCATAAGATTTCCTCAAGAATTAAGCCCCTATCTCATACCCAAAGGTTCAGTCGCCGTGGATGGAGTCAGTCTCACCATTGCTTCTTTGAAAAACAATCATCTGGAGGTAGAGATCATTCCCATCACCCTGGAACATACCAACTTATCTGATTTGAAAACTGGCTGTGAAGTAAACATCGAGTGTGACATTATTGGCAAATATGTGTATAATTACTCAGTTAGACACAAAAAGAACACGGAATAAGGATTGCCATATATGCAAAAAAAATCAGCCGTTGCTTCCGTAGAGAAAGCCATAAAAACCATTAAAGAAGGAAAGCTCATCATCATTGTTGATGACGAAGACAGGGAGAATGAAGGAGATCTGACCTGTGCGGCTGAAAAAGTCACTCCTGACATCATCAACTTCATGGCCAAAAACGCAAGAGGCCTGATCTGTCTCTCTCTAACTAAAGACAGACTCGGAGAACTTGACCTTCCTCAGATGGTCCCATCCAATACCGCCCCTTTTAAGACAGCGTTTACCATCTCTATCGATGCAAAAGAGGGCATCACAACAGGTATCTCTGCCTATGACAGAGCCCGGACTGTTCTCAAAGCCATAGATCCCGGAGCCAAACCAGCTGACCTTGTGCGGCCCGGACATATTTTCCCCTTACAGGCTAGAGAAGGAGGGGTGCTGAAAAGAGCGGGACAAACAGAAGCTTCTGTTGATATGGCCCGTCTGGCCGGACTGACCCCTTCCGGTGTCATCTGCGAAATAATGAACGAAGACGGTACAATGGCCCGGAGAAAGGAGCTGGAAAAATTCAGTGAGACCTTTGATATCCCGATAGTGACCATAGCTGATCTTATCAAATACAGAATGCAGCATGAGATCCACGTAAAAAAAATCGAAGAGGCTGACCTTCCCACAAAATACGGCCATTTCAAGATTATGATATTCGAAGACACCATTTATAACGAACATCACGTGGTATTAAAAAAAGGGGAAATAAAAAAAGGCGAACCCATTCTCGTCAGAGCCCATTCCCAGTGTCTCACCGGAGATACGTTTCATTCCAAACGGTGCGACTGCGGCGAACAGCTCCTTCTTTCCATGAAAATGATTGAAAAACAGGGAAAAGGCGTGATCCTCTATATCCTGAACCATGAAGGCCGCGGCATTGGGCTTGTGAATAAAATTAAAGCCTATGCCATACAGGAAAAAGGAGAAGACACGGTTGAGGCTAACCGGAAGCTCGGATTTAAACCTGATCAGAGAGACTATGGGATCGGAGCTCAAATACTGGTTTCCCTCGGAATCACCAAACTGAGACTCATAACCAACAATCCGAGAAAATTCATCGGCTTATCAGGATACGGACTTGAAATAGCGGAAAGAGTCCCGATTGAAATCCCGCCTAATGATACTAACCTCAAATACCTGAAAACGAAAAAAGAAAAGATGGGCCATCTCCTTGAAATGGTCTAGCTCGAAATGATAAATGTAACCGGTCCGTCATTTACCAGATAGATGTCCATCACTTCCCCGAAAATCCCTGTTTCCGTTTGAATACTTCTCTCCCGCAGCTGAGCCACAAAGTAATCAAAGAGTTCCTCTGCCAGTTCGGGCTTCTCTGCCCGATCAAAGCTGGGCCTTCTGCCCTTTCTAACAGAACCGGCAAGAGTGAATTGTGATACGGCCAGAATTTTTCCTCCTGTCTCCCGCAGAGACAGGTTCATTTTTCCCTTACTGTCAGGAAATATTCTCAACCCCGATATTTTGTCTGCCAGATAAAGAGCATCTTTTTCCGTGTCGCCTTTTTCAACGCCGACAAGAAGGCAGAGCCCTCTGTCTATTCCTCCCGTCACTTTTTCCCTTACCCTGACTTGAGCCTTTTTAACTCTTTGTAGGACGACTTTCACTGTGACTCCTTGATCCTTTTGATTTTTTTCTTGGAAAGGATCAATCTGAACGCCTTAAGTTCTTCCTTATTGAATACAAGGCTTAACGCCAGATAAACCGCTACTCCAAGAAAAATGGTGCCTGCAAAAAAGAGCACTTTATTCAAAAAATTCATATCATAAAAGGAAAAAGAATAAAAGAAGGCCCACACGGAACATCCCATTACCACAGCGGCTGATGCAGACTTAAAAGCGGATATCATGACTTTCTTTTTCTCAACTTTCCCTATCTTTTTTTCCAGCAGATAAAAGAGGACAATAAAATTGAAGAGGGCTGTAATAGAGAGAGCCAGGGCGATTCCTCCCACTCTCATAGGCCCCATCAGGAAAACCGATAAAGAAATATAAAGGATCATAACAAAAAAGGCAACGAGGGCAGGAGTCTTGGTGTCCTTTAAAGAATAAAAGGCAGGAGATATGATCTTTACTCCGGATATGAAGGGAAGGCTGAATGAGAAAAACAGAAGACAGGAGGCTGTCATCGCTGTAGACTCAGCATCGAAATGCCCTCTCTGATACAGAATATGTATAATAGGCCGGCTCAGCACCACCAACCCTATCATTGCCGGAATCGTCACAAAATTTATAGCCCTTAGAGAAAAGGACAGGATTCTTTTCATTCCAGAAAAATCTTTTGATGCCACCAGATCGGAAAACGTGGGCAACAGAGC
>Ga0207752_1001526_pt1 | contig 10452 bp, 8 predicted proteins | sample Pon2CUnioCityCA_6_FD_187272 | JGI IMG/M metagenome (GOLD analysis project Ga0207752, IMG submission 187272) | Marine sediment microbial community from Union City, CA, USA - Pond 2C Sediment 2 (SPAdes) | ecosystem: Environmental > Aquatic > Marine > Intertidal zone > Salt pond sediment ... | reverse complement strand
CATCCAGGCTTCCCAGCCTCCAAGCTTTCCAGCGGCGCGAAGCGCCCTATTCCAGCGGCTGGCCGTCTCTGCCCACCCGGATCCCGTAATTTTGAATCTTGTGGCGGAGGGTCCGGGGGCTGATCTGCAGAATCCGGGCCGCACTGTCCTTGTCGCCCCGGGTGCGGTAGAGCATGTCGCGAATGGCCCGGGTTTCGGCCGATCTTCGCACCTCCGAAAGGGAAAGCTCGTTGGGCGGATCGGCGAAATGCCACAGGAAATCGGACGGAAGATCGTCGGGCCGGATCAGTTCCCGTTCGTTGACGATGAACATCCGCTCCACCAGGTTTTTGAGTTCCCGGACGTTTCCGGGCCAGTCATAGCGGAGAAAAATATCGAGCACCTCCGGGGCGATCGCCGGCTTCGGCTTCCGGTACTTGATTACGAGCCGCTCCATGAAGTGATCCAGCATCTTGGGGATCGCCTCCCGGCGCTGGCGAAGGGGCGGAAGGTAGATGGGGACCACCTGAAGCCGGTAAAACAGGTCTTCGCGGAATTCTCCTTCGGAGATCAGGGCCTTTAAGTTCTTGTTGGAGGCTGAAATCAGCCGAACGTCCACCTGGATCGCGTCGCTGCCTCCGATCCGGACAAACCGGAAGTCCTCCAACACCCGCAAAAAGTCCACCTGGTTGTCATAGGGAAGCTCGGAAACCTCGTCGAGAAACAACGTTCCGTTGTGGGCGATTTCAAAGCATCCCCTTTTGCGGTCCACAGCACCGGTATAGGCCCCCTTTTCATGACCGAAAAGCTTGTCCTCGAAAAGAAGCCCGGAGAGAATTCCGCAGTTGATGGGCACGAATGGATGCGGCGCCCGCGGGCTCAGCAGATGGATAATTCTGGCCAGAATCTCTTTGCCCGTGCCGCTTTCGCCTGTGATCAAAATGTTGACGTCGAAAGGGGCCACCTGGTGGACCACTTTCAAAATCGAGCGCATCGATTCCGACTCGAGGATGAACTCCTCTAAAGCGGTGTCCCGCATGCTCGTTTGTTGCGGCGACTGGATCTTCATAAAACACCCAACCTTTTCTGATCGCGTCAATTTCGACCTGCTATTGAATCAAAGGCCATCTTTTTTGGCAAGTTTTTTCCTGCTGCGGCAAATGTTTGCCGAAAACCGCGGCCCGCATCCCTTCGATTACGCAAACGATCATATCATTATATCAATATTTTCATTCTATTATAGTGCGGAACCCCCCAATGGCACAAAGATTGCGAGGTTTGGACCGAATTTGATGAAAGCGGAGAAAACATGCCGTTTGAAAAACCCATCGGACAATTCATGCATCCCCTGGATCGCTACGGAATTCTTCGACCCGAAGAAACGATTCTGTCGGCGCTTCAACAGATGCGCCGCGCCGAGGAAAACAACCACCCCCCGCACCTGATCGTCGTCTCCGACGCCCCTGCCGGAAGCGAAACCATCCAGGGGTTCGTCACGCCGGAAGACATGGTGTTCGGCATATCCGCGCCCTTTTTGAAGGGGGTCGAACGGACCGGCCCTATTTTTTTCGAAGGGCTGCTGGAGGCCGAATACCGCCAGGCCGGGCAGCGGGCCGTGGCCGAGATCATGTCGCCGGTGGCCGGCAGCATCGACGAAAGCGAGATGCTCATGGAGGCGGTGTTTTTGATGAACCGCCATGAGGTCCGGGTTCTTCCGGTGACCCGGTCTGCGGAGGTCACCGGCATCGTTCACATCGAGGATATTTTCAAAGAATTGCTGGAGCGAACGGCCCGTCTGTAGATCGGCCTGCCGCCCGCAGATGCCGGGCCGGCCGGGAGTTTTTTTCGACAACGGTATCAACAACCCTGCAGCAGAGCCTGCAGGATCCTGTCGGCCAAAAGGAGGGAGTATGGAATTTATCAGTGTCGAGGACCTGATGGTCCCCCTGGAAGAGTATGCAACGGTCAAGGAGGACGACACGCTGTTTGACGCCGTCATGGCCCTGGAGACGGCCCAGCAGAGACGAAACGTCGAAAAGCACCCGTTCATGCACCGGGCCGTACTGGTGTTGGATAATCGAGGAGAGGTGGTCGGGAAAATCGGCCATATCGACGTGCTCCGGGCACTGGAGCCCAGGTACAAGGACTTCGGCGACACCAAGTCGATCGCCCGTGCCGGTTTCAGCCCTCAATTCATCCGTTCCATGATGGACAATTACCACCTGTGCGATTCATCCCTGGTAGACATGTGCAGCAAGGGCGCCCGGATCAAGGTCAAAGAGTTCATGTATTCCCCCGAGGAAGGCGAAAAGGTGGATGCCGAAGCCTCCTTGTGCGAAGCGATCCATCAGTTCGTCATGACCGGCATGCACCTGGGCCTGCTCGTGGTCAAGGAGGGGAAAATCGTCGGCATTCTTCGCCGGACCGACGTGTTCATGACGGTGTTCGGGTTGATGAAGGAGTGTGAGATCAAAGAAGAATCCAAAAAATGACGGACGGCTCAGCGATCCCTTCGACAACTCCCAATCCCGAATGAAAAGGAGAAGACTGCATGAGTCACGATATCGAACACGACGTTGGCGGCGGTGGAATCCTGTCCAACAAGAGCCTTTGGCTCGGCATCGGGGCCGCCATATTCATTCTGGTCGGTTTTATTTTGCCAACGCCCGAATCCATGGTGCACATCGTGGAAAAATACGGCTTTGCCGAAAAGATGATCCATTGGGAGATCGCCCACGATGCAGCAGACGCCGCCAACAAGACCATGACGGTGATGGGCATCATCCCCATGGCGATCATCTTCTTCGCCACCGAAGCCATCCCCATCGGGCTGACCGGCATCATGATGCCGATGCTCGCCTACTTTCTTCACCTGCTGCCCCGGGAAATGATCGGAAAAACCTTTGCCGGCGATGCGCCGATGTTCCTGCTCGGCGTGCTGGCCATGGGCGTGGCCGTGGTGGACGTGGGCCTGCACAAGCGGCTGGCAAGCTGGCTGCTCGGCTGGACCCGGGGATTTTACGTGCCGGTCTTCGTGCTGTGCATCAGCATGTCGGTGGTCGGCTCCTTTATCTCGGCCCATGCCATGTGCGCCTTCATGACCCCGGTCATGGCCGCGGTCTACTTCGGGGCGGTCCGTGCCAACAGTCCATCAGGACAGCTGGTCCACGACCCGGCCCTGGCCAAATTCTTGATGTTCACCCTCTGTTTCGCCCTGAATGTGGGCGGGGTCGGTTCGCCGGCCGCCGGCGGCCGGAACGTCATCATGATGGGATTCTGGAGCGAGTACGGCGTTCCCATGGACTTTTTCACCTGGATGAAATATGGACTTCCCCTGGTGCCGATCCTGGGGCTCACCGTCGCCGTCTATATGCTGGTGCTCTTTGGAAGGAAAATCAAAACCAAGGACCTGACCCCGGGATTGAAGGCGATCAAGGAAGAGACGCGGAAAATGGGCAAGATGAACTATGCCGAATACGTCACATTCGGCATGCTGATGCTGATTCTGGCCCTGTGGATCGTCGGCGGCGAAGAGCTCGGCCTGGGCGGACCGTCGCTGCTGGCCTTGCTGATCCCGGTGATCTTTCGCACCACCGACTGGAAAAAGATCTTAAACGGCATCTCCTGGGATGCCTGGTTCATGTACTGCGGCGCCTTGACCCTCGGCGCCCTGCTCAAGGAAAGCGGCGCAGCCATGTGGCTGGCCCAGACATTTTTGGACGTGTTGAGCAGCATCGGCATGAGCGAAGGCTTCGGTCTGTGGGTGGGCCTGTCGGGTCTGTCGGGCCTGATGACCAACTTCATGTCCGATGCCGGCACCACCGCGCTTCTGGGCCCCATCGTCATCCCCATGGGCATCATGACCGGCGTGGAAGGCGAACCCTGGGCGGTCGGCCTCGGCGTCGCCTTTGCCACCTCCTTTGCCCATTTTCTCATCGTCGGCACCCCGAACAACGCCATCGTATACGGGCTGGGCGTCTACCCGGATTCGGGCGAAAAGATGATCCACCCCATGGACTTTGTCAAATACGGGTTCGTGCTCTGGATCCTGTCGATGGCGCTGACCTGGGCCATCGAATTTCTGGTCATCTACAACATCGTCGGGTTTCCGGAGGGCTTGCTGGAAACGGCAAAAAGCGTCATGATGAAGGGAACCCCGTAGCGGACAGCCCCATACGTTCGAAAAAGGGAGGAAACCATGCCCCAGTGCAGCAAATGCGGGAAAAAGGGCCTTTTTTTGAAAATCGAAGAAGACACCGGTCTTTGCCTCTCCTGCAACGAGGCATTCGCCGCCGAAGGCAAACCGCTGACCTCCGGCATCATGGAGGCCAAGAACAAGGCGACAGCGGCAAAGGACCCGGAACAGATTCGAACCCACTGCCGGACCGTCGTGGAACTGGGCGAAAAACTGGTCGCGCTGCATAAGCGCTTCGGCCTGGCGCCGAGCCAGGAGCTGCTCGATTTGATGGAAACCTACCGGAAAATGGGAGCTCAGGCAGGCGGGCAGGCTTCCTGATCGCCCGTTCCTGAAGCGACCTGCTTTCGACGCAAGGAGGACCGATGAGCGAAAAACAAAAACGGCTGAGGGACCTGCTGATCCCGCTGAGCGACTATCCCCATATGCCTTACTGGGGGACGCTCCGAGAGGCCATTGCACAGCTCAATGTGGCTTACGAAACCGGGCACCACACGATCCTGGTCTTTGACGAGGCGTACAAACTGGTGGGCATCCTTTCCCAGAAGGATATTCTCAAGGGAATGGTGCCGAAATTCGCCCAGCACTACTCCGAGGGCGTCCCGGTTTTCTGGGACGATCTTTTGGCGGCCGGCAGCGAGAAACGGCTCAAGCTGCCGATCCAGGAGTTCATGTCCCGGGTAAAAGCCACAGGAGAAGCCGAAGACAGCATCCTGAAGGCCGCCCATGTACTTCTGCAGGAAAACGTCTACCTCCTTCCGGTCATGGAAGGTCAAAAGCTGATCGGGGTGGTGAGCATGGGCGACGTGTTTCAGGAGATCACCAACACCGTGCTCAAGCTCTGAGCCGTCTTGTTCCAGGCGCCGGGTTGTAGAGCCGGCTTTCGGCGCCCACCGTATCTGTCGTTTCCGGCGGCGCTGTTTTTAAGAGCGCCGCCGGAAGCCGCCGCGGAGAGGTCCCGGTCATGTCCAAAATCAGCGCCATCCTCCACTACTTCGGTAAAAAGAAACGGGATAAGGCCGTCAGGGACGAAGACGAAAGCCGACTGTTTACGGCCTACTACCAAGCCTTCCGCAGCCTCCTCGGCTACAACCATCAGGTGCTGCGGACCATGGGCGACATGCAGGAAAAGGCCCAGGGCGGATACCTGTTCGATCGGGCCTACATCCGCTCCTCGTGCCGAGATCTGCTTTCCGGTATCGAACACATCATCGGCGAACTCAACACCCTGGCCGACAACCGGTATGCCGATCTGGTGATCCCCTTCCAGCGATGCATGGCAGAAATCCAGGCCCGGATCGATCCGAAAATCGAGATCCCCGAAGGTCCCTATGTGCGCCGCCTCCAGGAGGTGGGTCGGGACGATCTGCCGGCGGTCGGCGGCAAGTTCTCGCCCCTCGGCGATATTGCAAAAGACCCGTCTCTGAATGTTCCGCCGGGGTTTGTCATCACCACCCAGGCATTCATGGCATTCATGGCCCACAACCGGATCGGAGAGTTTGTCGAAAACGCTCTGAAACGCCTGGACATCAGGGACTACGAGGCCCTGCAGCAGGTCACCGAAGAGATCCAGAAGCAAGTGTTCAACGGCGAGGTCCCGCCGCAAGTCGAAGCCGCCATCATGGAGGGCATCGAATTGCTGAAACAGGCCACCGGCATGCAGGAGATTCGCACGGCCGTCCGAAGCTCCGCTTTGCAGGAAGACATCCGCGCCAGCTTTGCCGGCCAATACCGAAGCGAGCTCAACGTGCCTGCCGAAGGGCTTCTTTCCGCATACAAAGGGATCCTGATCAGCCTGTTTTCTCCCCGGGCGGTATTCTACTTCAAGGACAGGGCATTTGACATCGCCAACATGGCCATGGCCGTGGGGGTCATGGCCATGGTCGACGCCCGATTCAGCGGTGTTCTTTACAGCCGCGATCCGGCTTTCAAAAGCCGGGACCAGGTTCTGGTCAATGCCGTTCGCGGATTGGGGCCTTATGCCGTGGACGGCACCGAATCTGCCGACGTCTACACCGTCGATTACGGAAGCACCACCGAAGTGCAGGTCCAGGCGGTCGGAGAACAGCGGCGGAAGCTGGTATGCGCGGCCGACCAGGGACTGGCAGAAGAAGAACTTTCCGAAGACGGCCCCCGGGTGCCTTGCCTGGGCGACGATCAGATTCAGGCCCTGGCAGAAATCGGCCGGCGCCTGGAGTCCGAATTCGGCCGTCCCCAGGATGTGGAGTGGGCCATCGACCCTGCCGGGCAGATATTCGTTCTCCAGAGCCGGCCCCTGAAAGTCAGCGCCGGCAAGGGGTTGACGCCGGAGCGGAAGCGGCGCGTCGAAGGCCACCGGGTGCGGATCGACAGCGGCACGGTCGTGTGCCGGGGTACGGCGTCCGGAAGGGTCCGGGTACTCCGGGATATCGGCGCCGCCGGCGACTTTGCCGACGGAGAGGTGCTGGTCATCCGCCACAGCCATCCCGAATTTGCGGTGCTTCTGAAAAAGGCCGCTGCCGTGGTCTCCGATGTCGGCACGGTGCTGGGCCATCTTGCCACCGTGGCCAGAGAGTACCGCATACCGGCGATTTTCAACGCCGACACGGCCACCCGCGAGCTTGAAGACGGACTTTTGGTGACCGTCGACGCCGATTATGCCGTCGTCTACGAAGGGCGCGTCGAAGAAATCCTGCATCGGTCCGAGCCCACCGACGCCGTAGCCGAAGCGCCGGTGGTGCGCACCCTCAGGGAAATTCTTACTTTCGTCACCCCCCTGAACCTGACCGACCCCCGCAGCGCGCACTTTTCTCCCGCCTCGTGCAAAACGCTGCACGATATTACCCGGTTTTCCCACGAAGCGGCGCTTCGCACGATGTTCGCCCTCACCCGGGAAAGCTGGTTTTCAGAGACATCCGCCCGCCAACTCAAGGCGGAGCTGCCGTTGAAGTGGTGGGTGATCGATCTGGGCGGCGGCATCAAAGAGGGCAGCCGGGGAAAAACCGTCGACGTACAAGATTTGAAATCGGTGCCCATGCGCGCCCTGTGGAAAGGCATGACCGCTCTTCCCTGGAAAGGGCCCCCGCCGATCGACACCAAGGGGTTCTTGTCGACCATGATGCACACCTTGACCAACCCGGACACTGAACCGGCCGTCGACCACGGCCTGGCGGACCGGAACACCATCCTGGTGGCCGAAGACTTCGTCAACGTCAGCACCCGGCTCGGGTTTCATTTTTCCACCGTGGAGTCGTTTATCGGCACTTCTGAAAACCAGAACTACATCAGCTTCGTTTTCACCGGCGGAGGCGCCGACGACGGACGCAGGGGCCGGCGGGCCCGGCTCATCGGAAAGCTGCTGGAGCGGTTCGACTTCCGGGTGGAAATCAAGGGTGACACCGTGTTTGCCCGCATGGAGGGCCATCCCGGGTCCGTGACCGAAAATCGGCTACAGGTGCTCGGACACGTGATCGTCCACACCCGGCAAATGGACATGGTCATGTACAACGAACAGATGATGGAATTTTATTACCGAGACATGGCAGCCGAGATCGAATCTCATATCGCCGGAGAACCGGCATGACCCCGCTGGCGGAAAAAGAACTCCGATCCGCCGTAGCGGACCCGTTTGGCGGCAGCAGCCGCCCCCGGCTGCAGCTTTGGGTGGTGGTTCTGGTCATTGTGAGCCTGCTTTTGGGGGCCATCGTGCTGGGCGTCCTGTCCGCCCGGGAGATGAAAAACCGGATCAGCGAAGACTTCAACACCCAGCAGCTTTCCCTGGCCCGGCACGCGGCAAGCACCCTCGAGCACCATTTCCGCACCCTGAAAAGCGAACTGCTCACCTTGGGCCTCTCGCCGTCGATTCAATACGTGGAGACGGTGTCGTGGAAAAACCGGATGAAGATCTCCCTTTCCACTGTCCGGGATCTGAGCGTTTTTCGCATCACCCTGATCAGCGGCGACGGCAGACGCACCTTTGTCATGAATGCCAACCAGGCCGTTTTCATCGAGGAGGCGGCTCAAACCACCCTGCCCCCCTATTTTGACTGGTGCCGGGATCCGGCCAACAAGAACCAGGTCTATGTCACGCAGGTAAAGCAAGGGATCGTCGAAAATTCCGAAGAAGGGCTGGTCATGGAGATGGCCACGCCCGTCTACCAGATCTCCCCGGATGAAGCGCACCCGGTGCCGACCCAGCGGTTTTCCGGCGTCCTCATCTTTTCCCTCGACGCCGGAAACCTGGCCGAAAAGGTGGTCCGCCCCATCCGCTCGGGAAAAACCGGATACGCCTGGGTCATCGATCAAAGCGGCACATTTCTATACCATCTGGAAGGCAAGTTCGTGGGAGAAAACGCCTTCGAAATTCGGCAGGTCGCAGAACCCCGGATTTCCTTTAAAAAGATCAATTTCCTGCAGAAAGAAATCATGCTCCAAGGCAAGGAGGGGTCGAGCCGATACACTTCGGGATGGCACCGGGGCGACATCGGCCGGACCGAGAAGCTGATCGCCTTTTCCCCGGTCCATCTGGGGGCGGCCAACGCCCAGCGGATCTGGTCGGTGGCGGTGGCCGCGCCCGTCTCAGAGGTTCAGGACGTGATCCAGAGCGTCTACCTTCGGCAGGCCATGATCCAGGGCGTTTTTACCGTGGCCGTATTGATCATGCTTTTCTTTCTGCGCTCCTATGAAATGCAGTGGGTCGAATCGCTGGAGTGGGAGGTGCAGAAAAAAACCAGGGACCTGCAGGAGTATGCCCGCCGGCTGGGGGACTCCGAGGCGCGGTACCGCTCCCTGGTCGATTCCGCCGACGATCTGATCTGCGGGCTGGACCGTAACGGACGGGTGATGACGTTCAACGAGCAGTGGGTGCGCCTGACCAGCCGGCGGTCGAAGGACGTCATCGGAAAACGGATCGTCGACGTGGTCGCTTTCCAGGACCCGAACGAGGTCCTTGCCGCAGTGGAGGGCGTCCAGAAAAAGGACCGCCCGATCTCTATGGAGGAAAGAATCGAAATCGGCGAACGGCTCCGCTGGATAGACATCAAGTTCAACCGGGTTGTCTACACCGATTCGATGATCGCTGAAACCGAAAATCCGTCGATTCTCATGATCGCCAGAGACATCACCGAACACAAGCAGGTCGAGTCCCAGCTCTTCAACGCCCAGAAACTGGCGGCCCTCGGTGAGTTGTCTGCCGGCGTCGCCCATGAAATCAACAATCCGATCGCCGTCATCCTCGGCTTTACGGAAATGCTCCTCGACAAGGAATCCGAGGGAAGCAAACAGCACGAGATGTTAAAGGCCATCGAACGGCAGGGGGAAAACTGCAAGCGGATCGTGGAAAACCTGCTGACGTTTGCCAGGGTTCCCCAGCAGGATACCACTTCAACGGACGTCGGCGTGGCGCTTCAAAAGGTGCTGGATGTGGTCGCCAATACACTGCTGACCCGAAAGGTCGAGCTGAAAACAGAACTCCCCGGGGACCTGGCTCAGGTGGTTGGAAATGCCTCGGAACTGGAGCAGGTTTTTTTAAATATCATCAACAACGCCGTGGCTGCCATGGAAAACGGCGGGCTGCTCGCCATCAAGGCCCAAAGGCACGGACAATACGTGGCGATCGACTTTACCGACACCGGAACCGGCATCGCGCCGGAAAATCTCGAGAAAATCTTCGAACCGTTTTTCACTACCAAGAAAGTGGGGGAAGGTACCGGGTTGGGGCTTTCGGTGAGCTACGGGCTGGTGAAAAAAGCCGGCGGCGAGATCCGGGTATCGAGCCGGCAGGCCACCGAAGACAAGACGGGCGACACCTGCTTTTCGGTGCTGCTTCCCGTTTGCGAAGAATGCTGAGCCCGGACGCCGCCGCACCCGAAGAAAAACGGTCCCGCACCGGGGCCCAAGGCCAAGACCATGAAATTTCGTACACAGCGCTCGGAACATAACAAGGAGGGAAACCGATGACGGAAAAAATCCTGGTCATCGACGATGAAATGGACATGCTCATGATGCTGCGGATGCTCATCGAGGACAACACCGACCACAGCGTCGAAACGACGAACAACCCTTCCGAAGGGCTCAAACGGCTTTCTGACGAATCCTTTGACCTGGTCATCACGGACTTGAAAATGCCGGGCATCGACGGCATGGAGCTGTTTGCCGAGATCCGAAAATCCGTCCCGCATCTTCCGGTCATCCTCATCACCGCCTACGGCTCCCAGGAGGTGGCAGACGAGGCGATCCGGGAAGGCATTTCGGATTTTATCACCAAACCCTTTAAAAAAGACCGGATCCTGTTCAGCATT
>Ga0207752_1001525_pt1 | contig 10455 bp, 8 predicted proteins | sample Pon2CUnioCityCA_6_FD_187272 | JGI IMG/M metagenome (GOLD analysis project Ga0207752, IMG submission 187272) | Marine sediment microbial community from Union City, CA, USA - Pond 2C Sediment 2 (SPAdes) | ecosystem: Environmental > Aquatic > Marine > Intertidal zone > Salt pond sediment ... | reverse complement strand
TCGAAGACGTGCCCTCCTCATCTGAACAGTCGAAAATGAGACGATATTCTCGGGTGACTCATAGGCCGAGGGATCGAAGGACGATCACGTGAATCTTAAGTCATCGGACACCATTCTGTTAGGTTCAATTCTCAGCCTGGCTCTTGCTGCCCTCATCCTTGGGGCGGTTCTTGTCAGTCCGACTTATGGTCGCTGGGAGATCCCCGAATTCGTCGCGCTAAGGGAGAAGCCGAGCAGTGTAGGCATCGGGAAGTCGATCGATCCCGCACCGACGCCGACCGATGTACCGCTGCCTGATCAGGTAGTTGTCCCGATCCTGATGTATCACCATATCTCCGAACTTCCATCGGACGCCGATGTGTACCGACGGGATCTGACCATCTCCCCAGAAGCATTCGACGCTCAACTCCGATATCTGGATGAAGCAGACTACCATCCGATTACGCTCACCGACCTCCATCTTAACTTGACGGAAGGATATCCATTGCCAGAAAAGCCCGTCGTGCTCACCTTCGATGATGGTTATCGCGACGCCTACGAGGTGGTGTTTCCAAAGCTGCTCGATTACGGTTTCCCGGCCACCTTCTTCGTCTTGGCCACGCCGGCTCACCACGAGAGCGAGGACTACCTTACGTGGGCACAGATGGCCGAGATGTCAGAAGCCGGGATGTCCATCCAGGCCCACGGGCGAGATCACGTGGACCTACGCGATCGCTCGTACGACTTCCTAGTCTATCAGGTTTTGGGAATCAAAGAGGCAATTGAACACCACACCGGGACGGCTCCTCAATTCTTCTGCTACCCATCTGGTCGTCGAGACGGTGACGTCATCAAGGTGCTCAAATCGGCAGTCTACCAGGGTGCAGTCACGACGGAGTGGGGACGGACGCATACCAGAGAGAATCTGTTCGAGATGCCCCGTTTGCGGATTCAAGGTGAGGATAGCTTAGCGGTCTTCATAGCGAAGCTCGAAGGGGAGTCCTAAACTACGAGCAACTCCGCAGCACCTTTCTGCTGCGGAGTTGGTGCTGCGTAAGAACCGACCGGAATTCCCCTCCTCCGAAGGCCTTTGCGAACGCACATCTAGGATTCTATTATGGCGGTCTAGCGGTCAGGTTCGCAGATGACCGCGGCCCGTCCTTCGCGGTCCGTGTGAACCTCGAATCGCTCGCCCTCAACCTGCAGAAGGACACGGTAGCCTGGTGTGATGACCTGGGCATACATTTTCCCTGGCTCCGGACAACCCAGGCTGGCGTCCGACCATTCAACCGGTTCAACAGCAATAATCTGTACCGCCTCGGTCGAGATATCCAACTCCCGTGCCAAACGCTCCTTAGCAGCCGCCACAACCTGAGCCGTCGCCTCGGACGGCGTCGCCACCGGGCTTCCCTCCTGCGCCGATTGGTTAGACGGTGGCGTCGCCGGAGGTGATAGAGGGCTGCTTCCGGCTGCTGTCTCCGACGAAGGAGTGCCGGTTTCGGCATCCGGAACAGAGTCGACACCCGTTCCACATGCTACCATTGCCAGCGCGAGCAAGATCAACGTCGAAAGATAGAGCACCTTCATTCATCCTCCTTCATCCGCTAATTCCAATACTGACCTATAGACGCAGTCAGAAGGCGAATTGTTCCATAGGGAATCGCTTCCTGACCGGCGGCACAGAAAAGCCGAGGGAGCGAGATCCCTCGGCTCTCTGAACTCTGAACGGGAACGTTATTCGCTTTCCTCCTCTGTCTCTTCTGTATCCAAATCTGTATCCAAATCTGTATCCAAAATCGTTGGTTCACACGGCTCCTCGGTCCGACCAGCCGGTGGCCCAGGTATCTCCCCAGCCGGCGGAGATGGCGGGGACGGCTCAGGGATCTCTCGACCGCGTCCGGGGACGTAAGGCGTCGTGCCAAAGCGAGTCAGCACCACGGCGCCGAGACCGAAGCAGCCAATGACGAACATGAGCAACCAGCCGAGAGGAGCCAGGCAGAAGGCAGCGCTGAGCCCCATGGTGACTAGAGTCATGACCAAAGTGCCCAGACTGGCAACCCACAACGGGGCGACCTCGCCGGCATTCAGCGCTCTGAGCAGCCGTCTTCCGACGCGGGCACCGATCGCAACCCAACCAAAGAGCGCGGCCACACCGAGGGCAAGGGCTATGAGCGCCGCAGCCGGGGAAAGACAAATGGTAATCGCCAAGACGGTGACCAATGTGATGCCGGCCACAAGGGTCAGAAGCCCGATGCCGACGCTGGCTCCCGGCGATCGGAAGGCAGTGAGACCAACCCGATCTGTCGCCTCGGGCCAGATGAGCGCTACCACGCCCCCTATTGCAGCCATGACCAGAATCGTCAGGATGCCACGTACGATGCGGAAGATCCACCTAAGCAGCTGCTCAGCACCGGACATCCACAATGGTTGACGATCGGGAGGTGGTACCTGTATCCGCAAGCCGGACTCGCCCCAATCAGCGAAAGGAATCCCCCGCACGGAGGGGCCTTCGACGATCTCACCGCCTATCCGGGCGCCTGTCTCTTGCTCGACGTCGCAGTTCCAGCTGCATACGACGTCGCCCTCCACGCGAGCATCTTCGCCCAAACGGATATCTCCATTCGTGGCGACTAGATTGCCCTCGATTATTCCGTCGACCTCGGCATTCCCGTTCCAGATGACGGCGTCCCCTCTGATTCGACTTTCGGATTCGAGGGTTGCGTCGCCATTGAAGACGATCAAATCCCCGTCCAGCTCTTCCCCCGCGGTGAGCACGTAGTCTTCGTTCCAGATAACGACACCGTCATCCGGCGGTGGGCTCGACGCTGTCACCGGCACAGCCGGAAGCAGAAACGCCCCGAGGATCAAGAGTGTCAATAGAACTGATGTTTGCTTTTCCATCTTACTCCTTCTGTACGACGTTAGTCTAACGTGCCTTCCTCGACCAAGCGAACATTGCCAATGCCGGTCAGGACATTGATGGTCAAGTCGATCTCGGTTTGACCGAAGGCATCATTCGTGTACGTGCCGCCCATCTGCCTCAGACCGTACGCTTCGACATTTGCCAGACCACCCCTTGTCTCCACTTCTACTCCCACGTCATCGGGCAAACGCAGGGCGAGCGCTCCGGCACCGGCCCGGATCGTAATCTCGGCCGATCTAGACCAGGCCCCCGTCAGATCGACCGAAATGTCGCCGACCCCTCCTTGAACCCGCACCGTTTCAGGACTGGCGTTCCCAACGCTGATAATCTCGATCTTCGAAGCCCCGGCATCCAATGTGAGATGATCCATCGGGACAGGATTCGACGCACCAAAGCGCAAGACAAAATCGCCCGCGCCGATGTCTACGTCAAGTTCCGAAAGCAGGAGATCGGTGAAGTCGAGCTCCCCCTCCCCTGCTCCCGCGCGGATGTTCACATCCAGGGGCACCCGGGGCGAGAACTCCAGCTCCCATCGGTTGCGCACGCTTCCGCTCGGAATGCCCCATTTGCCCTCGTCACCGCCCTGCCTGATTGTCAGAGATTCTCCCTGCCGGGTGATCTGGGGCGCCCATCGGTCGACGTTGTAGCGGAAGGTGCCAGACAGCAGTCTATCGGAAACGCCGGCCTCCAGCTGAAGTCGTCCCGCACCAAAGATGACGTCGACGTCCGCCGACTCGGCATCAGCCAAGGAAATGCTCTGTCTCTCCTCTTGAATCTCTCCCACCTCTATCGTCGGCACCTTTATTTCAAGGTCCGAGATCTGCGGGGTGATGGTACAAGCGAGCGTACTGATCAATAATATGAAGGCCGCAAGTACAACCGCTGGCCTCTCGAGAACAATCCTGCCTCCCATACTTTTCCCTCCTCTGCCGTCTAGATCAGCGAACAACGCGGAGTTTGCGTATCGTGACGATCCACAACCCATTGAGCATCAAGGCCATCAGAAGACTGACCGCACCGAATAAGGCCAAAGGCACAGCGAACTGATCGAGGAGAATCAGTAGCGTACGGCTCAGCACATCGAAGAGAAGCACCAATTGCGTGATGGTCTCCAGGCCACCCACAACCAGTGCCGGACCGACACCCAGATTGTCCAGCAGACCCAGGGCAAAGGGGACGAGTACCAATAAACCCAATGTTGCCACTCCTATGGCCAAGGCCATCCCCCCGATGATTGCCCGCCGCGCTCGCTCCTGTCGCTCAATCCGTGACGTGACCTGAATGTGCAGATAAGGCGGAGCATCCCACATCGGCACCGATCTGAACAGCTGATCGAGTGCCTCCATCTTCTGCCATTCCACCCGACATGGACCGCAAGATGCCATATGCTCCCGTAGACGCGACGTCTCTTTTTGGTCGAGGTGCCCGTCCAGTCGTGCCGACATCATCTTTCCGGCCTGTTCACAACGCATAGGGTTCTCCTTCCATCTGTTCCGCCAGAGAACGCCGGGCCCGATAGAGCCTTGATTTCACCGCGCTGACCGTCAGGTCCAACACCTCAGCGATCTCTTTGTAAGAGCAGTCGTACCAATAGTGAAGGGTCAGTGCCGCTCGGTCTGTGGGGGAGAGCACCTTCATCAACTCCTGAATCCAGGCTTCGCGGTCTCGATCTGTCGCTACCGTCTCCGGGTTTGGGCTGACCGACGCCAGCCGCACCGGCTCCGCTATCTCCTCCTTGAGGGGCAGCCAATCGATCCGCCGGCGCCTCAATCGATCGATACAGTAGTGCGAGGCGATGGAAAACAACCATGAGCTAAATGGTCGTCCAGGGTCGTAGCTGTCCAGATACCTATAGGCCCGTATGAACGCCTCTTGGGCTGCCTCCTCGGCCTCTGCTTGATTATGCAACATACGGTACGTCAAGTTGTAGATGGGCGTCTGATAGGCCTCAACCAGGCACCCGAAGGCAGCCTTGTCTCCCTTTCGGGCGGCTTCAATCCATTCCTCTTCTCCAGTCACGCAGTTACTCCGCGGAACTTCAATGTCTCCAGAATCTGGCATGTTACTTTACGTATTATAGTCCATAAGGTTGCAGCTGAAAGCGAAGTCGGTTGCTCGACGCTCCGATACCGAGTATACTTATCGAGCATTTGCAGGAAGAGGCCTCTGTGTCGGCTGAGCACAAGCCAAGTGTTCCCGAGGACGTCGACACAGACACGAAACCGTGGCCCACGTCACTGGAAGAGGTCCTCCAACACCTGCGGAGATCTTCACCGTGTCGTGAAGTTCACAACTGAGCCCAATCAAATTCACTCCAGACCAGGAGATAGGCAATGTGGCAAGTCTACTATTCCCCGACCAGTATTGAGGACGCTCTGCGTCTTCTGTCCGAACATGGACCGGAAGCTCGTATCATCGCCGGGGGGACGGACCTGATCGTCGAACTAGAGCGAGGCACTCGAGAAGTCGAGGTACTGATCGACGTCACCCGCATCGGCGGCTTGAACCAGATACGGATTGACGAGGGGATCGTCCACGTGGGGCCGACCGTGACCCATAACCAGGCCGTGGCCTCGGATTTATTGTTGGAACGAGGCTACCCGTTGGCACTAGCGTGCTGGCGTGTCGCCACGCCCCAGTTGCGCAATCGTGGCACAATCGCCGGGAATCTCATCACCGCGTCCCCGGCCAATGACACCATCGCGGCGCTTTGGGCTATGGACGCTCAACTCAGGCTGCGCAGCGTTGATGGTGAACGCACGCTACCCTTCGCCGATTTCTATCATGGAGTGCGTGAGACGGCTCTGGCTCCCGATGAGATGGTAGCCGACATCTTCTTCCCGGCCTTGAGACCGAATCAGCGCGGCACGTTCGCAAAGTTGGCGCTCCGACGCATCCATGCGATCTCCGTGGTCAACGCCGCGGTGGTGCTGACCTTCGACGAGGATGTTGTCGCCAAGGCACGGATCACGATGGGGAGTGTAGCACCGACAGTCATCCGCGCACCCGAGGCTGAAAGCGCACTCGCAGGTAGGGAACTGGACGACGAGAGCGTTGAACGAGCGGCAGCGCTGGCCATGAAAGCTACCTCTTGTATCGACGACATCCGGGGAGGAGCCAACTATCGCCAGGAGGCGATTAAGGTTCTCGTGCGCCGACTGCTCTCTTCCCTCCGCCAGGGTGATGAGCGCGAGGCGTTTCCTGAGGCACCCCCGAAGCTGTGGGCCGGTACAAAGGGGAGCTATCCCCGTCTGGCTGGCAAGACGATCTGCCATCATCACGAAGGGCTCGAGCCCATTGAGTGCACGGTCAATGGCGAGAACGTCGTCGTGCAAGGGGCCAACAGTAAGACGCTTCTCGATATGCTGCGCGAGGATGTGGGTCTGACGGGGACGAAAGAGGGCTGCGGCGAGGGCGAATGTGGCGCCTGCACTGTCTGGATGGATGGCATCGCGGTGCTGGCCTGTCTGACGCCGGCCCCTCGTGCCCACGGTACTCACGTTGTGACGGTTGAGGACCTCCAAGAGGGTGATGAACTCCACCCAGTTCAGCAAGCCTTCATCGATGAAGGTGCCGTTCAGTGCGGTTACTGCACCCCTGGATTCATCATGGCCGGAGCCAGCTTGCTGGAGGAGATCCCGACACCTACTCAAGAGCAGATAGAGGTCGGGTTGAGCGGCAACCTCTGTCGTTGCACGGGCTACTACAAGATTATCCGTGCTATCGAGAAGGCAGCCGAGGGGAATGGTCAGTGACCAGCGGGCTCGCTGTGGAGACATCCTCCGCGGGGAGCTCGGATTCTGTATCCGAGCATCAATGAAACTGCAGCTACATCCTCTGCTCACCACTGACAGCTGATTATGGAACGAACCGTCCCCACCACCGGAAGCGAAGAGATATCGCTTTATATGCGGACCTACTACTCCCTCCTCCGCACCACGGATGAGGTACAGGTACGCTCGTTTGTAGAATCACATCTAGGCATGAACTCATCGCTTCACGTCAAGGCTCGCGATGAGGAGCCGGACACAGCTGCGCTGATCTACTGCTCGCTGCGTCTGCCCCACTGTATCCGTCAGACCAGGGTGGTCGTGATGGGACAGTCGGAGCGAGTCTTTGCCCGGCGTGGTTATGCCGACGTCGAGCAGTGGGAGCCGGTCAGCGCGCCTGGTCGACGCCGCCGCACGTTCTTCGACGGCCACGAGACGACGGCCGTCTTCATCGCCAGCGTTTCTGACATCGACGACATTATCCCGATGCTAACCGCGTTCCAGATCGAGTGGAACAAAATGCACCAGCGGCTGAGTGGACGCCCTCTGTTGGACAAACTGGAAGCATATTGCGATACCGGTGAACCCGAATGGGAGGAGTTGCACCAGGAGGTCTCTGACATACTGGGGCTCAACCCGGATGACATCGATCGCCTGGAATCGATATGGGACGATGAGTTCCCCACTCTCCTGCGACAGGTGGGACGCGAGCCGAAACGATTTGCTGTGCGCCTCCTGGCTGGATCGCGGGTCGACTATCGGAAGGCCACCCACCGGTGGTGGGATTTCGTCGCTGACCGATCGCCCATCGACCTGAGCGAAAGGCCAGTCTATTTCATCTCCAGCAACGTGCACAGTGTGGTCAACCTGCTATCGGGTTTTGCCCTGCGCCACGCTGATGAGCTCCTGAGCTTCCTCGAGGAAGAAGGAGAGGAGGCGTTGCTGGAGGAGTATTCTCGCATTCGCCGGGGGGAGGTTCCGTCGTGGCGTGAGAACCTGCTCTATTTCGCGCTGCGCGATTTCATGGCAGCACGACGCAGTGAAGATATATGGGGCCAACGGGAGGATGAGGAAGCCCTCTGCGGTATCAAGCACATTGATAGCCATCACGTCTTCGACGTGGAAGCGCAGGTGATAGAGATATCCCGGTTGCGTCCCGACTGGTTTGACCCCCGTCTCAAGATGCCCAATCTCGATGATCTGGCCCAAAGCGATGCCGTCATCGTCAACATCGATTACCCCTTGGGAATGGGAGGGTATCATATTCTGTCGCAAGTAGCGACCAGTGTCGACGCGCTCCGTGGTACATACGTCCTCGGTAAGGCAGCCACACTCAACGGGCGTATCGGTGACGTCATGATTCCATATGTGGTGCACGACGAGCATTCGCGCAACACTTACTTATACAATAACTGTTTTACCGCCACGGATGTGGCGCCCTACCTGGTATATGGCACCACCCTCGACAATCAGAAGGCCATCAGCGTACAAGGAACCTTCCTCCAGAATGAGCGCTACATGGACGTCTTCTACCGCGAAGGATACACAGACATTGAGATGGAGGCTGGCCCATACCTCTCAGCCGTCTATGAAGCGGTGCGACCGACGCGCCATCCCACGAATGAGATCGTAACACTTTACGCCGACACGATACCTTTCGACATGGGTATCATCCACTATGCTTCGGATACCCCGTTGAGCAAGGGGAAGAATCTGGGGGCCCAGCGTCTCTCTTACTTCGGGGTAGATTCGACGTACGCCGGTACCGTGGCCATTTTGCGCCGAATCTTAGCGTTGGAGACCAGAGACTGACAAGCAGGATAGGAAGGAGTCCCTATGGCTAACCTCGTTGGACAGCCTGTTACCCGCGTGGATGCTCGCGCAAAGGTTACCGGGAAAGCAAAGTATCCTGGCGATTTTGTGATGGAGGATATGCTCCACGCCAAGATCCTCTTCGCCGGGCGTCCCCATGCCCGCGTGCTCAGTATCGACACGTTGGCGGCAGCGGAAGTGCCGGGCGTAGAGGCGATCTTCACCGCTAAGGATGTCCCGATGAATGAGTACGGGCTGCAGACACGCGATCAGCCAGTGCTTTGTGGGCCGGGATCTCATAAACCTGGCACTGACGTGGTGCGCTTCGTGGGAGATCAGGTGGCTCTCGTCGTGGCAGAGACCAAGGCTGCAGCGGTGCGCGCTCGTAACCTGATCCAGGTCGAATACGAGGATCTACCGGTGGTCACCGATCCTTTTGAAGCCCTTAAGCCCGATGCGCCTGAGCTCCATGTTGATCGAAAGCCCAGTGAGCTTCACCCTGAGCTGAGCACAGAGGGCAACATCATCTCGCACCACCAGATACGCAAGGGCGACATCGAGGCGGGATGGGCAGCGGCAGATGTGATCGTCGAAGGAGAATACCACACGCCGGTACAGGAACACGCCTATCTCCAGCCAGAGGCCGGGTTAAGTTACGTCGACGCAGAGGGCCGTGTGACAGTAGTGGTGGCCGGCCAGTGGACCTGGGAGGATCAACATCAGATCGCACACGCGCTGGACATCCCGCCGGAGCACGTGCGCGTGATCTACTCCGCCATCGGGGGGGCATTTGGCGGACGCGAGGATATGTCGGTACAGATCGTGCTGGCACTGGCGGCTCATCGTCTCCAGCGCCCGGTCACAGTCACGTGGAGCCGCGAGGAATCGATTCGAGGGCACTGCAAGCGTCATCCAATGTGGTTCCGTTGTAAGTGGGGGGCCACCCGCGAAGGGAAGTTGGTCGCTGCAGAGGTCGACGTCGTAGCCGACGGCGGGGCCTATTGCTACACGACCAACAAGGTTCTGGGCAACACGACGATTACCTGCACCGGGCCTTATGGGTTTCCCAATGCAAAAGTCGACGTGGACGGCGTCTATACGAACAATCCGCCCAGCGGTGCCATGCGAGGTTTCGGCGCACCGCAGGGCATCTTCGCCGCCGAGATGCAGATGAACAAGTTGGCAGAAGCATTGGGAATGGACCCGGTAGAGCTACGGATGAAGAACCTCTTGCGTGATGACACTCTGACTACGACAGGCACGCCACTTCCCGGGGGCGTGAATCTGCGAGAGGTCACCCGACAATGCGCGCAGACCGCTGGGTGGCAGACAACGGACCAGGGGTGGCAGAGGCCCTCGTCGAAAACAGCGCCGATATCCGGTAAGCCCGGCGAAGCAGTACGGAGTGGCATTGGTCTCGCCGTTGGCTTCAAGAACGTCGGGTTCTCGTTTGGCTATCAAGAGAACTGCTGGGCCAAGATCGAGCTAAGGGGCGAAGAGGAGATCGAGCGAGCCACCGTCTACATCGGCAGCGCCGACGTTGGACAAGGCGCGCACACGGTCATCCAGCAGATGACAGCCGAGGTGCTCGGCGTGCCCCTGGAAAAAGTGCGTCTCGAGCCCTCCGATACCGCGACGAGCCCGGGGAGCCCAGGGTCTACGTCCGCATCTCGAACCACCTTTATGGCGGGAAATGCCATTCGGGAGACAGCGGCCGCGGTTTTGAAGCGCTGGCAGGAGGGCGAGCGACCGGCTATCGCAGAACATACGTACCTGGCCCCGGAGACCACGCCCTTTGACCCAGAGACTGGCGAGGGATTGCCCAATTTTGCGTATGGGTACGTGGCACAAGTGGTGGAGGTGGCTGTAGACGTTGAAACCGGCGAGCTTGACATCCGACGCGTGGTATGCGCTGACGATGTGGGCAAGGCTGTCAACCCTCAGCAGGTCGAGGGTCAGGTCGAAGGCGGG
>Ga0207752_1001523_pt1 | contig 10469 bp, 11 predicted proteins | sample Pon2CUnioCityCA_6_FD_187272 | JGI IMG/M metagenome (GOLD analysis project Ga0207752, IMG submission 187272) | Marine sediment microbial community from Union City, CA, USA - Pond 2C Sediment 2 (SPAdes) | ecosystem: Environmental > Aquatic > Marine > Intertidal zone > Salt pond sediment ... | reverse complement strand
TCGCTGACAGGCTCCATGGAAGAGGTCGGAAAGAAATTCGACGCCGGCGAATACCTGATCCCGGACATGCTCGCTTCTGCCGAGTGCGTGGGCGCGGCCATGGATATTCTCGGGCCCCATCTGGCCGGGGCCGGCGTGGAGAGCAAGGGGAAATTCGTCTTGGCCACCGTTGCCGGCGACCTGCACGATATCGGGAAAAATATTGTCGCCATCATGCTCAAGGGCGCCGGCTTCGAAGTCCAAGATTTGGGAAACGACGTGACCACCGAAAGGATCGTGACGGCGGTGAAAGAAAGCGGCGCCGGCTACCTTGGGCTGTCGGCCCTTCTCACCACCACCATGCGGGAGATGCAGACCGTGATCGAGGCCCTGGAAAAGGAGGGGCTCCGGGGAAAAACCAAGGTGCTCATCGGCGGTGCTCCGACTTCAGAAGACTTTGCCAAGGACATCGGCGCAGACGCTTACTGCCGGGACGCCTTTCACGCCATCGATTTGCTGAAACAAATGGCCTAAAACCGCTCCCGCGGTTTTAGGCCATTTGTAATTGACTCATTTTTTCGGACGACTGAATTCTGAATCCCCGACAGGTTACGATTCACTCGGCCCTGAGCCAAAATATTTTTTAGCAGTTTATCAGTCTTGGTTTCGGCGCAGCCGAAAGCAGGACTTGGGAGGGGAAGATGGCTGAAGAGAAAGCTTATACCCAGGCGGCCACCACCGGAAAATATGACAAGGCCTCCGGCCTTCTGGGAAAATACGACAATGTGCGCCGCTTCTGGGAGGACCAGCTCACCGGACTGTTTCTTCGCCCGGCCTTGAACGATCTGGTCCAACGAAAACTGAAAAACCTGGAGCGTCTCCGGATTCTGGACATGGGCTGCGGAAACGGAGACGGCTATGACCTGATCATGGACGTCAACACCAAGGACCCGGGCATCTATGAATACATCACCCAGGCCATCACTCCGGAACGCCTCCAAAGCTATGTGGGCGTCGACGTCAACCAGGAGCTGCTCGATCAGGCGGCGGACTATTACGGCAACAACCCGAAAATGCAGTTCTGGCGCGAGGATCTTTCCGCCGGCCTGCCCGAGCGGCTCAAGGCGCAGGACCCGTTCGATCTTTACTTCACCTCCTACGGAACCTTTTCGCACTTTACCCAGGAGCAGATCATCGAACTGGTGGCCGACATCTGCCGGCACGCTCCTGACCGGGCCCTGTTTACCGGGGACTGGCTGGGGCGCTGGTCCTACGAGTGGCAGGATCTTTGGGACGCTCCGGTGGACAGCGAATACTTTATGGACTACCGGATTTCCTACATCTATCCGAAAGAAGAACGCGACAATGTCGAGGTGGCTTCGTTTCCCCTGCGGTTGATGTGCCGGGATGAAATCGACGCCATCATCAAGGCGGCGGAGGAAAAATCCGGCTGCCGAATCCGGCCGCTGAAATACTTCGACCGTTCGATCCTTGTGGGTCGGCACCTGGAAACCGGGGACTACAATGCCAACTGTCCGGCCCTTCGCACGCCAATCAACAGCCTGTTTGAAGGCTACACCCGCACGGACCTGGAAAGTTTGCTGGTCGACTATGTGCCCAGGCCGGGATTCGACCACCTGAACAATTTTTTCGAAAAGTTTTTCCTGTCCACCAACGCGCTGGTCAAATACACCATCGGGCTCCTTTCCGGATACAACGCGGGAACCGAGTCTTTTTCAGACGCCCCGGACATTCTTCCGTTTTATGCAGAGCCCCTCAAGGAGGCCATGCACTCCATGAAGCGGGTCATCGGCGGGGTCGGCTGGCTCCTCTGGGGAGACGTGCGGGCCAACGTCATCGAACCGCACCTGGGCTATTCGCTAAGAAAGCTGGAAATGGAGCTGCAGCCCGGCATCGGCGTCGGGCACAGCCTGTCGGGCATTTTTGAGATCATCAAAGAGGACGAAAAATCGGCAGCCTGAACTAGCGGCAAGGAAATCCTCCTGCCGGTTGCTTGAATCATAACCGGTCTGGGCTGTTCAGCACAGCCCCGGCCGGTTTTTTGCCGTTTGACAGGAAAGGGTTTCGCTGTTATCAATAATGATAACTGATAGAGCGCTTGTCGAAATACCGTTCCGATAGCAAGGGTTGCTGCTTGATTGACCGCATCGACTCAACTCTGTAGACCGCACCCCAAGCGCTCTATGTGTTTATTTATTTTACACATAGGGATTGTCAAACAGCCTATCTATTACTTGAGTTCGCGGGACGCCAGTGCATATCAAGCTCCCTCAAACGGAACGAAAATATGACAATTCCTATAATCCTTCTTGGCGGCGCCCTTGACCCCATCGACAAAACACCGAATGACCCGGCAGCGGAAGGTGATCCTGGAGGAAGTGAGAAAAGATCTGGATCGCCATCTGACGGCGGATGAAGTCTACGAGCAAGTGCGGAAGCACCTGCCGCGGATCAGTCTCGGCACGGTCTACCGAAACCTGGAGATCCTCGCCGAACTGGGAAAAATCCAAAAGTTGGAGCTTTCAGGCAGCGTCAAACGCTTCGACGGCAACCCCCAGCGGCATTATCACATTCGTTGCATGCGCTGCGGACGGGTGGACAATGCCCCGGTGGCGCCGCTACGGCAGATCGAAAACCGCCTCTACGGGGCCACGGTCTATACCATTATCGGGCACCGGCTCGAATTCGAGGGATTCTGCCCCCGATGTTCGAAGGATAGGGCCGAAGAATCAAATCCGGCGCTGGACGAAAACACAGCCTGAGCCTCCCCTTCAGGTAAAAACTTCTGTCAAAATCCAAGAATCGAGTCGCCAAAATCTTTCTCACTGATTTCGCGAAACGCGAAATCCAAATAAAATCGCGCACGCGATTTTACCCGATGAAATGATCCTGGTGCCGAATGTTTTTCACCGGTCCCCGATCCGTTTCGCCGGCCTCTATCTTTTCTTCCTCTTTTTCTTCTTCAAGCACGATCGATGTCCCGCAAAATTCGCACTCGAGCTCAAGCGGTCGGTCGTTGGACGGGACATTGACCGGCTTTTTGCATTTGCTGCAGGGAATCGTGGCCGCCGGCTCCGCCGGTTCGGGTTCGGCCTGTTCGGGCCCGTACTCCTTTTCTGTGGTCTGAGCGGCGGGCGGTTCCGGTGCTTCCATCTCCATGGTCGGAGGCCTCTTTTCAGTCCCGGCGATGAATGCCAGAATCGCCTTTCGGACGCTCTCGTTGTCGTCTTCACCGCCGCGTTGTTGAAGCTTTTGGTAGTCTTCCTGGGTCAGAACGATCCGGACCTCGATTCGACGGGCATTCTCCATTGCCTGGTTGAGCTCCTCCAGGGCGGCTGCCAGATCCGCAAATTTCATGTCCCCAGCGTCCATCTTTTCCTTGATGCGGGCCTTGATGGCGTCGGCAGTCAGCCATTCTTCCTGGAAACGGATGCTCCCCTCGGTAAGGCGTATCTCTGCCATCTTTTTTCCTCCTTGCTGCGCCCCCGCAGGCGATGCGGAAAGCCCAAGAAGTTTACAGCCCGAAAGGCCTCGAAACCCAATGCCCCGAGGTGTTACCCCAAGATCCGGCAGACGGTCCGGGAATCCAATCTATTTTTCCTGAACCGGATCGACTTTCTTGAGGATTTTCCCATCTTCATCAAGCAGATAGAGCAAAAAACGGTTCTCCGCGGCGTGCCGCAGCAGATCCTCGTAAATAATCGCCTGGGCCTCGTATTTTTTCCCGGCTGTCCGGGGAAGGTTCAAAAAACATTGCAAGGCGGCGTCTTTTTCCCGAAACATCGGAATAAATGAAATCGCCCCCTTTTCATCGTGCATGCCGACAATGGTCTCGGCTTGGCCCGGATTCTGTACCATCACCCAGAGCCACTCGTTTTTTCCAATCTTTTCCGCCATTCCCGGATCCTTTCCGATTTGACCGACCCTGACAATCCGTGGTAGCGATTTTTCTGAATCGGTGGAAAATAGTAGCGGGAAAAAAGAAATGATGTCAACGGAAAGATCGCCCGCGCCGGTGCGCAGCCCCCGAATATCGAAGGCCCCTTCGATTCGGGTCCGTCGTTTTTCGCTCCTGCTGGCCGCCGTGATCCTGGCAGCCCTGCCCGCCCGGGCGGCGGCGCTGGAAAGCCGGGTCTTGGAGATCCATTACCGGAACGCAGAAGAGGTGCTTTCCGTGGCGTCTCCGCTGCTCAGTCCGGCGGGCCGCATCTCGGCCGATGCCCGGACCAATTCGCTGATTGTGGTGGACACGGAAGACGCCATTCAGCGAATTGCCGGGCTGGTTCAGCGGCTCGATCGCCCGCCGGCAGCGCTTCGTATCGATGTCCGATTCGAACAGACACGGTCTGTCCGTAGGCAGGAGGCCGCAGCAGAGGGGCGTGTTTCCGGAAACGGATGGCAGGGGTCTACCGGCAGGACTGCCGAAGACGGCGTCCAGATCCAGGTCCGAGACAAAACACGAACCGAGAGCCGCAGGACCGCATTTTCGGTGACCACCTTGGCCGGGAGTCCGGCATACGTGATCGTGGGAACCGAAATTCCCTATCGGCAGCGAAGGGCCGGCATCTGCCGCCGCTATGGAGGATGTCCGCAGGCAGTGGAATTTCACCGGGTGGAGACAGGCTTCTGGGTCACCCCTTTGCTTGTCGGGGACCGGATTGATTTAGAGATCGTCCCTCAGATTGCCGACATTGCCTCCGGAAGGCGGGTTCGTTTTGCCGCTGCATCCACGCACGTTGCGGTCCGGCCGGGGCACTGGACTGAAATCGGCGGCGGCGACAATGCTGAGACCAACGCTCTGGCTGAAATTCTCGGTTTTGCCGGCACCGGGCAAAGCAGCACCTTTTCCATTTCGTTGAAGGTGGAGCAACTGGACAAATGAAAGCCGGACATTCTCTGCGAAGGCCATTATGGGGTCATCCGGGGAAAATCCGCTGCCGCAGATTTCATCCGATCTTTTCTGTAACCCGATGTCAGATGTCATCGGTCGGCTTCGGCCAGGACCGCCGCGGCCGACTCGATGTCATAAGTCTTTTGAGGGTTGAAGTCTTTGCCGTCGTACATCTTCGCCGCTTCCTGGACGGCATCGAACGGAACCCATCCGTGCGCCGTCCACAGATCCGGGTCGTCCTGGTTCCACATCCTAAACTCGATGCCGGCGCCGGTTCTGCGGACATACATCCGAACCCCATGGTTCCGGGGAAACGGATAGTAGTAGTGCCCTCTGTCGTCTTTCATTTTCCGTCAGCTTCCTCTTCTGAGCTTCATTTTCAGATTCCCAGTTTAAACTAAACAAGCAACCAAACTTCAATCCGGAAGGGTAAACTTTTTTTCTAAGGGGCGCAGCCGCTTCTTATAAAAGCGCGAAGCGATTTTATTTGGAGAGCCGGTCCCAAAAGGCACGCCCCTGAGCTTGGCCCGCGTCCCCTGCGATCTCCGGCGCCGTCCGCGCGGAGACCTGTCCCCGCAGACGGGCAACCCGCTCCTCGATCGGCGGGTGCGTCGAAAACAGATGTGCGATGCCCCCTCCGGACAATGGGTTGACGATAAACATGTGCGCCGTAGAGGGGTTTGCCGCCATCGGTATCCGCCGGCTGTACGCCCCGAGCTTTTCCAGCGCGCGGGCTAGCCCCTCGGGGTTCTGTGAAATATCACCGCCCACCCGATCGGCCAGGTACTCCCGGCTCCGGGAAATCGCCATCTGGACGACCATCGCCGCCAGCGGCGCAATGACGGACATCGCGATCAGGCCGATGATGCCCCTTCCTCCCCCCTCGCCGTCATTGCGCATGCCGCCGAAAATGGCGGACCATCTTGCCATACTGGCCAGCAGCATGATCGCTCCGGCCATGGTGGCGGCGATGCTGCCGATCAGGATATCCCGGTCTTTGATATGGGCCATCTCGTGGGCCAGGACCCCTCGGAGCTCGTCCTTGTTCATCATTTTCAAAAGCCCATCGGTGACGGCAACCACCGCATGCTCCGGATTTCTGCCGGTGGCAAATGCGTTGGGCGCCTCCTGGGGAATCCGGTAGACCCTCGGCATCGGCAGACCGGCCCTCTGCGACAGTTGCTTTACGATTTCATAGAGATTCGAGGAGTTTCGGGCATCAATCTCTTCTGCCCGGTACATCCGGAGCACAATCTTGTCCGAGTACCAGTAGCTGAAAAAATTCATGCCGGCGGCGAATATCAGGGCAATTACCATCCCCTGTCTTCCACCGAGCACCTGCCCGAACACCATGATCAGGACCGTCAATGCGCCCAGCAAGAGCGCCGTTCGAAACTGATTGCCCATGGGCGAGACCTCCAGGATCGATTTCATATTGAGATGGGGCTTTTTTAAAGCGCCGTGATGACATTCGAGTCATGAATTTTCAAAATAGGCGCTACCGGGCAAAAAACAAGGGGAGCGAAACCCGGCCAACGTCAAAGTGTCCTTTTTTCCTTGAAAAGCAGCGGATTTGGCTCCATAAGGGGGGCATGAAGATTCCCATTTGGTCCATCGGGGCGGTCATGTGGCTGATTGCCGCCTCGACCGGGGCGCAGCCCCCGTCCGACAATGAAAGCCTGGCCCTGGTCCATGCGGTGATGTGCGAGGCGATCGAGGACGGCAAGCCGGTCAACGAAACCGTGGTCTTTTCCTTTGAAAAAGAAAAGGCGGTCTGCTTTACCTATTTCAATCCGGTGCCGAAAAAGACCCATATCTACCACCGATGGTACAGGCGCGACCGGCTCAATGCAACAGCCAAGCTCCAGGTCAACCCACCCCAGTGGTCGACCTTCAGCCGGATCCAGCTGCGGGAGGGAGACAAGGGACCCTGGCGGGTGGAAGTCGTCGATGCTGACGGCAACCGGCTCAAAATTCTCCGCTTCAGCATCACGGAATGAGTCAGCAACCATGGATGCTCTGATCGTTTTTTTCAAGGCCCTTCGCTGGCAGGACTTCATCGACATCGCCCTGGCCAGCTATATTCTTTTCCGGTTTTATGTCCTTTTCCGCGGGACCTATGTGTTCCGCGTCATTTCCGGGCTGGCCCTTTTGTGGATCTTTCAGCGGATCACCGCCTATCTGGGCCTGATCGTCACCAGCTGGGCGCTGCAGGGAATCACGGCCGTCGCCGCTTTCATCATCATCGTGGTGTTTCGAAACGAACTGCGGAGCGTGCTTCAGGCCAAGAACATCAAAAATATCTTGTGGGGGGTTTCCCAGAAAACAAGCCAAGCGCCGGTAGACGTCATCGTTTCCGGCATCTTCGAGCTCATGGAAAGACGAATCGGGGCCCTGCTCGTATTTCCCGGCAGCGATGACATCGACGAAGTGGTGGAAAACGGCATCGACTGGGAGGGAAAGATCACCCAGGAGATGATTCTGAGCATTTTCTGGCACGACAACCCGGTCCATGACGGTGCGGCCATCATCGAAGGCGACGAGGTGCGAAAGGTCGGGGTCATCCTTCCCCTTTCCCATCGCACCGATCTGCCCTCCCATTTCGGCACCCGACACCGGGCGGCGGTCGGAATGGCCGAAAAAAGCGACGCCATGGTGGTGGTCGTTTCTGAAGAGCGAAAGAGCATCCTGGCCGTCAAAGGAGCGGAGCTGATCAAGGTCGCCAGCCCGGATCAGCTGTCCCAGCTGCTCCAGCGGAACATAGGCGTCGCCACCGATCCGGAGGCTCCTGCAAGCCGCCGGTCCATGCGCCTGGCCACAGCGGGTGCTCTTTCAGTCTTGCTGGTGTCCGGCCTCTGGTTCAGCTTCACAACGGGAAAAGACACCCTGATCGAACTCCAGGTCCCGGTGAGATACAACAATCGCCCGTCCGGCGTGGAGATCGTCGGCGCCTCGGTCAACTCGGTGAACCTTCAGCTCAGCGGTTCCGGAACCCTGATCCAGTCTCTGCGACCCAGCCAGGTGCAGGTCCAGCTCGATCTGAAATCGGCCGCTGTCGGTGCCAACGAGTTCACCATCACCAGCAGCAACATCAGCCTGCCCCCCGGCATCGTCTTGAAAACCGTGCAGCCTCGTCAGGTCACCGTCACCCTCGACCGGCTGGTGCGGAAACAGCTTCCGGTCCAGGTGGACTGGACCGGAAAACTGCCCGAAGACCGGATTCTTGAAAGCGTCCGGGTGATGCCGGAAGCAGTGGAGATCGAGGGTGGAAACCGGATCATAGAAGACACGGAAACCGTCTACACCCAGAAGGTGCCCCTGGACGGCCTGACCAAAAGCGGGACGCTCTCCGTTGGATTGGCCCTCCAGCCGGCCTCGCTGCAGGTGGCGCCCGGCTCGCCGGAAAAGGTGACCGTCGAGTACATCATTGAAAAACGCCCATAAAACTTTACATTTGAATGCAGTCTAACAATCCTGGTCCTCGGGACCAGGTCAGAGGCAATTGGCTTTGCCTTTCAGTTCGAAGTGAAAAAAATTCGAAGCACGAAACCCGAAATACGAAACAAATCCGAAATTCGAATGTCCGAATGACCCAAACAAGGGCAAATGGAATCTCTGAAAAGCTGCAGTTGTTTTGATCATTCGAATTTTGGTCATTCGGATTTGTTTCGAATTTCGATATTCGAATTTCGGATTTAATGGAACCAAAGGGATTCATGCCCTCCGGGCTTAACCCAACGCCGTGTCCTCCGGGCCCGGATCTTTACAATCCTTGTAAAATAGGAACAAACCGATGCAGCCAGGCCGCCAACCATACGACGACGCGCAGCCAAAGGGACACATCCTGGCAGACTTCCAGCGCAGGGAAAGAAATTTCATGTCCCCTTTCGGCTGTCTCAGCGCCGATTCCAAGGGCAGGCCCGTTTTCGAGGCGCCCTGTCCGGTTCGTACCGCCTTTCAGCGGGACCGGGACCGGATCGTCTACTCCAACGCCTTCCGGCGAATGAAGCACAAGACCCAGGTGTTTCTCGCCCCGTTGGGGGCCCACTACCGAACCCGGCTGACCCATACGCTGGAAGTCGCCCAGATCAGTCGCACCATCGCAAGAGCGCTTTACCTGAACGAAGACCTTGCAGAGGCCATCGCCCTGGGCCATGACCTGGGTCATCCTCCCTTCGGACACGGCGGAGAAATGGCGTTAAAAGAAGTCTACGGCCCGCAGTTTTCCCATCACGAGCAGAGCCTCAGGGTGGTGGACGTGCTGGAAAACAATGGGCGGGGCCTGAACCTGACCTATGAGGTGCGCGACGGCATCTTGAAGCATTCCAAGGGATACGGAAAGATCATCCCCGACAACCCGGAAGAACTGGCGACAACCATCGAGGGTCGAATCGTCCGGATGGCCGATATCATGGCCTACCTGAACCACGATCTGGACGACGCCATCCGCAGCGGGGTGATCAGCGAAGGCCAGGTCCCCGGAAGCTGCCGGGCGATTCTCGGTAAAACTCATTCAGACCGGGCCACGGTCATGATCCAGGATCTGATTTTCTCCACCCACATCATCGATGGCCGGCTTTGTATGAACATGAGCGAGGAAGTCGACCGCGCCATGGCGACCCTGCGCAAGTTTCTCTTCGAAAATGTCTACCGCTCCAGACGGGTGCACAAGGAATTCGTCAAGGCGAAAAAGATCCTCAAGGAACTCTATACGTATTTTCTCGAAGATGAGGCCATGCGCCTCAAAACCTTAGAAGAGATGGAGATGCCGGATCTGCACGCCAACGGAGATGCGCCTCACCGAACGGTCTGCGATCTGATCGCCAGTCTTACCGACACAGAGGCACTGGACCTGTATTCAAAAATTTTCTTTCCCTCGCCGCTGGTTTGATCCGTGCGACGAAAACCGCTTTTGCCTTTCCCGGCCAAACCGATATTGTCGACTTTTCTGGCGCGCCTGGAGACATTGTATGCGCAAATCGACCGGGCCTACCACGCAGCGGCCGCCCGATGCGGGTTTGCCTGCAGCGGCTGCGATGAAAACTGCTGCCTGACCCGCTTCCACCATCACACGCTGCTTGAGTTCTTCCACCTCCGGGAAGGCTTTCGTCAACTGCCGATGCCCGAACAGCGGTCGGCAAAACGCCGGGCTGAAATCGTTCTAAAAGGTTATGAAGCGGCCCAAAAAAACGAGGTGCCCCCGCGGACCATGTGCCCCCTCAATGTGGAACAGCGATGCCGGCTGTACGGCTATCGACCCATGATCTGCAGGATGCACGGAATCCCCCATGTGCTGCACGCAACCGGTCGACCGCCGATCTACGGCCCGGGCTGTGCGGCATTCAGTGAATCCTGTACGAATCCAACGGCGGCGGTGTTCGATCGAACCCCGTTTTATCGAAGCATGGCGGCCCTGGAAAAAGAGATGCGGTCTGCCGCAGGATTTACAGGAAAAACGAAAATGACTGTCGCAGAGATGATTCTATGGTTTTGCGAGCATGAACCATGAAAACCGTCGACCCGAAAGACATCGACCGGCTGGAGGCCAAACGGCTTCGGCCCGGTGACACCTTTTGCT
>Ga0207752_1001522_pt1 | contig 10473 bp, 6 predicted proteins | sample Pon2CUnioCityCA_6_FD_187272 | JGI IMG/M metagenome (GOLD analysis project Ga0207752, IMG submission 187272) | Marine sediment microbial community from Union City, CA, USA - Pond 2C Sediment 2 (SPAdes) | ecosystem: Environmental > Aquatic > Marine > Intertidal zone > Salt pond sediment ... | reverse complement strand
GTGTTCAGGTCCGTGGAAATGGAGCGGATATCCATCGAAGAGAAGATAGACGAACTCGACAACTTGCGTCCCCTGAAGTTGCTTACCGACGGTAAGTACCGCGAATTCAGAAGGAGACACGGTGAGGTCTTTGAGGCAGACACTGGAGCGCAAGCTATATTAACCATCCTTAAAAGACTTCATCTGGAAGAGGTCCACAACACGCTTCACGACGAGATCAATTCTGCTTCGGGGCAGCGACGGAAGAAGGCTATCAAGAGACTGCAGGTGGTAGAGGCTTTCCGGCGCAGTGGCAATAAACCCGAGTGGATGATTCTCACAGTCCTTCCAGTTTTGCCCCCGGACCTGCGGCCAATAGTGCAGCTGGATGGCCGGCGATTCGCCACCAGCGATCTTAATGATCTCTACCGCAGAGTCATTAACCGCAACAACCGGCTCAAGAGACTGCTGGAAGTGGGCGCGCCGGAAATCATAATACACAATGAGAAAAGAATGCTCCAGGAGGCAGTCGATTCGCTGATCGACAACGGCAGGCAACGAAGAGCCATAACCGGGGCGGGTAACCGACCGTTGCAGTCCCGATCCGATGTGCTCCGCGGCAAACAGGGACGATTTCGCCAGAATCTCTTGGGCAAAAGAGTAGACTACAGCGGCCGCTCGGTTATTGTTGTCGGCCCTGAACTGGCGCTCCACCAGTGCGGTCTACCAAGAAGAATGGCGCTGGAACTCTTCAAGCCATTCCTGATGTTCCGTCTGGTACAGCAAGGATTGGCCACCAACATTAAGAGCGCCAAGAGGATGGTTGAGCGAGCCAGACCCGAGATATGGAGTATTCTGGAAGAGGTCATACAAGAAAGACCGGTTCTGTTGAACCGTGCTCCGACGCTGCACCGACTGAGCATCCAGGCGTTTGAGCCGGTGCTTATAGACGGAAGCGCCATCCAACTCCATCCGCTCGTTTGTACAGCTTTCAACGCTGACTTCGATGGAGACCAGATGGCTGTCCACGTACCGTTGTCACGGGCGGCGGTCATGGAAGCTCGAAAGGCGATGCTGAGCGTTCACAACATGGTCCTCCCCAGCAATGGAGAACCAGCCGTAGCGCCGACTCTGGACATGGTTCTCGGCTGCTATTACCTTACATCTCCCAGACCGGGGGCGATGGGTGAAGGGATGTACTTCAACAACCTTGATGAAGCCCAGTTTGCTTATGATCTGGGAGTCATCGACCTCGGCGCTGAGATTGAGGTGAGAACAGCGGAGAGCGGCGGTCGCATGAGGACCACAGTGGGCCGCATTATCTTCAATAGCGTCGTTCCCGATGCACTGGGATTCACCAATGAGACCATCGACAAGACTCGACTGAAGAAACTTATCGCGGACTGCATCAAGGTCAGGGGCAATGCCGAAGCGGCTGTTATGTCGGACAGCATTAAGCAACTCGGCTTCAGGTACGCCACCCAGTCCGGGACTACCATAAGCGTCAATGATATCAAGGTACCGGACGCGAAGTATCAGGTCTTGAACGAAGCCGAGAAGCTGGTTTCTCAGATAGAAGACCAGTACAACGAGGGCTTGATCACTGATGACGAGCGCTATAGCGGCACGGTGGATATCTGGACCGAAGCCACTGACAGGATTACCGGCCTGGTGTCTCAGGGGTTGGACCGCTATGGCGGAGTGTACATGATGGCCACCTCCGGAGCCAAAGGTAACATCTCCCAGATAAGACAGATGGCCGGTATGCGGGGTTTGATGACCGATCCTTCCGGGAAGATCATCGACTTCCCCATCCGGTCCAGCTTCTATGAAGGCTTGTCAGTTTTGGAGTACTTCATATCCACCCACGGAGCCCGCAAGGGACTAGCCGACACTGCTCTGAGAACATCAGACGCCGGTTACCTTACCCGTCGCTTGGTAGATATTGTCCAGGATGTCATGGTCTTCGAGAAGGATTGCGGTAGCACTTCGGGCATATGGTGCACTGAATCCAAAGACGGATATCTGCCTCACCTCTCTGAACGCATAATCAGTCGACTGGCTGCGGCCAAGGTCGTGGATCCGGCCACGGGCGAGGTGATCGTGGACAGGAATGAAGAGATAGACGAAGACAAAGCCAACCGAATCGTTGCAGCAGGAATCACCCAGGTCTATGTCAGGTCCCCTCTCAGTTGCCAGTCAAGGCGAGGCGTGTGCCAGGCCTGTTACGGGAACGATCTATCCAAGGGGGTCCCGGTTGAGGAGTTCACTGCTGTCGGTATCATAGCCGCTCAAAGTATCGGTGAACCCGGAACCCAGTTGACACTACGGACTTTCCACACAGGCGGTGTAATGGGGCTCGACATCACCACCGGTCTGCCCCGGGTGGAGGAACTGTTCGAAGCCAGAGTCCCCAAGGGGCAATCTGTCCTATCCGAAATCGACGGCGTGGTCGAGATCACACCGACAGAGGATGGATATAGGATCAGGATTACCAATACGGAACTGTACCGCAATGAGTATCCCCTGCCTCCTGGTTCTGAAGCGGAGGTCAACGACGAGGACTGGGTAGAAGTGGGCACGGTTCTAGCCAGACCGACTGCGGAGGCCGACGAGAGTGATACAGCACTGGCACCATCCGTGCTGGTGGCACCGGTCAGTGGCAGAGTAAGTTTCGAAGGCAACAATATAGTCATCAGCTACGAAGAGAAGGAAGAAGAGGAATACTCCGTGCCCTTCACCGCCAGCATCCGGGTGGTGAACGGTTCGAGCGTAAAGGCGGGTGAGCAGCTGACAGAAGGGCACGTGAACCCTCAAGACATCCTCCGCATAAGAGGGCGTGAGGCCGTACAGCGGTATCTTGTAGATGAAATACAGAAAGTGTACCGTTCTCAGGGTGTTACCATTAACGACAAACACATCGAGTGCGTGTCGCGGCGCATGCTCCAGAAGATCAGGGTGGATTCCCCCGGAGACACAGAATTGCTTCCGGGCGATCTGGTTGACCGCTTTGTCTTCGAAGACATCAACGCCCGGGTGGTGGCCGAGGCGGGGGAGCCAGCCACAGCACAGACAGCCTTGCTGGGGATAACCAAAGCTGCTTTGAATGCTGACAGCTGGCTGGCCGCAGCTTCTTTCCAGGAGACCACCAGGGTACTCACAGAAGCAGCCATAAACGGCAAGGTCGACCGCCTTGTGGGACTCAAGGAAAACGTGATCATTGGAAGGCTGATCCCGGCCCGCGCCCTGGCACAGGAAGATCTGGTAGCATTGCGTAATGAAGCTATCCAGGCGCTGATGGGGGAAGGGGAGACATTGGCGGAGGGTGAAGAGGTACCCGCTGAGCTGATGGGTCCGGTAGAACTGCCTGAACCAGGAGAATCGGCGGAAGAGGCCGTAGAAGAAGAATCGGGAGATCAACCGGATTCAGAAGCTGAGGTTGAGTCCTCCGACTTAGAAGTTTAGAGGGGCGGAGACAAATAGAGAAACCCAGCCTTTGCAGGCTGGGTTTCTTATTGGACTCGAGAAGCACAAGAGGATCCGAACTAGCGCTGCCGGCTGTCGAGTTGAATGGTAACCGGGCCGTCATTGTGGATTTCCACGAGCATGTGCTGCTGAAACTCACCCTTACCGACCTGTACGCCTGAATACGAGGCCAATTCCACAAACTGATTGAATAGAGCCTCCGCTTCCTGAGGTGGCGCCGCTTGCGTGAAACTGGGCCGCCGCCCTTTTCGGGTATCCGCCAGCAGTGTAAACTGACTCACCGCCAGAAGTCCCCCCTGAACTTCAAGCAATGAGAGATTGAACTTGCCCTGTTCGTCGGAGAAGATGCGGAGATTAACTATTTTGTCCACCAGGAATTTGGCGTCGTCCTGGCTATCTCCAACGGCTACTCCCACCAGGCAGACCAGACCCTTACTGATCCTGGCTATCTCTTGACCATTTGCAGTCACAGAAGCCTGGTTCACGCGCTGGATCAGTGCTTTCATGATTTCGGTGTCTTGGCCAACTTGAGGCCTTCCGTATCCGCGTCCACAGTCACGAAGTCACCATCCTGGAATTCACCGTCCAGTATTCGCTTGGACAGAGCATTCTCCAAATATCTCTGAATGGCTCTGCGGAGCGGTCTAGCGCCAAATACGGGATCAAAACCTTCCTTGACCAGCCACTCTTTGGCGGCCAGATTCAGTTCTATGGTTATGTTGTGTTCAGTAAGCCGTTTCTGGACTTCCTGCAGGAGTAGATCGACTATCTGGTGGAGATGCTCCTGGGTCAAGGAGTCGAAGACTATTATTTCATCGATACGATTAAGGAACTCCGGGCGGAAGGTCTGCTTCAGAGCCGTACTTATCGCTTGGCGGAGCCGTTCCTGGTCAACGCTCTTTTCTGCCCGAAAGCCTATGCTCTGACGTTGTACTTCCTGCGTACCGAGGTTACTGGTCATTATGACCACCACATTCTTGAAATCGACGATCCTTCCATGGCCGTCAGTCAAACGGCCATCCTCAAGTATCTGTAGCAGGACATTGAACACATCGGGATGCGCCTTTTCGATCTCATCGAAGAGAATGACTCTGAACGGTCGACGCCGTACCGCTTCGGTGAGTTGCCCGCCTTCTTCGTAGCCTATGTAGCCGGGTGGGGCCCCAATCAGTCTGGATACAGTGTGCTTCTCCATGTATTCAGACATGTCCATGCGTATCATAGCGTTCTCGTCATCAAACAAGAACTCCGCCAGCGCCCGCGCCAGCTCGGTTTTGCCCACACCGGTCGGACCAAGGAAGACAAAACTGCCGATGGGCCGCTTGGGATCCTTCAACCCCGCCCGCGCCCGGCGAATTGCCTCCGATACCGCGGCCACCGCCTTTTCCTGATTAATGATCCTCCGGTGCAACTCTTCTTCCATGTGCACAAGCTTCTTGGATTCGCTTTCCAGCATGCGTGAAACAGGAATCCCGGTCCACTTGGAGACGAGCTCAGCGATGTCGTTTTCGTCCACGACACGGTCAACCTTTTTGTTTTGAAGCCATTCATCTTTGGCGCGCTTGTAGTCCTCTTCCACTCGAAGCATCTCAGACCGAAATTCAGCGGCTTTCTGGTAGTCCCTTCGTTGCGAAGCCGCTTCCTCTTCATTGGCCAGGTGTTTGAGCTTTCGCTCAAGATCCTTCACCGGGGCTGGAGCGCTTTCGAGATCGATGCGCAGTTTGCTGGCGGCCTCATCGATCAAATCGATGGCCTTGTCGGGCAAGAAACGCTCAGTGATATACCTGTTCGACAGCTTCGCTGCCGCCACCAGAGCCGAATCGGCAATTTCGATCTTGTGATGGACTTCGTAGCGAGGTTTGAGTCCGCGGAGGATTTCTACGGTCTCTTCTTCGTTTGGCTGTTCAATAAGCACCGGCTGAAGCCGTCTCTCCAGAGCCTTGTCCTTCTCCACATGCTGCCTGTACTCGTTGTTGGTCGTGGCGCCAATGCACTGAAGCTCACCTCTGGCAAGCGCAGGCTTGAGAATGTTGCTGGCATCTATGGCGCCCTCGGCCGCTCCCGCACCAACCACTGTGTGAAACTCATCAATGAACAGTATGATCTCGCCTTCAGACTGACGCACTTCGTCTATGACCGCTTTCAGCCGGTCCTCGAACTCACCCCGAAACTTGCTTCCGGCTACTAATGACGTCATGTCCAGAGCCACCACTTTCTTGTCTTTAAGTGAGTCCGGCACGTCCTCGGCCACAATCTTCTGTGCCAACCCCTCGGCGATGGCGGTCTTGCCCACACCGGCCTCACCAATAACGATGGGATTGTTTTTGGTGCGCCGAGAGAGAATCTGCATCACACGACGAATCTCGTCTTCGCGCCCAATGACCGGGTCCAGTTTCTGATTTCTGGCGAGCTCGGTGAGATCGCGACCATACTTCTCCAGACTCCGATATTTGCTTTCGGCTCTCCTGTCAGTCACTCTATGCCCCCCTCGTATTCTACGGAGCGCCCGGTAGACGCCTTCCTGGTCAACGCCGGCGGCCCGAATAATGCGTGCTGCGTCTCCCTGTTGCTCACCTGCTACGGCTATCAGAAGGTGCTCGGTACCGACAAACTCGTCCTTCAACCTGTCTGCTTCGGCAGTGGCAGACTCGAGGAGACGAGGAATGCGCGGGGTGGAATAGATCTGCGCCCCTTCATAGCCTACTTTCGGCGCACGTTCCAGGGCCAGACCCAATTCACGCCTGATAGAATCGTGATCCACCCCCATCTCCTTCAGTATATCGAGGGTTAGACTACCCTCCTGGTCAAGGAGAGCCATAAGCACATGCTCCACATCCCACTGGCTGTGACGGTACTGTCTCACCAGGTTCTGTGAAGCAGCCAGCGCTTCTTGCGCTTGTTCTGTTAGTCTTTCAGGACGCAGAAATGCCATAAGTCGCCCAGGTCTATTCTAGAACTGGAGAAAACCACGGTAGTCGAACATCAGTGGCTGTTTCAAAGGACAGATAACGCCGATTAGGGGGAAGGGTCAGCGCCCAATTTCAGTTTTTCGGGCTAGATGGTGAAGACACGCTCTTTGAACTCATTCACCAGGGGGCAATTGGGCCATTTGCAGTTCTTGAGCCTCTTCTTCCCCTCGTTATTCTTGCTGTGCCTGTTGTAGAAAGCACACTGGACAGTTTTGTCCCAATGCACCATGATTACAGCAAAGTCACCCACCCACTCACACCAAACGGTAGTCGCCGTCACCTGCCATCCCATTTCTTGTTCCTCTAGATCAATTCTATCACACCTGCCGGCCATCACATTGCCTCACCGGAGTCGCCTGTCTCCGAGGCTCGCCTTTCGGCAGCCCTCTTCTTTCGCCCCAAAACGTATCGGCTGCGCACCAGATTCCACTTAGGTCCAGTAGTCATGAAATACCTCTTGAGTTCCCGCGGCTGCGGGTGAATGGTGAAGGCATATATCAGATTTGGATTCCAGTTGTCGACGCCGTACAGGCCGATCCGATTGATGGTCAAACGCTCTTGATGCCGGAGCATCCAGCGTTCCTCATTCAGAAGAGACACGTCGAGGGTTTCCTGAAACGCCGGGATGAGAATGCCGTAATCATGGTCAACGCCGTGTTCCTGGCGAATATTGATCATCTCTTCAGTCTTCTGAAGGGCATGGTCATCGCAGCGGAGAGCCAAATTAAGGAAGAATCCAGTGCCCCGGTCTTCAAAATAAAGGTCGACGTCCTTGCGGTCGATGGAAGAATAGCCTTTCTCTTCAAGAAGGTGGGTTATGGCCAGCGTCAGGTATTCCCTTTCTTCCTCCTCACTGTCGAAGCCTTCCTTGAAACGAAGTGGCAGAAGTTGTGTAAGGGGCAGATGGTGATCTTGCACCGGCTCAGCCTGTTCCTTCTCCTCGCGTTCCAATTCCCCCTCGCAGTAGAAGAGGTCAGAAACGTCCTCACCCCTGTCATTGACGAAACTGATATTGAGCAGAAGGCTGACTCCCCCCGGAAGGTTCTTTCTCTCCAGGATCTGCATCTTCTTGATCAGATAGTGTCCCGGCAGGGGCAGCTTGATATGTACTCCCTTGTCGGCGAAGGTTCTATGTATGTCATCAACGGTTAGCAAATCCATTTGGGTACGTTCCTTAGTGAGGCGAAGTCATTATAGCAATGGCCCGTTCGTATGGTCAAAACACCTTGCCTGGAAAAGACAGCATCATGGTCGATCCGCAAAACAGCGGGTCAGCGACTTCTGTGGTAAGAACCGATGGTGATTTGGCCCCTCATAAGTACTGTGTAGTATACTGGACGCAGGAGGAAAGATGATCGAAGGTCTGCGAGAGACTATATTGAAATTTGTATCTGAAGGCAGTGACATGCTTTCGGTGATCATGGGTCAGGAAGATTCGAAGAAGAAGGTCCTGTCGTCGCTGCTTGCGGGTCATCACGTACTGATTGAGGGTCCCCCCGGAGTGGGAAAGACGACTATGGCCAAGCACATCGCCGCGGCTTTGCCTTCGGTGCAGGTAGTGAAGGGATGTCCTTACCACTGTGACCCTAACGAGCCTGTTTGTCCGCAGTGCAAAGCGAAAGTGGCTGAAGGTGCGAAGCTGGAGGCAACGGCTGTTGCTGGTTCCCAGAGATTCGTGAGACTTCAGGGTTCACCGGATCTCACTGCGGAGGACCTCTTAGGCGATATCGATCCCACCCAGGCTTTCAAGTACGGGCCTCAGGACTACCGAGCGTTCGTTCCAGGGAAATTGCTCAAAGGGAACCGTGGTGTCGTCTTCTTCGACGAACTCAACAGGGTTACAGAGAAACTCCAGAACGCTCTGCTGCAGGTCCTGGAAGAAGGCATAGCCACTATAGGGCCCTATGACGTGGACTACCCCGCCAAGTTTGTCATGATAGCCACCATGAATCCCCGGGAGCGAGCGGGCGTGGAAGAGCTTTCCGATGTCCTTATGGATAGATTCGACGTGGTGAAGATGACTTATCCCGAGTCGGCTGATATAGAGAAGGAGATAGTACTGAGATACGGGGCCAAGCTGGACAAAGTGAAGATATCGGATGATGTTCTCGACACGGTAGTGGCTCTGGTTCGGGCCACTCGAGAGGAGCCATGGTCCAAGGAGATGGAACAGTCTGCCAGTGTGAGGGCGACCCTGTCGCTATATGAGAAGGTCCAGGCTATAGCCAAGCTGGAGAAGAGAGCTGAAGTCACGAATAACGACATAGGAGCGATGGCTGAGTCCTCCCTGGGCAGCAGAATAAAGCCTTCACCAGAGTCCAAGTTCTATGACGATATGCCGGCTTTGATCAGTGAAATGGTGAAGCAGGTACTGGAGAGCAAGTCCTGATGCCCAGAGGGCTGGCTGTAGCCGTTTCAGGCAAAGGGGGAGTGGGCAAGACCTTCATATCCAGCATGCTGATCAAGCGTTTGTCAGAGCACGGCACCGTGCTGGCAATAGACGCTGACCCTGACTCCAACCTGCCTCAGGCACTGGGAGCGAAGGTGACTAAGAGTGTAGGCGAATCCCGCGAGGCCATAATTGATGCCCCGGCCAGGAGCAAAGTAGCCAGCGCCAAACAGGAGTATCTGGAACTGTCAATCCATGAGTCGGTCGAAGAGTTTCCTCAATTCGATCTCCTGGTGATGGGTCGCTCGGAAGGCGAGGGCTGCTACTGTGCGGTTAACCACGTCATCAGACAGGTCATTGACACCAGAGCGAGAGGCTATGACTTCACGATAATCGATTGTCATGCCGGCCTGGAACATCTCAGCCGGCGGACAACCAGAGACGTCGACATCATGCTGGTCGTCACCGATCCCACTAAGAACGCCCTGCAGACGGCGGCCAGAATTGTTCAGCTGTCCAAAGAGCTGGTAATAGAATTTGACACCGTTCTTGTCGTGGCCAACAGAGTCACGGAAGAGACGCGGCCTCTCTTGTCTAAAGTGGCCGCGGAGAATCAGATTGAGATCGGTGCGTACATACCTCTCGATCCGGTGGTAGCCATGTATGACATGCAGGGCAAGCCGGTAAGTGAGATTCCCAGAGACTCTCCGGCCTCTTCAGCCATTGACGACCTCTGCCATATCATCCTCGCGCACGAGTAGACCTTTGACACATGCATTGCTGAAAGAAGCTATCACCAACCGGCTACAAAGCACAGGCCCCGAAAGATTCACCGAGCTGATACTCGGGGGCCTTGAATTGCGTGAACCCGAAAAGCAAGCCCTTCTGAGCAGCATTGTCGCCGGGCACCATATACTACTCCTCGGTCCGCCTGGCAGCGGCAAAACCAGCGTTGCCAATAACCTGCCACTGATCCTCGAAGATATCGACGTCGTGGAAGGCTGCCCTTTGAATTGCGCGCCGGACGATGCGTCTTGTCCCTGGTGCGAGGACCGAAAATCCCGGGGCGAGAGACTCCGGGGCACTACGCTTCACGGAAAAGAGAGGATAGTCAGGGTCCAGGGCAGCGGAGGCCTGATGGTTGAGGACCTGATAGGCGATCTGGATCCGGAAGCTGTTCTGAAGGAAGGACTCTATTCTACGCGCGCGTTCCTGCCGGGCAAACTGCTCCGGGCGAACAGGTGCATACTCCTGATCGACTTCATCGACCGGGTACCTGAAAGAGTTCTCAATGCGGTCATGTATGCCCTTCAGGGTGGGACTATAGCTATTGGCGCCCTGGACTACAATATCGAACTCGATACCATACTGGTGGCCACCGGCGCTGAAGCCGCCCTAAAAACCCTTCCTCTGGATCTGATCGATAGTTTCGATGTCATTAGTTTGGGCTACGTGGAAGGTATCGAGAAGCAGCGAGAAATCGTTCTCAGTCACCTTAGAGACGGGAAAGTGCTACCGGCAAGCCAGGAACTGGACCAGGCTATCCAGATAGTAAACGCAACCAGAGAACATCGGGAAGTGGAACGGGGCGTGAGCACCAGAGGAATGATCAGGAATGCCGAGCTGCTGAGCTGGCTTCCCGAAATGGGA
>Ga0207752_1001521_pt1 | contig 10475 bp, 8 predicted proteins | sample Pon2CUnioCityCA_6_FD_187272 | JGI IMG/M metagenome (GOLD analysis project Ga0207752, IMG submission 187272) | Marine sediment microbial community from Union City, CA, USA - Pond 2C Sediment 2 (SPAdes) | ecosystem: Environmental > Aquatic > Marine > Intertidal zone > Salt pond sediment ... | reverse complement strand
GTAAGAATGGTCCCTTCCACCGGCTTGACGACCCCTTTGTAGGCCGTGGCCGACCCTTCTCGGCAGGCATCGGCCAAATCCTCGGTTTGTAGGACCGCCTTCTCGTCCAGGCTCCGAGCAAAACCGCGCCAGATCTGGGAAAGAATGACGCCAGAATTGCCTCGCGCACCCATCAGAGCACCGTGAGCCATCTGACGAGCGACTCGCCCGACGTTTTGCTCCGGGGAATCTTCAATTTCGGCCCAGGCGGAGCGCATCGTGAGCACCATATTCGTCCCGGTGTCACCGTCCGGCACGGGGTAAACGTTCAATGCATTAATGGCAGCCTGGTGGCGCTGGAGCCAGGCCAGGGCAGCCTTGATGAGACGCTTGAACCCCTGACCATCCACGACGTAGCGTGCATTCTCACGGGTGGTCTCCGATATTCTCTCTTCTGCGGTCAACCCTCTCTCCCTCGAATCGTAAGCAGCTCGCCGAACGGCCCGACGAGAATCAGTCCACGTTGCTGACGCGTAAGCCGTCGACGTGCACGTTGACCTCGGCAACCGGGATGCCAAGTGCTCGCTCCACGCTGAACTTCACCACATTCATCACACTGCGGGCCACAACAGCGATACGCGTCCCATACTCCAGGATCACGTAGACGTCAATAGCGATCTCTCCATCCTTGACGCGCACCTCGACTCCGCGTTTTCGTTCTGCGGAAAGGGCTGTGGCAATGCCTGTCGGCAGGTCTTTCGACGCTGTCCCGACAACACCGTAGCAAGAGAGTATCGCATCATTTACGATGCTGGCAATGGCCATCGGCGAGACATCGATCCGACCACGAGACGCGTCTTCCGACATATTCCCTCCTCCCTTCAACCGAACAATGCGTTCAGAACAGCGATGCCGCCTCTCACCCGAGGAGCGCTCCCGGAACCGTGACGGTGCCCGGCTCAGGCTGAAGCCCCTCCTCTAGCGACAAGCAAGAGCGGCAAACTGACGCTCACTGGAGATCCAGGGGTTTCTCGTTTTCAAACCAACCCTTATGAAGGTTGCACAGCAGGTCCCCAAGCAGTCCAATACCTAAGGCGCAACCACCACATGACGGCATCTGGCGCTTGAGCCTTCGCAAGGTTACCGAGAATGATAAAGCCCTGCTGGAGATCCTCAGTTAGTTGCACGAAAGAACTGCTCAGCGTATAATGACATGTCCGCTGTGCAAAAAGAGTCATCGCTTGGAACAAGATCCGGGCTAGAGTATGGGCCAGGTACTGAATTGTGACAAGAGGCAGCAGCGGAATTCCATTTTGAACAAACATTAGTTATTTGGAGGTCAGATCAATGGCGAAATGCGAAGTCTGCGGGAAAGGCACGCGATTTGGACATAACGTCCCTCGTTCCAAGAAGAAGACGAAGCGTCAGTTCCGTTCCAACGTGCATCGGAAGAAGGTCCTGATCGACGGCGAGCTGCGCCGGATGCACATCTGCACCCGCTGTCTGCGGACCCTGGACAAGGGGCAATAGAGTCCGAGCGGCAAGACCGGGTTTGAGAACGAGACCGGTTGAGCATACGATAACACGAAAAACCCGCCAAAGGCGCGGGAGTCGTTTCTGGGCACCTCCCAAGTAGAGAGGTCGCTACGGTCAAATAGAGCAGCTTTCGGATTCCTAATCTAAGCCCCCTGAAGGGGGTTTTGCTTGGCCCCTCAAGGCACATACCTATGCCAGAAGCAGGTCTTCACTGGACTTCAGCGCCCTGGAAGGGAAACTGCACTCCATCGCGACAGCATATGATACATCGGAATGATCAGAAAATCAAGAGGCGGTGGCGGTTGAAGGGCCGCTGCAATTGTGGTAAAATGGCCTGGGCGCACAGACGGTGCACTTATGATAATCGCCCATAATAGACGAAGCCAATCTCAGCAAGCAGAGTAATCGAGGGGTAGTTAGAAAACGAATGTCGGATACGAGGAAAGCAGCGAACGACTGGCTTAACCCACTCATCAACCCCAGAGTGATGAACGAACTGAGCGCATCGCTGCAAGAGGGAGGGGGTGATGCTTACCGCTTCGAGGTGCCATCGGTACTTCCGATCTTGCCACTGCGCGGTCTCGTCATCTACCCTCTGACAGCCGTGCCGATCCGCGTGGGGCAGCCGCGCTCGGTGCGCCTCATTGATGAAGCAGTGAGTGAAAACAACATCATCGGGCTCGTGGCAAGTCGAGACCCGGAGATCGAGTCTCCGAGCCCGGACGAAGTATACCGCGTCGGGACGGCAGCGGCCGTGCACCGCCTGGCGAAGGCCCCCGACGGCACCCTCACCCTGATTGTGCAGGGGTTGGTGCGCATTCGGATCGAGGAGTTCATCCAGGAATCGCCATATCTCCTCGCGCGCGTCAAGACTATCCCGGAAACAACAGACAGGACCCTTGAAACAGAAGCCCTCCGCCGCAGCCTCGTTGACCATTTCAGCCACTTGATCGAGCTTTCGCCCACGATCCCCGAGGAGATGGGCGACATGCTGTCCAATATAGACGACCCACTCCAGGTCACGTACGCCGTCGCCAATCACATAGACAACGAGCTTGAAGAGGCTCAAGAAATCCTTGAGATGGACCTCCTCAGCGATAAGATGCACCGCCTGCTGAACATTATGGCCCAGGAGGTGGAGGTCCTTGAGCTGGGCCGGAAGATCAAGAGCGAAGCTCAGTCCGAGATGCAGGAGAGGCAGCGCGAGTACTTCCTCCGCGAACAGAAGAAGGCCATTCAGCGAGAGCTGGGTGAGGCCGATGAGCAGATGGAAGCGGAGGAGTTCCGCAAGAAAGTCGAAGCCTTGGATATGCCGGAGGAGGCAGAGCAGGAGGCCAGGCGGGAATTAGACCGCATGACCAAAGTGCCCTCTGCGTCCCCCGAGTACAGCGTCATCCGCACGTACCTGGATTGGCTGACGACCTTACCGTGGAATCTCGAGACCGAGGACAACCTCGATATCCGGCATGCCCGCAACGTGCTGGACGAGGATCACTACGATCTCGACGATATCAAGGAGCGGATCCTCGAGTTCCTGGCCGTCCGCAAGCTGCGGGAGGAACGAAAAGACGAACTCGAGGCCCGGAAGACGAACGACTACATCCGCCGGGAACGCGAGGGCGTCATCCTCTGCTTCGTGGGCCCCCCCGGCACAGGGAAGACGAGTCTGGGACAGTCGATCGCTCGCGCACTGGGGCGGAAGTTCATCCGGCAGTCGCTGGGCGGGGTGCGGGACGAAGCGGAGATTCGCGGTCATCGCCGAACGTATATCGGCGCTCTGCCGGGGCGTATCATCCAGGCGCTGCGGCGGGTCGAATCGAAGAACCCGGTGTTTATGATCGACGAGGTTGATAAGCTGGGGAAGGATTTCCGGGGAGACCCGGCCTCTGCCCTCCTTGAGGTCCTGGATCCCGAGCAGAACTCCGAGTTCCGAGACCACTACCTGGACGTGCCTTTCGATCTCTCCCAGGTGATGTTCATCACCACGGCGAACCTCCTTGAGCCCATCCCGGCGCCACTCCGGGACCGGATGGAGATCCTGCAGCTCTCCGGTTACACCGAGACGGAGAAGGTGCGCATCGCCCAGGGCTACCTGATCCCGCGCCAGCTGCGAGAGAACGGACTGTGGGCCGAAGAGTTGAGTTTCGGCGAGGATGCGCTGCGCAAGATCATCCAGGACTACACCCGGGAGGCCGGTGTTCGCAATCTGGAGCGCGAGATCGGGAAGATCTGCCGCAAGGTCGTCACCCGCATCGCGGAGGGGGACAAAGAACCGGTAGAAGTGACCGTGGAGAACCTATCGGACTTCCTGGGCCGGCGGCGGTATTTCCCTGATACAGCGCTCCGCACCCAGGTGCCCGGCGTCGCGACGGGCCTGGGCGTGACGGTCGCCGGGGGTGACCTCCTCTTCTGCGAGGCGACCAAGATGGCGGGCGACAAGGGATTTACCGTCACCGGACAGCTTGGAGACGTGATGAAGGAATCGGCTCAGGCTGCCCTGAGCTACGTGCGCTCCAAGGCCCCGGATCTGGACATTCCCGAGGGTATTTTCGGAGAGGTCGACATCCACGTCCACGTCCCTAAAGGGTCCGTCCCCAAGGACGGTCCTTCCGCCGGCGTCGCGATTGCCACAGCGCTGGCATCGCTCCTGAGTGGGCGGACGGTGCGTGGCGACGTGGGGATGACCGGTGAGATCACGCTTCGCGGGCAGGTTCTGCCAGTGGGTGGGGTCAAAATGAAGGTGTTGACCGCTCATCGGGCCGGTCTGGGTACCGTGATCCTGCCGAGACAGAACGAGAAGGATCTGGAGGACGTCCCGGAAGAGGTCCTTGAAGAGCTGGAGATCGTCCTCGTCGACCGAATCCATGAGGTCTTTGACACCGCTCTTGAGCCCCAGGAAGAAGGAAAGACCGAGTAAGGAGAACCGAGCTACGGTGGCGAAGATCGTGATCGTCGACGACGACAAGACCTTCAGGCGGCTGCTCGTGACCGTGCTGGAGCTGGAGGGTCACGAAGCCCTTGCCGTCGCCCAGCCGGAGGCAATCGTCACCGCGGTGCGTCAAGAGGAGCCCGATCTCATCTTCATGGATATCCACATCGGCGAGCGGGATACGCTGGGGGCGCTGCGAGACCTGAAGAGCGACGAAGCCCTGGACGACATACCCGTGGTTATGACGTCGGGTTCGGACCGCGGTCAGGAATGCCTCGACGCGGGCGCCGACAGGTTCCTTATGAAGCCCTTCCGCCCGTCGGAGATGATCGCCACCATCGATGAGCTGATTCAGACGGCTGACTGAGCGAGAAGACAAACCGGCAGCGCGGTGTCCGCCCCCCTTCGTTCACCCTCCGAGCGTTCGTAGGATCCAGAAAGCGACCATCCCACTCAGAATCGTCCACAAGGCGCTTCGCGTGCGCCAGGCGACGAGGGCCCCGACAATCGTAGCCCACACGGGGGTACCAAGCTCGATCCGGCCCTCGGGTGCGAGGACGGGAGGGACAATCAGGGCTGCCAGGACCGCCGGAGGCACGTAGCGCAGCCATCTGCGGAAAACCGAGGGACCAGCCTCGTCGTCCCCGAGGGCGGGTCTCGACCCCAGCGCGGCGATCATCGTGTATCGGGTCGCATAGGTCACCAGGGCCATGCCGGCGACGATCAGAAGGTCACTCATCCTCGTTGCTCCTCGTTCTGAGCTCCTCCAGCACTGCACCCAAACCACTTCCGAGCAGGCCGGCGGCGATGACGTACCATTTGCCGGGCAACAGGAACGCGCCCGCCAGCGCGAGAGCGCCGGATGCAACAGCCACCACCACGCCGAGGCGGTCCTCCAAAAACGTGGTGAGCAACCCTAAGAAGCCCAGCGGAAAGACAAGCTCGAGGCCGTACCGTTCGGGATCAGGCACGGCAGTACCAAGCAGGGCGCCCATCAGACCGCTGAACCCCCAGGCGACGTAGATGCCGACGTTGGCCCCGAAGAAGTACCAGCGGTTGCCGGGCCCACGCTGGTACTCGGCGATAGCCAGCGCGTAGGATTCGTCGGACATCCAGAGCGCGAGCAGAGCTTTCCACAGCGGCGAGAGACCCTCCAGATAGGGAGCGATCGACGCGCCCATAAGCAGGTGCCGCAGGTTGACGACCAGCGTGGTGAGGACGATGGGAATCGCCTCACTCGCCTCCCACATCCCCAGAGCGGTGAACTGAGCCGACCCGGCGTGAACGGCGAGGGACATCGCGCAGGCTCCCCACGGACCGAACCCTACCTGACGGGCCATCATCCCGTAGAGAAGCCCGAAGGCGATGACGCCCGGGACCAGCGGTAGCGCAGCCAGGAAGCCGCGGCGGAACTTGCTCATACCCTAGAACGTCGCTACACCCTCTATCACGGGCGTCACCTGACCGCCGACCCGAACCGCGGTCGGCTCTCCGTTCCGGTGATCGACCTCGATGTAGAGCGTGCTGGGACGGTGCAGCTCCGCGCCCTGCTCGCTGACGATGTGGACGGTCGGTTCGGTGATGGGAACGGCCCCGTGGTGGACCAGGTAGGCACCCAGGGCGCCGTTGGCGCTGCCGGTGGCCGGATCCTCGGGGACACCGAGCAGAGGCGCGAACATGCGCACGTGAACCGTGGTCGTTGGTTGCTCTGTCTCGTTGGTGAAGACCATCACACACTCGGTACCGACGGCGCGACAGGCCCGATTGAGGGCAGCGACGTTAAGCTCGTCGGCGGACAGGCTCTGGACGTCGGCCAGAGAGCGGACCGGCACCATCATCTGCGGTATCCCTGTGGAGACCACCTGCGCCGGGAGACCCGTCTCGGTGATTGCCTCGACGGGCAGGCCGAGACCAGCGGCGAGATCGGACAAATCTTCCAGAACAGCGTGGAACGTGGGATGATCCTGGGTCATCACCACGCGCTCGACGGCCCCTTCGGCGACGTGGAGATCGGCCGGCAGGACGCCCACCCCCAGCTCAAACCGCACCTCGGTCACCGGCTCCTCCAGAGCCACCCGGTCCAGGTGCGCCAGGACCCAGTGAGTGCCGACCACCGGGTGCCCGGCGAAGGGAATCTCCCTGGCCGGGGTGAAGATGCGCACCTTGAAGTCAGCCTTGGGCGCCTGGGGCGGGAAGACGAAGGTGGTCTCCGAAAGGTTCATCTCCCGGGCGAGACGGAGCATGTTGGCCGCGGTCAGCCCCTCGGCATCGGGGAAGACAGCCAGCGGGTTCCCCCCGAAGGGAGCGTCGGTAAACACGTCCACCTGGACAAAACGATATTCTTTCACGTCTCTTACCCTCTTTTCAGTGTGTCGTTGATGCAGCACTCTCTCGTCAGCGCTTCCGGTGAACAGCGTTCATCCGGCCCAGCGCGAAAGATCGACGTAGTTGTCGGTGTGCGGTCCGGTGCCTGTCCCCGACAGAACCATGCGTACCATCGCCCGCTCGACGCGATAGCCAGATCGGAGGGCCTGTTCCAGGGCCCAGGTATGCCGCGCGTTTACGGGAATCATGATCTCCTGCTTCCCAGCGGCGCGAGCCAGGGCTTCGGCTGCCCCCAGGAGGGTGTGAAAGGCCTCCTCATTGGCGTGCACCGGATGAAGGACCAGCGGATGCGCCGGCGCTTTCTCCTCTTCCGGACCTTCTCGGATGCCCACCAGCGCCACCGTGCACGCACCGACCGCCCGTCCATCCTCAATCAGAAACAACGTGTCGCCCAGATGGTGTTCTGACGTAGATATGATCTCCTTCGAGTAGTCGAGACCGGGTCGAATCCGGTCGGTGGCCTCGCGCAGCTCGGCGAGCCAGCGATCCCGGGTTTCGGCGTCGGCCCGGGACCAGCGTGGCAGCGCCACCTCGTCATCCATCGAAGGCTCCACTGGTTTGCGCAGATGGATGGTGAGGAAGCGAGGGTGGAATCCCCGCTTCAGGTAGAGCCCCAGGTTGCCGGGGCTCCCGGGCATCGTCTCCAGCCCCATCATCCGGCCAGGCCGCTGGCGGAGGTAGTCCAGGCTGGCCCCAATCAGTTGCTTGCCGATCCCCTGGCCCTGAAACTCCGAAAGCACGGCGAAGGTGCCGAACCAGCCGACGCTGCCCCAGGTGCGAGAGAAAATGAACCCCACCACGCGGTCATCCTGCTCGGCCACGAAACAGCCATCCGGGTCTTTCTCCCGTAGCGCAAGCACGTTGGCCCGCGTTCGCCACGGCAATGGCTCGTCGCGGCCCCGCGCTCGCTTCAGCCACGCGCCAAAGGCGGCCGCCTCTACCCGGCGCACGGCATCGGCATCCTCGGGCGTCATACGTCGAATGGTGGTCGTCATTGACGGCTAGAGATGAGCACCGACGTCATCTCCCTCCTCTGATAATCGTGACGTCCCGTCCTTTCGGACAGAGACGTGTAGGTCGAGTAAGGTAAGAGCAAGCCAGAGCCCCAGTCTGAGTATAGACGAATCGAAGGGCAAGTCAATGAGAGGCTGAAAGCCAGTGGGCTGGGCCTTCCTGTTATTGCACAGCTTGTTGACTTACCGCGTCCGCTGCCCCGCATCCCACAGCCCCACCCCGAGTCGGTCTAATCTTGCCAAGGTGCCCTCCTTCTGGTACGATGTGAGAACCATTTCTAGGGAGGAACAGCCAGTATGACTTCCAACGGAACCATCCGTTACATTGCCCTGCGCCGCCACAGGGACCGACGGAACGAAGAACGATCTGGTCTACGCCAGGTGTTGCGTATCGTCGCTGTCGTGGCGCTTGCATTCTTCATCGTGATTTCTGCCTCGATCGTAGGCGGCGTGAGCGCCGTGTCCGGCGCCTACTCTTACTTCACCCGCGACCTGCCGGAGCCTCAGGAGATTGAGGCCGCCGAGCGAAACTTCGAGACGACCGAGATATACGATCGCACCGGACGCCAGGTCATCGCCAAGGTGATCGATCCCACCGGCGGTGAGCGGGTCTGGGTCTCCCTCGATCAACTCCCCGATCACCTCATCGACGCGACGGTGGCCAGCGAGGACCGCTCTTTCTGGCAGAATTCCGGTTTCAATCCGAGAGGCATCGCGCGCGCTTTGTGGGCCGACGTCCGCGGGCAGGAGATCCAGGGCGGCTCCTCCATCACCCAACAGCTGATCAAGAACATCGTCATTGACAAGGAGCGTCGATACGTGGGCCCCGGCGGCCCGGGATGGGAGGACTACGACCGGAAGATCACCGAGATTCTGCTCTCGCACCGCATCACCCAGAAGTACAGCAAAGAGCGAATCCTCGAGTGGTACTTGAACACGAACTTCTACGGAAACCTCGCCTACGGCATTGAGGCGGCGGCGCAGGTTTACTTCGGCAAGAGCGCCGGCGACCTGACCCTGTCCGAGTCGGCAACCCTGGTCGCCATTCCCCAGTATCCCCGGATGAATCCCTTCGACAACCCGGAGATGGCGCGGAAGCGCCAGGGGTTCGTGCTCGATTCAATGGTGCGGGATGGCTACATCACGCCCCAGGAGGCCAGAGCCGCCGAGGAGGAACCCTGGGACCTGGCCCACGAGCAGTCCGCCGAGCGTTTCGACATGAAGGCCCCCCATTTCTCCGTCTACGTACGCGACAAGCTGGAACAGATGCCCGAGGTCGGCCCTGAGGCCCTCTACCGCGGCGGATTGCGGGTCTATACGACGGTAGACCTCGAGCTACAGGAACAGGCCCGCTGCACCGCTCAGACCCAGATTCGCCGCCTGTCCGGCGAAGACGAGACGACGGTCATCCAGGAAGCAGTGCAGAACGGCTGTCAGGCTGCTCAGTTCCTCCCGCCGCTCCGCGCCTACCAGGTAGGCAGAGACCATGACGTCAACAACGCCTCCGTCGTGGTCATCCGGCCGGCTACCGGGGAGATTCTCGCCATGGTCGGCAGTCTCGACTACTGGGATGAGTCGATTGACGGTCAGTTCAACGTCGCGATCGATGGAAACGGGAGACAGCCCGGGTCCTCTTTCAAACCGTTCACCTACGTGACGTTCCTTTCGCAGGGCAACAACGCCGCCCACATGTTCCTTGATGTCCGGCAGGCTTTCCGCCAGTCGAGCGGAAAGCCGTACGTGCCGGAGAACTACGATCGGAAGTATCACGGCCCGCAGCGACTGCGGCTCGCACTGGCCCGCTCCTATAACATACCCGCCGTTGCGGCGTTGGAGATCGCCGGCGTGGACGACGTCATCCGCACCGCCCATCGCATGGGCATCAACACCCTCAACCGCGGCCTCGACTACTACGGCCTGAGCCTGACGCTGGGTGGGGGTGAGGTCCACCTGCTCGACATGGTCTACGCTTTCAGCGTCTTCGCCAACAATGGCCGTATGTACGGCGCCCCGGTGCCCACCGACGAGGTGCGAGGGGGGTTCCGGCAGCTCGATCCAGTCACCATCCTGCGCGTCGAGGACCGGAACGGGAACGTTCTATACAAGTATGACCAGCCTCAGAGTGACACCGTCCTCTCGCCGCAGCTGGCCTACCTGATGAACGACATTCTCTCCGACCGCCAGTCCCGCTGGGGCGCTATGGGCCATCCCAATCCCCTGGAGCTCCCCAACGACCGGCCGGCAGCGGCCAAGACCGGTACCACGAACGACTTCCGCGACGCCTGGACGATCGGTTATACCCCGCAGCTGGCCGCTGGCGTCTGGGTGGGGAACACCGACAACAGCATGATGGACAACTTGCCCGGGCTTCGCGGCGCCGGTCCAATTTGGAACGCGGTGATGACGTATGCGCTCCAGGATGATCCCCCCGCCCCGTTCATCCGACCGGAAGGATTGGTGGAAAAGTCCGTCTGCGCCGTCTCCGGGGAGGAGCCCACCGAACACTGTCCCACGGTGACCGAGCTATTCATACCCGGAACCGAACCGACCGAGACGTGTGACATCCATCAAACCTTCCGGGTCAATCGCGAGACCGGGCGGCTGTGCACGGTCCATACCCCACCGGAGCTCTG
>Ga0207752_1001520_pt1 | contig 10477 bp, 9 predicted proteins | sample Pon2CUnioCityCA_6_FD_187272 | JGI IMG/M metagenome (GOLD analysis project Ga0207752, IMG submission 187272) | Marine sediment microbial community from Union City, CA, USA - Pond 2C Sediment 2 (SPAdes) | ecosystem: Environmental > Aquatic > Marine > Intertidal zone > Salt pond sediment ... | reverse complement strand
TATTGTACCTGTCCGTTCATAACAACCTCACGATGCATAATAACGCTGCCAACAGAAACAGTATAACATGAGCGGGAATAAAGAGGGACTTTCGCATCTTTTGTATTTCTCCATTGGGTGTCCGCGCAGTGCTCATAATGAGGTCATAGTGCATCACACAACCGCGACTTCAACAGTAAGCTTTTTGAATTAACTTAACATAATACTTGACACAGAACGAAGAAGAGATTCATGTGGCGCGAAGCCGCCACATAATCTGCGTTGAACTAAGCCGTCCGACGCTATATGGAGTTTAAGCAAAGGCAATTGGAGCTTGAACGAGCGTTTCGTGCGAAGATTAGGTCAGATTAGAGAAAGTAGGTGTAAATTCGGGAGTTGGGTAGGCGGCCAGCGAGCAGCATTATCTGCTTTTCCAACCGCCCCCCACCAAACGGAGCGTGCCACTTTCACGGCACTCCGCTTTCCAGCCGTTCTTAATTCACCCGCTGACCATCATATCTTCCGTGAGTAATCTGCTGGTGACACTCATGACAGACCACGATTGTTTTCCGTCGTCGGGCTATCATGTGTTCAACCCACTTGGGTTTACTGCGTTTCCCTTGCCATCTTTTGCGTAGACTCTTGAGCTTGTTGACGTGGTGAGCTTCGAGGTTCGCCATACGATGACAGAGTTCACATTTGCCGGCCAGCAGCCGCGTCAGTAATTCACTGGTTGTCCCAGCAATTACTTGGGGCGGAATCTTGTCGGATATGTAACTGGTCTTGCGAGTTCGCAGAGGTGTTTCCCCGCACTTTGCCACTAGTGGGGGCGCGTTTTCTCGTTCTACTACGACCTGAATGTGCCGCCATTCGAGATGGTCTATCCCATTGCGATAGTATCTTCGATAGGTGACGCTCGGATTGTGGATGGTATGCTTGGCTGCCAGGGTTTTCCGGGCGCTTTCCATACATACCCATCTGACGGGCTGTAATGCAGTGCAGATGTTGTCAGCGAGGGAGTAGAAATTCACTAACCCACGGAGTTGTGCGCCGAAGGTTTCGACAATTTCGTAGTCCGTCAATTCGATATAGCCACCTATCTGGTGGGGTTTACCGTGTCGTGTGTAGCGACGTATCCACTTCGTCTTTACCTCGCGTGGCACATGGAGTTGAATGACACCATTGACAGAACGTCGTTTGATGTTGTTGGCGCCTTTGGTGACCTTGCTGTCTTCGTGGTTGGTCGAGATTTCGTATCCCAGGAACCTGGCGGCTTCTGTGCGCGCGTGTGTGATGTAGGTTTTCTCCTGGGACATTTTCAGTTCAAGGCTGCTGAGGAACTCTCCCAACTGTGTTTTGATGTTCCGCGCGTCTTCCTTGGTGCCGATGACGCCGAGCAGGAAATCATCACAGTAACGGATGTACCGCAATCGCTTATAGCCTGGGTCATTGGGATCGCCTGCCGGTAGTTCACGTTGTCGTTTGCTTAGTTCTCGGTAGAGCAACCTGTCTCCTCGTTGCCTGGCCTGCTGTTTTGCGCCAGTGACCCGACAGTATTCACGGTTTGCCTTTCTGCGTTTACCTGCTGTGTACTGAGGAATAAGCACATCTTCTACGTAACTGTCCAGTTCATGTAGGACGATGTTACTGATGATGGGGCTGATAATTCCCCCTTGCGGCGCACCGGATTGGGTTTGATAGTACTGCCAGTCCTCCACGTATCCGGCGCGAAGCATCTCCTTAATGAGCTTCAGAAAGCGGTTATCGTGTATGCTTCGGCTCACGAGTGTGACGATGACCTCAAAACTGAGATTGTCGAAACAACCCTTGATGTCTCCCTCGATAAACCATTTTGTTCCTGTCCATTTCCGCTTTATCCTTTGCAACGCCGTGTGGCAGCCTCTGTTGGGACGGAAGCCATGCGAGCTATCCTTGAATTGGGGTTCGTAATAGGCTTCGAGGATCATTCGCATGACCTCTTGTACTAACTTATCACTCCAATTTGGGATAGAGATTGGCCTTTGAGATCCATCCTGTTTGGGAACGTAGACCCGACGACTTGGTTTCCATTGGTATGTGCCGTTGCGGAGTTGCGAGATGATCTCGTCGATTCTGGCAACGGACATGCCCTGGATGGTATCGTTGGGATCAGTTCCTACTGTGGTTGCTCCAGCATTAGCATAGATTTTAGCGTATGCTTTCAGGAACAGGCCGCGCCGTCGCATATTGCGATAGACACGGTTGAGCGGCAGAGCGCGTTCACCTCTACTCTGAACAACTCTCAGGTATTTGTCCGCTAAGAGCATTTCGCTTGTCAAGACATTCTCCTTTGAGTTTGAACCGCCTGTGGCCCTTCGCCATGTAAACGGCTTTCCCGTTCGCCGACTACTACGGCCACTCCGTGACCTTATACCTCTCGGTACTTAGGCCATCCCCAGTTCCGTGACGCTGCGACGTGATAGGCTGACTTAGGTTGTCCGTTCGTCCCCTTTCCATCTTTCACTAAGATGTACTGCTGTGGATTGACTTGCACCATGACCACGTATCATCCATGATGCCACACAGCACACCAGGTTTCAGCCGGTTTTCCTGGTGGAGATTCCATTCCTCGTTGGCGACTGGACTTGAGGCAGTATAGCTTTAACCATATCAGCCAGGGCTTGCGAGAACATCTTGAGAGTTTCCGGCCTCTCTCATTCCGCTTTACACAGATGCTCTGTTCACGTCTTCCTTTCAGTCAACGCTAACTGTGTTGCCCTCATTAGTAGTACCGTCAATTCCTAAAGACCCCTGTCGGGGTAATCACAGCGCCCGTGCCTGGGCGCACTACGTGTCAAATCCTGACATAGGGTGGCCGTATGACTGATGGAATCGGCCACTTCTGACTCCACCGGCCCGTCTACCGGGAACCGTACTGTCCGGCGCTCGCCGCCTAGCGGGCCAGCGTAATGATCCCTTTCTCCAGAGCTGTGGTCACGGCCGCGGTCCGGCCATCCACACCCAACTTGCCGTAAATATGAATGAGGTGGGTCTTGACCGTTGCCGTGCTGATGTGCAGACTTTTGCCGATTTCTTTGTTGCTTGCTCCTTTGGCCACCAATTCCAGCACCTCAATCTCGCGGGCGCTCAAGTTCTCTTCGGCTGGGGCACGCATCCGGGTCATGAGGCGCGCGGCGACGGCCGGGGCCAGAACGGAGTCTCCCCTGGCGGCGGCGCGAATGGCGCGGAACAGTTCTTCTCGGGGGGCATCTTTCAGCAAGTAGCCGGTGGCCCCGGCCTCGATAGCGCGCAGGATATCGGCGTCAGAATCGTAGGTGGTCAGGACGATGATCCGGGATGACGGCCGTTGGGCCTGGATCGCCTCAATTGCCCCGACCCCATCCAGGCCGGGCATGCGTAGATCCATCAGGGTGACGTCGGGGGCGAGGGAATGGTGCATCTTAACAGCCGTGTCGCCATCCGCGGCCAGGCCTATGACCTCAAAATCGGGCTGGCCAGCTAACATTCCGGACAGCCCTTCCCGGACAACCGGGTGATCATCTGTAATCAAAATGCGGATTTTGTCCATAAGCAACCATCAAATCTGCCAACTCTTGCGTAGTCGACAGCCCTCCTTAGCTATAAATCGGGATAGAGACGACAACCGTCGTGCCCTCGCCCGGTTCGCTTTCCAGGGTCACCGAGCCTCCACATTGTTCGGCCCGTTCGCGCATTGCCTGCAAGCCGTAGCCGCCGGATAGGGGCGACACCGCTGCCCCGGCGAAAGCCACGCCATTATCCTGAACGTCCAGCACAACCACGTCATCGATATACGAGACGGTGAGCTGCACGGCCGTGGCCTGGGCATGTTTGCGAATATTGGCAAGCGCTTCCTGGGTCGCTCGCAGCAGCGTCACTTCGATATCCGGATGCAACGGGACAGGGTCGCCGGTAATGGTCGTGGTCAAGGGGATGCCGGTTTCTTCCTGCCAACGGATGGCCGTCCGTTCGATCGCATCCGGCAGGGATCGCTGTTCCAGGGAATGCGGCCGCAAAGCGTGTACCAGCCGGCGCGCCTGTCCCAGGCTGGTCCGAGCTGTCCCACGGGCCCGGTCGAGGTGCTTTTGCAGGGTGTCCAGATCATCAGGCAGGGCCTGATCCGCCGCCTCCAGATGCATGACGATGCTGGTGAACCCCTGGGCCAGCGTATCATGAATATCCCGCGCCAGCCGCTGGCGTTCTTCCAGAATCCCTGCGCGCCGTTCCGCTGCAGCCAACTCCGCCTGGGTTGCTTCCAACTGTTCAATAAGCTGCCGGCGCCGCGTGCTTTGCCCAATAATGGCCGTTATCCACCCGCCGAGGATGATGGCGCCCAGAGCCGTGAAGAGGAACACCCAGATGGTCGGGTTTGTCAACGAGAACGCGGCGCCGGCATCGGCCCACTGCTCGAAAATGATAGACCCCGTGAGGATGAGGACGGCGATCACGCCATGGCGGAGGGGTAGATGGCGAAAAACCTGGCCGAATAGACCGAAGAGGGTGAAGTAATAGGCAGGTGACAGTTTGACCAATGCGAACCAGAGAACGATGATGCCAATGATGACGACGAAGTGGAAGATGGCGTAATGGTCCAAATCATCCGATTTCCTGTAAGCCAGCTTCAATCCGCCCCAATGCCAGAGCAGCAAGATCCCCGTCAGCAACAGCAGCGCCCAGACAGGGGCTTTACGGTCATCGTCCAGCAGCATTAGCCACGTGGAAAAGATGACGGCGGCGTAGAAGATGGCTTTCCACAGCCAGTCCCACTTCACCCAGACGTCGGCCCGTCTCTCCTGCTTCACGTTCATAGTAGATACCAATGAAAGCCACCAGCTTCTTCAACTACCGTTCGCGGATTCTCCTCGAGCAGAAAAAGCTGGCGACCATTCCTTTCACTCATAACCAGTGTACCACTACTCCCAGCGGAATGTGAAACGAGATATCACCAGGCCCAGGATGAGAACTGCCGCGACTACCGCCACGGATGCCAGGTTCCAGGTTCCCTTCAACCAGAGGTCTTCCATCAGGATGACGACGTGCGTCAGCGGCAGCAAGCCGGCAATCTGTTGCACGAAGTCGGGCATGATGTAGCGAGGCATGGCCGCGCCAGAAAGGAAGAGCATCGGGTAGAAGATGGCCATCCCTACTGCCTGGGCCGTTCGGGCGGAGGGCATCACGCCGGCCAGGACGAAGCCTACGGCGAAGAAGCTAAAGGCGCTCAGCAGGACGGCCGGAACGATCGCCAAATTGCCGTTGGGAATGCGCAGGTCGAAGATGGCCAGGCCGGCGATGAAGAGCAAGATGATGCCTGCGGCTGTCATTACGACCTGCGCTGCCACCTGCGACCACAACACCGGACTGGAACCCAGGGGCGTTGCGCGCAGCCGCCGCAGAATGCCCAGGTCACGATAATTGGCCAGCGTGGTGGGAATGCTCAGCATGCCAATGGTGCCGACGACCATGCCGATGTAACCGGGCACCGACAGATCTACCTGGCCGTACCCGCCGAGCACCTCTTCAGCTTCGTTGCCGAAGATGAAGCCAAAGAGCACCATCACCATCACCGGAAAGGCGAGGGTGAAGAAGAGAGCCACCGGCTCGCGGAGCTGTATTTTCAATTCCATGTAGGTGAGCTTGAGAAAGGACTTCATGATTAACTCCTTTTGCTTATGAGTGGTTAACCGGGTCAGCACAAAGCTTCACCTGCACTCAGTTCCTAATCGTTCGCCCGGTCAATGCCAGAAAGACATCTTCCAGATTGGCCTGCTGCACGCGCAGGTCGGCCGGGGCGATGTTGTGTTGGGCCAGCGCGGCGGCCACATTGGCCAGCAATGGACCATTACCGCTGATGGTGATCTGTTGGTTGAGTTGGTGCACGGCGGTAACGCCGCTCACGTTCTCCAGCCGTTCCGCCTCAAATCCTCTGGGAACGGAGAAGAGTACCTTCGTCTCCCCGTTCAGGCTGGCGATCAGGTTGTCTGGGGTGTCCAGGGCGATGACCCGGCCGTGATCGATTACGGCCACCCGGTCCGCCAGCGCTTCAATCTCATCCATAAAATGGGTGATTAGAACAACGGTCTTACCCTGCTCGCGAATAGCGCGGACCAGGTCCCAGGTCGCCCGGCGAGCCTGCGGGTCCAGTCCTGACGTCAGCTCGTCCAGGAAGACGATCTGGGGATCGTTCAACAGGGCCAGCGAAATGAACAGGCGCTGCTTCTGCCCGCCGGAAAGACCCCCGAACTGAGTGTTTCGCTTCTCGGCCAGGCCCCATTGCGCTAACAGCGGCTCCCAGGGGACCGTCTTTTCATAGAAGGAAGCGTATAAATCAAGCGCTTCCCATACTTTCATCCGCTCCGGCAGCGCCGCTTCTTGTAGCTGGGTGCCAATGCGGTTGCCCAACTTTCGCGCCTCGGTCTGCGGATTCAGACCGAGCACCGAGACGCTTCCACCATCCGGCTTGCGCAACCCGATGACTGACTCAATCGTCGTCGTCTTGCCGGCCCCATTTGGCCCGATGATGCCAAAGATCTCGCCTTCGTCGACGTTGAAGGAAACATCATCCACGGCCGCAACTCCGTCGTAAGCCTTGTGTAGATTCCGTACTTCAATAACCTGTGTCATCGTACTCTCCTTTCAAGCTTTAGCTCTATTTGCTGCCGCCAAGCAAGACGAATGAAACGCCAACGGCAATGATGCCCAGAGGCCACAGGCCTGAGTCACTGTAGCCCAGCGCCATCGCGGCCATGTAAGCGAAGGGCACCACTGTTTCCTGTTTCATGGCTTTCTCCTGGCTGATTCTGACGGTTAGGTTTGTGTTCAATGGCTACAGAATAGCAGCCGGCCCGGAGAAAGTAACCGGCCGAGAGATTGAATTCGGGCCATCGAGGGATGGATTGTGCGGTCAACCGCCTGGGAGCGCCCGCATCAACCGATCGGTTGATGCGCTGTTTGGCCTTCAAGGTCATTCCGTCTGGCTGTGCGCCCCGCTTGACATACGCCCCCTCTTTTCCCCACCTTTCCCCCACCTTCTAGGGGTGATTCCCCCACCTCCCGCATCCTACTATTCGAATGTAACCGGCCACTGAATAAACAAGCACCTGACAACCAGGTTCGGAGGTATCAAATGAGTCACTATCACCCGGTATATTATCAGACAGAAGCAGGTATCAGGCAGTCCGCCAAAGAGAAGGAGGCTAGCGGCTGGCGCATGACGAAGCGGGCAAGGGCTGCCAGTTCGCCACCCGTGCCAAAAGCACCCTCCTTCCTTGATCGGCTACGTTCTCGGCTCGCTGGCTTGTCCGGCGAACAACTTCCCAATCTTCCCGAAACGTCCTGAGCCCGCACGAGGTAAAATGGGACACGCCGGCTGTGGCCGTGTCCCAAGGACCTCTGTCCCAACCGGCGCCACGCCGAGGAAATCACTTTTCCCCTGTCCCAGACGCCATCCTCAGGTACAATACCCTATCTACTAACACCAATCCTTGAGGAGATTCACGACCAATGCGTCTGGCCACATTCATCTACCAGGAACAGGAGCAAATTGGCGCCGTCACCGTCAAAGGAAGCGCCACCCAGTTAATCCCCATCCGCCAGTTTGGCCGTTTCCCCGGCACCATGCAGGAACTAATTGAAGCCGGTCCCACCACCTGGCAAGAGCTGGAGACCGCTCTCCAGCAGGAAGCCCTCGGCCTCATCCCCCTCGCAGCCGTCGACCTCCTCGCCCCCATTCCCCGGCCGCGCAAGAACGTCATGTGCCTCGGCCTCAACTACGCCGATCATGCGGCCGAGACCAGGGCGACTCTGCCCGAACACCTCGTCGTCTTCACCAAGTCCCCCACGGCCGTCAATTCGCCCTACGGCGACATCCCCTACGACCCGGCCGTCTCCGAGAAGCTCGACTGGGAAGTAGAATTGGGCGTCATCATCGGCCGGTCCGGGCGCCAGATTGCCCCCGAAAATGCCATGGACCACGTCTTCGGCTACACCGTCGTCGACGACATCTCCGCCCGCGACATCCAGCGCCAACACAAGCAATATTTCCTGGGCAAATCCCTTGACGGCGCCTGTCCCCTTGGCCCCTGGATCGTCACCGCCGGCGACATCGCCGATCCCCATGCCCTTACTCTGCGCACCCGCGTCAATGGCGTTCTCAAACAGGAAGGAACCACCGCCGACCTCGTCTTCGACATTCCTCAGGCCATTGCCATCCTCTCCCGCGGCATGACCCTCGAACCCGGCGACATCATTGCCACCGGCACCCCGGCCGGCGTCGGTTTCGCCCGCACCCCACCCGAATTCCTGCAACCCGGCGATGTGGTAGAATGTGAAGTAGACCGCATCGGTACCATTCGCAATCGGGTGGTGAATCTGAAAAATGAAGGAACAAACTGACTTTCTCATATCCGCTACCGGCTTTGAGCCGGCCTACCTTGCCCTCCACCGGCGGGGCGAGTTAGCCCGACGTGCCGAGGCAGCCCTCCACCATCTGGAGAGTTGTGACATTTGTCCCCGCACCTGTGGCGACAACCGCTTCGAGGAAATCGGAACCGTCTGCAAAACCGGCCGCCATGCGCGCGTGGTCAGTTACTTCCCCCACATGGGCGAAGAAGATCCGCTGCGCGGCTGGGAGGGCAGCGGCACCATCTTCTTCGGCCGCTGCAGCCTACGCTGCGTTTTCTGCCAGAACTATGACATCAGCCAGATGGACACCGGCCGGGAGGTAACCCCTCAGCGGCTCGCCCAAATGATGCTCGAGCTGCAACGGCAGAATTGCCACAACATCAATTTCGTCACCCCCTCCCACGTCGTGCCCCAGATTCTCGAAGCCCTGGTCCTGGCCGCAGAACAGGGCCTCCGTCTTCCCCTCGTCTACAACACCGGCGCCTACGATACCCTGCACACCCTGCGCCTTCTCGACGGCATCGTCGACATCTACATGCCCGACTTCAAATTCTGGGACCGCGACCTCGCCCGCCGCTATCTGGCCGCTCCCGACTACCCCGAAGTCGCCCGGCGGGCCTTCCGCGAGATGCAGCGCCAGGTCGGCGTCCTCCGCCTCGACGAGGACGGCATCGCCCGCCGTGGGCTCCTCGTCCGCCACCTTGTCATGCCCGGCTGCCAGCAAGACTCAGCCCGCATCATGCATTTCCTGGCCGGTGAGATCTCTCCCGACACCTACGTCAACATCATGGCCCAATACCGTCCAGAAGGCAAAGTCACTGCCGGCAAATACCCCGAAATCAACCGCGGCCCGACCTCCGCCGAACTGCAATCCGTCTACGTCGCCGCGCGCACGGCCGGTCTCTGGCGCTTCGACCGCCGCCGCCCGCTCCGTCTCTTCTAGCCCCTGTCCACTGGCCACTGACCACTACCCACTATCAACCATCAACCGCCTTCATCCTCCCTCCCATTCGCCATCGCATCCACCTTATGCTGCAAATCCGCCACCTGCATCGCAAGCTCCTGCAATGTCTCCATGGTCACGTCATGCAGCAGGTTATGCTGCAGGTCCGCATCGTGTTCCGGTGACTCTGGCAGGTGCGCCTCCTGGCGCCCCAGGATCCGGCCGGGCACCCCCACCACCACGCTCTCCGGCGGCACGTCCTTGACTACCACCGAATTAGCCCCAATCCGCGAATGGGCCCCGATCGTAATCGCCCCCAGCACCTGCGCCCCCGCGCCGATCACCACGTGATCCTCTACTGTGGGATGTCGCTTCTTTTGCTCCCAACTGACGCCCCCCAGTGTTACGTTGTGATAAAGAGTCACGTCAGCCCCGATCTCTGCCGTCTCCCCGATCACCGTTCCCAACCCGTGGTCAATAAAAATTCCGGGACCAATCTGGGCACCTGGATGGATCTCAATCCCGGTCAGAAAGCGATTGATCTCCGACAGGCCCCGCCCCAGCAATAGGAACCCCCGCTCCCACAGCCAGTGGGCGACTCGGTGCAACCAGATGGCGTGTATGCCCGGGTAAAGCAAGACGACCTCCAGCGCGCTGCGCGCAGCCGGATCCCGTTCAAATACCGCCCGAACATCTCGCCGCAATGTCTCAATCATCATTTCCCCCAGAACCAGAAGGGACCCGGCTCGGTCGGGTCCCTCCATCTCTCCAGCAACAGGCTACATTCAGTCCAGGTTACTGAATAGGGGCGTGCTCAGGTACCGTTCCCCATTCGAAGGCACGATCACCACGATCAGCTTGCCTTCATTCTCTGGACGCTGGCCCACCTCCACTGCAGCCCGGATCGCCGCGCCGGAGGAGATACCCACCAGCAACCCCTCTTCTCTCGCCACGCGCCGCGCCATTGCAAACGCCTCTTCATTTTCTACCCGGACCACTTCGTCAATTACGTCCGTGTTCAAAACCTCCGGTACAAATCCGGCACCAATCCCCTGGATCTTATGCGGGCCTGGCTCGCCGCCGGAGAGCACGGGCGAGTCGGCCGGCTCCACCGCCACTATCTGTACCGCGGGATTT
>Ga0207752_1001519_pt1 | contig 10479 bp, 11 predicted proteins | sample Pon2CUnioCityCA_6_FD_187272 | JGI IMG/M metagenome (GOLD analysis project Ga0207752, IMG submission 187272) | Marine sediment microbial community from Union City, CA, USA - Pond 2C Sediment 2 (SPAdes) | ecosystem: Environmental > Aquatic > Marine > Intertidal zone > Salt pond sediment ... | reverse complement strand
TTCTGATCAATAAATTTTGCCTGTACACCATCGTTATCCTGTTCAACCTGCCACTCGCCTTTTACATGGCTCACCGGTAAAGCGGCAACAACTGGACAAGAAGGTGTTTTAACCAGCACCGGCATCGCCGGGTAAATCACTTTGGTTAACTCAGCGTTTAAACTTTTTGCCAGTGCGCGCGCTGCATTCATTAAGGGCATGACGAAAGGTAAAAATAAGCCTTCCACCTCGGCACAATCCCCCAACGCAAAGATGTCTTGATAATTTGTTTGCAGGTACTGGTTAACCACGATGGCCGTGTTCACTTCAATGCCTGCCTCTTTTGCAAGTTCAGTATTCGCGCGTAAACCCACTGCTGAAAGCACTACATCAGCCTCCACGCAATTACCACTTTCCAGCTCTATATTAAATACAGAATCAGCAAAGTTAACCCCCGTGGTCTTTTCACCCAGCTGCCAGTTAATACCCTTGTTGGCTAACGCTTCTCTCACGTAGGTTGCAGCCTGTTGCGGTAAAAGTCGATCAAGCGGTTGTTGTTCTAAACCAATGACAGAAACATCATAGCCTGAAAGAATTAAATCATTGGCAAACTCGCAACCAATGAGCCCGGCGCCGATAATGGCAATTTTTTTCTTACCCGCTATCGCCTCCCTGAAAACAGCATAACTTTTAAGGTCATTAACCGAATAAATTTTATCACCTGCATTCCCGGCAAAAGGAATCTTGATAGCAGATGCACCCAGCGCGAGAACAAGCTGACTGTATTTATACGACTCATTGTTCTGGGTTTGAACAAGGTGATTCTCAGGGTCAATTTTACTAACCTGGGTATGCTTTAAGATCGTTGCATTAAGATCAGCAGCCATCTTTTCACTATTTGCTATGGGGAGATCGTGTGCTGATTTATTGTTTGCCAGTGCATTTGATAGCATGGGTTTTGAATAAAAATCTGCTGCATCATCTGCAATGATGATGAGTTCTTTATCGGTATTTAATTTTCTAAATTCGCGTGCAACATTATAGCCAGCTAAACCACTGCCAATAATAATGATCGGGTCTTCGCTGGCCATAATTTTTAAACCATCTCTTCCATTTCAAAATCGGACTTGCCTACGCCACAGTCCGGGCACATCCAGTCATCGGCAATATCATCCCACTTTGTACCGGGCGCTATACCTTCACCGGGTAAACCCGCTGCTTCATCGTAAATAAAACCACAGACGAGACACTTCCACTTCTTCATACTACTCAACCTCTTTATTTATATATCAATTCTTAATCTATAACACATCTTTAGATAGTAAGGCTAAAGATTAAAAATTCAAATAATTAAAAATAAACTTTATGTAAATTCAATCAGGGCCGATAAAAATAAGTACATATTAGCGATTTGAGTTTGTTATCGAGAGAAGCTATATTTTTCACATAATTAAGCATAAAGTGTGACCTGGCTTCAGTTTTAATATAAAAGCTCAAACAAAATCACCTAAACTTTAATAGCAGCACTAAAAACATGGGGTTAAACAACAATGTCAGCAGCTGAAATACAGGAGCTCGTTAGCAAGGCCAGCAACTTAATTTCTCTTCCCGAGATTTCACTTCGCGTTAATGAGTTAGCGAATGATCCCAACTCGACTGCTGAAGACATGGGCAAAGTGATCTCGCAAGACCCCGCGCTCGTGGTACGCATGTTAAAGATCGCAAACAGTGCTTATTATGGTCTTTCCACCGAGGTCGACACCATTACCCGCGCAATTGCGATTCTTGGTACAAATAAAATTCGTGACCTGGTGTTATCAACCTCAACCAGCCAGGCCTTTGAAGGTATTCCAAACAGTCTTATTACCATGCAGGACTTCTGGCATCACAGTTTATACTGTGGTTTGTTAGCACAGATCCTGTCAAAGAAAAGTAAGAAAGCGAATACCGAATCTATTTTCATCGCCGGTTTATTACATGACATTGGTCAGCTTCTGATGTTCAACCAGCTGCCAGAAAAATCACACGAAGCCATTTTATTATTAATGGAAGGAACAGAAGACCTCGATACCTTTGAAGCAGAACGTCATGTCTTTGGTTTTGATCACATGCAAGTCGGTGCAGAACTCATTAAAAGCTGGAAGCTTTCTCCCGTATTACAGGAGTGTGTTGAGTTTCACCATGAACCACAAAAAGCAAAAGATTTTCCTGTTGAAGTAGCCATCATCAATATTGCTAACGCGGTCGCGGTCATGGCTGATTTTGATTCGATGAGTGCAGAAGATGAAATTCCAAAAATTGATCCGCGCTCATGGGAATTAACAGGCTTATCAAAAGATGATCTTCCTGAAGCCATTAAACAAGCACAAAAAGAAATAAGTGAAATTGAATCTGTACTCTTCCCTTCTTAATTTGCGATTAAGCATTTTATAATTTACTAATAATGGCTATGGGTTATTACTTATAACCACATTTCACAAATACCCCTTTAAAATGTAAACTATAGACATATAGTTATTATCATATTCTTTTTACTTAAAATTTTTAAGTATTAACGTTAACTGCCGTTATATATAGAAAGTATTTAATTTTTATTATTAGACTGGGTTTAAAAAATGACGATTATGACGATTTGTTTTAATAGAATCTCTTTCGTAGTAACAAGAGCACAACGCCTGTTATTAACATGCCTGTTTTTGTCTTTTGCATCAGCCTCACAAGCTGATCTCTATATTACGGATGACTATCTCAAGGGGCTAGACGCCGAAGTCGGTGAGATAGAAGAAGCACGATCAACCAATAATCCCGCTGATCAAACAATAACAGCTGCTGATATCGACAAAGCCACGCAATCACGATTTAATTTTGAAAGTTTACTGCGCACACGGTATCAAACAAGCTTTGTTATCTATACCAAGCTATCAACCAGTGATCGTATCCTGATATATGACCAGTTCAAAACATCAAAAAATATTGCCCAGGCAAAACAAATGATTATTAACAAGTTTGAATCACGTTAATCTTTTTCAAAAATATTTCAGCTGTTATTTTATCAAAGGAAGCATTTATGAAAATAAACTTTATTACGCGTACCATCAGCTCTTTACTGGGTCTCGCGTTACTCTCATTCAGCAGTATCTCTTTTGCCCTTGATGTAAACATTACTGAAAAAATTCCTTACATTGCAGTACAACATAAAGGTGAAACGGTTCGTATCCAGCGTATCCAGGATCAAAACCATCATCTCACCGGCGGCTTCGCTAAAACTTCACGCAAGTGTCCGCCCTTCTGCATTCAACCCATGATCGTTGCCCCGGGCGTTGAAACCTTTGGTGAACTTGAAGTGCTTAACTTTATTGAAACTAAAGTTAAAACAAAGCAGGGATTATTAATTGATGCACGTACCTCCTCGTTCTTCAAAAGAGGCACGATTCCATTATCAATCAATATTCCATTTACAACGTTTAGTTTGGAACGCAATGATAAGAAGTTAATCGCGGTGATGAAAACGCTGGGGGTTGAACGTCGAAAAGAAAAACTCGAAGGTTACTGGACTGACTTAAAAGCGGTAACCGGTATCGAGGAAAAACCCAACCCGTACTGGGACTTTAGTAACGCTAAAGACCTGACTCTCTGGTGTAACGGCATGTGGTGTGGACAATCGCCGCGCGCTATTGAAGGCCTGCTAAAACTTGGTTACCCGGCAGAGAAAATTCATTACTACCGTGCCGGCATGCAGGGCTGGAGAATTCTTGGTTTATCGGTCACGGTGCCGTAAGCGGTTACATAAACAAATTAGACAAACATCATTAAAAAGGCGCGATACATTAAGCGCCTTTTTTATTTGTAATGTTTCAAAATCAAAAATTAAGATCCATGCTGCACACTAGTATCAGGCGATGCCCTGATTTTGGAGAATTCACTGTCCAGCAACACCGATTTTTATTGATAAAATCCCAGCTGATAACCCTTCGCTATGTAATGAAATAGTTTAAAGATAATAGTAAGGCTTCCTTTAGATATGCTAAGTTATTGATAAACCAACCATTACTCGCTTTCGGTTTGTTCCGACCCTGCTACGGGTGTACAATCGGCGCCCTTATTTAAATTAGCTGCAATTAGTCATTTTCAAAAATTCCTTTAAGGAGCCCATCGTGGAGCAATATCGAGGTACTACCGTCCTTTCAGTTCGTCGTGGCAATAAAGTAGTTATTGGCGCAGATGGGCAAGCGAGCCTGGGCGATACAGTCATGAAAAGTAACGTGCGCAAAGTACGCCGTTTATATAATGATAAAGTTATCGCCGGCTTTGCCGGGGGAACTGCAGATGCATTTACTCTTTTCGAGTATTTTGAAGCCAAGCTGGAAAAGCATTCTGGCCAACTGGTCCGCGCAGCCGTAGAAATGGCAAAAGACTGGCGTACAGACCGCACCCTGCGTCGTTTAGAAGCTCTACTTGCTGTTGCTGATGCAGAGGCTTCCCTTATTATTTCCGGAAATGGCGACGTCATAGAGCCTGAACACGGCATTATGGCGATTGGTTCGGGAGGTAACTACGCGCTTGCTGCGGCTCGCGCACTCGTCAAAAATACCGAACTCGATGCTAAAGAAATTACCACCGAGGCCTTGAATATTGCAGGCGATATCTGCATCTATACTAACCACAATTTAGTATTTGAAGAACTGGAGTTCTAATAATCCTTGTCATTGCAAGGGAATAACATCACCGCGGCAATCTCATGAAATACGTAATAAAGCAGTGAGATTGACACGCTTTACTCGCAATGACAGGTTGGTTTTAAATTTTAATTAGAAGTGAAAACTTATGTCTCAAATGACTCCCCGTGAAATCGTTCACGAGCTTGATAAACACATCGTCGGCCAGGCCGCGGCAAAACGTGCCGTTGCCATCGCGCTGAGAAATCGCTGGCGTCGTAGCCAGGTAGGTGAAGAATTACGTAACGAAATCACGCCAAAAAATATCTTAATGATCGGCCCTACCGGTGTGGGTAAAACAGAAATCGCGCGTCGCCTGGCAAAGCTGGCAAAAGCCCCCTTTCTTAAAATCGAAGCCACCAAGTTTACCGAGGTAGGTTATGTCGGCCGCGATGTGGAGTCCATTATTCGTGACTTGATGGAAATTTCACTCAAGCTCACTCGCGAATCCGCGATGGTGAAAGTGAAGACACGCGCAGAAGATGCCGCTGAAGAACGCATTCTCGATATCCTGTTGCCCCCGGCGCGTGACTTTAGTGCTGATGACACCGAAGAAAAAGACGAAAATCCGACCCGGCAGAAATTCCGCAAAAAACTGCGTGAAGGTGATCTCGACGATAAAGAAATTGAAATAGAAGTCAGTACGCCGCAAATGGGTGTAGAGATTATGGCCCCCCCTGGCATGGAAGAAATGACCAACCAGTTACAGGGTATGTTTCAAAACCTGGGTTCAAACCAGACCAAGCGCACGCGTAAAATGGAAATCAAGCATGCGTTTAAACTGCTAATTGATGAAGAAGCGGCCAACCTGATTAACGAAGAAGAAATTAAGGAAGATGCCTTAACCAATGTTGAGCAACACGGTATTGTCTTTTTAGACGAGATGGACAAAATCGCCAAGCGCGGTGAAACCAGCGGTGCCGATGTATCTCGAGAAGGGGTGCAACGCGACCTGTTACCGTTAGTTGAAGGCTCTACCGTTTCAACAAAATACGGCATGGTGAAAACCGATCATATTTTGTTTATCGCATCGGGTGCTTTCCACCTGACTAAACCTTCAGATTTAATCCCTGAATTACAGGGCCGTTTCCCCATCCGGGTCGAGCTCGATGCCTTAACCTCGGATGATTTTATGCGCATCCTGGTTGAACCGGACGCGTCTCTCACCGAGCAATACCGTGCCTTACTGGAAACAGAAGAGGTTGCGCTTGAATTTGCCGATGATGGCATTCGCCGCATTGCAGAAACGGCTTACCAGGTAAACGAGCGCACTGAAAATATCGGTGCACGTCGCTTACATACAATACTTGAACGTTTACTCGAAGACATTTCATTTACCGCATCGGATAAGAGCGGTTCAGAAGTCAAAATCACTGCAGAATATGTGGATGAAAATATTTCTGAATTAGCGCAGGATGAAGATCTAAGCCGCTATATTTTGTAAAACAAAAAGACCACTGGGAACACGGGGCACACTGGGGAAACAGTGTTATATATTTTCTATACTTTAGCCACCTTGAGAGCAGTGATAAATTTTTTTTAACATTTATTTTTTTTACCCTGTGTCCCCCGTGTTCCCAGTGGTTAAAATTTTTGCAGGAAAACTAAGATGCCAAAACCAACAGACATTAAACTTCATCAAGCTTCTCGTGTACTTGAAGTCACATTTGATGATGGAAAAACATTTAACTTACCCGTGGAGTACTTACGCGTACATTCACCTTCTGCAGAAGTACAGGGGCATGGACCCGGCCAGGAAGTTCTCCAGGTTGGTAAGCAAAATGTGAATATCACCAAGATTGAAATGGTCGGTAATTACGCCATTCAACCCTCTTTTGATGACAATCATGATACCGGCATTTTCTCCTGGGAAACCCTCTATGACCTCGGTGAAAACTATGATGAAAACTGGGCTAACTACCTGCAACGCTTAAAAGATGCCGGTAAAGAACGCCCTGAACCGAACCTGGGTAACTAATCCGCATCACTAAAAAGCAAAGATTCCCGTAGCGTTTGCAGGTATACTCAGGTCATGAAAAAAGAGACGACACATTTTGGTTTTGAACAGGTTGCTTACGACGACAAGGTAAATAAAGTCGCGGGCGTATTTCATTCTGTTGCCAGTAAATATGATGTGATGAATGACCTCATGTCATTTGGCATTCATCGTGTCTGGAAACGCTATACCATCGAAATGAGTGGTGTCCGTCCCGGCCACAATGTGCTGGACCTGGCGGGGGGTACCGGTGACCTCGCGGCAAAATTCGCCCGTATCGTTGGCCAACAAGGCTCGGTTACGGTCGCAGATATCAATGACTCGATGTTAAAGGTTGGCCGCGAACGCTTAACCGACAAAGGTATTGCCGGCAACGTGCAATATGTGCAGGCCAATGCGGAATGCCTGCCCTTCCCCGATAATCATTTTGATGCCATTACCATAGCCTTTGGTTTACGTAATGTTACCGATAAAGATGCTGCATTACGCTCTATGTACCGCGTATTAAAACCCGGCGCGCCGTTACTGGTGCTTGAATTTTCCAAGCCGGAATCTGCCCTGTTAAGCAAAGTGTATGACACTTATTCATTCAAACTTTTACCATTCATGGGCAAAGTGGTTGCCGATGATCCTGAGAGTTATAAATACCTGGCGGAATCCATTCGCATGCACCCTGACCAGGAAACATTAAAAGGTATGATGAGTGACGCCGGCTTTGAGAAATGTGAATATTTCAATTTAACCGGCGGTATTGTTGCGTTACACCGCGGGTATAAAATCTAATTGGTTATAAAATCTAAACAAACCTGTCATTGCGAAAGAACAAAGTGACTGAAGCAATCTCCAACCACAGTGCTCTTTCCATGAGATTGCCACGATTTGCTCGCAATGACATGACTCATGGATAACAATAAATGAGTTTAACAAGCGAAGTCATTCTCACCTTAACCGAGACCCTGGAATCATCCATAAATCTTGTCTTGAAACAGGATCCGCTGACGCTTGAAAAATTTGCTGCCTTACAGGGCAAAATCCTCGCCTTTGAATTAACCGACCTTGATTTAGAGTTCTACCTCTTTCCTCATACCGAAGGCGTTCAGATTCAATATATCTATGAAGATCAGCCCGATACTACCTTGCAAGGTTCAACCCTGGCCTTTATCAACATGTCTTTAGGCGATGCCAGCGACAGTTTTTTTAGTGGAGAAGTCCGGATTAAAGGCGATATTGAGCTCGGGCAGAAATTTAAACGCATACTGGAAAAGCTCGATCTGGACTGGGAAGAATGGCTGGCTCAGTACACCGGTGACTTGATAGCGTTTAAAGCGGGCAGCTTAATTAGTAGCCTCAATGCATGGGGTAAAGACACCTTAAAAACCATACAACTCGATGCACGTGAGTATATACAGGATGAAGCTGAACAAAGCCCGCATACCGAAGAACTACAGGACTTCTCATCTGAAATAAGTGATTTACGCGACCAAACTGCACGATTAGAGGCAAGAATTTTGCGTTTACAAAAAAAACTGCAAACCCCTGCATAAATCCTACTTTTACTCCCATATAAAATGTCATTTTTCATTCCTGTAATTACGTATAAAATTACCAATTCACAAAATGATCGAGTATCCTTTGCAACCTGTTTTTAAATTTACAAAATATTCCCAGAGCATTATTTTCTATGAATGACACCAGCACCATAGCCGCAAATGATTTTTCTGCAGATGAACTTAAGTACATCGATGAAACACTAAAAGAGCGTTACGGTAACCCGGTTGAAACTCAACGTGCCGATATAGAATTTGGTGATGAAAATGCAGCAGAATGTCCTGCCGTATACTGGGAACATAATGGTTGTCATTTCATTATTGCCAAGGGTGAAGATGGAAAATTCTTTAACCAGTTTTTTTATGACGATGATGAGCAGTATGGAACTGAAAAACCATTTTATGATGACTTGCATTTGTGCCTCATGACCTTGTTACAAGTACAAGCTGATCACGAGTTAAAAAAAGCCGGATTTTAAATTTATCTAATGCCTGCATTTTGCGGGCATTATTTTTTACAACGAAATAATAATTTAATATTAAACCGAGAGGGGAAAACCATGGCCGCTAAAAAGAAAGCCAAGAAGAAAGTAGCAAAGAAAAAGGTTGCTAAGAAAAAAGCTAAAAAGAAAGTAGCGAAGAAAAAAGTTGCTAAGAAAAAGGCTAAAAAGAAAGTAGCCAAAAAGAAACCTGCAAAGAAAAAAGTTGCCAAGAAAAAAACGGCTAAAAAGAAAGCCAAGAAGAAGGCTACTAAGAAAAAAGCCAGCAAGCCTAAAGAGCCTTTAAAAAATGCCTTTTATGCGCAATCAGGTGGTGTAACGGCTGTTATTAATGCCAGTGCTTGTGGTGTAATTGAAACTGCACGTAAAAATGGTAACAAGATTGGTAAAGTATATGCTGGTCGTAACGGTATTATCGGTGCATTAACTGAAGATCTTATCGATACCAGCAAAGAATCAAAAGCTGCAATCTCTGCATTACGCCATACACCTTCAGGTGCATTTGGTTCTTGCCGCTTCAAATTAAAATCACTTGAAGAAAACCGTCGTGAATACGAACGTTTAATCGAAGTATTTAAAGCACATAACATCGGTTACTTCTTCTATAACGGTGGTGGTGATTCTGCAGATACTTGCTTTAAAATCTCACAACTGTCTAAAGAAATGGGTTTCCCAATCCAGGCGATCCATGTACCTAAGACTGTTGATAACGATCTGCCAATTACGGATAACTGCCCTGGTTTTGGTTCAGTTGCCAAGTACATTGCTGTTTCTACGCAGGAAGCAAGTTTCGACGTAGCTTCAATGTGCAAAACATCAACCAAGGTATTCGTCGTTGAAGTTATGGGCCGTCACGCGGGCTGGATTGCAGCAGCCGGTGGTTTAGCCTCTACTGAAGAAAACCCAATCCCAACTGTTATTCTTTTCCCTGAAGTTGAATTTGACCAGGAAAAATTCCTCGCCAAGGTTGACGCTAATGTGAAAGAACACGGTTACTGTACTGTTGTTGTTTCTGAAGGTACACACTGGCCAGATGGACGTTTCCTTGCAGAAACAGGCTTAAAAGATGCCTTTGGTCATAGCCAGCTCGGTGGTTGTGCACCAGTAGTGGCTAACATGATCCAGGAAAAACTGGGCCATAAATACCACTGGGGTGTTGCGGATTACATGCAACGTGCAGCTCGTCATATTGCATCTAAATCTGACGTTGACCAGGCTTACGCAATGGGCAAGGCCGCGGTTCAGTTTGCTTTACAGGGTCATAACTCGGTTATGCCAACTGTTGATCGTATTTCCAATAAACCATACAAATGGAAAGTGGGTATGGCGCCATTAAGCAAAGTGGCTAACGTTGAGAAAATGATGCCGGATAACTTCATTAGTGCAGATGGTTTTGGTATCACTCAGAAATGTCGTGACTACTTAATGCCATTAATCAAGGGTGAAGACTATCCACCGTACAAAGATGGCTTACCTAAATACGTTCGTATGAAGGGTGTCGCGGTTGAGAAAAAATGTAAAGATTTCGACTTATAAAATCCGTCATTTTTTCTAAAAGAAAAGGCAGCTTTTTAGCTGCCTTTTTTTATTCCTGTTTTGAATTCTTAAAATTTTTTATACGTTCGCACGTGCAATTCGACGGTTTTCTTCGCTACCCGCTAAAACCTGTTCACTCATGTTTATAAATTCATCAAGTTGCTGTTTAACTTTTGCATAGTCTTCATCTTTACAGGCAATTTCAA
>Ga0207752_1001518_pt1 | contig 10483 bp, 9 predicted proteins | sample Pon2CUnioCityCA_6_FD_187272 | JGI IMG/M metagenome (GOLD analysis project Ga0207752, IMG submission 187272) | Marine sediment microbial community from Union City, CA, USA - Pond 2C Sediment 2 (SPAdes) | ecosystem: Environmental > Aquatic > Marine > Intertidal zone > Salt pond sediment ... | reverse complement strand
GCGGCGCGCCGTCCGGCTCGGCGGCGATCACCGGCGGCGCACACTCGGCCATAGCCAGCGCGGCCTCCAGCGCCGGCCGGTGCTCGGCGCAGACCAGCACCGCGCGGCTCTGCGAGTGCGCCAGCACGTAGGCCAGCTGCTCGGCGCCGGCCAGCGGATTCAGCGGCGAGATCACCAGGCCGCCGTACATGGCGCCGAGGAACAGCGCGGCGGTGGTCGGGCCGTTGCTCATCATCAGCGACACCGTGTCGCCGCGCGCCAGCCCCAGACCGGCGAGCCGCGCGGCGATCCCGGCGGCGGCGTCGCGCATGCCGGCGTAGTCGAGCGCGGCGCCATCCTCCGGGGCGATCAGAAAGGGCGCCTGCGGCTGCCGCTGCGCCCAGTGATCCAGCACCGCGCGCAGCGTGTCTGCCGGCAGCGTGAAGTCGCGATCTGACATGCCGCCCCCTCAGAGGCCGTACTTGGCGCGATAGTCGCCGAACAGCTCATCGACCGTCGGCTCCAGCGGCGCGATCGGCGTGGAGATGCGCACGGTGTTGAGAAAGTGCCGGTAGTTGAGGTTTTCGCTGATGCTGTTGCCGCCCCAGCTGCCGCAGCCCATCGACAGCGAAAACGGCAGGCCGTTGTCGAAGCTGCCGCCGTTGGCAAAGCAGTGCGCCTGGTTGACGATCACCCGGCAGCTGGGCATCTCCAGCCCGAGGCGCAGTGCGCGCTCGGGGTCCGCGCTGTGCAGGCCCACCGAGTGGCCCTTGCCCTGGTGTTCCATCAGCGCCGTCGATAGCTGCATCGCGGCGTCGAAATCGGCGGCCTCGTACCAGCTCAGCACCGGCGAGAGCTTTTCGCCGGAGAAGGGGTGATCGCGGCCGACGCCGCCGCCATCCACCACCAGCACGCGGGCGTTGTGCAGGCCTTCGCGGCCCAGTCCGGCAGCGCTGGCGATATCGCCGGCGGACTGGGCGATCAGCGTCGCGCTGAGCCTGCCGCCGGGGAACAGCGCGGCCTGTAGTTGCTCGCGCTCGGCGGCGTCGAGAAAGGCGCAGCCCTCGGCCTGCAGCGCGGCGCGCAGCTCGGCGGCGATGGCGCTGACCGCGATGACGCTGTTTTCCGACGAGCAGCTGGTGGCGTTGTCGAAGGTTTTCGAGGCGACGATCTTTTTTGCCGCAGCGGCCACGTCGGCGGTTTCATCGACGATCGAGCTGACGTTGCCGGCGCCGACGGCCACCGCCGGGGTGCCGCAGGTGTAGGCGCGGCGCACATTGTTCTGCGAGCCGGTGACGGCGACCAGATCGGCCTGTTCCATCACCGCCTGGGTGGTCGCCTTGGAGACCGGCGCCGGCAGCACCTGCACCAGATCCACCGGCGCGCCGACCCGCGCCAGCGCTTCGCGCATCAGCCCGCTGAGCCGCGCGCACACCGGCTGACCCTTGGGCGACGGCGAGAGGATCACCGCGTTGCGGCCCTTGAGGGCGTTGATCGCCTTGTTGACCGGGGTCGCCACCGGGTTGGTGGAGGGCGTCACCGCGGCCACCACGCCCACCGGCCGGGCGATCTCGATCAGACCCTTTTCCGGGATGCGCCGGATCACGCCCACCGAGGGCGCGCCGCGCAGATCGCGCAGCAGGCCCATGGTTTTGCGCCGGTTTTTGATCATTTTGTCGGCGACGTTGCCGAGCCCGGTGTCCGCCACCGCCTGCTCGCAGAGGCTGCGGTTGTTGGCTTCGTCGACCACCACCCAGCCGATGGCGGTGATCACCTCATCGACCCGTTGCTGGTCGAAACTCTGGTATTCGGCCATCGCCGCGCGCGCGCGGCGCACCAGTTCGGCGACGGTTTGCTGCGCTGCGCCTGCGTCGGTCGCAGTCGGGTCGGCCGCGCTGGCGGCCTGCTGCTGTGTGCTCACGGCATCGGCACCTTCGAGTCTGTGTCTGGCGAATCCGGGTCTGGCGAATCCGCGTCTGAAAAACGGCGGCCCCGGCAGACGCCGGCCGGGGCCGCAGCGGAGGCTGCCGTTACGGCTTGAGATCTTTCAGCAGCTCGGTCAGATAGGCCTGGCGGTCGGCCCACATCTGCTGCACCTGGGCGCGCGGGATGATCCGCATCGGCGAGCCGCCGGCCTTCATCTTGCCGGCCACCTTCGCGTCGCCAAACATGGCTTCGACGCCGCTGGCGAGCTTGTCGATGACCGCCTGCGGGGTGCCCTTGGGGGCCATGATGCCGCGGAAGTTGACGCTCGAATCATCCACGTCCAGCCCCTGCTCCATCAGCGTCGGCACGTCGGGCAGGAACTCGTTGCGCTGCAGATCGGCGACGCCGAGGAGCTTGATCCGCTCGCGGTTGCGATAGGCGTCGGAGAGGTTGTTGACCCCGGCCATCACCTGGCCGCCGACGACCATTTTCATCGCCGGCACGCCACCCTTGGTGGGGATGTATTTCAGCTCGACACCGCCGGCCTTTTCGATCTGCAGGGTGGCGATGTGGTGGCCGACGTACAGCCCGGCGCCGGTGACGGTGACCTTGCCCGGGTTGTCCCTGGCGTAGGCGACCAGATCGCTGGCGCTGTCGAAGGGGCTGTCCTTGGGTGCGATCAGCACCGCCGGGTCGGCGCCCCAGTTGGCGATCGGCTCCAGATTGTCGATGTTGTACTTGGTGTCGAAGACGATCGACTGGGCGATGAAGTGCGGCACGTTGTAGGCGGCCAGCTGGTAGCCATCGTCGCTGGCGCTCTCGGCGAACCAGTTCCAGCCCACCTGCCCGCCGGCGCCGGGCTTGTTGAGGATCACCATCGGCTGGCTGAGGTAGTCCTCCTTGGCGGCCATCATGGTGACGATGCGCGCCTGAAAATCGGTGGCGCCGCCGGGCGAGTAGGCCACCACGACGCTGATCGGGCGATCGGGGTAGTCATCCGCCTGCGCGCCCCCGGCGAACAGCGACAGGCCCACGAGGCTGGCGGCGGCGCCGCGCAGCAGTTTGGTCAGTATGAGTTTCATCGTTCTTTCTCCTCCAAAACGGCGCGGGTGTTTCCCGGCCCGGGTGTGCGGGGCGCGCTGGCCCCGCGATGGCACTGTGTGTCGCGCTCCGTCAGATCAGCCAGCCGCGCGGTGTCTGTACCCGCAGGCCGAGATTGAAGACCAGATAGAGCGCGGCAACGAAAGCCAGAGTGATCAGCGCGCAGCGCGCCACCGTTGCGGCGCGGCGCTCACCGGCGCTGTAAAGCAGTCCGATGGCGAAGAAGGCGAGCGCCGAACTGGCGTAGAAACCGAGCCATTCCAGCGCCGCCAGATAGGCCGCGCCGATGACCAGCGCGGGACTGATCAGCGACCAGTCGATGGCTTCCGCCTCGCCGCTGCGGCTGAGCAGCGTGGTGGCCGCCACGGCCAGCGCGATGGCCAGCATGGCCGCCGAGATCAGCCGCGGGAACAGGTAGGCTTCGCCCTCGCCGCCGAGCCAGGCGGCGGCGCACAGGGCGATCGCCAGCGCCAGGCTGAGCAAGTCGCCGAGCCGTGCGCGGGCGTTCATGGGCGCGCCTCCCGGCGCCGCCGGCTGCGCCGCTCGATGGCCACGCTGTAGACCACCGAGGCGATGCACAGGGCGATCAGCAGCAGATTGGCGCCGCCGGTGAAGAAGTAGGCGAACAGGCCGTCGGTGGCCTCGGCGATCATCTGCCCCTGCAGGAAGTTGTCCTCGGCGATCGGGCCGAGAATGATCCCCAGCACGATCGGCGCGGCGCTGAAGCCGTGCTTGCTGGCGATGAACATGGCCACCCCCAGCACCGCCATCACCAGCACGTCGGAGTAGCTGTTTTGAATGCTGTAGGTGCCGATCACCGCCAGCACGGTGACCGCCGCGGCCATGAAATTGGACGGCACGCGCATGATCCACTTGCCGTAGCGGCTCAGGTACAGGCCCATACCGAGCATCAGCAGCTGCGCCAGCAGCAGCGAGTTGATGAAGGTCCAGGTGACCTCGGCGTGCAGGGTGAACAGATCCGGCCCCGGAAACAGGCCGTGGATCAGCAGCCCGCCGAGCAGCACCGCGGCGGTCGGGCTGCCGGGGATGCCGAGGGTCAGCAGCGGCACCAGCGACGGGCCGACCATGGCGTTGTTGGCCGATTCGGCGGCGATCACTCCGTCCGGATGGCCCTTGCCGAAGCGCTCCGGCTCGCGGCTCAGCTTGCGGGTCTGATCGTAGGCCACCAGCCCGGCGATCTGCCCGCCGGCGCCGGGGATGATGCCCACCACGATACCGATCAGCGAGCCCATGCCCAGCGCCACCCAGCGGCGCAGGTTGTAGGCGAAGGAGCGCAGCAGGCTGTGTGCTTCCAGCCCGAACAGCCGGTCTTCGCCGCGCCGCCGCGAGAGCCGCAGCAGGGTGAACACCTGGGGGATGGCGAACAGGCCGATCAGCGCGGCGACGATGTTGATGCCGCCGGTGAGGTGATCGCTGACGGCGAAGCGCGAGACGCCCAGCACCGGGCTGTAGCCGATGGTCGACAGCCACAGGCCGAAGGCGCCGGAGAGCAGCCCCTTGAGCACCGAGCTGCTGCCGATGGTGCCGATCACGGTGACGCCGAAAATGGCGATCCAGAACAGCTCCGCGGGGCCGAAGCGCAGGGCGAAATCGGCCAGCGCGGGGGTGAAGAAGATCAGCACCAGCACGCCGAGTACGCCGCCGATAAAGGAGCTGATGAAGCAGTAGTGCAGCGCCTCGGCGGCGCGTCCCTGGCCGGCCAGAGCGTGGCCGTCGAGCACCGTGGCGATGTTCGCCGGGGCGCCGGGAATGTTGACCAGAATCGCGCTGATGGCGCCGCCGGCGACGCTCGCCGTGTACACCGCGCCGAGCAGGATCAGCCCGGCCGAAGAGCTCATGTGAAAGGTGAAGGGGATCAGCAGCGCCACCGCCATCGTCGGGCTGAGCCCTGGCATGGCGCCGAGCACCAGGCCGATGAAGGTGCCGCCGAACAGGATCAGCAGATTGCCGCCCGAGAGCACTGCCGGCAGATACTCGACAAACTCCATCGCATCCCCCCCCCAGACCCGCAGCGGGCACTGCATCGGCAGCCGCGTGTGTCCGCGCCGCTAAGTGCCCGCCACGGCAGGCTTTCGATGCGGCATTCGGCGTATGGGATAACTCATATACATGAGTTACATCACGCTGACAAGCATCGACACGCTACAATGGCCGGCAGCCGAGCGCTGGCGCCAGCGCCGCGACATTCGGATTCGATGCAACCGCACACTGGAGGCAGAACAAGTGGCCGTCACCCCGCTGTACCGTGCCGTGGAGCAGCATCTGCGCGAGCGCATCACCTCCGGCGAGCTGGGGCCGGGCGATCTGATTCCCTCGGAGCCACAGCTGGCGCGCCAGCTCGGCGTCAGCGCCGGCACCGTCAAGCGCGCCATCGAAAACCTCGTCAACGAGCGCCTGCTCTACCGTCATCAGGGCAAGGGCACCTACGTTTCGCGGATCGATTTCAACAACAGCCTGTTTCGCTTTTTTTCCTACGGCGGCCACGATGGCACGCCGATCCGCATCCACAAGACCACGCCGGAGCGCGCCGTGCTGCCCTGTCCGGCGCAGGTCGCGCGACAGCTGCGAGTGGCCACCGGCAGCGACGTGGTGTACCTGCAGCGGATCGGCTACGACGGCGACATCCCGGTGCTGTTCGAGCGCAGCTGGTGGATCGCCGATCTGGTGCGCGGGCTGGAGCAGGAGGAGGTGCACATCCCCGATCTGCTCTACGCGGTGGTGGTGGAGAAGTTCGGTCTGCCGGTGTCGCGCGCCGAGGAGACGCTAACCGCGGAGGCCGCCGATGAGCGCGCCGCCGAGCTGTTGCAGATCGACCACGGCGCGCCGCTGGTGGTGCTGCGCCGGCTGACCTACACCGGCGGCGATCGGCCGATCGAATTCCGCGTCACCCGCGGGCGCGCCGACCGCTTCAGCTACAAGACCGAGATTCGCTGAACGGGCTTTATCGCGTCGCCGGGCGCGCAGCCGCGGCGTGCTGATCAGCGGCCGCCGCGGTGGCTGCGGCGCGGCTCGGCCAGAGCGCGATCAGCAGCCTGACGATGGCATCGCAGAGGGCGTAGGCGGGGGTCAGGCGCAGCGCGTCGGCGGCTTCTTCACGGTGCATGGCGGTCGCTCATCAAGTCGTATAGATGAGTTGAATATATTGCACTGCACAATTTTCTGCAAGGACGTTCCCAATCGCTATTGGGCATTTTTTTGCAGTGGCTTGTGCAGGCGCACAATCACAGCGTCTCGGTGTTGCCATCGACCGTCAGCACCTGCCCGGAAATCATCCGCCCCTGCGTTGAGCACAGAAAGGCGATGCTCGCGGCGATGTCGTCCGCGCTGACGAATGACTTCAGCGACACCCCGGCGACGTAGTCGTCGCGCACCTCGGCCTGGCTGCAGCCGCGCGCCGCGGCCTCGTTGGCGATCACCCGATCCATCCGCGCGCCCTCGACCGCTCCCGGGGCGATGGCGTTGACGCGGATACCGTCGCCGCCCAGCTCGCTGGCCAGGGTCTTGCTCAGCCCGATCACCGCCCATTTGGCCGCCGCGTAGGGGCTGCGCAGCGGGTAGCCGTAGAGGCCGGCGGTGGAGGCGAGGTTGACGATGCTGCCGCCGCCGGCGGCGCGCAGCAGCGGGATGGCGCGGCGGCAGCACAGATAGGTGGCGGTCAGGTTGACCTCCAGCGTGGCGCGCCAGTCGGCCGGCTCGATCTGTTCCAGCGGCGCCGCCGGGCCGCCGATGCCGGCGCAGTTGATCAGTGCGTCGAGGCCGCCGAGCCGCGCCTGCACGTCGGCGAACAGCGCATCCACCGCGGTCTCATCGGTGACATCGCAGAGCCGCGCCGGACAGCCCGGCCCGGCGGCGCTCGCGGCCAGTGCCGCGGCATCGTGGTCGCAGATCATCGGCTGCGCGCCGGCGGCGGCGAAGGTCGCCGCGACCTGCCGGCCGATGCCGGTCGCCGCCGCGGTAATCAGTACCCGCAGTCCCGCCAATCCGTCCAGTTGCATCGCCAATCCCCCCGCGGCTGCTGTGGTATGTCGCCGGCGATCATCGCCTGCGCCGCTGGGCGCACCATGACCGCATCCGACGTGGATTTGATCGCCGGCGCCGCTCCCCGACTCTTTCACTGGCCGCTCGGCGCCCCGTTGAACGGCGAGCCGAAGCTGGATCGCAGGTGGCGGGCGAGCCCGGCGCCACAGGCCAATCGATGGCCGGAGTACCGAAAAACGATACTCGAAGCTCCGATATTGAGACTTTTCACCAACAGGTTGTGCGCCGCGCGGCCATCGCTAGTGTGGATGGCGCGGGGCAGCGTTACCTGGTATCGCCCGCCCCACCGTGCGGAACGCGCCGGCCCGGCCGGCGCCTTGCGGGCGGGGCCATCGCTGCTACCGGCTCCGCCCGCCTTTCTCGCCGCCATTTCAGCCGCCATTTCAGCCGCCGGCAAGCTGCTCCAGTTCCTCCCAGCGCGCGAAAGCGGCTTCGTAATCCGCCTCGATCCCGGCCAGTTGCGCCTGCAGTTCGGCGGCGCGTTCACCGCCGCTGCGATACAGCTCGGGATCGCCGAGTTGGGTCTGCAGCGACTCCAGCTGCGCCTCCAGCGCCTCCAGCCTTTCCGGCAGCGCGTCCAGCTCGCGCTGATCCTTGTAGCCGAGCTTTTTGCCGCGCGGCCTGACCGCCGCGGGCCCGGCTGCGGCTTTGGCCGCGGTTTTGGTGGCCGCTTTGCCGGTCGCTGGGGCGGCTGCCGGCGGCGGGCGCTGGCGCAGCCAGTCGCTGTAACCGCCGACGTACTCGGCGACGCGGCCGTCGCCCTCAAAGGCCAGTGTGGCGGTGACCACATTGTCGAGAAATTCGCGGTCGTGGCTGACCAGCAGCAGCGTGCCGCGCCACTCGGCGAGCAGCTCTTCGAGCAGCTCCAGGGTTTCCACGTCGAGGTCGTTGGTGGGTTCGTCGAGCACCAGCAGATTGGCCGGGCGGGCGAACATGCGCGCCAGCAGCAGGCGGTTGCGTTCGCCGCCGGAGAGGGCGCGGATCGGCGCGCGGGCGCGCTCGGGGGAGAACAGGAAATCCTGCAGATAGCTGATCACGTGGCGCGGCTTGCCGTCGAGCTGCAACTGGTCGCTGCCGCCGCCGACGATTTCCACCGGGGTCTTGGCGTCGTCGAGCTGATCGCGCAGCTGGTCGAAGTAGGCGATCTGCAGCTGGGTGCCGAGTTCGACGCGCCCGGCGTCCGGCTGCAGCTGGCCGAGCAGCAGGCGGATCAGGGTGGTTTTGCCGACGCCGTTGGGGCCGATCAGACCGATCTTGTCGCCGCGCAGCAGGGTGCAGCTGAAGTCGCGCAGCAGGCATTTGCCGGCGATGCCGTAGTCGATGTTTTCGGCCTCCACCACCAGCTTGCCGGAGCGCTCGGCACTGTGCGCGGCGAGGCGCGCGCTGCCCTGGCGCTGGCGGCGTTCGGCGCGCTCGCGGCGCAGTTGCTGCAGGGCGCGCACACGGCCTTCGTTGCGGGTTCGCCGGGCTTTGATGCCCTGGCGTATCCAGCGCTCTTCGGCGGCCAGCTTCTTGTCGAATTCGGCGTTGTGGCGCGCTTCCACGGCGAGCTGCTCGGCCTTGCCGCGCAGGTAGCGGTCGTAGTCGCCGGGCCAGTCGCCGAGCTGGCCGCGGTCGATTTCCACGATGCGCGTCGCCAGCCGGCGCAGGAAGGCGCGGTCGTGGGTGATGAATACCAGACTGCCGCGCCAGCCGAGCAGGAATTCTTCCAGCCAGCCGATGGCTTCGATATCGAGGTGGTTGGTGGGCTCGTCGAGCAGCAGCAGATCCGGCTCGGCGACCAGCGCGCGGGCCAGCAGCACGCGCCGTTTGATGCCGCCGGAGAGGCTGGCGAAGTCGGCCTCCGCGGGCAGCGACATGCGCGTCAGCGTTTGCGCCACGCGCTGCTCCAGCGCCCAGCCGCCGGCGGTTTCGATGGCCTGCTGGGCGCGCTCCATCTCGGCCAGCGCGGCGCTGTCGCCAGCGTCGTCGGCGACCCGCTGCGCGGCGCGGTGCCAGCGGGCGATCTGCCCGCCCAGCTCGCCGAGGCCGGCGGCCACTGCATCGTAGACGCTGCCGCCGAGATCGCGCGGCACCTCCTGGTCGAGATGCGCCACGCGCAGGCCATCGCGGCGCAGGATGCGCCCGTCATCGGCCGCGATCTCCCCGGCGAGCAGGCGCATCAGGCTGGATTTGCCGGCGCCGTTGCGGCCGATCAGGCACAGCCGCTCGCCGGCTTCGATGTTCAGGTCGACGCCATCGAGCAGCGCTTCGCCGCCGAAGGCGAGGTGGATGTTCTGCAGGCGCAACAGGGCCATGGCTGCTCCGGATCTCGGCGAGTGGACTGTCGGCGCGGGCGCAGCCGGGCGGCCCGGCCGGTTGGCGGGCGCGTAGCTTAGCAGATGCGGATGGTCGCGGGCCGGCTGGGCCTAGCCGCCGGTGCCGGTGGCGCTGCGATTGCCCGGGTCGTCGACGTCGATATCCACGCCGGTGCTGTTCGGGGCTTTTGCACTGCCCGCGGCGGCGGCGGCCTGGGCCGGGGAGTCGAGGTAGTAGGTGGCCTTCATCACACCGAAGCCGTCGGCCTCGCCGCGGCCGCAGACCAGGTGGAACTGCACCGGATCGCGTGCCATGCGGCGCATCGGCCCCCACAGCCGCGGCGCGTTGAACGGACCGCCGCCGACCAGCACCTCCAGCACCAGCTGATCGCCGCAGCGGTAGCCGAGGGCGTGGAAGCTCTTGCCTTCGAAATAGGCCAGGCGGCGCAGCCTGCCGGCGGCGGGCAGGCGGTGCTGGTAGTGGTCGATGTGGTGTTTCAGGCCGCGCCGCTGGACCAGCATGCCGTTGGCGGTGAGGCGCGAGCGCTGGCCGCGGGCGCGCACCGCGGCGGCCAGCGCGATGGCCTCGAAGACATCCAGTTGTGCGGCCGGATCGCGCGCGCGCTGCGGCGACGAAGGCTGCGGCGGGCTGTGGCCGTCGCCGCTCTCGGCGAACAGCATGCTGGCACCCAGGGCGACTACCGGCGCCCACTGATGGCGGCGCTCGCGCTGGGTGCCGATCTGCTTTTCACGGCGGTCGGCGATCAGCTGCACGCCGGAGCTGGCGGAGAAGTTCTCCAGATAGCGGTGCAGGCGCGGCGCTTCGCGAGCCAGCGCGGCCGGGTGCACAAGGCTGGGTATGCCGCCCACCGAGCAGGGCTGGACGGTGGTCTGCAAGTGGTTGTCGGCGTCCGGCCGATAGCGCTGCAGCGTATCGGCGACCATCTGGATCCAGCTGTAGCTGGCCGCGGTCGTCGCACTGTGCGCTGATTTCGGTGCCTCGCCCATATGCCGTTTCCCCATCACCAATCGTGTTCTGTTCAGATACCCGATAGCGGCCCGAGGCGGTCGTGGCTTGAGCTGCGCCGCCCGCCGGGCGCGGCGCAGCTGCTAGAATGCGC
>Ga0207752_1001517_pt1 | contig 10484 bp, 8 predicted proteins | sample Pon2CUnioCityCA_6_FD_187272 | JGI IMG/M metagenome (GOLD analysis project Ga0207752, IMG submission 187272) | Marine sediment microbial community from Union City, CA, USA - Pond 2C Sediment 2 (SPAdes) | ecosystem: Environmental > Aquatic > Marine > Intertidal zone > Salt pond sediment ... | reverse complement strand
CGTACCAGGAATCATCGTTCAGGACCATCTGCACCAAGATGTATCCTGGAAAAACACGTCGTTCGACGACCCGTCGCTTCCCGTCACGAACTTCGATCTCGTCCTCGGTCGGGACCACAACCTGGAAGATCTGATGCTGCATCTGCATGGTCTCGATGCGTTGCTCCAGGTTGTGCTTGACCTTGTTCTCGTAGCCAGAGTAGCAGTGGACGACGTACCAGGCGCGATCATCTTGAGGTTCGTACAATTCGGGCTCGGTCTCGGTTTCTTCGCCTGTTTCCTCGGCTTCGACTTCTGTCTCCTCAGAGACTTTCGCCTCGGGCGCGTCTGCCTCCACACGCTGCTCCGGTTGTTGTTGCTCCTCCTCTGCTACATCCGGAACGGCCACCTGTGGATCCTCAACCGCCTCATCTCCAGACACTGAAGAGACCGAGGTCGGTGTGCCACCATCCTCTTCTACTGTATTCTCTGCGGCGGGCTTGACTTCATCCGCGAACATTGCTATTACCTACCAAGTCTAGTGGGCAGTCTGTCGCCTCAGGATCAGGGCGACCAGCACGCCTGCAACCACGATGACAGCCAATATGACGATGGCGACCGTGTTGCTAGCGACAAGGCCTCCGATCTCTTGGGCAAACACATAGTCCAACAGGCCCAGCAAGAGAGCCATGGAGACGGTAACAACCAAGACGACCTTGGTCAGATTCCAGGCCTCCTCGCGAGTGGGCCAATGTACCTTGCGCAGTTCCGCGCGAGTTTCGCGCAGGTAACGCACAACAGCATTATCCTTATGGGCTCTCTTCTTCGCTGCTTTTCCCTTCGCCACGTGTTGTGTCTCCCTGTTTCCCGTTGCTCTACACTTCAAGACACCGCCTCTACGCACGGCGGTGTCTTGAAATCCACCTCAGGCAGGCCAGGCAGGAATCGAACCCGCAACCTACGGTTTTGGAGACCGTTGCTCTGCCAATTGAGCTACTGGCCTGTGAACATCCTACTTTGCCTCACGGTGCAGTGTATGTGCACGGCAACGTGGACAGTATTTCTTCAACTCTAGCCGACTGGGATCGTTACGCCGGTTCTTTTCGGACGTATAATTATGCTCCTTGCACTCTGTGCAAGCCAGCGTGATCACCATGCGAATTGCCCTTTTTCTGGCCATTGTGTCCTGTCTGTATATATATAGAGTATCGTACAGAGCCCACGATGGGACTTGAACCCATGGCCACACCCTTACCAAGGGTGTGCTCTACCAACTGAGCTACGTGGGCCCGCTCCGGTCACAAGCTGCAGCCTGTCGCCCGACGCGGTCTTTATTTTACCTCATTTTGCGAATGTGTCAAATCGAAATTGAGGCCAGATCGGTTCTAGGGCAGCGTCTCTGTGTCCCTGGACGTGTCTCCGACGACCTTGAAATGCCGCTGTGTCGGTGCCCGGAGCGAGGGCGGGAGCGTGTTCCAGTCGGCGGGTCGCTGCTGGGCGCCTGGCGGCGTCACGACGACGACGGGGGGATATGAGCCTTGAGCACTCGTCGGTTGCACGCGCGGCTCGTCGCGCCGACGGGCAACGGCGACGATGAGCAGGCTGGTGGGGATGGCTGCTCCCACGCCGCACACCGCCCCCGCCAGCACAGCCAGTGATTCATTGCTCAGACGGTTACCGACGATCACCGCCAGCGTTACTGCGAAGGCCGTACCTATCAGTCCCAGGAAGATCTTCAGCCGTCTCCCTGTATCCTTTCGGGTGTCTCGCTCGTCCATCTATGCACCTCCTTCAAGTACGCCAGCCAACCGTCTCGCCGGCCACGGCAGAGGTGGCTGGGAGGACGGAGAGGGGCAGGCAAGTGCGTGCTGTGCCAGGTGTGCCACCACCTCCTGGATTTCCTGCGCTGAGATGTACGCTGCTTGAAAGTGGACCACACGCCCCTCTGCCACAGCCAGGAAGTCCCCACGGCCCATCAACCGTTCCGCTCCCGTCCCGCTCCAGCCGCTGGCCGTGCGCGCATCGCTGGCGCTCGTCACCTTCCCCACCAGCCGCACCGGGAAGTTGGCCTTGACCAAAGGGCCCAGCACTGCGGTCGTGGGCTTCTGGGTGGCCGCGACGACGTGAATGCCGACTTCGCGCCCGCGCTGCGTTAGCCGGGTCAGCGCCCTCTGCACCGGTTTCCCGCCTGTCATCAGCAGGTCGGCCAGTTCGTCGATCACGACTACGACGTGCGGGGGCCCTTGTCGCCGGAACCCTACCTCCCTGCGACTTCCTGCTTTCTCAGCTTCAGCATGCGCTTCGGTCGAGCTCGACGAGGCCACGCGCTGCAGGCGCGGCCCCGAAGCTTCGGTCGAGCCATGGGCAGGGACCGACGCCGGCTTCCGTCTCTCCATCAGTCGCACCAGGCTGTTGAGTGCCTCGGTCGCCTCCTCGACCTCCTGGATGACCGGGCGTGCCAGGTGCGGCAGTCCCTGGAAGAGGCCGAATGCGTGCCCTTTGGGATCGATCAATACGAGCATCAGGCCACCGCCCCAATCCTCCGCCAGAGAGGAGGAGGTAGACCGGATGGGGTTCATCAGAGCCAGGCTGAGGATCATCGCCTGCATGAGGACTGTCTTCCCCGAGCCGGTCGTGCCAGCCACCAGGATGTGAGCCACGTCGGGCGATGGCAGGCGGATGAGCAGAGGCGTGCCGTCTGCGTCCAGACCCAAAATAGCGGTGACGGGTGGGGTGGCGTGTGATCGGTCGTCCTTTGTGAGTTGGCGGTAGAGGGGCAGCAGTCGCACCGGCTGCGGGTCGTCACGCGGCACCTCGACTGTCACGGCAGCCCCGCGCCGGGATACCCGACAACTGGACGTATCGAGGGCGGCAGCCAGCTCCTCGCTAAGGCCCTTGATACGCGAGATCTTGGCGCCCAGCGCGGGCAGCACCTGGAAGCGCACCCAGCGGGGCGTCACCGTGCCCCCGGTCACCCGCGCGGCGACCTTGTGCACCGCCAGCACTGTCTCGATTCGGTCGGCCTGAAATTCCAACTTCCGGCGCATCCCCCTCTCCTCTCGGTGGCTTCGCGATGGCTTGGTTGAGTGTAGAACATATGTTCTATTCTGGTTCATATCATATCAGAACATGGGCGCGATGTCAAGCGATATAGCCCAACTTATCCCAAATTAGATCCCGAACTGGTACCGCAACGATGGAGGCCCAGCCAACTGGCTGGACCTCTGCCGGAGTGCTGAGTACGTTGACCTACCCGGGCCAATCCCACTCGCGGAATTCATTGCGGCACGGCGCGCCGAGGCAGTAGGCGACCCGGCGCGCGGTCAGGTCGGCGACGAGCGACCACAGCGTGGCCTGGTTGGGCTGATGGTGGCACATGGGAACCGAGTGGTCGCGCAGGAGGCTCTGTGCCCAGGACCAGCCGTCGGCCGCGTTGCTCACGCTGTCGTAAGCGATGCGGCGTTCAATCCAACGTACGCGCTCGATCTGACTCGTCAGGTTGCGACGGCCGTGCAGGGGGTGCATGTCGGGTGACTCGAAGTAATTGGTGACGACGAGACAGTTGCTCGTGGGTCGCCGGACGCGGATGCGTCCACCGCCGCGCACGTGTCCGGGGTAGACTTCCACGGCGAACATCTCGTCGGGGTCCGCAACGAGGTAGTTGAACGGGAACAGGTGAGGCATCTCCTGGATCCGCGCCACGGCCTCCCGTGCCGTGCGGCACGTCTCCAGCAGGATGCGGGGAATAAGGTGAAATGGCACGCCAGGCCCTACGCGCTCGGCGATCTGGGCCCGAATAAGGTGCAACGCGGCGAACAGCCCGTGGCTGCTGACACCGTCGTAACAGCTGCCGATGAGCCCCGCCTGCGTGCCCAGCGTGGCCGGGTAACCCGGCGGGGACAGATGCCGCAGGTAACGTTGTCGCTGAGTGTAGAGAAAGTCGTAGTTGCGAGCGACCAGTGTGTGGCCATCGGGCAGGCGGAGGACGAACGTGGTACACCCGCTGAGCGTGCCTTCCGGCAGGTTGAGCGAGAAATGGGGCAGCACTTCTTCCCAGGGGCGACCCTGTGCTGCCGCGTAGCCCTGGAACTCGTCCATCAAGGGCGGATGGAACTGGCCGACCACCTGGGCGCAGGCACGGGCGAAGGCCAGCTCGGTCTCGCGGTCGCGCCAGGTTTCGACCTGACGCAGCGGCGTCGCCAGCCCCATCTGGTAGCCGATCGCCGCGTGGTCGCCGGTCAGCTCGAAGGTGCGATAGTCAGCCTCGCGCTCCTGGTGCAGATCTGCAGGAGTGTCGTTCATGCGGCGCCGGTTATTCGTCGATCGGACACTTGCAGGCGATGCCCTCGCCGGCTTGCTCGGGCCAGCAGCGGTTGGCCGAGATGCATCTAGACCGTTCCTGCAAGCCGAGGCGCATGCGGTTCGGCAGATCCGGCTCGCAGATGAGAGGGCGGCACAGCGATATGAAGTCGGCGTCGCCAGCGCTCAATACGTCCTCCATCACCCGCTGAGAGCGGAAGCCACCCACGAGCACAATGGGAAGCCGGGTGACCGGTCGTGCTTGCCGGGCCAGGGGGCGGAAATAGGCCTCGTCCACCTCGCGGCGGATCCCGGGTCGGGTGTTTATGTTCCGACCTCCGCCGATCCCCCCGCTGATCTCCACGCCATCCAGGCCCATCTCCTGCAGCGCCGCCACGATCCGCACGGATTCTTCGGCGGTCAAGCCGCCTTCCATGCCATCCATCATCCCCAATTTGATGGTCACCGGGAAGTCTGGGCCGACCTGCCCGCGCACGGCCTGGCAGATGGTTCGCAAGAAGCGGATGCGCCCCTCGAAGTCGCCGCCCCACTCGTCGGTGCGGCGGTTGACGAAGGGGGAGAGGAACTGGCCGATCAGGTAGCCGTGCGCACCGTGGATCTGGATGCCGTCGAAGCCGGCCTCCTGGGCTCGTCGGGCGGCCTGGGCGTAGGCCTGGATCAGGGACTCGATCTCATCGGACGTCATCTCCCGCGCGGGCTGCTCCAGGAAAGGGGCGTCTATTGCCGAGGGAGCGATCGTCTCGGACACGGCCTCCGGGCTACACTGCATGCCCCCGTGGTTGATCTGGACAAAGACGTGGCTGCCCTCCCGGTGGACTGCGTCGGCCAGTTCGGACAGGCCGGGGATCAGGTCGTCGGAATAGATGCCCGTCATCTCGGGGTGGGCCTTTCCGGACGGATCGACGTACATATGGCCGGTGATGATCAGGCCCACGCCGCCCCGGGCCAGTTCTTCGTAAAGCGCGCGGAGCTGAGGCGTGGGCCGGCCGTCGGCGCCCGCCATCCGTTCGGCGGTGGCCGAGCGAACCAGCCGGTTGGGAAGGGTCAGCGTGCCGATCTTCCGGGGTGTAAAGAGCAGGTCCATGTCTCCTCCGTATCAGCGTGGCGTGAAGTGTGCCATATGGTGTTCAGAGGGCCAGTATAACGCGAAGGGGAAGGGCTGTCAATTGTCCGATCGAAAAACAGTGTGCCTGCAAGGATCTCTCACAGGCACGACTGCGACCTCGTTTGATCGGCCGGCTGGAAGCCGGTCAGATCACGGTCAGAAATGCCGGGCATCTAAACTTCAGACGGCAACTCGATCACGAACCGGCTGCCGGTGCCTGGTTCGCTTTCGACCTTGATGCGTCCATCGTGGGCCTGTACGATGCTGCGCACGATGGCTAAGCCCAGGCCGGTACCCGCAACATGGTTGTCTCGGCCCCGGTAGAAGCGCTCAAAGATGTGTTCTTGATCGGCCGGGGCGATGCCAGGTCCGCTGTCTTGCACCCACAGCCGTATGTGCTGACCGACATGTTCCGCGCCAATCTCCACCTGTCCGCCAGCCGGAGTGAATTTCAGGGCGTTATCCAGGAGATTGGACAAGGCCAGTTCGACCCGCCTACGGTCGCAGCGGACTTCCAGGGGAGACAAGGGCTCTTTGACCGAGAGCGTGACGTTCTTCTCACGCGCCAACGTCTGGAAAGCGGCCACCGATGCACGAATCAACTCTCCCACGTCGTGGCCGACCGCGTCCAGAGCCACCAGGCCAGCTTCAAGTCGGGACAGGTCGAGCAGGTTGTGCGTGATCCACTCCAACCGATCCAGTTGGACTTGACTCTCAACCAGGAACTCTGCCCGGGCGGCCGGGTCATCTGCCGCTGACCCTTGCAGGAGCTCGTTGAAGTTCTTGAGGGCAGTGATCGGCGTGCGGAGTTCGTGGGAGGCATCGGCGATGAAGTGACGCAGGCTGTCCCGTTCGGCGGCTAGTTCGGCGAAATTGGCCTCCAACCGCTCGGCCATCTGGTTGAACTGCCGGGCCAGTTGGCCGATCTCGCCCCGGCCACGCATGGGCGCACGGATCGATAAGTCACCGCTACTCATCTGGCCCGCGGCGGTGGTCAGGCTGCGCAGCGGTGCCGTCAGCCCCCGGCTGACCAGCAGGCCGACGATCACTGCCAGCAGTGTTGCCCCACCGGCGGCAAGCAGGAAGGCCCGACCGGCGGTGTCCAGCGCTTCCGCACCAAAACCGGGACCTTTGCCCAGCTCCACGTAGCCCGTCGGTTTGTGTGCATCGCCAATGGGTACAATGACAGCGCGCTCTGACCGGAGGACCGTCTCGCTCCCAAGAGCCTTTCTAACTGTCAGAGCATCCGTGATGGGGAGAGCTGGCATTACCTCCACTCTCTGCCTGGATCCAAAGACGAAGCGACTTCCCCATGGCCCGGCTTCCCTGTGCACGACCATATACTCCGTCTCGGGGGGGAGTTGGTCAAAGATGGCGAAGGGCTCGCTTCCCGGAATCCCTCTCGTCAGGTGACCGTGTCCGGGCATGATCATGATCGAGGTTCCGGCGAACACATCCGGTGGCTGTATGTCTGCCTCCATCGGCGCCACGATCCACACAAACTCGTCCACCTCGGCGGGACGTCCAGAGTCGACCAGCACCCGCTTGCGGTCATCGAGAATCTTCACCTCGACGTGCCCCAGGAATGAGGCGGTGTGGGCCAGGTCAACAAGATCTGGTCGGCGCACCGTAGGTTCCATCAAGGGCAACGCCTGGCGCGCCACCGCCTCGGCGTTCGCCGTAAGATATTCTTGCTCTTGCCGCTCTACGTATCGCTTGATCAGTGATAGCGCCAGCACACCTACCAAACTCACCGTCAGCAGGGTCAGGAAGGCGTAGCTCGCCACCAGCCGCCATCGAATGGAACGGAACATAGGCATCACCTACAGGGTGGAGAACAGAGAATGGAGAATAGAGAATGGAGATTGGGTCAATGGGCTAGATGTTTCCTCCACAGCAGTTCGCCTCGTCGATTTCGAAGAGACCGGGTGGAAGGTGGAACTCGAAGTGGTGTGGTATGTCGTCAGGCTCGAAAGGCAGTTCATCGAACGGAGGTTGTCCGTGGAAGAAGAACTCGAACGAATCCTCCTCATCCAGTCCTTCGCCGTCTTCTGACCGACTTACGTGAACGAACCCGCCGACCTGTACGCCCAGATAAGCTTTCTCCTCCTCGTCCGGATGTTCGGCCAACGTGATCTCGACCTGGTTTGCCTCCTCTTCACCGGGCTGAAACACGCTCAGTGTTATCTGGTCACCAGGCTTGTGCTTGGCGATAGCGTCAACCAGGTCTTGCGGGCCTTCGATCGGATCCCCGCCGATCGCCGTGATCAAGTCGCCGCGGCGCAGGCCTGCGGTGTCTGCTGGGCTATCCTCTGCCACGCGCCGGATGATCGCCCCCTGCTTCGCTTCACCGCCTGGGACGACGTAGTAAGGTCCTCGATAGAAAAACGACCTGCCGGGTCGACGATCGAGGGGCAGTCTCTCGATATGCGGCTCGTGGAAGGGAGGCGAGAGGTGATATCTGACGCCCAGGTAGGCCACTCCTTCTTCCTCGGGATGCTCACCCAGTTCGACCGCCACGTCACGGGATTCTTCGCCGGGGCGCTTGACTTCGAGCGTCACCGTATCGCCGGGGTCATACGATGCGATGACGTCGGCCAGGTCGGTTTTGGCGTCCAGTTCTTGATCATCAACAGCTACGATGACGTCTCCCGCCTGTAGGTCTGCCGAGTCGGCGGGGCTATCGGGTTCCACGTGCACGATCAATGCGCCTGGCTGTCCTCCGCGGATGGCCACCATGGGCCCGGGTCCGAATGGGCTGCTGCAAGGGGTGATGCCCAAGTAGGCCATCCCGTCACGGTCACCCAGCGTTGCCGCGAGCGTGCGCTCGTCGTCGCCGTGCAGGACTGCCAGTTGCACCTCGTCGCCGGGTTCGTGATCCTCAAGGGCGCTCGCCAGCTCGACGAAGTCGTCCACTGTCTCGTCGTCGATCTGCAGCAGTATGTCACCTCGCACCACGCCAGCCTGGGCTGCCGGTCCATCCTCCGCCACCGACGCAATCACGACTCCTATCTCCGTATCATCAGACAGGTCTGCGTCACGCGGCAGACAGATCACGGGGCCATCGACCCGCGTCATCGCGTAGACGATGCCGCCACCGGCGACTGCACCCACGCCCAACACCAGCAACGAAGCACCGATCCACCCTGCGATTTTCAGGAATCGCTTGTTCATCTGCATGCACCTCCTCTAAGAGATTCGAGCGTATATGCCATCATCTTAACAGAGAAAGGTTGTGCCATCGTTGTGGTTGTGTTAAGGATCATTAACAGTTGGGCCGACTACGGTTCAAACTTGTATCCTACCCCACGCACGGTTACCAGCCAGCGTGGATCGGCGGGATCGTCCTCCAGCTTCTCCCGCAGGTGCCGGATGTGCACGTCGACCGTGCGGTCGCTGCCAACGTCGCTGGCGTAGCCCCAGACCGCTTCGATCAGTTCGTTCCGGCTGGCGGGACGACCGGGATTGCTGACCAGGTAGTGCAGCAGCCGGAACTCGGTCGGGGTCAGGTCGACCAATTGGCCCCGTCGCCTGACTTGCAGCCGCTCTACGTCCACTTCCACTTCGCCGAACCTGACCCGGCCTCCCATCGCGGCTGCGGCCAGTTCCCCATACGCACGGCGCAAGAGTGCCCGAATCCGCGAGATCAACTCGCGCAGGCTGTAGGGCTTGACCACGTAGTCGTCGGCCCCCAGTTCCAGGCCCAGCACCTTGTCCACTTCCTCGTCGCAGGCGGTGAGCATCAAGATCGGCTGGCGCATCCCGTCGACCCGCAGTTGGCGGCAGACGTCGAACCCGCTCATATCCGGCAGGCGGATGTCGAGCAGGATCAGGTGCGGGTCCTGGCCGCGGGCCAGATCGAGTGCCTGCTGGCCCGTCTCGGCCCATAGTACAACGAACCCCTCTTTGGCGAGGCCGTATTCCAGGCCCCGCGCCACGGCCCGCTCATCTTCGACGATCAATATCCGTTCGCCCGCCAATGGCTTCCTCCCCTCTTTTCAGCAGTCTAACAACTGAATCGAGTTTCGTCAAGCTGGCGATCCGATGACAGTGTGGGAACAACGGGTGGCGCCTTCCGGGCGCATCAAACACAGACCCCCGGCTAGGATATAGCCGAGGGTCTGTTGCATCTATCCGGTCCGGCCTTCGCGGCCTGCGTGCACGCTTATTCGCTCACCGTGACCTCCAACGGCGCGCGCACTGTCAAGTCGCTGGGGTTGTAGTAGTCGTACGCGCTGGAGGGGGGCGTCTGGGCTCGCATCGGGAAGCGCGCCCGTAGCCGGTAGTTGAAGCCTATAGGTACCTCGGACGAGAAATCCTCCAGGTAGATGATAATCTGTCGCCCGGTCAGCTCGTAGCGGGCGATGATCCCGCGCTCTACCAGCTGGCTCAGATCCTCGCTCAGCACGGCGAAGCCGGGCGGCACGCCCAGATCCACCAGCGCCATCTTGACCACGCCCTCCCGGTTGAGTTTGACCCCTACGTCGACCGTCACTTCGTCGTTGACGGCCAGCCGGGTGCGGTTGTAGTCCACGTCGATGGTGATCAGTTCCTCCGTCTCGGGGGTGGGGGGCACCTGGTCCCAGGGCAGGTAGAAGCGGGTGGTGACCTGGTACATCAAGTTCCCTCCTTCTGCCAGCTCGATCTGCACCCGGTTGGTGCCACTGGGGGAGAATCCGCGATCGAAGGTGACCAGGTGTACCACGTCGGCGTTGCCCTCGTCGATCGTGATCTCCTGCGTCTGTTCCTTGTTCAGGCGCACCGTCAAGCGCGCGGGTCCGGCGGCCTGCCCCGTCCGCTCGGTCGCCAGCAGCAGCGCTTTGAGTGAGAGGATGGTGGCCTGGGTGGTGGACCACGTGCCCCAGCTATCCTTGCCCTGGATCAGGTACGCCAGTGCACCGCTCGTTGCGTCAGCATGGGCATCACCCCGCATCAGCGCGATGGCCGCCAGCGCCGTCGTCTCCAGGCTGCCGCTCTCGCCGGTAGCGCCCATGAACGAGGCGGCCCCGGTCTGCCAGTACACGGCGTCACCCTCCTCCACGCGCATCTCGTACAGCCGGTCGAGCACGGCCCGCGTCAT
>Ga0207752_1001516_pt1 | contig 10486 bp, 10 predicted proteins | sample Pon2CUnioCityCA_6_FD_187272 | JGI IMG/M metagenome (GOLD analysis project Ga0207752, IMG submission 187272) | Marine sediment microbial community from Union City, CA, USA - Pond 2C Sediment 2 (SPAdes) | ecosystem: Environmental > Aquatic > Marine > Intertidal zone > Salt pond sediment ... | reverse complement strand
CCGCAGCCGGCACGCCTCGCATCCCTCCAGATGCTCGCGGGCTTGCCTCATGTCCCCCCCGGAGGACAGCTTGAATTCGTAATCGATCAACTGTTGTTCTGTCAGGTGTTTGTTCATGGTATCACGCCGATAGAATCCGGCAGTCTTCGTGCCAACGTCGCTAAGGCTCGGGACATCTGGGTCTTCACCGTACCCACGGAGCAGCCCATCGCGTCGGCGACCTCCCGGTAGCTGAGCTGCTGATAGTAGGCCAGAACGAGCGTGGCCCGCTGCCGGACGGGAAGGGATTCAATCGCCTGGCGGACCTGCTGCTTTTGCTCGGCGCGGACGAGCTCATCGGCCGGGTCCGCAGCATCCTCGGCCGCCGTCATCTCCGCAAGCTGCGAGGGATTGTCTTGCCCGCAGTCAACTTCCTGGTTCAACGAGATCGTCGCGCGGCGCTTGCGACGGCGGGCCCCGTCGATGGCCACGCGAGTCGCGATCGTGAACAGCCAGCTCTTGAAGTGGCTGCCCCGGAAGGTGCGGGCCTTCTCGTGGACCCGTCTGAAGGTCTCCTGGAAAAGGTCTTCGGCCTGGTCTCGATTGCCCGTCATACGAACCAAATACCCCAACACGCCGTCCCCATATCGTCGGACAAGCTCGCGAAACGCCGTCTCATCACCGTGCAGGTGGGCGGCGATCAAGCTCTCATCTGCATATTCCATCGAGGCTACGACTCCAACTGCTGGTGTAGACGAGTATCGTAGCTCTGGGGTTGACAGCGGTCGAGGTAAATTCCGCCAAAAGCGAATCCGTCCGATGCGCAGCACAAAGTCCGGGCAGACCCCGTTTGACTTACCCCCGCGCGGCACGTGGGAACGTCCGATCAGACTTGGTCCGGGATTCGGTAGCCCTCGCGATAGGCTCGCTTCAGGAGCTCGTTCGCCTCGGGGCTGTCGATGAATCGCTGCTTGGCGGCGTCAAATCGCAGTTTCCTGTTCCCCACGCGATGGGCGATATTCGCCATGTGGATCATGGTCGTGCTGTTGTAGAGGGTCTCGATGTCGGCGTTGGGCCGCTTGCGGCTCTTGAGGCATTCGAGGAAGTTGGTCTCGTGGTCCTGGTCCGGCGGTCGGCCGTACATCTTATCGGCAATGCGGCCGCCCGAGGTCTGCACGATCCACCCGCCGCCATGACGTCCGATAGTCATCATCATTTCAGAGCCATACAACTCGATCCGCGTGGCGTTCTGCGTCCAATAGGGGAACTCGTCATTGCGCCGAATCGTCCCGGTCGTCTTTTGCATATAGCGAGGGTATTCCGACAGCTCGAACGTCATCACGAAGCCATCGAAATCAAAGGAAACGATTTGCACGTCGGGGACTTCGGAGTCGTCGTCCGGAAAAGCGAGCCGGCCGCCGGAGCAGGAGACCGCCTTGGGCAGGCCGGGATCGCCCATCAGCATCATCGCTAAGTCGAGCTGGTGAATGCCGTCGTCGGCCAAATCGCCGCCGCTGTAGTCCCAGAACCTGTGCCAGCCGCCGCTGAAGATGCGCTGATGATATGGCCGCTGTGGGGCCGCACCAAGCCACGCGCCCCAGTCAAAGCCCGCCGGCGGCGTGCCGGGATCGCCGAGGCTGAAGGCCGCGCCGGACTTGAGGTTGTAGACTTTCACGATATGGATGCCGCCGAGCTTGCCGCTCTTGGCGTATTCGCGGCCGGCGTGATTGTACGGGGCGCTTCGGTTCTGCGTCCCCACCTGCAAGACGCGCTTGTATTTGCGCGCCGCCTCGAGCATCTTGCCCGTCTCCCAGACGTTATGAGACGGCGGCTTTTCGACGTAGACATCCTTGCCCGCCTGGCAGGCGAGGATACTCGCAGGGGCGTGCCAGTGGTCCGGCGTGGCGATGATCACCGCATCGACGTCGCGATTGCCGAAGACCTCCTCCATCCGCTTCAGGCCCTCGGGTCTGCGGCCTTGCACCTGCTCCAATTCCTCCGCCAGGGCGCCTCGGCGCTCGTCGTGGAGATCGCACAGATGGGTAATGGCGGCGCCGCACTCGATGAACCCACGCGCCAGCGCCCGGCCGCGACCGCCGCAGCCGATCAGCGCGAGATTCACACGCTCGTTGGCCCCGAGAATCGGGTGCACCGCAGTGGATAGCGCGACCGCGCCGAACGAAGCAGCGGTCCGTTTCACGAATTGCCTTCGACTCATTGACTTCATACTCTCATCTCCTGGTCTATCTTTCCGTCGCGACTGCGGCTTTCGTCTATTCGGGCACCGACCTGTCGAGGGCCCAGAACACGGCGTTCACGAGCAGCTTGCGGAACGCCGGGCTGGCAAAATCATCGGGATGACCGAGCGAGGTGTAGAACACCCGCGAATCCTGGTAGCGATTCGTCCAGGCCACCGGCTCGGCCGGCTGGTCCGGGATCGTACCGATGAGCAGCCGTTGCGTGCTGTCCGTCAGCGGGGCCGCCTTGTACAGCGAGCCATTACTGAGCAAAGGCAGCGCGACGCCCTTGAGGATCGGATGATCGCCCGCGCCGGCGGCACGTGTGACAGTCGCCACAGGACCGGCGCCGTAGTGGCCGTGATAGTTGCCGCCCAGGACTTCGGGATCGAACTTGAGCCACTCATCGTGATCTTCCGGGGCGCTGCCGCGCGAGTCGAACGCATGACTGGCCGTGCGAAGTCCAATCAACGATCCGCCGCGATTCAGGAAATCCCGAAAGTATTTCATCTGGTCCGCCGGAAACCCCCGCCGCCGCGCGAAGACGACCGCAAGATCGGCATGGGTGAACATTTCCATGCCCGAGATCTCATGGCGATCGTCGCCGCTCTTCTCCGGACTGCCCTGGAGGATCTCGCAGCACAGGCCGTAACGGAGCTCGAGTTCGTGCGCGAAAGCAGGCTGCGTCTCAACCGCGCCGTACTCGCTCTCGGCCGAGATGAACACAACGACCGGGCGCTCGTCCTTCTCGAACCGAAATGGCGACGCGCCGGTGAAGGTCGTCGACGTGATGGTGGAACAGACGTACTTCTCGACATGCTCGACAACGAGATCCGTGCCCGTGAAGTGACTGACGTGCGGCGGCTGCCGCGAATTGTACATCGTGTCCGTCAGGTCGCGCATCAGCACGACGTTCTTACCCGCCCGGCTCAAGTTGCGAAGGCCGAAGGGCCGGCCGAGCACGCACATGTTCGTGTGCACGCCCATGAGGATGACGTTCTTGATGCCGCGGGCTTCGAGCAGGTTCCAGACCTCGACGCCCGAATCGCTGATCGCATCGACGTCCTCGATCTCGATCGCATCGACCTGGTGCGTCCAGGGCGAGCCCTGCTGGCATGGCGGCCGGCAGTCGCAGCCGCCGTCGGAATGATCGATCGGATAGCCGACCGCTTCCTCCGCATCGTCCTTCCACTGACGCCACGACTCGATGGCCTCGGGCAACTCGGCCGCCTGCGGCGCATCCTTCGCCCGCTGCCGGGCGGGGTGATCGTCGTAGTGCCCGACCGTACCGCTGGGCGCATGAATGATGAAGACCCCGTTGTCCCTCGCGACCGACACCACGCGATTCATCACCGGTGCCAGCTCCGCCACGCGATCCGTAGCCCCCTGGCACCAGTGCTGATCCCACATGTCGCAGATGATGATCGCCGTCTCATTCGGGTCCCACTGCTGCCGCTCGCATTGCACGCAGAACTTCTCCGGCGTGCCGGCAATCGGTGCGCGCTTGCGCAAGTCCACATTGACCTTGTCTCCCTCCCCTGAATCACCGGCCGCAGCGCAGCAGAATGCGCTGACAACAAAGACGGCTGCCGACACGCGTAGGGTGTGCCATGCACACCATCTTCTTCGCATCCGATCCGCCATCTGGTGTGCGGAGCACACCCTACCTGTCACCACCCTGATGATATCTTGCTTCATAGAAGATTCTCCGTGATTCACGCTTTGCACACAGTCGATCTAAATAAGCGCGGTCCAGCCGCCATCGACGTAAAAGATCTGTCCCGTGATGAATTCCCCCGCCTTGGCGGCGAGCAGGACGGCGGTCCCAACCAGGTCCTCCGGCCGGCCCCACCGGCCCAGCGGCGTCTTGGACAGCACCCACTTGCTAAACTCCGCATCCGCCTGCAACGGCGCGGTCAGTTCGGTCGCGATATAGCCCGGCCCGATCGCGTTGACGTTGATGCCGTACTTGGCCCACTCGACGGCCAGGGTCTTCGTCAGGCCCAGCAGACCCATCTTGCTGCACGCGTACGCCGCGATGGTGGGCCGGGCCGCATGGCAGGCCAATGAGCCGATATTGATGATCCGACCGCCCTTGCCCACCTGTTTGCGATGCCGGCAGAAGGCCTGTGACAGCAGCAGTGCGGACGTCAGATTCACCTCCATCACGCGGTTGAAATCGTCGACGGAGGCGTCTTCCGTCGGCTCGCGCACGGTCATTCCCGCACAATTCGCTAAGATATCGACTCCGCCCGCGGCCTGAACGATCTCGTCGAAGAGCCGCTCGATCCCCCCAAGATCGGCCAGATCGAAGGCAAATGCCCAGGCCTTCCGGCCCGCCTGGGCCTCAATCCACTCCTTCGCCGCCGCAAGCTGACTGGCCGTCCGAGCGACCAGGGCCACATTCGCCCCATGCTCGGCCAATCCCCCGGCTAAGGCCAAGCCAATCCCCCGCCCAGCCCCTGTCACCAGCGCCGTCTTACCCGTCAAGTCGAACAGTTGACTCTCCATGCCGCCCAATATAGGGGCTCCTCCCATGAACCTGTGCACCGCTCGGGATGCGTCTTTCCCTATGAGGCTTCCAGCAGGACAGGACTGGGCCCGGCCGAGACCTGGGGCCTGCTGCTGTATAGCCACTGGGCTCGACGCTCGGGTCGCACGCCTGCGTTGCCCTATCCTTCGGCCCAGCAAGAAGATACTACGATGTAAAGGAACAGGATTCAAGACCAGAGGTGAACGCAGGACACGAATTCTCGCCCCTGCTGGAAGCCCAGAAAGCGGAAAACGCACAACTCTGGGCGGGCCGTGAGCCACGCGATTGACGCTCAACAGCCTCGAACGAAGTGGTCAGCGGTGTGTCTTGCGCAGAGACAGGTACTTGGCAACGGAACATCATGTTCACCCTGCACAGCCCTGTGGAAGGCGCCAATATGGGCACAGATCGCCACTTGTGGCAAGCCCCAGTCCCGCCCCCTGCCTGCCGTCCCGTCCTTACGACGAACCCGTTTTTGTCCTTTACAGTACTGACTGGGGCTGTTAGCATGGCTGTGATGCTGAAGGGGAGGCCTTGCCCGTCGCGTGGGGCTGGGCGAATTCGTGGAATGGGAACCAGCAGGAACGTAGCAATGGCAGGCAAAATCGTTATCGACACGGAGCGGTGCAAGGGTTGCGGGCTTTGCATCACGGTGTGCCCTAAGAATAGCATCGTCATCTCGAAAGAGTCGAACCAGAGCGGGTACTTCCCCGCCGAGGCCAAGGACGGCGAGTGCACCGCCTGCACGAGTTGCGCGATCGTCTGCCCCGAGGGGATCATCGAGATCTACCGGGAGGAGACGGAGAAGATTCGGATCGTCGCCGCGGCCTCCCGGAGGAGCGAGCCGGAACCGGCGAAGGAAAAACGCTGACAGAATGGACCAGAAAGTCAAACGTCTTTTGGATCAGGTCAAGGCCCATCTGCACGAGCGGTACGGCGATGGCATCAAGCGCGTGATCCTCTACGGCTCCCACGCCCGGGGCGAAGCGACCAAGGACTCGGACGTCGATGTGCTGGTGCTGACCGATCCGTCATTGAAACCCTCCGAGGTCCGAAAAAGCCTGAGCGATCTCCTGTTCGATATGCTGATGGACGAAGATGAGTTGGTGTCCGTCATTGTCGTTGCCGAGGACTTCTTCGAGGGCCACAACCTGCCGTTCATGCTGAACGCACGGAAAGAGGGAGTAACAGTCTGAGGGATTGTCTCGACAGGTGGACAGAGCAGAGCAAGTGACAAACGCGAACGAACGAGTATTGATGTGCGGCAACGAGGCGCTGGCGGAAGCGGCGATCCAGGCGGGCTGTGACGCCTATTTCGGCTATCCCATCACGCCGCAGAACGAGGTCAGTGCCTACCTGGCGCGCCGGATGGCCGAGGAAGGCCGCGTCTTCGTGCAGAGCGAGAGCGAGCTGGCGGCCATCAACATGGTCTTCGGCGCCTCGGCCACGGGAAAGCGGGCGATGACCAGCTCCTCCAGCCCCGGGATCAGTCTGATGCAGGAAGGGATCAGCTATTTGGCGGGGGCGGAGCTGCCGGCGGTTGTGGTCAACGTCATGCGGGGCGGCCCCGGGCTCGGAAACATCGCCCCCTCGCAGGCCGACTACTTCCAGGCCACCCGCGGGGGTGGGCACGGCGACTACCGAAGCATCGTGCTGGGCCCGTCGAGCGTGCAGGAGCTGGTCGATTGCATGCCCCTGGCGTTCGACTTAGCCGATCAATACCGCATGCCCGTGATGATCCTGGCGGACGGCATCCTGGGCCAGATGATGGAGCCGATCGTGCTGGAGCCGAAGCCCCGCCGCGAATTGCCGTCGAAGGATTGGGCGCTGACGGGCAAAGACGGCCGGCCGCAGAATATCGTGCGTTCGTTGCGGCTCGCTGAAGGTGCCCTCGAAGAATTGAACAACAGGCTGCAGGCCCGATATAGAGAGATTCAGGAAAACGAGGTCCTCTGTGAGGAATACCTCCTGGACGATGCCGAGATCGTCGTGGTCGCCTACGGGATCGCGGCGCGCATCGCGCGGGCGGCGGTGGACGCGGCCCAGGAGGAGGGAATTGCGGTGGGGTTGATTCGGCCGATCACGCTGTGGCCGTTTCCCATGAAGCAGATCAGCCGGGCCGCCGAGACGTTCCGGCTCTTCCTGGCCGTCGAGATGAGCAGCGGACAGATGGTCGAGGACGTGCAATTGGCGGTGGCCGGCAAGGCGCCCGTGCTGCTCCACGGCCGATCCGGCGGCGGTGTGCCCTCCGTGGACGAGGTCCTGGCGAAGATCCGGCAATTGACGATACACAGTACGCCCGTATAGACTCCGGCGTGCCATGCAGGATGATATGAAGACTGTATTGAGACGAACGGCCGTTCTGAAAGATTGTCCGACGCATTATTGTCCGGGCTGCGGTCACGGCATCGCGCATCGGCTCGTCGCCGAGGTGATCGACGAGCTCGGCATCCAGGGCCGGACCATCGGGATCGCACCGGTCGGCTGCGCCGTGCTGGCCTACAACTACCTCGACGTGGACATGGTCGAGGTTGCCCACGGACGCGCGCCGGCGGTGGCGACCGGGATGAAACGCACCAACCCCGACAAGGTCATCTTCTCGTACCAGGGCGACGGCGACCTGGCGGCGATCGGGACCGCCGAGATCATCCACGCCGCCCAGCGGGGCGAGCGAATCACGGTGATCTTCATCAACAACGCCGTGTTCGGCATGACGGGCGGCCAGATGGCCCCCACCACCGTCCTGGGACAGGTGACGGCCACCACCCCGGCGGGCCGACAATCCAACGGACAGGGATATCCGCTGCCCGTGTCGGAGCTGCTGGCAATTCTGCCCGGCACCGTCTACGTGGAGCGCTGCGCGTTGAGCAGCGTGCCGCGCATCCGGCAGGCCAAGGCGGCCATCAAGCACGCGTTCGAGCTTCAGATCAACGACGCCGAGGGACTCTCGCTCGTGGAGGTCCTCTCGCCGTGCCCGACCTACTGGCGGATGACCCCGAGCAAGGCCATGACATGGATCGAGGAGGACATGAGCAAGGTCTTCCCGATCGGCCGCCTGAAAGGATGAGGAAGAATCCATAATCAATCATCAATAATCAATGCAGAGGCGATGGCGACAGGAAGTCTGTATGAAGAGATGGTGATGGCCGGCTTCGGCGGTCAGGGGATTATCTTGGCGGGCAAGCTCCTGGCGCAAGCGGCCATGAAAGCCGGGTTTGAAGTGACCTTCATGCCGGCGTACGGTGCGGAGGTCCGCGGCGGGACGGCCAACTGCATGGTGATCGTCTCGAACAAGAGCATCGCCTGTCCGGTCGTCGGCAGGCCGCACGCCGCCGTGGTCCTGAACAAGGCGTCGCTGGGCAAGTTCGCCGCGCGCGTCCGGCCCGGCGGACTGCTCGTCTACAACAGCTCGCTGATCGACAGCGAACCGCAAACGGACGACGGCGTCGAGGTGGTCGCCGTGCCGGCCGAGGAAATCGCCCTCGAAGCGGGCAGCTCCAAGAGCGTCAACATGGTCATGCTCGGCGCCTACCTGCAAAAACGAGCACACCTCACGCCGGAACAGATGGCCGAAGCCCTGCCCGACGTCCTCGCCGAACGGCTGCACAAGACCATTCCCGTCAACACCGAGGCGCTGCGCCGAGGCGCAGAATTCGTCCTCTGCCGCGCATAGCGCCCTCCAACGCGGCCGAATGGAGAACCGCAGCATGAACGCCTGCCAAAACAGTCTCGTTCTATTCGTCTTGTCTACGCTGCTGCTAACGACGTCTCCAGGCGTCGCCGCCGAGCAGTACAAGCTGATCGCGCGCGACGCCCTGGCGAAGATCGTCGACGGCGACCCCGACGCCGCAATCCGCACTAGCGAGGCGTACCTGGCAAGCCATCCGCAAGACCTCGAATCCCTCTACGTCCTCGCGGTCGCGCACGCCCAAAAGGGAGACATCGCCAAATCGTTGTCTTACGTGATGAAATCCATCGACGGCGGTCTGCCTTTCACACGATTCCAGGCCGGGCCGCGAGACCTCTTGAAACCGCTCGCCGAGAGCGACGGCTTCCGGCCCCTGGCGAAGAAGCATGGTCGAGTGCTCCTGCATGGCCCCATGCTCGGCAAGGTCACGGACTCCGGGGCGAGCTTCTGGATCCGCACGGCTCGCAAAGCACCCGTCCGCGTTCGAGTCACACCTGCCGATTCAAAGACCGTCTCCGCCTCGACAAAGGCGGATAAGGACTACACCGCCATTCTGGCTGTCACGGGACTGACGCCGAACACGTCGTACAACTATGAGCTGTCGGTGGCAGGCGAGAGCCAAACTCAGCGAGGCCAATTGAGGACGTTTCCCGCCCGAGGCAAGCCGGCGAAGTTCGAGGTCGGCTTCGGGGGCGGGGCCGGCTACACCCCCGAGCACGAGCGGATGTGGGACACGATTGCCTCGCACAACCTGACGGCGTTCCTGTTCCTCGGCGACAACGTCTACATCGATCACCCCACCCGGCCCGCCGTGCAGCAGTATTGCTACTACCGCCGACAGTCCCGCCCGGAGTTTCGCAGCTTCGCAGCGAAGACGCCGGTCTACGCCGTCTGGGACGACCACGACTTCACCGACGACGACGGCTGGGGCGGCCCCCGAATCGACGAGCCCGCCTGGAAGATCCCCGTCTGGCGGACCTTCCGCAACAACTGGGTGAACCCCTACTACGGCGGCGGCCCCTCGCAGCCCGGCTGCTGGTTCGACTTCGCCATCGCCGACGTCGATTTCTTCATGTTGGACGGCCGCTACTATCGCGACAAGGCCGCCCGGCAAGGCGTCGAGGTAGAGAACCCCTCCATGCTCGGCCGTGCCCAGAAGAAGTGGCTGTTCGAGAAGCTGCGGAACTCGAAGGCCACGTTCAAAGTGATCGCCTCGCCCGTTCCCTGGTCCTTCGGCGCCAAACCCGGCCAGGCAGGCATGGATACATGGAAAGGCTTCAAGCAAGAGCGCGAAGAGATCTTCTCTTTCCTGGAGCGCAACAAAATCGACGGCGTGATTCTGCTCTCAGCGGACCGCCACCGCTCCGACCTCTGGAAGATCGACCGGCCCAACAGCTACCCGCTCTACGAGTTCGAAAGCTCCCGATTGACCAACATCCACACGCACCCCGTCATGCCGGGATCGCTCTTCGGCTACAACGAGAAATGCTCCTTCGGCCACCTCGCCTTCGACACCACCGGCGACGACCCGACCCTCACCTACCGCATCGTAAACATCGACAACGAAGTCATCCACACCTTCGCCGTCCGAAGAACCCACCTGATGGCCACCAACCGGTAGCCCAACAACGCATGAACCACCGAACCGCCTGAACGGGCGGTAGGGTGTGCCACGCACACCATTCTTCTACAAGGACGACACAGCAAAGCATCTTTTGCCACAGAGGGCACAGAGGACACCGAGCAGATGAAACCGCGGAGGACGCCGAGGAACGCAGAGGAAATCATCAATGATCATTCATCGATCATCAATTGAGAGGGCCTATCACGTCTCACTTGTCGCTTCCGTTCCTTCCCTGCTGCATCAGGAATGAAATTGGCTGACTGTCCCCCTGCCCCAAACCAACGGGCCAACTCGTGACTTCTACGACCCGGCATACTGCATTTCGCATGTTACTAATTGGAGCATAATTTATTGAACCTAGGGTCGGCGTAATCGTATGAACTGCTATGACGATATGCGATGGCAGAAAACTTTCTCCGCAAGCC